>Ga0187777_10001063_pt1 | contig 17986 bp, 10 predicted proteins | sample 1015_Q2_SP5_10_M_FD_132416 | JGI IMG/M metagenome (GOLD analysis project Ga0187777, IMG submission 132416) | Tropical peat soil microbial communities from peatlands in Department of Meta, Colombia - 1015_Q2_SP5_10_MG | ecosystem: Environmental > Terrestrial > Soil > Wetlands > Peat | place... | reverse complement strand
TAGTGCTGTTTTCGGTGACGGATGGCAAGACCGACATTGGTGTGCGATATCGTGGTATTGTGCCGGATCTCTTTCGGGAAGGGCAGGGTGTAGTAACGGAGGGCCGGCTCGAGCCCGACGGCACACTCGCTGCCGACACCGTACTCGCCAAGCATGATGAACGGTATATGCCGCGTGAAGTGGTGGACGCCTTGAAAAAGAGCGGACGCTGGCTGGAAGGCCAGGCGCAAGGCGAGGGAGACAAGCCGCGATGATTCCGGAGGTCGGCCATTATGCGTTGGTGCTGGCGTTAGCGCTCGGCGTGGTTCAATCGGTTGTGCCAATTTTTGGCGCGCGCAGTCGCGATGCGGCGTTGATGCGACTCGCGAGTTCCACTGCACTCATGCAATTTGGATTCGTCGCGCTATCGTTTCTTGCTCTCACGATCTGTTACGTTACGTCCGACTTTTCGGTGGCAACCGTTTTCGAGAACTCCCATTCGCGGATGCCGTTGATTTACAAGATCACCAGCGTTTGGGGAAACCACGAAGGTTCGATGCTCTTGTGGGTTTTGATTCTCTCGCTGTTTGGCGCGCTTGTAGCGTCGTTCGGAGGCAATTTGCCGGCTGCGCTGAAGGCGCATGTGCTGGCGGTGCAATCGTGGATTGCCTGCGCCTTCTACCTATTCATCCTGTTGACGTCGAACCCGTTCACGCGATTGCCGCGAGCCCCGTTCGAGGGCCGCGACCTCAATCCGATTTTGCAGGACCCGGGCCTCGCGATACATCCGCCGCTGCTTTATCTCGGCTACGTTGGGTTCTCCATCGCCTTCTCCTTTGCCATCGCCGCCCTAATCGAAGGCCGCATCGACGCGGCTTGGGCGCGATGGGTGCGCCCGTGGACACTGGCCGCATGGATGTTTCTCACGCTTGGCGTCGCGATGGGTTCGTATTGGGCTTATTACACCCTCGGGTGGGGTGGTTTCTGGTTCTGGGACCCGGTGGAGAACGCATCATTGATGCCGTGGCTCGCCGGTACCGCACTATTGCATTCCGCCGTGGTGATGGAGAAGCGAAACGCTCTAAAGATCTGGACTATCTTGTTGGCGATCTTGACCTTCTCGCTGTCGCTAATCGGTACGTTTTTGGTGCGCTCCGGTGTGCTCACCTCGGTGCATGCATTTGCTACCGATCCAACGCGCGGTGTATTTATCCTGTTTATCCTCGTGCTGTTTATTGGCGGCGGCCTCACGCTGTTCGCTTGGCGCGCATCAATGCTAAAACAGGGTGGCCTATTCGCGCCCATTTCGCGCGAGGGTGCTTTGGTATTTAACAACCTTTTTCTGACGACAGCTTGTCTTACAGTTTTCGTCGGCACGCTCTATCCTTTGGCGCTGGAAGCTGTCACCGGTGAAAAGATTTCGGTCGGAGCGCCTTTCTTCAATTTGACCTTTGGCCCGCTGTTCGTGGCGTTGATGTTCGCCATTCCTTTCGGCCCTTTGCTTGCTTGGAAGCGTGGCGATCTTCTCGGTGTAACGCAACGTCTCATGGTGGCTTTCTCTGTCGGAACAATCGCAGTTGCCGCAGTTTTCGCGGTACAAGGTCAGTCAGTCTTGGCGCCATTCGGTGTTGGTCTCGTGTTGTTTGTGATGCTCGGAGCTCTGACTGACCTCGCGGAGCGCACCGGCCTTTTTCGACTCCCTTTCGCAACTGTTCGTCAGCGCGCTTTCGGAATGCCGCGCTCGATTTGGGGCACCGCGATCGCGCACTTTGGCGTTGCTGTGTCCGTGCTCGGTGTTATATGTGCGGCTACTTGGGGGACGGAACGCATTGTCGCTGTGAAGCCAAATGAGACCGTTGCGCTCTCGGGATACGAACTTTCCTTCGATGGCCTCGTGCAGCGACCAGGTCCGAATTACACGGCTCTCGTGGCGAAGTTCACAGTGCGTAGCGGTGGTGTCCCCATCGGCGTTGTGGAGCCATCGAAGCGCAGCTTCTCTGCCCGCGGCATGACGACCAATGAAGCTGCCCTCATGTCACGCGGCCTGGGTCAACTTTATCTGTCTCTCGGCGATATAAACAACGATGGCTCGATTGCGATAAGGCTTTACTACAAGCCAATGGTGCTACTGATCTGGCTCGGTGCGGTGGTAATGATGCTAGGTGGCGCACTATCGCTGTCTGACAGGAGACTGCGCGTCGGAGCGCCAAAGCCTGCGACCACGTCCGCGTTCGCACCGGCGGAGTAGAACGATGCGCGGTCCGGCACTGGCTGTTTTATTGATCTTGTTTGGTGCACCGGTAGCGGCGATAGCGGTTCAACCGGATGAAGTGCTGCAAGATCCAGCGCTCGAAGAACGTGCCCGCGGGTTGTCGCGTGTGCTGCGTTGCATGGTTTGCCAAAACCAGTCGATTGATGATTCCGAGGCGCCACTCGCGCGAGACTTGCGGCTTCTTGTGCGCGAGCGGGTAAGCCAAGGTGACAGTGATCAACAAGTGCTTGATTTTTTGGTATCACGCTATGGCGAGTTCGTCCTGCTCAAGCCGCCGCTCGAATGGCGCACCTTGGTTCTATGGGGACTGCCGCCCGCCGTCCTGATCGCGGGAATGGTGAGTCTGGTATTGCTGGCGCTCCGGCGTAGGACGACACATCCCCAGGCCGAAGCTCTCAGCCAAGAAGAAGAGCAGCGTCTTTCGACTTTGGTCGATCGCACGTCCCCTAAGCATTGATTTATCTATTGGATTCAAAAAGAAATTCGTTATCCCACCTTACAAAAATTTAATCCTGCCGACAGGACGCTGTAAGGCTCATCTCCCCATTTTGAGGTCTGAAGCGATGCGCAAGCGCGCCAACGAATCCAGATGGAGATTTACTGATGAAGTCGAGCGTCATTCCCGCTCCGGAAAATACTAAGAAGCCGCGTGTGCTAGCTGGCCGCCGGTTCATCCTCCTCGCTACCACCGTCGCTAGCCTGAGTGCAGCCGCACTCGTGATCGCGCCCAGTCTCGATTTGTCCGCCAGTTATCCGGCGGCTGTCGCGCAGAACTTGAGCGAGCAAGCCCGCAAGTTGCAGGCCCCGGTCGGATTTGCCGACATCGTCGAGAAGGTCAAGCCAGCGGTTATTTCCGTACGCGTCAAAGTCGACGGCGGTTCGCAGACGAATGGCCTTGGCTCGAACGACGTTCCCCCGGGGCTGCGTGAATTTTTCCGCCGTTTCGGAATGCCTGATATCCCGAACGAGCCCGAGGGAATGCCCCGCGGCCGCGGGCGTAATGTAATTACCGGTCAGGGTTCCGGCTTCTTTATCTCCGCTGACGGCTATGCGGTCACTAACAATCATGTCGTGGAAAAGGCTGAAAGCGTCCAGGTCACGACTGACGATGGCAAGATCCACAAAGCAAAGGTCATCGGTACAGATCCACGCACCGATCTCGCGCTGATTAAGGTTGAGGACGGACCATTCCCTTATGTGAGGCTGTCTGACAAAGCCCCGCGCATCGGCGACTGGGTTCTTGCCGTTGGCAATCCTTTTGGCCTTGGCGGAACCGTTACGGCCGGCATCGTGTCGGCGCGCGGTCGCGACATTGGGGCTAGCGCCTATGACGACTTCATCCAGATTGATGCACCGGTCAATAAGGGAAATTCTGGCGGCCCGACATTCGATACCGATGGCAACGTGATCGGCGTCAATACCGCGATCTTCTCGCCGTCTGGCGGTTCGGTGGGAATCGCCTTTGCTATACCCTCTGAAACGGTCAACAGTGTTGTCGCCCAGCTCAAAGATCACGGGACGGTGACGCGTGGCTGGATCGGCGTTCAAATTCAACCGGTAACGCAGGATATCGCGGACAGCCTTGGCCTGAAAAAGGCGGAAGGGGCGTTGGTTGCCGAGCCGCAGCCAGGTAGTCCTGCGCAGAAAGCGGGTATCGAGGCCGGTGATGTGATCACTTCGGTTGACGGTAAGGAAGTCAAAGATGCTCGCGATCTTGCCAAGAGAATCGGAGCAATGGCGCCGAAGGCATCGGTGAAGCTGACGGTCCTCCATAAGGGGTCGGAAAAAGCGGTTACCCTGACGCTCGGCGAATTGCCGAACGCCAAGGAAGCCCGCGCCGGTTCAGAGGAAGGGGAAAGCGGTGCCGACCTCGGTAAATTCGGTCTTACGCTTGCTCCGGCTGCGCGTGTCGCCGGTTCCGGAACCGAAGGCGTGGTGGTGACAGGCGTCGATTCGAGCGGCATCGCGGCCGACCACGGTTTTACAACTGGCGACGTAATTCTCGAGATTGGCGGCAAATTGGTTTCAACGCCCGCCGACGTGAAGGCGGTCGTCGCGAATGCACGCACGGAAGGCAAGCGCAGTGTTCTGATCCGAGTGAAGAAAGGTGACAACACGCGTTTCGTCGCCTTGCCACTCGGTCAAGGCTGACAAGGCTTGGGGACATCCCGCCAGCATCCGTCGCCCCCGCTGGCGGGTCTGCCCTCAACGGGACGGGCTTCAAGCCCGTCCCGGCAATTTCCGGAAGACGCGCGCACTGACAAGGTGCCGCTGCTTGCGGTGCGAACTCCAACCCTGGCATCCGTCGCCCCCGCTGGGGTGGGGTCGTTGAGGGGGTGGCGGTTTCCGCCACCCCCTCGCGTACGAAAAGGGGCTGATCGCGCGAGCGAATTTACTTTGCCACCGAATTGACTGGAATTGGTGTGACCGATGGCCACTTATGCGGATATTAGCGGACAGCGCCACCGGACGGCCGAGGCGCAACCGGATCGAGTCACCATGCGCCTACTGGTCATCGAGGACGATCGCGACGCCGCCGACTATCTGGTCAAAGCGTTCCGGGAAGTTGGTCATGTGGCCGACGCCGCCACAGACGGCGACGATGGTTTAGCGATGGCACTCGATGGTCAATATGATGTGCTCATCGTTGACCGTATGCTGCCCAAGCGCGATGGGCTCGCGGTTATTGGGGCTCTCCGCGCAAAAGGCATGGAGACTCCGGCGCTAATTCTGTCTGCACTCGGTCAGGTTGACGACCGGGTGAAGGGCTTACGGGCTGGCGGTGATGACTACCTCCCCAAGCCTTATTCGTTCTCAGAATTGCTCGCACGTGTCGAAGTTCTGGCTCGGCGGCGGGTTGGCCGGAGCGAAGAAACCGTGCTGCGTGTTGGCAACCTTGAACTCGACCGGCTGTCCCACCAGGTGCATCGGGACAAGGAAGAAATCACGCTGCAACCACGCGAATTTCGCCTCCTGGAATACTTGATGCAGCATGCGGGACAGGTCGTTACACGTACTATGCTGTTGGAAAATGTGTGGGATTACCATTTTGACCCACAAACCAATGTGATTGATGTGCACATCTCGCGCTTACGCTCGAAAATCGATAAAGGTTTCTCCCAGCCGCTTTTGCATACAATCCGCGGCGCGGGATACATGATACGTGACGGCGCTCGGTAAGCTTTTTCGCACCACCACGTTCAAGCTGACCCTGGTCTATTTGACCGTGTTCGCGCTGTTTGCGGCATTTCTGCTTGGTTATTTTGCCCTCAATACGCGACGCCTTATCACTGAACAGATCACCGACACGGTCAACGCTGAGATTACCGGCCTTTCCGAGCAGTATCGCATCGGAGGAATCCGGAGACTGGTGGTCGTTGTCGATACGCGGGCTCGACGACCTGGCTCTAGCCTCTATCTCGTTACCACCTTCGCCGGCGAGTCACTTGCCGGCAACGTCACTTCGTTGCCGCCAGGTACTCTCGACAATCCTGGTTGGACTGAAACGGTTTATCGGCGGCTCGACGAGGCCGAAGCGGGCGAGCACCCCGAACACCACGCGCTGGCGCGCGTCTTTCAGTTGCCGGGTGGGTTTCGTCTGCTGGTCGGCCGCGATCTCGATGAGCGTGAGCGTCTGTACAATATTGTGCTTTCTGCGGGACGCTGGTCGATTGCAATCGTGATCGTCCTTGGGCTTGCCGGTGGTTTGTTTGTCACCCGCCGTGTGTTGCGTCGCGTCGACGCCATGACCGAAACCACGCGTACAATCATGCATGGGGACCTTGGCGGCCGCCTGCCCGTCGCCGGCACTGGAGACGAACTAGACCGATTGGCCGAAAATCTCAATCTCATGCTGGAACGCATCGAGACGCTGATGCGCGGGCTGAAGGAGGTTTCTGACAATATCGCCCACGATCTGAAGACACCACTTACTCGGCTGCGTAATCGCACCGAGCAGGCGCTGCGCTCGGCGGAGAATGAATCTGAGTACCGTGCCGCGCTCGAGAGTACGATTGAGGAATCGGATGGCTTGATAAGGACCTTCAACGCGCTATTGATGATCGCCCGTGCCGAATCCGGCCACGCGTCGGATGATATGAGCGAGTTCGACGCGGCAGAAATCGCGCATGACGTGGGCGAGCTATACGAGCCTTTGGCGGAGGAAAAAGGAATCGTCCTAAAAGTTGAAGCGGAGTCACCCACGCCGCTCAAAGGCAATCGCGAACTCATTAGCCAGGCGCTCGCCAATCTGGTCGACAATTCCATCAAATACGCGCAGCCTCGTGATTTGATCAATGGTGCGCCGGCGCAGATCACCGTGCGCGCTCTTGGCGAGGGCGACCGCATCCTGCTAACCGTCGCAGACAGCGGACCTGGCATTCCTGAAGCCGACCGCAGCCGCGTCGTCGAACGTTTCGTAAGACTTGAGCAAAGCCGTTCGCAGCCTGGATCCGGGCTTGGGTTGAGTCTTGCTTCCGCGGTGGCGCGTCTACACGGCGGCGAATTGACGCTTACCGATAACCAACCCGGTCTCAAAAGCGTTATTGCCTTGCCGCGGGGAGGGCCGGTACAGATTGCGGGATGAGGTCCCCGGCCAAACGCAAGTCGTCCCGCAAACGGTCTGCCGCTAAAACCGCCCGTACACGGACAAGTGGCCCGACCCTTGCCGACCGGATCTCGATTGCGCCAAAGCCGGTCAACCGTAAAACAGCGCGTGCCCGCGTCTACGGCTGGGTCGAGGGGCTCGCGGTACCGGAAACAAAACTAGTCAAGAGTCTGCTCGCCAGCTATCCAAACGTTGGTGCATTACTAGAAGGTGTTGCCGAAAGCTCACCTTATCTTTGGGAATTGGTGAAACACGAGCCAAAACGGCTCCTGCGGATACTTCAAGCCGACCCGGACAAGCACCTTAGCACTCTGTTGGGAAAATACGGCCGCCTCGCTGCCTCAAGTGAAGATGCGGTAGAGGCGATGGCGATGCTACGTCACATGAAGAACGAAGCAGCGTTGCTGATCGCACTTGCCGATATCGGAGGTGTTTGGCCGGTGATGCATGCAGCGCGGGCAATCACTGACCTCGCCGACACGGCGGTCGATGCGGCGACACGGTTCGTGTTGGCCGAGGCAGTACGTGCCGGGCGTCTAATGCCTGAAGACAGATCCAATCCGCAATTCGGCAGCGGGTACATCGTCTTGGCTATGGGCAAGATGGGGGCGTACGAGCTCAATTACTCGAGCGATATCGATCTCATCGTATTTTACGACCCTTCGGCCCCGGCGTTGCCAAAAGATGCAGAGCCCTCGACGCTCTTCGTTCGACTGACTCAGCGGCTTGTAAAGCTGCTGCAGGAACGTACCACCGACGGTTATGTTTTCCGGACGGACTTGCGCTTACGGCCCGATCCAGCTTCGACCGCAATAGCGGTATCTACGACTGCCGCAATCGCATACTACGAGAACGTCGGTCAAAATTGGGAGCGCGCTGCAATGATCAAAGCACGCGCGTGCGCCGGTGACATTGCAGCCGGCCAAACGACTCTCAACGAACTTGCCCCATTCGTATGGCGCAAATATCTCGACTTTGCGTCGGTTGCCGATGTGCACGCAATGAAGCGTCAAATTAACGCCTATCGCGGCCACGGCGAAATCGCAGTCGAGGGCCACAACATAAAACTTGGGCGGGGTGGGATTCGTGAAATTGAATTTTTCGTGCAGACTCAGCAACTGATTGCTGGCGGGCGGAATCCTGGCCTGCGCGACCGCGATACGCTCACAACACTGGACAAGCTATGCGATGACAAATGGATAGATACGGCTGCGCGCGATGCGATGAAAGAGGCCTACTGCTTTCTTCGAACGGTCGAGCACCGTTTGCAGATGGTGAACGATGAGCAAACGCAAACCCTACCCGCAGAGCGTGATGATCTGGAGCGCTTTGCCCGCTTTCTAGGTTTCCTAAGTCGTGATGCCTTTGCCAAAGTGCTGCTAGAACATCTCAATAAGGTGCAATACTATTATGCGCGCTTATTTGAGAAGTCCCCAGTTTCCGATCTCCCCGTCTTGGTATTTCCGTCAGACAGCGACAACCACAAAACGCTTGATCGACTCTCCGAGCTGGGATTTCGCGCGCCCCTTGAAGCCTCGAGCATCATCAGGCATTGGCTGAACGCAAATCATCGTTCGCTCAAGGGCGAGGCGATACGCAGCCACCTCGAGGCGCTGTTGCCGTCGCTGTTGGAAGACGTGGCGCGCACGGACAACCCAAATGCCACGTTGGTGCAATTCGATCATTTCCTTTCGAATTTACACGGGCCCGCACGGTTACTACCCATGCTGCGGGAAAATCTTCAACTCATCAAGCTGATCGTCTTAATTCTCGGTGTTGCGCCGCGTCTGGGTGACACGTTGGCACGTCACCCACAGGTCCTCGACTCGCTTGTCGACCCGATTTTTTTTGGGGCCTTCCCTGATGAGGCCGAGCTTGGACGGCGGTTTGGTGGGGCGCTGGCGCAATCACGCTACGACGAAGATCTGCTCGATCGAATACGCATGTTCGGCTTGGAATATATGTTCCTCATCGGCGCGCGAATTCTCTCCGGCACCGTTGCTGCGCGTCAGGCGGGTGAGGCATTTGCGCGGCTCGCCGACGCAGTAATCCGCGCCGTTCACCGCGCGGTGTCCGACAACTTTGCGACGGTCCATGGACGTATGCGCAAAGAAGAGACCGCTGTAGTGGCGATGGGAAAGTTGGGCGGCTACGAAATGACAGCGACGTCTGACCTCGATCTCATCTTGATTTACGACTTTGATGATAAAAATCCGGAATCGGACGGCCCACGGCCTCTCTATGGTGCTCAATATTTTGCGCGGCTTACGCAGCGGCTAATTAACAGATTGACTGCGCAGACAAATTACGGAGCACTCTATCAGGTCGATATGCGATTACGGCCCTCGGGTCGGGCGGGCCCGCTGGCTACCAGGCTCGATGGCTTTGCGACTTATCAGGAAACAGAGGCTTGGACTTGGGAACACATGGCTCTTACCAGGGCACGCGTTGTTTCCGCTTCGCCTGAATTCAAACTACGAATAGAGAATGTCATCCAGCGCATTCTGCGAAGGCCGCGCGATTCAGACCTGGTAGCCGGCGACGTGGTAGAGATGCGCGCGGCCATTGCCAAGGAAAAAGGAGACCGCGAACGGTGGGATCTCAAATATGCGGCGGGCGGGCTTGTCGATGTCGAGTTTATCGCGCAATATTTGCAACTCATCCACGCTCATCAAATGCCGGAGATTCTTGATACTTCGACCGCGCGCGTTCTCGACAAGGCGTGGGCATTGCGTGTGCTGCCGGTGCAGGATGCGGAAATCCTTCGCCCGGCTGTGCAGCTCTATCAAGATCTCACGCAGATTCTTCGCTTATGTTTACCAGGAACATTTGATCCGAAGACGGCTGGGCCAGGACTATTGCAATTGTTGGCGCGCGCGGGCGACGTGCCTGATTTCGCGACGCTCGATGCAACGCTGATTGATGCTCAGGCCAAAGTGCGGGAAAGTTTCGTGCGAATTCTTGGCAAAACGCCTGGCGTCAATTAAGCCGCCTCTTCCTTCGGAAAGAGACATTGCGGTTCGAGCGGAAACCGCACTGCAACCAAGGTTCCTTTGCCAAGCGTCGAGCGGATGCGCATGCGTCCGCCATGCAGTTCGATCAGCGACTTCGATATTGCCAGGCCAAGTCCAGAACCCTGGTGACTTTTGGTCAATTGACTCTCTACTTGTTCAAACGGTCGGCCGAGCCGAGTTAGAGCATCTTTCGCTATACCGATGCCCGTGTCGGCGATAACGAGCGTGATGCAATTGTCAGTCGCGCGTCCACGTACTGTGACGCGTCCTCCGACTGGAGTAAATTTAACCGCATTCGAAAGCAGATTGAGTGCGACCTGCTTGAGCGCGCGACGGTCTGCACGCATTCTAAGTTCCGGCGATATGCGCGCCGACAGCTCCAGCTGTTTGTTATGCGCACGCGCGGCAACGACGCGCATCGCTTCATTAAGCAGCGTATCGAGACAAAGATCCTCGAAATCAAGGCGAATGCGCCCAGCCTCGATTTTTGACATATCGAGGATGTCGTTGATCACCTCAAGGAGGTATAAACCGCTGCCGCGGATATCGCTGCAATATTCATGATACTTATCCGCCCCCAGGGGGCCGAACATTCCGGATTCCATGATTTCGGAAAAGCCGATAATGGCATTAAGTGGCGTGCGCAGCTCGTGACTCATATTGGCGAGAAATTTCGACTTTGCCTGATTGGCGTCTTCGGCGCGCGTTTTTTCCTCGGCATATTTCTCCGCTAGTTCAGCCGAGCGTTGTTGCGACGCGCGTAGATCCGCAATCGTCGCCATTAGTCGTTTCTCGCTATCAACCAGTTTTTCCTCATGTGTCTTGAGTGGTGTAATATCGGTTCCAACCGACACATACCCGCCATCCTTTGTGCGCCTCTCGCTGATGTGCAACCAGCGGCCATCCTCGAGTTGTGCTTCAAATGTACGCGCACCGGGAACGCTTGGGCCGGCTGTGATGACCTTATTGCGCACAACAGGTTTGGCACCCGCGGCGACTACTGTTTCGTAGGATGCGCCGACAGTGATCGCTTCGTCGGGAAGATGGTGGAGTTCCTGAAAGTTGGAATTACAGAGCACGAGGCGATTATCCGCGTCCCACAGTACGAACGCCTCCGGTATGGTTTCGATGGCATCTCGTAGCCGCATATCGGCGGCGACTGTTTTCTCGACGAGGCTCTTCTGTTCGGTAATATCGACGGCAATGCCGATCAGGTGGAGACCGGGCTCGCCGGTCTGGCGTACGAGCTCGCAACGTGCGCGCAGCCACACCCAGTGGCCGGCTGCATGACGCATGCGGAATGCGTGATCAATCGTCGTTGTTGTTGCATCAGCAAGCTGGGCTGCAAGCTCATAGAGCCGCACATCATCGGGATGTACCAACGCATTCACGTCTCCGAACGACAGCAGGTCGCCTTTGGTGTCGAGACCAAGGATTTCGAACATTGATTGAGACCAGAAGATACGGCCGCGCGCGAGGTCCCAATCCCACAATCCGCAGCGGCCACGGTTGAGCGCGGTATCGATGCGGCTGCGGACCGTTTCGTAAATAACGTCCGCTTCCCGCGCGCGCGTCGCCTGCCAATGAAACGCAAAACCGAGAATGAGTACGACAAAGCCGGTGGTGGCCGACAACGTGACAGTGAGTGTCGTGAGCGAGCGCCAGTTAGCAAGTGCGGCTTCCCGGGACTGGACCACAGCGAGTTGGCCGAACGGGATACCGAGCATGCGCACGGTCGCCAACGCTCGCGTGTCGTCAGGCAGGATAATTTCCATAACTCCGGCTCCGGCGCCGAAGGTTGTGAGAGGCTGTGTTGGCCCCAGTAGTTCGATTAAACGTCGGCCGATTGTCGACCCATTGGCCGGCGTTGCGGCGGTGATCACACCATCAGTATTGGTCAGCAGGAAACGCCGACCGGGGGCCATTGCCCAAGATGGCAACACGCGCGCGAGCACCGACTGCGGTTGCTCGGCAGCATCGGTGGATTTTTTGGGTGGTTTTTGAAGACGTTCGGCAGCGAGATCAGCGATAGCCTCAAGCGATAGCGCGTCATGAGTAAGGGTCTGCCTGCGGTGATCGAGCACCTGCACGAGGGCGCCAACACAGATCGTGACGAGAAAGGCAATGATTAGCACCGGAACGGCCCGGCGCAGCAGAGGTTCGGCGTTCAGCAGCCGCCGATACGCCGGTTTGGCGACCGATTGCGCAAGGCCCTTGATAGAATCAGGATGTGCAGACGCACTCGCCACACCGGCGCGCGCCATAGACCGCCTCCGTTCGGAATTTCCCCTGTCAGCCCGGAAGGATGTGCCGCATCGCTTTCCGAATCACTTTGTCGATTGGAATCGATGGACACTGATTTGTCGAGGGTCCGAAGAGTCAAATATTTAAAAAATGTTACCCACGGATAGTTTTGCAGCAAAAATGCGTTGAAGGCTAGCTTTGTGCTGGGGCTAGGGCGCGCTCGACGATATCAGCTAGATCACGGGAAAGGCCAGGTGCCGCCTTGATGCGGGCCAGGGCACTTTCAGCCTTTGCCGCCCGTCGGCTTTCGAGCATACGCCAACTTCGAAAGGCGGTGGCGAGCCGGGCTGAAACTTGCGGATTTTTCGGGTCGAGAGTGAGAACCATCTCGGCCACGAAATCATAGCCGAGGCCGTCAGGCCGGTTGAATTGGGTCGCATTTCCTTGCGCGAAGGCACCGATCAACGCGCGCACACGATTTGGATTGGCGAGCGAGAACGCGGAATGACCGGTGAGATAGCGCACTGTTTCGAGGGTATTCGGATGCGGAATGGTGGCCTGCAATGAGAACCATTTGTCGATCACGAGTGCGTCCGATGCATAGCACGCATAGAAATTGGCAAGGGCGTGCTTGCGCTCCGGCACATCGTGTAGTGACAAGGTCGTGAGAGCGGCCATTCGATCAGTCATGTTGTCGGCGGTTGCGTATTGGCGCGCGGCACGGGCAATTGCCAAAGGTTTGCCGGTTGCCGCCAATAGGTCGAGCGCGACATTTCGTAAAGCCCGTCGGCCTGCATTCGTGGCATCGGGCGAGTATGCGCCAGACACGGTCATGCGGTCGTAGATTTCTGTAAGCGCGGAATCAAGGTGCGCTCCAATCTCCGCACGCAACGAAGCACGGGCACGGAAAATCGTATCGGGATCGATGTCGTGAACTATCTCGCGCGCAATATCGCCTTCACCGGGTGGAACTAAAGTGAGCGCAACGAAAGCAGGTTCGAGCGAAGGGTCCGCGACAATAGCGGCGAGCGCCGCCATCAGTTTCTCATTGGGGCGCAGCGGCTGGCCGGCACGTAGAGCGGCCACATTGCCGATTAACAGGCTCATCGAAATAGACTGTAGCGCCTGCCAGCGGTTGAACGGGTCGCTATCGTGTGCGGCGAGAAAAGCGAGGTCGTCCGCACTGAGATCGGTAACGAGCTTGATCGGCGCCGAGAACCCACGATTGATTGACAATATGGGGCATTCCGCAAGATCGACGAATTCAAACTTCGCCGCGGGCTCGTTAAGAACGACAACGTTTCTCTCGGCAGTGTTGCCCAGGAAGCTTGGCGGCAAATCGCGCCCATTCTTGCCGACTAGGCCAATTGACAGGGGAATTACCATCGCCTCCTTGATCGGCTGCTCTGGCGTCGGCGGAACGACTTGCTTGCAATCAACGGTGTATTTTTTTTGCGCTGGATCGAAGCGGGTACTGACGGTTACTTCGGGCGTCCCTGCTTGCTTATACCAACGCATGAACTGGGTTAAATCGCTACCACTCGCGTCCGCAAAACACTGAATGAACTGCTCGACCGTTGCGGCTTCGCCGTCGTGGCGAGCGAAATAAAGATCCATCCCGGCACGAAATTTTTCCTTGCCAAGCAATGTTTGCACCATGCGCACTAGCTCGGCTCCCTTTTCGTACACGGTGGACGTGTAGAAGTTGTTGATTTCCTTGTATGTGTCAGGCCTTACCGGATGTGCCAAAGGACCGGCGTCCTCGATGAACTGCGTGGCACGAAGGCCGCGCACATCGAGGATGCGCTTCACCGGACGAGAACGCATGTCGCAAGAAAATTCCTGGTCGCGAAAAACGGTAAGACCTTCTTTCAGACAAAGCTGGAACCAATCGCGACAGGTGATGCGATTGCCAGTCCAATTGTGGAAATACTCATGCGCTATCACGGCCTCAATATGAGCAAAATCAACGTCGGTTGCGGTATCAGCGCTGGCTAGGACATATTTGTCATTGAAGACGTTTAGGCCCTTATTCTCCATCGCGCCCATATTGAAGTCGGAGACGGCAACAATCATGAAGATATCGAGATCGTATTCGCGGCCGAACGCATCTTCATCCCAGCGCATCGCTCGTTTGAGCGAATCCATCGCGTAGGCGCAGCGGCCTTGTTTGCCGTGCTCGACATAGATACGCAGCGTCACGTCACGCCCAGACCTGGTGACGAACTGATCGTCTACACACCCAAGATCACCACCGACCAAAGCAAAAAGATATGAGGGCTTGGGATGCGGATCGTGCCAAACAGCGAAATGGCGCCCATCCGCAGCGTCGCCGCTATCCACGAGATTGCCGTTTGAGAGCAGTACGCGCGCTTCTGTTCTGTTGGCCTCGATACGCGTGGTATAGACAGCCATCACATCCGGTCTGTCAGGAAAAAATGTGATGCGGCGAAAACCTTCGGCTTCGCATTGAGTGCAATAGGTGCCGTTCGAACGATACAGTCCTGACAGTTGTGTGTTGGCGGTAGGATCGACGACAGTTTCGATCTCCAAAGTAATCGCCCGGTTCGGCGGCTGCGGAATGGTGAGGCTGTCGGACGCCACAACGTAACTATCCTCCGGTAGAGTAGTTCCATCGAGTTTCAGAGACTCCAACGATAATCCGTCGCCATCCAGCACGAGAGGTGCGGCTGCGCTCACCGGATTCGGTTTGAGCGCGAGGGTCGCACGAACCCGCGCCGCAGTTGGATGAAGTGCAATATCGAGCGAGACCGTCTCTACCAGCCAGTCGGGCGGACGATAGTCTTTCAGGCGGACAGGCTTGGCAATATCGGTGCGCATGGGCATTGATCTGGGATGTCCAACCGAAAATTGGAGTAAACTAACGCGCCGGCTCGGCGTGGCCTATCACGCGTTTGATCGATGGCGATTTTTGTATTAGTGCCCGCTCCAGCGCGTCAACGTTTTCATGCACGCTTCGCACGGTCAATTGCGGATCGGCGCGACAGTGGAAGTTGACGATTTCTCCTTCATCAGTCTCGCGCACCCGCACATTGTGTATATCACGGATACTGCCGCCTCCGGATGCCAGCTCCGACAGTGCAAGGGAAACCGCCTTGACCCGCTCGGGCGGCGCCTCGCGGCCAGAGGCGTCCTGGGTCTGCAACGGTTCGATGTGGGTCTCTACCTCGACATCTGGGCCAAGTTCCGCGGCGATCGCGTCCTCGAGACCATCCGCCATCTCGTGCGCAGCTCCCAGTGAGAGCTTTCCATCCACCTCGAGGTCGAGAGACACAGCTAGTCTGTCTTCGAGTTCATGTACTGTAACATGATGCACTGCAAGCGCGCGGTTGCGTGCAATGACCATGACACGATCAAGAACGGTCTCATTGTTGAGTGCGACCGGATCGGTGGTGACTACAGGCTCGGCACCCGGCATATGCTCGCGGATTGTGGCGGCGACATTATGTTTGAGAAGGCTCACTCTATCGAGCGGCAGCGTACGACTAACCGCAACGCCAAGATCAATGAACGTCTGTCCGCCGACCGCGCGCGCCCGCACCTGTTCGACTTTGACCACGCCCGGAACACGAGCTGCAAGGGCTTTAATCTTCTCGGCGGCTCCGGGCGGTGCGACGTCGGTTAGTGTGTCGATGGTTCGCTTTCCGAGTCGCCAGCCAGCGACGCAAACTAGCGCTGCCACGACGAGTGCAGCGGCAGAATCCGCCCACGCGAAGCCGTAGTGCACGCCTACAAGGCCGACCAACACAGCCGACGATGACCACAAATCCGACGAAAAATGCAGCGCGTCGGCTTCGAGCGCCTGGCTTGAAGTTTTTTTCGCGGTACGCGATAGCGCGCGTGCGCGGAAGAAATCGATGAAAATCGAAGCTATAATCACGCCGAACGCCCAGACGGTCGCTTCGACGACGTGTCCCTGACGCTCGACGAGGCGCTGAACCGCTTCCCAGATCACAATGCCCGATAGCAGGAACAGCAACGCGGTTTCGACAAGCGCCGAGACCGCTTCCACCTTGCCGTGGCCATAGTGATGCTCTTCGTCGGCCGGCTTGCCGGAAATGCGTACCGCGATATAGGTCATGACGGTGGCGCCGAGATCGATCAACGAATGGCCGGCTTCGGAAAGTATTGCAAGGGAACCGGTGGTGAGGCCGACAAGAGCCTTGGCGACGGTTAGACCGGCCGAGGCTGCGATCGAAGAAAGCGCAACTTGTTCTTTTTCGGTCTGCATGCAGCTGCCAATCTGACCTTTGCGAAATCGAAGAATGTCCAGGGGGTCTACCGCTTACAGGGTGACCGGCCTTCCGTCCGCTGCTGCCGAGCGCGTTACTGCGTCGAGAATTCGAATATTCGCGAGAAGTTGTTCGCTCGTGAAGCGGTAGAGCGCTCGGCCCTCCACAGCGTCGGCCCAGGCCTCGAAATTCATCCGTACAGTATTAATGTGGTCATAACTGCTCGTTCGGCGGCTACCATCGGGTCCGCAATGAACGAAACTTGATGGAATACCTTTGTCGACATTGCCACCCTCTTGAACTTCGACCCACCCTTCGTCGCATACCAAAGTAAAACGGCCGTAGAATGGCGGCGTCGACAAGCAGGTAATGCGCCCTCGTGCGCCATTTTCGAAATCAATTTCGGCGCTGACGAAGTCCTCCGATGGTGCGGGAAAGATCTGAGACGCGGTACGCGCAGCCACACGCACGGGTCGACCGGCAAGAGATACGAACATGTCGCCAAGATGAATACCAAGTGCAGTCCATGCGCCGGCCGGCGCGTGCCGACGGTCGCGGCGCCAATTTGACGGATCTATTTTTCGAAAATTGCTGTGACTGACGTTAGCGTCCATGTGAAGCACGCGTCCAAGTACGCCGCTCTCGAACAGATGTCGCATCTTCTCCATCGCCGGCTCGTAGCGCCGTTCGTGGCCGATGCCAAGCACGCCACCGGTCTTCGCGCAAGCGGCAAGGATGCGTTCTGCGCTTGCCGTAGTAAGGGCAAGGGGCTTTTCACAAAAAACTAGCTTGCCGGCGCCGAATGCCGCGACGGCCATTTCTTCATGAAGCAGGTGAGGGGTTACAACAGCGACAGCGTCGATATCTGGGCGATTGAGCAGAGTTCTGTAATCATTCGTCAAATCGAACTTGTGATGGGCGGCGAACGGAGCGGCCATTTCGGTGTCGATATCGCATCCGGCCAGAACCTGGAATCGTGTGCTATCGGCAAGACAGGTCACAATCTGCTTGCCCCACCACCCGAGACCGATAATTCCAATGCGGATCACTGGTTGACGTCCTGAGACTCCGAAGATCCCGTCTTCACACTCGATTGATCTTTGGGCAATTCAAGTCGTCCAGGATGACTCAAAAGTTCGCGCACTGCGCCAAGAAAACGACCCACTTGCTGAGCATCCGCGAGGCGGTGATCGGCTCGCAAGAATAACGGCATGATATTCATCGTTACAAATTGGTTCGAACGGGCGACTACTTTGCTTTCTACGGGGCCTAGCGTCAGATTGAGCGAGTCGGCTCGATCAGGAAATCGGGTCGGCTTGTAGATACGCATCGGTGGTGCTCCGGGGAATGACAGGTCATTCACCGTCACGCAGCTTGCCCGTGTGGCGTCAAGCCTGCCCAGACTGGGTAAGGGCACATGGCGGTCGAGGAAGCCGTAGACGCGCAATATCTGGCGGAACCAAAAACCGGAGAACCAACGCAATCTCGCCAGGTCACGATCCCGGTCGCCCTCACCGCGTCCCGCTTGCAGCAGTCGCTGCCATATTTCGAGGCCGATTTGCTCGAGGCCTTTTGAATTTGCCTGAGAAATCAGCAGCACATCCATTTCGCCATTGCG
>Ga0187777_10001062_pt1 | contig 17990 bp, 14 predicted proteins | sample 1015_Q2_SP5_10_M_FD_132416 | JGI IMG/M metagenome (GOLD analysis project Ga0187777, IMG submission 132416) | Tropical peat soil microbial communities from peatlands in Department of Meta, Colombia - 1015_Q2_SP5_10_MG | ecosystem: Environmental > Terrestrial > Soil > Wetlands > Peat | place... | reverse complement strand
TAATCGTTGCGATCACGAGCAGGGCAGGAACTTCGGGGGCAATGGTAGAGGTGCTTGCGGCGGGAAGTCAACGAAAACGCATAATATGATCTGAGACGAGCACCCTTTGCCTACGCAGACACCGCAGACCGGCCCCGAGCGTATCACTTCATTGGAAACGGAAAAGACACCGAATTCTATCCGCCCAAACTGGATGCATTTCGTCGTTCCTTCCGTTGCAGACTTGCTCTTTGTTGCCCTGGCGCTCGCCCTGAGTTGCGGCGCGATGGGCCGCGTCCTGCTTCGCGATTCCGACATTGGCTGGCACATTCGTGACGGTGAGCAGATGCTGCTGATGCACACCATCCCGCGCACCGACTCCTTTTCATCCACGATGAGTGGTCACACCTGGTATGCCTGGGAATGGCTCTATGACCTGCTCATCGCCGCGGTCCATCATTTCGCGGGGCTGAATGGTGTGGTGTTCTTCACCGCCGTGATCATAGCAGCCACGTTCGCATTCGTCTTGCGTGTTGCACTACGCCGCGGCGGCAGTCTTCTGGTTTCACTTCTTCTCCTCGTCCTGGCGCTCGGAGCTTCCTCAGTTCACTTTCTTGCCCGCCCGCATGTGCTGACTTGGCTGCTTGCGGTGATTTGGTTCGATCTGCTGGATAGCTCTGCATCCACGTACGAGACGGGCAAGCGCCTCCTTTGGCTTCCGCTGCTGATGATTCTCTGGGTCAACTTGCACGGTGGGTTTGTTCTGGGCTTCGCTCTCTTGGCGATTTACCTGGTCGGAGGCGGCATCGATTATCTGGTTTATCGGGATCGCCGCGATCAAATTGCCAACTGGCTCAAACACCTGGCCGGCTTCACCTCGCTTACCATCGCCGCCAGCTTCGTGAATCCCTATGGATACCACCTGCACGTGCACGTCTATCGATATCTTTCCGATCGCTTTCTAATGAGTCAGATCAGTGAATTCCGCTCACCGGATTTTCATAGCGCCGCGCAACAGTGTTTCGCAATTCTTCTCATAGTTACGGGTATCAGCCTTACCAGCGCGCGGCAGAGGCTTGGTCCATCGCGCCTGCTGGTTTTGTTGTTCGCTGCCTATAGTGGACTTTATGCAACCCGAAATCTCCCGACCTCTTCGCTTTTCATAGCGCTCGTGCTCGCGCCGGTTCTTTCCGCCACGCTATCTCAGGCAGCTGACCACGCCAATGTCGCTTCCTCGCTGCGCGGGCTATTTTCCCGTGCCACGTCCTTCGGTTCGCGCATGCAGGACCTTGAGACCAATCTGCGCGGCCATGCCTTGGTCGTGTTGTTGCTCGCGGCGGGTATTTGGTCGTGTCTGCACCACGGGCAACTCGGCCCGGCTCAAGTTATCGATGCACAATTTGACGAGAAACGCTTCCCGATCGCAGCTGTCGACTACATTTCCAGCCACAACATTCAACAGCCCATTTTCAGCCTCGATTATTGGGGCGGATTTCTGATCTACCGACTCTATCCCGGCACCCAGGTCGTGCTTGATGATCGCCACGATCTCTACGGAGACCAGTTCATCAAGAATTATTTGAAAATCGTCCTCGTGCAGCCCACTTTCGCTGAAGAACTGGATCGGATGAATGTTGAATGGGTTCTCGTTCCGCGCTGGTCCTCACTAGCCAACGTGCTCCGGCTCACACCGAACTGGATAGCGGTCCACGAGGACAGTACCGCCGCGCTTTTTCAGCGCCAGCATAACCCCTAAGAAAGCGCTAAATCGAAGCCCGCATCCCCCCGACTGGGGCTGAAATAGCTCTTGCAAATCTTTTGCTCAGGTGTACAATTCCGGCGTCCCGCGCGGGGTTCGCCGCTTCGGGCCTGCTCGTATCCCACGAGATTTATCTCAGGAGATTAATCGATGAAGCCATTTCGCAAAATCAGGATCTCACTCCTTTGGTCCATGCACACGTCCTCGAAGGCGCACGTCCTCGAATCATCCAGCTCCTCTGGGGGAAATATGCGGCTCCTGGGTGTCGTTACGGCACTCTTCGCGGTCGCTGTGGTCGGCTTGCTAGTACCCAGCCCTGTCCGCGCGGGCACGCCGGACTCCAAACAGCCGGACGCGGCGACCGTCGCAAGGGCACGCGCGGCTTTCATCAAGGAAATGTCCTCCCGCCGGCCGATGGTGCGCAGTAATGTAGCGCCGCTGGCCGCAGCCGAAGGTGCCGCGGGGGTGGGGTCGTACAACTGGTCAGGCTTCGCCGACGTGGAGGGCGGCGCGAAAACAGTCACGTCGGTCAGCGGCCAGTGGGAGATGCCGTTCGTGCAGTGCCCCAGCGGCCTCTACCGAAACCAGGACGCCTTCCTCGCGCAATGGGTTGGCCTCGACGGCTTCACCAGCGGGACGGTGGAGCAGCTTGGCAGTGGCACGCAGTGCTTCGAGGGGGTCACGTATTACTACGTTTGGTACGAAATGTTCCCGAACGGCACCGTCATTGAAGGCACGCAGGCCTGCATCAACAACAACGTTGACTGTCCGAGGCCCGGCGACTTGATCTCCGCTTCGGTGACTGTCGCAGCCGGCGGTAATTACACGCTGTCGCTCACCGATTTCAATCGCCCGCAGGAGAGCTTCTCAGTGAACGCGCAGTGCGACCCAGCCGTCTGCGTCGATTCAAGCGGCGAGTGGATCATCGAGCGGCCGGCCTTCGCGCTGCCTTTCGGCTTCCAGATACTGCCGCTTGTGGACTTCTTTGAGACCGGATTCTTCAACGGTACGCTGACGTCCGGCGGGAACACCACGAAGATTGAAGGCTTCCAGGACGGGCCCGTGTACGACGTGGTGATGATTGACGACAGCGCGTCGTATTTCCTCGACTGCGTCGGGCAAAAACATCCCGGCCCCCAGTTGCTCCCGTTCCCCGACGGCTGTCCCGTAGTATCGCCGCATCACGGCAGCTTCGACGCGACCTGGGACTCTGCCTTCTGAGCCTTGGGTGACCGCTAGTCTTTTGCGGTTGCATTGCGGCGGGCCACGTAACCGAACCTCGGTGCGTGGCCCGCTTCTTTGTCTGATGGTTGCGGTGAGCCTTCTGGGGCACTTGCCGAATCAAGTGGTCTGAGAAGTACCGTCGAAGATGCGATGAGAAGAACGCGAGCGAATGTGCTTGATCACTACCGCGTGTCGATGTGGAAGCCGAGGATCGCGGTCACTTCAATCGGCTGATCCCCGCGAAAAACAGGTCGAAATTTCCAGGCCGACAATGCTGCCAGGATCTTGGGAGTGTTCTCCCGGCTGCCCTCGAGAACCTGAGGATTGCGAAGCAATCCAGATCGATCCAGCACGCAGGAAATCACTGTGCGCGACATTTTGATATTGGAGGGTAACTCCGCGCGCATGGGTTGCGGCGCCACCAGGTCTTCTGCGTAGGGATGGTTAGCCGAAGTTGGATCTGCATATTCCATCACCGCCGGTCCGAGCGTGGTGTCGATGTAGATGGTGTACACCTTATCGCCTTTAAGTTCTCCGTAGAGATTGAAGGCGCCACCCGAACGCGAACTGCCAACCACGGTAATGTCAGGACCGTTGCGGTTCTTCAGTTTCGACGACCGCCCTAACGACGCTGGATCTGAATTCGAGCCAAAGCTGGGTAAAGTGATAACGTTGCTGCCGCCATGTACGGAAACGCCCGGCATCGCAGGTCGACTCACGGATCCGGTTCCCGCGCCCCCGGCTCCGGGATACGGAGAGATGCCGTTGTGAGCGATGGTGTCGGCCCCGGTTCCGGAGTTGCTGTTGGATGCCCCAGGCCCTTGTCCGCTGAGAGCTGCTCCGCTACCCTGGCCGCGAGCGATATCCCCTCCACCTCCCGGGCCGCCCAACCCCGGCGTCGCTCCTCCATTCGGAGAGAGTGCTAGCGCTCCCGCTCCGGCGCTCCCAGGCTTCGCAACCGTTGCTCCGGGCTGGCTCGAGAGCACGACACCCGATCCGTTTCCGCTGCCGCCGACCTGCTTCGGGGGCGCCGTCACTGAGCCGGAATCAAGCACCGAGCCCAATCCCCGGCCTCTATTTCCGTGCCCCATCCCGGAAGCTGCATCGGCCGAAACTGACGGTGGCGGAGGAACCACAGTGTTTCCCCGACCCAGGCCTCCCGCCGAGGCCTGCCTTATTGAACTGTTGTCGATCTGCACCGGAGGAGGCACTGCCCGCGGGATACCCCAACGGTCCACTGCAACCCGTCCGCTGCTTACGCCACTCGCTTGAACAGGAGGGGCGACTACATTCGGGTTTCCCAGCATTGCGACAGTCGCATGCTCACTCGCCGGCCCGTTCATTTGAACTGGGGGCGGAACGACATTTTGATTCCCGACGCCGCCCCCATATGATCGCGGCGACCCCGCGCTCCCTACTTGTACCGGAGGCGGCACAATCTGTTTTTGCAACTCTCCCGGTCCGAATCCCGGACCTCGAAGGGCCGCGTCCCGTTCCACTTGGCTGGGAGGTGGAGAAACTACGCTCGGCGCAGGCAGCGTGAGCTGAGCGTGCGAAGTTGTCATCTGCTCAGGCGCGGAGACCGGAGGCGGCACAACTGCCATGACCTGGGAACCTGGAACTCGCGGCAGTGTGACATCCCGCTGTATTCCGCTGGGGCTGGGCGGAACTACCGCCGCATTCATCTGCGGCGACGCCCGGAACTTGTCGCGGCGCACATTCGGGCTTGGCGCTACCGCTGTTTCCAGGGCGGGGGCGACGAGCATCTTGTCTCGTCGGACATCAGGAGCCGGAGCAACCACGTTTTGCTGCAGACTTGGCGCTTGCGACGTTCTCAGTCCTTCCGCGGGAGGCGGACCGGGGATTGGATTGTACGCCAGCAGGTTCGCAACTGCAGAATTCACTTGCGGCAAATTGAGCCGGGGCGCATCCACGACTTTTTCTCGCAGCAAATCGCCGCGCGACACGCGGATCACTTGCGTACGGTGATACGCTTCTTGTCCGCCGGATTTTCCCGTGCGGCCCACCTTCGCTCCGCCCAGATCCTCAGTTTGCGGCAGTTCATCCCCCGAGAAATAAATCACGTCATATTTCGGAAGAGAGGGCGGCTGGTAAGGAGCGAGGAAAGCCAATCTTGTTGGCAATACGATGGCAGCCAATAACAGCACGGTTTCGCAGATCCACGCTGCCAGCATCCCCTGATGGGGGAACAGGCCGGCGCGAGCTTCACCCGCCAGCGGTCTCGGCGACTTTCTCAGCGCGGGCCGAATCGAGCTGACGAACTCGTCCCAGCGCGATGGCCATTCGATCAGAAGCTTGAGTTCATCATTCACGCTTGGCTGGCCTCTACTGCCGGACTGGTTTCAATCTCAATCTCATCCCCCACCGCTGTGCCGCTTTGCTTCAGTGTTTGCCCCGGCAATTCAATCACCGATTTCGCGCGCATCTTGATTCGCGCTAATCGCCATGGCTTAAGGTCTTCTTCCACGTGCACAACCACCTTGTTGCCATCCAGGTAGACTACGTCAATCGGGAAATTCATGGCAAAGGTGTGTACTCCCCGGCATGGCACGATCCAGAGGCCATCCCCCGATTGGAAATTCGAGGCCTCAGCGCACATCAAACCGCGGAAGCGGGACCAGTGTGTCCCGGCAATCGCCAAACGAGTGGCTAAGTAGGCGTGGCGCGTTCGGTTGAACGCGTATGCAGAGGACCTCGTTCCCGCCATAATACCCTGAATACCTTTGTTGAACGCTGATTTTTTTACCTACCCGATGCCGGCATAAGTGTCCGCACGAGCTGGATCACGGCCGGCCCCAGAGTGACAAAAATAATCGAGGGGAGGACAAATAACACCAGGGGGATAACCATTTTAATTGTAGTCTTGGCGGCCTGTTCTTCCGCTCTTTGACGGCGCTCGGTGCGCAGCGAATCCGAATGGACCCGCAGCGCCTGCGCCACGCTGGTTCCAAACCGGTCCGTCTGAATCAGGGTCCCGACCAGCGAACGTATATCATCGACGCCCGTCCGTTCGACGAGATTGCGCAGGGCCTCAGCTCGGGGCTTGCCGGCCCGCATCTCCAGGTTCACGAAGTGAAATTCCTCGCTCAAATCCGGATGCGCATGGTGCAAGTCCTGCCCCACTCGCATCATGGCCTGGTCCAGAGCCAGGCCCGCTTCCACGCAGATTACGGTCAGATCCAGTGCGTCCGGCAAAGCCAGTTTGATTCGCTGCTGCCGGGCTTGAATCTTGCGTTTCAACGCGAATCGTGGCGCGAAAAAGCCGAACGCTGTCACGCTTACCAGCAATAGAGGGGAGTCCAGTCCGCTGGTAGCCAGAACCCCGACCAAGGCAACGAAGGCGCATGCCAGCCGGCTGCCGACATAAATGGTCATGTGACGCGGTTCCCGGTATCCGGCTTGAATCAGCCAACGACGCGTTCGCGAAACGTCATTCGGAGAGAGTGGAATCGCTTTACTGAGCGGATCAAGCGCCTGCTCCAGACGCTCTTTTAACGCTGGTTTCTCGACGGGTTCAGCGCGTTCCCAGCCGAGCGCTCGCAACCGGGCTCCCAGCATCGAAGACGGCGCATAGACCGCCGCACCAAAGAAAAACACTACCGCTGCTATCGTCAGAAATATGATGATGGTTAATGCCAGCGCCATAACTACACCTGAATTCGGATCACCTTACGAATGACAAAATACCCCACCGTCTGCAGCACGATACCGCTCACGACTAGTGTGTGCCCGATCGGGTCGGCAAACAACGGCCGAATAAACGATGGACTCGTCATCAGCATGACCACCACGATGACCGGAGGGAGTCCCATCAGCAGCGCCATGGTGAGGCGGCCCTGCGCCGTGTAGACGCGCACTTGCCTCATAATCTTGAATCGCTCACGAATCACGTACGACAGGTTGTCGAGAATCTCGGCCAGGTTGCCGCCCGTTTCGCGCTGCAGCATCACCGCGGTCACAAAAAACTTCACGTCTACCAGCGGCATGCGTTCCGTGAGGTTCATCAGAGCATCGCGAACCGGCAATCCGAACTTTTGCTCCTCAAATAGCATCCGAAATTCGCCGGCAACCGGCTCGGCGATTTCGTTCGCGATCAATTCCAGCGCCGTCGTAAAGGCATGACCCGCCCGGACTGCTCGGGCCAGGGTATCAATCGCATCCGGAAATAACTCCTCGAATTTCTGAAACCGTTTGGTTCGGCGATAGGAGGCATACGAGAATGGAATGATTCCCCCTATAACGGCGCCGAACATGACGAAAAGAACCAACTGGTTCGCCGGTAAGGAACCTGCAAGCATCACCCCGACGCCGCCCATGATGACGGCGCCGACGACGCAGTAAATCAGCATGTTGCCGGCACGAACCTGTAAATGGGCCTGTTCCAGAAAGTTCTGGAAATTCGTCATCCGCTCGGAGCGGCGCAACAGGCTGTCCAGGGCCGGAATCTGGCTCAGCATCTCGTCGCGCAGCAAGGCCAGTTCTTCGTTCGGTTCGCGCTGATTGGTCTTTTGAACTGACGCCAACCGCTCGCGCAGTAAGCGGGCCTGCGCGCTGCGCTGATCGAGAAGCATTCCCACTACAAACACGATCAGAGCCACCGCAACAAAGATCAGGATGACCAGCGCCATCTGCATAGTTCTTCCGCTCAGACTTCCATTCGCGATTCAAAAAGTGCCGGACGCAACCGGCAACCTGCCGTCGCCAGACGTTCGGCGAACTTGGGCCGGATTCCGGTTGCGGTAAAATACCCGCGAACCCGGCCGCTCTCATCGATCCCTCGACGTTCGAAACTAAAAATGTCTTGCATCATGATTACGTCGCCTTCCATCCCGGCGACTTCCGAAACGGAGATCACCTTTCGCGTGCCATCGGACATGCGCGAAACCTGCACGACTCCATGAATCGCTGACGCGATCTGTTGCCTCATCGCCCGTTCTGGTAGATTGAGATTGGCCATCGAGAACATGCTTTCCACACGGGCCAACGCATCGCGTGGCGAGTTAGCGTGCACCGTGGTCAGTGAGCCCTCGTGACCTGTATTCATGGCTTGAAGCATGTCGAAGGCTTCCTCGCCGCGCACCTCGCCCACGATGATGCGATCGGGACGCATACGCAAACTGTTAATCACCAGCTGCCTTTGCCGCACTGCGCCTTTGCCTTCAATGTTGGGTGGACGCGTTTCCAGCCTCACCACGTGTTCCTGCTTCAGTTGCAATTCCGCGGCGTCCTCAATAGTCACGATGCGCTCGGAGTTCGGAATGTAGCCCGAGAGCACATTTAGCAGAGTGGTTTTCCCGGCACCGGTCCCACCCGATACCAAAACATTCAGTCGCCCCTTCACCATGGCGGACAAAAGTTCCAGCATCGACTCGGTCAGTGTCTTGTTCTCAAGCATGTTTCGGGCGGTCAGGGGATCGCGGCCAAAACGCCGAATCGAAAGGCAGGGTCCGTCAATGGCAAGGGGAGGAATAATTGCGTTTACGCGGGAGCCGTCAGCGAGCCGGGCATCCACCATGGGAGATGATTCGTCCACCCGGCGGCCAACTCGTGACACGATTCGATCAATGATCTGCATCAGGTGAGCATCGTCTTTGAAGCTCAGCCCAGTCGCCTCGAGTTTTCCCGCACGTTCCACATATACACGGTTGTAGCGGTTGACCAGGATGTCGGATATCGTGGGATCCTTTAATAACGGTTCCAGCGGCCCCAAGCCAAAAATCTCATCCAGAATTTCCCGCGCCAGCCGCTCCCGTTCGGCGAAGCTTAGCGGAACAGCTTCGCTGTTTACGGTGTTGCGGATGAGCAGCAACACTTCGTCACGCGCGGTATCACTTGGCGTGCGGCCCAACTTTTCCAAATCGAGCCGGTCCAGAATCTTCCGATGCAGGTCCGCTTTAACCTGCTGGTATTCTGTCCGCTCGAAAGTTTGCAAATTCGGCATAGTTGCTTTCGGACTTCCTTACGTCTCTACACGGTCTTAAATAAAGACCAAGCCTTGCGTTTCACATCTGGCTCGTTTTCAGTAAGCCGGCTCGCAAGGTTGGTGAACGCGCGCGCCACATCGGTATGCGTCTGCTGCAACAGGGGCACCCCACGATCAATCGAAGTCGACACCGCAAAATACTGATTCGGGATCTTGGCCACGACCTTCACGCCGGCCGCAGCTTCGGCGTCGGTTTCGCTAAAACCTGGAATCTTGCGAAAGCGGTTGAGCACGAGCAGCACCTTCTCCCTGCCGCTGTTCTCGCTCAAGTATTGCTGCACACGCGCCGCACTCCACAATGACGCAACGTCGGCATGTGCCACCATCAGCACGGTTTGGGATAAATTCGCCACCAGCTTTGTGGTTGCATCCATGCGGGTCGAAAGATCTACGACCACATATCGGAAGTGTCCTACCATCAAATCGAACAGCTTCGCGTGCTCGGCATGCGACGGGTCCGTGCCCAGGGGAGCATTGGGCCCCGCAAGTAATTGCAATCCACCGGCATGCCGGGTCACGAAGCTTTCAAGGAGCGAACTGTCCAGACGGTGCAAATTACGGATCGCATCCGCCACCCCGAACATCGGCTTGAGATTCAAGTGCAGCGCACAGTGTCCAAGATGGGCGAGGTCCACCAGCGCTGTGTTGCCGTGCGCAGCTTGCAGAGCCAAGGCTAGATTCACTGCCACCGTGGTCGACCCGCTGCCTCCTTTTGCATTCACCACGGCAAAAATCTTGCCTCGGTTCTCTTGAACGTGCTCTTTTCTCTGGGACGCGGTGAGGCGCACGAACGCTTCGAGCAGATCGGTGGTGGTCGCGGGGCGTTCAATAAATTCGCATGCACCGGACCGCATAGCATTCACGATCACTTGCGGCTGATTCATATTGCCAATGGCAAACAGCGCACATTGCGGCAATTGGGCATGAAGCATCTCGATCCCGCGCAACGCCAGGTTCGGATTTTCGGGGGGAACGTCAAGCAAAACCACGTCTGGATTGGCGCTTTCAATACGCCGCACCACCGGATCGGCTGTTGCCATGGGAAATGAGGCACAGCTATGCACAACGCGCGCTACACTGGTACCATCTACCAGCACCTGCAACAGCGTGCGCTGCTCGTCATCTAGCGCTACTACTACGACTGAAAGTTCTGGCATTTACTGCTCCACTTCCCCCAACGGTATGCGCACACAACATCACTTCTGACTACCAGATGGCTTCTTGCCATCAAACTTATTGTCATTCAGGAACGGCTGCGGATTTGGCGGTCCCGCCGGAGCCTCGTTGCTTGCAGAAATTCGCTTCACCGTACACAGCACCATCAGCTCAGATTTGTTCTTTTGCAAATTCTTGCTTTTGAACAAATTCCCCAAAATCGGAATATCTCCAAGCCCCGGAATCTTGTTCACAATGTCCGTTACCCGATTGTCCAGCAAGCCCGCGATCACAAAGCTTTGGCCATCCTGCAGTTCGAACTCGGTTTCCGCTTTCCGGGTGCTCAAAGCTGGCACTGTGAAACCAGAAATCGTCAGCGCATTGGCGAAATCCAATGTGCTCACCTCGGGCGATACCTTCAGGTGGATATTGCCATTTGGCATGATCACAGGCGTGAAGTTCAGTTTCACCCCGAAATCCTTGAACGCAATCGTAACCGCGGTAAAGCCCTGTCCAGGTTGGACAATGGGGAATGGAAACTGACCGCCTGCCAGGAAGCTTGCTTCTTTGCCGTTCACCGCAATCAGGTTTGGTTCAGCCAGGATCTGTAACAAGCTCTTCTGCTGCAGGGCTTCAATGGCTACTCCAAAATTGATGTCCGTGCGAAAAAGAAAAAGGTTGAGCGGGTTGGTAAGGTTGATCAGAGGAGGAGTGGAGCCGGTGGTAACCCCCAGCGTCCCGCCCGCACCCGTGGTCGTAGTTGCTGTGGTGGTCGTGACCGTCGCTCCTCCATACTGCCCCGTGCTCAGGACTCCGGTTGTGTTGCCGGTTCCGGGCGTAAAGTAATTCGCACCTAACTGCAAAGCCGCCGCCCGGTCGACTTCCGCGAACTTGACCTGCAAAAGCACTTCCTGCGCACCCACCGGACCGAAAGTGAGTACGTTCACCACATTTTTCGAATAAGCGTCCGCGATCAGGCCTGCGCGCTTCGCGACATCTTCGGTCGACACGTGTCCGGAGAGCACAATCGCTGAGCGTGAAGGCGTAACCGTGATCTGCTCTTCGGGGAAAACGCGCCGTTCTTCTTCTGCGGCGGCGCTTACGTCTACGTCAACCCGCAGGTCAAAACTTCGTGAGCGTTCCAGTTCATCCCAAATCAGCAAGGAAACCTCGCCCGCCGACCGGCCGTGCACCAGGATCTGTGTCGGAGCTACCACGATTGGATCGGCGACGCCCGGGTCGGTCACGGACACTCTCTTAATGCGCTCGGTTGTATTGATCAGGATTGACTTGCCGACCATCACCCGCAACGGGGCAGCGCCAGTGGCCTCGCCCGCGGGGGCCTGCGTACTTGCGGCTGGGCCCTGGTTCGAACCCGGTTGTGCATTTATAGGCGACGCATTCGGCTGCTGCTGGGAAATGGCTGTGAGCCCAGCAAACAGCAGCACACCAAGCGTGCCTGACCTTCTCAACCGCCTGTGGGTTTGCACTCTCTTGGCGTCCCGCACGCGGGAGTTGATCGACATATCCTTAGCCTCGGTCACTATTTTTCTGAGAAATTCGTCTTTTCCTCTTTGTCGCCTTTATAAATCTCGACAGTGTATGGAGCCATCACGGGGGGAGGAGTAGAAGCGGGTGCTGCAGTGCGTCTCATTTTCGGCCGCGCGGGTTCAGTATGAACCGGAGGAGTTGCTGCGGCAAGTTTGTAGAGAGCATCGGATCTCGCCGCCATGAGTTCCTGTTGTTTGGTATCCAGGGGATTACGTAATGCCAGCTGAATTTTCCCCTGATTGGCGGCAAGGGTCAGCTTCTGCGCGTCATCGGGCGAGACAAGCAACGTGATCACTGGTGTGTTTTGCGGCTCACCCGCGGCATTGCGCTCGAGTTTCTGCCCTGCCGCAAGCACCGCCACATTCTCTAAAACCGTAGTTGTTTCCTGTTGATTCCCGCCTTCAGGATTTCCTGTAAGCAACACATCCACACGAGTGCCGGGTAGCACGAAACCTGCAATTCCGGTCGTATCATTCACACGAACCGAAACCGCGCGCATCCCCGGCGGAATCAAGGACGGCAATCCATAGCCGGCGTTCTCGGCAGCTAACTTGTTGGTGAGAATTAATTCGCCTCGCGAAATCGGAACTACCACCCCGCGTCCCAGTAAGCGGTCTTTGCGATGAAAGACACCCGAGGGCAGATCACCGGACGGGTAATGTACGTACTTGATATCTTTTTCTTCAATCTTTGTGCCGACCTGCAAGTCGTTGGTCGCCACCAGCACGTCTTCTCCAGGAGCTGACTGGCTCCGACCGCCTTGGAGATTGCGATACACCACAAAACTTACGACAGCACCCATTACCAGAGCGAAGAAGCCAATCATCAAAAGCCGGTTACGATTCATTGCTACTCCTGACCATCTGGTACTCGCCGATCTTTTCGCTCGCGTTTAAATCTCACGCTCACTGCTGATTACCCTCAGAACTCCTGCGGAGGCCGAAGAGTTAGGCTCGTTACGCACCTCACTCTCCGCAATCCCGTTCGGCCTCACGGGAAGACGAACATTACTGCGAGATCGAGCTGGCGACAGCCGAAAAGACGTTGTTGGCATTCCCGCCGATAAGCCGGATCGTACCGACCACGATCACCAGAATGACTGCCAACATCACCGCGTATTCCGCGATATCTTGCGCTTCATCGTTCCGCCAGAGTCCACGAATCACATTGCTGATCATCGTCCTACCTCCATTGCGTTTTCTTTAATGCCGCCGTCGCCTCAACCTTATCTTATCGGCGCGCAAACCTGGGCCCTTACTGATTTGCATGTGGCGAATCAATAGCTTGCGAAGGGAAAACCGCTGCGACCTTCCTCCCCATGCCATGATACTCCGAGCCATGCCACCAGAGTGACAAATTGTGGCGCATTGTGCAGAAAATTTCAATTTTTTCGGTAACGATAGTCACGCACTAAGGGTCACATGCATGCCTTGACCTTTTGGCCGCAAAGATGCCCGACACTCTAGCGGCTACGAGTTAAAACCACGGCTTGTGAGTCCGAGAACACCTGCTTCCAGCCCGGTTCGATCGAGAGGGCTGTAATCAGCGGGGCATCCGGGGGAAGCACAATGGTTTGCACGTCCCATTTTTCCAGCCCCGCCCGCCACTTCTCTCCTCGGACGTAATACGTCGAGGCAAATTGATCCATGAAGGAATCGCCATAAACATCAGCCCGGCCATCGATGTAGACCTTGTATTCCGGGCAGAGCCTCCAAATGAAATACCCGCCCCAGTTGTAATGGTTCATGATGAGAGCGGGTAATCGGGCCCCTGCCACGAAACTAAACGCAGCAGTTGGAAACTCTTTCGCCGTTGCTTCCGGCTGATGGCGAATTACATGCTGTATCCGGAAACCGCTAAAGGCCAGAAATCCAGCCAACAGCACCACGTTGAGTGCAAGGTTGATGTGCGTCAGCCGTGTTTGGGGTCCGAGTGCACAAAGCTTCTCGGCTCCGTGCAGCCCCTCAATCATGCTGCTGAGCAGGGGCGCGGCGACGAGCACAAAGATCGGAATATGCCGAACCGACCCCAATGCCGCATACAGACTGACGCTCAGAAGCAGCAGTTCTCGTGCCCGTAAGCGATGTGAACTCAATGCAGGTAGCAAGATCACCGCCAGCATCAACAGCGACACCGCCACATATCTGGCTTCGTGGAAATCCGGAGAGGCCCATTCTCCGATGTAGGCCAGCATCGCCCGTGACCGCAACGTCTCGATCGGATAGCGGTACATCGCAACGCCGTAGGGATTCAGCGGGACAATGGCAGCGCACGCTAGTCCAACCAGGGTAAGATTTCGAACCCGGTGCGGCCACTGCTCCGGCGGGAAATTCCCCAACGCGCGATCCAACAGATCTCCAAGAACGAAAACAGCCACTAATCCGAGCCCAACCGCGTAACCAGCGTGAACGTTGACCCAAAGCAACATCAGCGGCAACAACCACCAAATAAGCTTCGGACGCTCATAGCTTCGTTCGAGGATAAATAAGAAGATACAAGCCAGCAGGAGGGTCACCATTTGCGGGCGCACTCCAAAGCTTGGCACCGAAGCGATTGCGCCCCACACCGTCATTGCGCCGGCTATATAGGGCTGCCCGGAACAACGCACTAAAACCAGCAGGAATGTGCAGGCAATAAGTGCAGCGAATCCGACAATCAGTCCGCCCCATCCTGCCGTTTTATACAAGGCAAAAATCAGAATTTGGGATAGCCACTCATGGTCGATCCACGGCTGCCCACCGCGCGTGAAAGAATACGGATCGCTGTGAAACAGTCGGTGATTCTGGATGATCAGTTCTCCGGTCCGGAGATGCCACCACAGATCCGGATCGGTCACAGGTCGTGCAGCCAGCAGAAACAAACCGGCCGCGACAATCAGCACAAACAACCTTCTGGTCGACAGCCAACTTTGCATGAAGGACGATCATACCGTGCCTCGTGTTGGCCGGTATAGAATCGCCACACGAACCCAACCACCGCAGCCACGAAATCCCAACCGCGGATGCCGCCATCCAGGGTCAAATTCTTCGTTCTAATTTACCTGAGTGGAATGGTCGCCATTCATGCCGCATCGTTCTGGCACTCGCGACAATTAATAGCCAAAGGCTACCCCGATTTCACCACTTACTACGCAATCGGAACGATGATGCAGCGCGGTTTGAGACACGAGATTTATGACACCGTCGTTCAGTATCAGATCCAGCGAGAGTTTGCTTCCGCTGCCATCCGGAAGGAGGCTCTGGCTTATCTTCATCCTCCCTTTGAAGCCCTGATGTTTGCTCCGTTAGCTCATCTTTCTTATGTGGGTGCATTCATCACGTGGGACCTAATAAACTTCGGCGCACTGCTGCCTGTTTCCTTCGTGCTGAGCGAGCAGGTTTTGAAGTTCAAGACTTGTTCCTGGTCTACATGGCTGCTCGTGAGCTTGGCTTTCTTCCCGATCTTCCTCACCCTGCTCCAAGGCCAGGATTCAATATTGCTCCTGCTGCTTTACACACTCGTGTTCCTCTGCCTGAAAAAGAAACGGGAAAAGCTGGCAGGAGCATTTCTAGCGCTCGGTCTATTTCGCCCCCAGCTTGTTTTGCCATTCCTCTTGCTCTGGATCGCGCGGGGAGGCAGAAAGCTCTTATTAGGGTTCCTGCCGATTGCTGCAGTCCTTGGTCTCATCTCTCTGGCGGTGGTTGGGGTCCACACTGCGCTTTCGTATCCCAGCATCGTCTTGCATGTAGATCGCAGCCTCACTCAAAGTACCGTCTGGCCATCAGATATGCCGAATCTGCGCGGCATGCTTTATGGATTTACTCGTCATCATCCGCAAAGCGATTGGGTGACCTACTTATTGTCGATTGTTCTCCTTGTGCTCGTCGCTTGGCTTATCCGGGGTAACCGTGAGGAGCAGGATCTTTTTTACTGGGATTTCTCGCTTGCCATCCTGACTAGCGCAGCCGTGAGCCACTACTGCTTCGGCCACGACCTCAGCACCCTTCTACTGCCCATCGCTCTCGTCATTTCGAAATTGCAACTTTCAAATGACGTCCGCCCTTCGGCGCGCGTCTTAATGCTTTGTGCGGTAGCCCTGCTATTTTTCTCGCCGCTACAACTCTTCCTGGTAGGGCACTATCAGCTCGGGGTCATGGGTTGGGACGTTCTCTTACTTGTTGCTGGCATTCTCCTCCAGATCTGGCCCAAGCCCCAGCTGCGCAATTCCGCCCTGGCGGCTTCCACTCTCGTGTAATTTCTGCCTATCCGAGGTCTGAAGAGTCTTGCAGCTACCCGCCTAATCAGCTCTTGCCCTGGCATTCCTCAATTTCGGCCCGCCTCTTCCCATCCCTGCTTTATTCTCGTAAGCTTGGTTCTGCAGCACTATGGCCTTTGAAACCATTGTGGACACGCCTAGCCCTTCGTCCGGCTCAGGGATATTCCCCACGCTTGTATTCGTACAGGGCAATGACCAACGTGTGATCACCCTCGATCACAGCCCCTTCAGCGTTGGCAGAAAAGTGGACAAAGATCTGGTAATCGCCGACCCCCGCGTTTCGCGCGACCATGCCGTGATTGTTTCCGAAAACGGCGGATTCTGCGTCGTCGATCAGGGCAGCAAACATGGCACCTTCGTCAATGGCGAAAAGGTGTTGCGCAAGGCACTACAGCGCAACGACCGCATGGAGTTTGGGGTTCGCGACGTCGCCTACGTCATCTTCAATCCCCAGCAGACCACTCCCAATTCAGCCCGCGAATTCTTGAGCCAGATCTCCGGGATGCACATCTCGGACGAAACCACCGATCTCGAGAAGCTGGTCCTGTTCCTGGAAGCAGCCCGCAAGCTGAACACCGTGGGCGTTCTCGACGAGATTCTGATGACGCTTTTGGATGTAACACTAAAGTTAACCCGGGCGGAACGCGCGTTCGTTTTCATGAAGAATGAGCGAGGAGAGCTGCAGCTCGCCGCGGGACGAAACTCGAAGGGTGAACCCCTTCTCGAAGACACCACAATTTCGCATTCCATCCTTGAGGACGCTCTAAAATCCAATTCTGAGTTCGTGCTCACGGATACCAGCCGCTCCATCGATTTAACTGGACGAAAAAGTATCGTGGCCTACGATCTTCGCACCGTGATCTGCGTCCCGCTGCGTAAGCCGCAAGTCCAGACCGCGCGCGGATCCGATGCCGCTGCGCCTGCGCTCGGCGAGGCGATGGGTGCTCTTTACGTGGATTCACGCTTCGCTTCGCGCGATATTTCCAGCGTCAGCAATGACATCCTGCACGCCATCGCGACCGAAGCGGCTTCTCTTATCGAAAACGCCCGGCTTGTACAAGCCGAAGAATCGGCCAAGCGCTACCAACAGGAGCTGTCGATTGCTGCCTCTATTCAACAGCGCCTCATGGCTGTCACCATCCCTGAAGTTCCGTTCGCGACGCTAACCGGAAGAAATTTGGCTTGCAAGGACATCGGGGGCGATTTCTTCGACGCGCTTAATACAGAGGAAGGTCTGACCGTCGTGCTGGCTGATGTTAGCGGCAAAGGTGTGTCCGCAGCCGTGCTGGCCTCAACTCTGCAAGGCATGATTTACTCTCAGCTTGCCGCTGGCATGCCGTTGACCGAGATCGCCGGCTTCGTGAACCGCTTTTTTACCCACAAACACATAGGGGAAAAATATGCGACCCTGATTGTGATTCGAGTGCGCCCCAACGGTGAATTGGAATACGTGAACTGCGGACACATTCCGCCACTCGTCGTGTCCGGCGGACACGTTGAACGTCCATCCGATGCCAACCTCCCGGTGGGCCTGCTCCCAGATGCCGACTACAAGAGCGCTCGTCTGCAGCTGAAGAAAGGAGACCGCCTCATTTTGGTGACCGATGGTGTGACCGAGGCGGAGAATGCCAAAGGCGATTTCTTCGAGGATTCGCGTCTTGAAGTGGCTGCAGGTTCTGGAACCATGGAGGACATTTTCGCGGCCATCTCCAATTTCTGCGCTGGTAATGCCCTAAGCGATGACTGCACGGTTGTAGAACTCGTCTACACCGGATAACTCGGCCCAATATGTCGGGTCGTCCCGAGAGTCTGCGCCTTTCTCGGCAACCTGCAGTTTGAGTTGTCATCCCGACCAAGCCTCTTTTGCCGCAGGGAGGATCCGGGCGAGCCGCGCGAAGATGAGGCGTTTTGCGGGCGTGAACGAAGTGGGAGCCCGCAGCCGAAATCCCGAGCGGAGCGAGGGATCCGGCCGCGCGTTTGGCTCGCTTCCTTTTCGAGATGACCGACCACGCGCAAGCAACTAAGTTCTTAACTCCACCACAGTTGCCCCTCCTCCGCCCTCG
>Ga0187777_10001061_pt1 | contig 17998 bp, 11 predicted proteins | sample 1015_Q2_SP5_10_M_FD_132416 | JGI IMG/M metagenome (GOLD analysis project Ga0187777, IMG submission 132416) | Tropical peat soil microbial communities from peatlands in Department of Meta, Colombia - 1015_Q2_SP5_10_MG | ecosystem: Environmental > Terrestrial > Soil > Wetlands > Peat | place... | reverse complement strand
CCTCAGCCAGGACGGATGGACGCTAAGCGCCGACCCCGACCAGGGCCTGCTCGCGGTGGCGCACGAGAAGCTCGGGACCCTGTTGCGGAGCGCGCGCCTGAACGTGGTCCGAGACGGGGGGTTGCAGCCGTGGGCCACCTTCAGCGCCGAGACGGCCGGCCGCGAGCTGCGGCTGCGCACCATCAGGCCCCGCGCCACCTGGGTGTTCGCGGCCGGCGCCGACGGGATCTCGGTCTCCAGCACTTCGCCCCAGGCGGTGCTCACCGCAGAGGTGCCCGCGCCGGCGGACCGCATGGTGGCCCGCCTGCTGGATGCGACGGGGACGGCTGTCGACTGGGTGGGGACGGACGAGGTCGCCCAGGGCTACGGCGGCAGCGAGACCCGCAACTCCTCGTTCCTCCCCGCGAAGAACCCGGACGTCATGTATCTCGCCCTGGGGCCGGTGTCGGCCACCACGCTCCACGCGATCTTCGACCGCCGGACCGACACCGCCGTCCGCTTCCCGGAGACGTCCCGCCTGCAGCGGAGGGAGCGGGACCGCGAGGTCCTGGAGCTCACCCTGCCCGTGCCCGGGAGCGCGGTCGTCCGCCTGTTCCCCGACTACTTCCAGAAGACGCTGGGCGTCCCCGTCTACACGCCCTTCGACGACTCGACCTTCGCCCGGCCGCCGGTCATCTGGTGCAGCTGGACCAGCTACTACGCCGAGGTCAAGGAAGAGGACGTCGTCCGCAATACCGACTGGATCGCCGCGAACCTCAAGGACCACGGGTTCGACTACGTCCAGCTCGACGACGGCTACGACCGCGGCCAGGGCGGGCAGCACTTCTGGATCGAGAAGTGGGATGAGGCGAAGTTCCCGCACGGGCCGAAGTGGCTGGCCGGCTACGTCAAGTCGAAGGGCCTGCGGCCGGGGCTGTGGCTGGTGCCCAACGCCTACGCGGGTGCCGTCGAGCAGCACCCCGACTGGTACCTGCGCGACAAGCAGGGCCGCCTCATCAAGGACTACGACACGCCGGCGCTCGACTCGACCCACCCGGAGGTCCTCGGCTTCCTGCGCACGCTCTTCACCACTCTGCGGGACTGGGGGTTCGAGTACTACAAGTTCGACGGGGAGCACGCGCTGCCGCGCTACGTGCCGGCGGTCGACCGCACCCGGCTGCACGACCCCTCGCTCGACCCGCTGGTCGCGTATCGCCGGCGGCTTTCGGTCATCCGCGAGACCATCGGCCCGAGGACCTTCGTGGAGGGCTGCCCGGCCGGCACGCCGCTCAACGGCGTCGGTTTCTTCAACTCGTACTTCGACGGCCACGACGTCTACAACAGCTGGCAGGGCATGTACGCCCTCTTCAGCTCGATCAACGCCAACGCCTTCTGGAACCACGTGGTCGCCTACGTGATGCCGGGCGAGGGCATCGAGGTCGGCCCGTTGATGGGCCGCGAGGAGGCGCAGAGGAGGCGGCCGCGGAGCGTCCTGGAGACGGCGCTCTCCCGCGAGGAGCCGTTCCGCGGGCTGGGGACGACGCTGGCGGAGGCGCGGACGCTGGTCAGCACCCTGTCGCTGACCGGCGTCGCCTATCCCGTCTCCAGCGTCATGCCCGAGCTGCCGGCCGAGAGAGTGGCTCTCCTCAAGAAGACGCTGCCGACGCTGCCCATCCTGCCGGTGGACCTGTTCAGCCGCGGCACCGACATGCAGTGGGACCGCTTCAAGCACACGACCGCCGACGACTACCTCCACCACTACCCGGAGATCCTCGACCTCAAGGTGAGCAGCCCGTCGGGGACCTACGACGTGGTGGGCGTCACCAACTGGAGGAGCGAGCCTTCGACGCGGACGGTCTCGTTCGCGGAGAAGCTCGGCCTGGCGCCCGGCCGTTACCTCGCCTTCGATTCCTGGAGCCAGACGCTCGTCGGCGTGCTGGACGACTCGCTCTCGCTGCAGGTCGAGCCCCACGACACCCGCGTCGTCCTCGTCCACCCTCTCCTGCCACGGCCGCAGCTCGTGGGCAACTCGGGCCACCTCACCGGTGCCCAGTCGATCGGCAGCCTGGAGTGGGACGAGGCTCGTCGGACGCTGCGCGGCTCCTCGAGCACGGTGGCTGGCGAGCCATACACGCTCTTCGTCCACGTCCCGGAGGGCTTTGCGGTGACGGGCACCGTGGCCCGCGCCGGGGCCGGCCACGAGGTCAAGCTGACGCAGGTACGAAAGGGCCCGCTGCTGGAGGTCAGCTTCCCGGGCGGAGCGGAGGTCGTCAGCTGGGAGATCGCGTTTGCAGGGGTCAGTACGGCCGCACCTCGATCGGCCGCAGGAAGTCGGCCGCCAGCTCGGCGCGCTTCTTCTTGATCTCGTCGAATCGCTGGCGCTGCGCCTCTTCGCGAGGGTCGCGGGTCTGCGCGTACAGCATGGCCAGGTGCAGGTTGCCGAAATAGCTCTCCGGGTCGAGCTCCAGGCAGCGCCGCAGCGCCTCCTCCGACTCCCGCGGCTGGCCCAGGCGCAGGTGGACGAGACCCAGCTCGGCCCAGGCGTCGGCGTACCTCGGGTTCGCCTGGGTGGCCTGCCGTGCCAGGCGCAGCGCCTCGTCGAAGTCGTTCTCGGCCCGAGCCATCCGCGCCAGGTAGTAGCTGGCGGCGGCCGCGGTCTGCGGCCGCTGGGCCGCCGGGACCAGGAGCTTCCGCGCCGCGTCGTAGTCCTTGGCGAAGAAGGCGGCGATGCCGACCGCGAAGGGCCCGCGCGGCTCCTTGGGCCGCAGCTCGGCGTACTTGCGGAAGTACGGGATCGCCTCGCCCGGGTCCTTGCGGTGAAGCGCGATGGCGCCCATGGCGTAGTTGATCTCCGGGCTTTCCGGGTCGAGCCGCACCGCCTCCTTCATAGAGTTGTAGGCCTCGGCGCCGAGGTCGAGGTCCACGCAGACCATCCCGAAGAGGAAGTGGACGCGGGCGTTCTTCGGCTCGAGCGCCCGGGCGTGCGCCAGGTAGCCGAGGGCACCGCGGCCGTCGCCGGCCTTGTGGGCCACCCGGGCGAGGTCGAGGAGCAGCCGAACGTCGTCCGGCCTCGAACGCGCGGCCTCCTCCAGCCGCACCCTCGCCTCCACCAGCTTTCCCTGGCCCTCCATCAAGAGCGCCAGCTGCTGGAGATCGTTCGTCGACACGTGTCCACGCCGGCGCAGGTCCTCGAGCAGGCGCACCGCCAGGTCCTCCCGGCCGTGAGCCGCCAGCACCGGGAGCGCCGCCCGGACGTCGAGCTCGTCGAAGCCACCCGTGGCCAACAGACCCTCCGCCGCCGCGTCGCTCGCCGCGCGGTCGCCCAGTCCAACGAAGTCGGCGAGACGGACGACGAGCGCCGCCGGGCGCGCCTGGTCCGCGGCCGACAGCCGGCCGAGCGCCTGCAGCGAGCGCTCGTAACGGCCGCTCGCCTGCAGGAGCGCCGCCTCCTGGAAGCGCGCCTCGGCGTGGCCGGGCACGGTGCGCAGCACCGCCTGGTACGCGGCCAGCGCCTTCGCGCTCGCCTGCGGGTCGCTGCCCGCGTTCTCCTGGTACAGCCGGCCCAGGTTGAGCCAGGCGTCGCTGTAGTCCGGCGCCCGCGAGAGCGCGTCGCGGAAGTGCCTCTCGGCCGCGGCCGTGTTTCCCTCGCCCGCCTCCAGCACGCCGAGGAAGTTGTGGACCGCGGGGCTCTCCGGGTAGAGCCGCAGCGCCTCCTCCAGCTCGCGTCGCGCGGCCGGGCGGTCGGGAAGCTCGAGCAGCTGGCGCGCGTGCTCCAGCATGTCGGGCAGAGGCGGCGGCGAGGCGGGCCCCGGCTGCAGCACGAGCACGAGCAGGAGCGGCCGGAGCACGCGGGTACTATACTGCGCTCCTCATGCGCTCCCGGCCGTTGCCCGTCGTGGCCCTCGTGTGGCTCGCCTCGGCCGCGGCCGCCCAGACGGCCCCCGCGCCACCGCCGCGCGAGCTGCCGCCGTCACTGCAGGAGCGGTTCGATGAGGGTGTCGTCGCGCTGAAGGCCGGCCGGCTGGACGAGGCGGAGGCCGCCTTCCAGGCGGTCGTCGCCGGAGGCGGCGGCGTGAGCAGCTACGTCCACAACAACCTGGGCATCGTGGCGCAGGAGCGCGGAGACCACGCCCAGGCGGTCCTGCGCTTCCGCCAGGCCGTGCGGCTCGACCCCGCCTACGTCGCCCCGCGCATCCTGCTGGGAGCGAGCCTGCTCGCGCTCGGCCGCGTGGACGAGGCGCGCGGCACGCTGGAGCGGGCGGTGAAGCTCGCGCCGAAGGAGCCGCTGGCTCGCCTGCAGCTGGCGCGGGTCGAGGAGCGCGCCGGGCGCTGGCCGGCCGCCGTGGCCCAGTACCGGGCGCTGCGCCAGCTGAAGCCGGAGGACCCCGAAGCGGTCTATGCGCTCGGCAGCGCCTACCTGCACCTCTCCGAGTGGTCGCTCGGCGAGCTGCGCGACCTGCCGGGCGGAAAGGCCCGCCTCTACCAGGCGCAGGGCCACAACCTCCGCGTGCAGGGGCGCCCCGACCTCGCCCTCACCGCCTTTGAGCACGCCGCGCAGGCGGACCCCACGCTGCCCGAGGTCCACCTCGCCATGGCCCAGCTGCATCTCGAGCAGCGGCGTTTCGCCGAGGCGCGACGGGAGATCGAGCGCGAGCTGCTCGTCGTGCCCGAGAGCGCGGGGGCGCGCGCGCTCGCCGCGCAGCTGCGGACCGCCGAGGGTGGCACGCCGTGAGGCCGCCCCCGTTCGCTCTCGCCGCGGCGGCTCTCGTGACGGCGAGCCCGTTCCTGTTCGCCACCTCGCTCGCCGACGCGGCCCAGGAGACGAAGCCGCCCGCGACGCCACCGCCTCAGGAGGCGGCGCCCGACGCCCGGCAGCTCGGGGTCGTCGACGGCGACCTCTCGTCGGCCGGGATCGGCGAGGACCGCAGCGCGCGCATCCAGCTGGCGATCCGCACCGGCGCCTACGACGAGGCGGAGAAGCTGCTGCTGCAGGAGGCGCAGGCGCGGCCGAAGTCGGTCGAGGTGCTCCGCCTGCTGGCCGGCGTGTCGCTGGTGCAGAACCACCCCATGAACGCGGCCATCGCGCTGAAGAAGGCGGAGGCCATCGCGCCGCTCGACGAGCGCAGCCGCTTCCGGCTGGCCATGGCCTACCTGGCGCTGGGCCACCGCGACTGGGCGCGACCCGAGGTGGCGAAGCTGGTGGCGGGCGCGCCCACAAACGCGCTCTACGCGTACTGGAGCGCTCGGCTCGACTTCGACGAGGGGCAGTTCGCCGCGGCCAGCAAGGGGTTCCTGCACGCGATCGAGCTCGACCCCGCGTTCATGAAGGCACACGACAACCTGGGGCTCTGCTACGACGCGCTCGGGCGCTTCGAGGAGGCGGCGCGCAGCTTCGAGGAGGCGATCCGCCTCGACCGCGAGCAGAAGACCGGCTCGCCCTGGCCCTCGCTCAATCTCGGGTTGCTGATGAGCCGTCTCGACCGCCTGGACGCGGCCGAGGCGCGTTTCCGCGAGGCGGTCGCCGCCGCACCGCGCTTCGGCCTCGCCCACTACCACCTGGGCGTCACCCTCGAGAAGAGGGAGAAGACGGCCGAGGCGGTGACCGAGCTGGAAGAGGCGGCCCGACTCGACCCCGCCTCCGCCGAGGCGCAGTACGCGCTCGCGCGCGCGTACCGCCGCGCGCAGCAGCCGGAGAAGGCGGAGGGCGCGCTGCGTCGCTTCGAGGAGCTCAAGGCGAAGCAGGACGAGCCCCGCCGCAAGAACCTCCACGAAGGACCGCAGTAGCACGTTGTCGAGGAGGACGCTCTCGCACGCGCAATGACCTCTTCCGCGGACACCCGGGCGTCCACTGGTGTCCGCGATTGCCTCCTGGTGTCAACACCGATCACGTCTGGCAACACCCCGGTTGTCACGGCGCCGTGTCCCACCGTGGCACGGCCGTTGCTCCTCCTCTCTGTGGCATCGGAGGAGGTCCGCCATGAAACGAGTGATCTTGACCGCGCTGCTGTTCTCGGCAGCGCTCGTGTTCGGCTTCCAGCGCGACGCACGCGCGGAGGTGTCGTTCGGAGTGAGCGTGGGCTTCTTCCACGACTCGCTCGCGACGCACGGCACGTGGACCAATTCCCCCCGCTACGGCTACGTGTGGGCGCCCCGTCACCTGGCGCACGGCTGGCGTCCGTACGTCTACGGCCGGTGGGTCTACACGGACTACGGCTGGACCTGGGTGTCCGACGAGCCGTTCGGCTGGGCGACCTACCACTACGGCCGCTGGTACCTCGACCCGCAGCAAGGCTGGCTGTGGGTGCCGGGCGACGAGTGGGGGCCGGCCTGGGTCGACTGGCGCTCCAACAACGACTACGTGGGCTGGGCGCCGCTGCCGCCAGGAGACGATCCCGTCGGCGCGGAGTACGGCTACGTCGGAGGCGGGTACGGCTACAGCATAGACCCCGGCGCGTACGCGTTCGTCTCCGTCGGCGCGTTCTGCCAGCCCGGCGTGTACCACAACCTCGTCGCGCCAAGCCGCAGCGTCGTGGTGTTCCGGGATACGCGTCCCGCGACTCACTACACGCGCGTCGGAGGCCACGTGATCGACCGCGGCATCGAGCCGCAGCAGGTCCAGCGCCTCTCCGGCCGCGCGGTGCCGCGCGCTTCCGTCCGCGAGGTCGCCTCGGCGAGCCAGGCCGGCCACCTCGGGTCCAGCGGTCTGCAGGTGTTCCGGCCGCGGGTGGAGGCCACTCGGCACGTGGACCCGGCGTCCGGCGGTCGGGTGGTCGCGGGCGCCCCGCGCTTCGACCAGCAACAGCAGCAGGTGGCTCACCAACAGCAGATCGACCGTCAGCAGCAGGCCGAGCGCCAGCGGCAGCGCAGCAGCAACAGGAGCAGGCGGCTCGCCAGCAGCAGATCGATCGTCAACAGCAGGCCGAGCGCCAGCGGCAGGCGCAGCAGCAACAGCAGCAGGCGGCTCGCCAACAGCAGATCGACCGTCAGCAGCAGGCCGAGCGCCAGCGGCAGGCGCAACGGCAACAGCAGGCGGCTCGCCAACAGCAGATCGACCGTCAACAGCAGGCCGAGCGGCGGCGTCAGCAGCAGCAACAGCAGCAGGCGAAGAAGAAGCAGCAGCAGGACCACGACGGCGGCGGCCGCTAGGCTGCCGCTCGGGCGCCTCCCGGCGGGATCTCGCCGATACTACGGCTGGTCCTGCCGGGAGGTGTCTGCGTGTACCGATTCAACCGGAGCGCCTGGCTCTTCGCGTTCGTCCTCGCCGCCAACGCCCCACACGCCGTAGCGCAGACACCGGACGGGGGGTGGCCGAGAGGGACACCGGCCGAGGTCGGGCTGTCCGAGTCCCGGTTGCAGGCGCTGAGCGAGGCCGTCCGCTCGGACCAGTTCAAAAAGATCGGCAGCGTGGTCGTCGCACGCCACGGCAAGCTCGCGTTCGAGGACTACGTCGAGGGCGACGCCGGTGTGCTGCGCGACACGCGCTCGGCGACCAAGACGATCACCGGCGGCCTCGTCGGGATGGCGATCGAGCGGCACGAGCTGAGTGGCGTCGAGGCCAGGGTCCTGTCCCTGCTGCCGGAGCGTGCCCGCCGGGTCGCCAACCCGGACCCCCGCAAGGACGCCATCACCGTCGAGGACCTGCTGACCATGAGCTCGCCGCTGGAGTGCGACGACTGGAACGACGCCTCCCGCGGGAACGAGGAGCGCATGTACCTGATCGAGGACTGGGCCCAGTTCGTCCTGGACCTGCCGATCGCCGGGCACATGCGCCTGGGCGAGACGATCGATCGCCCCCCGCACGGACGCCGCTTCAGCTACTGCACGGGCGGCGTGTTCGTGCTGAGCGAGGTCCTGCAGAAGGTGACCGGCAGGCGGACCGACCTCTACGCCCGCGAGAGGCTGTTCGAGCCGCTGGGGATCGGCGAGGTGAAGTGGGTGTACTCGCCGCTCGACATCCCCCAGACGGGTGGTGGGCTGCGGCTCACCAGCCGCGACCTGCTGAAGCTCGGCCAGCTCTACCTGGCGGGCGGACGCTGGGGCGGACGGGCGATCCTCAGCGAAGCGTGGGCCAGGCGCTCGACGGAGCCCCACGTCCGTATCGACGAGACCACCGAGTACGGCTATCTGTGGTGGCTGAAGACGTTCGAGTCGGGCGGCCAGCGCTACCCGGCGTACTTCATGAGCGGCAACGGCGGGAACAAGGTCGTGGTGGTCCCCTCCCTCGACCTGGTGGCGGTCATCACTAGCACGAACTTCAACAGCCGCGGGATGCACGAACAGACGGAGAAGCTGCTGACGGAGTACCTGCTCCCCGCCGTCGAGGCGCGCTGAACCTTTCCGCCGGGCGAGAGCCCTCTCTCGGGGCTTTGCGTCTCGCTTACAGTCCGCTCACCCCGCGACACATGGCTTCGCGCCACAATGAAGTGGAGACCCCTCAGTCAGTGCGCCCGTGCGTGGGAGGTGCCATGAGAGCCCTGCTGCTCGTCCTCGCCATCGTGCTGCTGGGTGCGGCCCGCTCCTGGGCCGTCCTCGGCCAGTCCCTGGACTCGCTGGCCGCGGACCAGCAGCGGCTGCACGGTGAGGTGCGGTCGACTGCCCGCGACGGCTTCTCCGTTCACGAGATCGCGTCCGCCGACGGCACCCTAGTCCGGCAGTACGCAGCGCCCTCCGGCGTTGTGTTCGGCGTGGCGTGGCAGGGGCCGTTCGTCCCCGCGCTGTCGCCCCTGCTCGGCTCCTACTTCGCCGAGTACCAGCGGGCCGTGCAGTCCCCGGTACGCCGTCGGGCTCCGCTGGCCCTGCGGACCGACCACCTGGTGATCGAGACGGGCGGCCACATGCGAGGCTTCCACGGCCGCGTCTTCGTCCCCGGGCTGGTTCCGGCCGCCGTGTCGGAGGGGGTGGTGCGATGAGCGCGGGGCGCGGGCTGGCCGTGGCGGGGCTGCTGCTGCTCGTGTGCTGCGGCGGCGGTTCGAGCAACGGGACCACGTCCACGTCGATCGACAACACGTTGCCGGTGACGGTGACCAGCGGCCCGGCGAACAACACGGTGAACGGCCTCTACGCCAGCGTCACCATCTGCGTGCCCGGCAGCTCGAACTGCCAGACGATCGACAACGTACAGGTCGACACCGGGTCGATGGGCCTGCGCCTCATCTCCTCGCTGGTCACGCTGTCCCTGCCCGCGGTCAACGACGCCGGCGGACGTCCCGTCGGCAACTGCGCCACCTACGCCGACCAGTCCTACACCTGGGGACCGGTGGTGACCGCGGACATCCAGCTGGCCGGCGAGAAGGCGGCTTCAGTGCCGATCCAGCTGATCGGTGCCTCGAACTTCGCCGGCGCGCCCCCGGAGTGCAGCAACGGCGGGACCGCGGAGCAGACCCCCGACGCGCTGGCCGCCAATGGCCTGCTCGGCGTCGGCGTCTTCCGCCAGGACTGCGGCCCCGCCTGCAGCGGCGGGGGCTCGCCGCCGCCGGTCTACTTCAGCTGCCCGGGCCTCTGCACGGCGGCCTTCGTCCCCGTGCAGAGCCAGCTGCAGAACCCGGTGTGGATGTTCCCCCAGGACAACAACGGCCTGCTGCTGAGCCTGCCCGCGGTCCCCGCGACGGGAGCACCGACGGCGAGCGGGTCGGTGATCTTCGGCATCGGGACCCAGGGCAACAATGCGCTCGGCTCGGCCCAGGTCTACACCACCGACGCCACCGGGAACTTCTCGACCAACTTCCAGGGCAACGTCTACTCGAGCAGCTTCCTGGACACCGGCTCGAACGGCCTGTACTTCCTCGACGCCTCGACCATCGGCCTGCCCGCCTGCGCCGATCCCAACTCCGGGTACGCCTGCCCCTCCTCGACGGTCAGCTACACGGCCACCAACACCGGGGCGAACGGTACTGCGGCGCAGGTGAACTTCAGCATCGCCAGCGCCGAGTCGCTATTCCGCACCAACAACAACGCCTTCAGCAACCTGGGGGGCCCGGACACCGGCGAGTTCGACTGGGGGCTGCCTTTCTTCTTCGGCCGCAACACCTTCGTGGGCATCGAGAACCAGAGCACGACCGCGGGCCCGGGTCCCTACTGGGCTTACTGACGGCTGCCGCGACGCCCGCGTAAGGTTTGTGAAAAGTCGTCTGCACGTGATTTGACCCGCTTCTTACACCGAGGTCTGGATCGCCCGGGCGGCGGCTTGTTCCAATGAAGAGAGGTCGGCGTCGGCAGAGGCTCCGGGGGCGCGACCGGGGGGCCTGCGTCGGTCGGTGAAAGGAAGAACGATGTCCAGACTCTCGACGACCGGCACCTGCGTGGCGCTGCTGTTCCTCGTGGCGGGCTGTTCCAACTCGTCCTCGCCCACCGCCACCCCCACGGTCGCCCCCAGCGTGACCGACACGTTCACCGGCACGCTGGCGCAGGGCGGGTCGGCCGCCTACAACTTCACGCTCGCCTCGGACGGGACCATCACCGTCACCCTGACGTCGCTCTCGCCGCAGAGCACCATCACCATGGGCATCGGCCTGGGGACGCCGGGAACGACGGGCTGCGTGGTCAGCTCGACCCAGGAGAACGTGAAGGTCGGCGTCCCCATCCAGGCCTCTCTGACCGCGGGGCCGTACTGCCTGACCTTCTACGACCTCGGCAACATGACCGGCACGAACACGTACACCCTCACCATCCTCCACCCCTGAGGCGGGCGTCGGGCTTCTAGCCGCCGGGTCACGACTCGGCCTCGTCGCCGGGGGGGCCGATCCGGGCAGCCCGCTCGACGGCCCTCAGCCGCGCACCGAACTCCGGCCGGGAACGAAGCGTCGCGAGCTCGGGGTCCGTCCTCAGGAGCCGCACTCCCCGGAGCCCCTTTCGGATCGCTTCGTCCAGCTCGGAGAAGGCGTCCGCACTGCGGCCGCGCACGGCCTCCAGGCACGCCTGGTTGTAGGCGGGCAGCCACGAGTCGGGGCGAACCTCGCGGGCACGCACGAAGTAGTCGCGAGCCGCCTTGTCGTCGCCCAGGTGCTTGGCGGTGTTTCCGGCCTGCACCAGGACCTGGAAGTCGCCGGGTGTGGTCTCGAGCACTCGGCGGTACTCGGCGAGGGCGTCCGGGTACTCGCGCCGTTCGTAGCGCAGGTCGCCGAGGCGCCGGTGGACGATCGGCAGGTCGGGGTCCGCAGCCGAGGCTTTCGCGTACCAGCCCTGGGCGCCGGCCTGGTCGCCGCGCAGCGACTGCAGGAATCCCAGGTTCACCATGGCCTCGACGAAGCCGGGCATCTGTGCCAGCGCCGCGCGGTAGTGGCGCTCCGCCCCCGGGTCGTCGCCCTGGAGAAGAGCGAGCGTCCCCAGCATGGCCTGAACCCGCGCCTGCCGCGGGTCCTGGGTGAGCGAGCGCTCGTACTCCGCTCGCGCATCTTCGAGCCGGTTCTGCCGCAGCAGGCACAGCGCGAGGATGTTGCGGGCGCTCAGGTGGCGGGGGTTCTCGGTCAGCAGCCCGCGGAGCACCTTCTCGGCCTCCGCCCAGTGGCGGCCCTGAGCCAGGTGGCGCGCCTCCTCGAGACGGTTGTAGATGCCGATGCCGTCCTTCGGATCGATCCCGCCCATGCTGCGGCGGTCGGAGGAGGAGGAGACGTACCCGAGGGCGCGCAGGGCCTCCTCGCTCTCGCGGCTCATCGGGTTCTCCTTCGCAGCGTGGGCGTGCCTCGCGCTGTCGTCGAGGAAGTGGTCGAGCTCGCGCTGGAGCGCCGCCGCGCGGGCGGGCTCGACCGGGTAGAGGTTGTGCAGCTCGCCAGGGTCGTTGCGCAGGTCGTACAGCTCGGGCCGCGGCGCCTGGATGTACTTGAGCCCGCCGAGCCTGACGCTGTGCAATGGCGCCATCCCGAACCCCAGCTCCGAGAGGAGCGACTCGGAGTACTGCGGCAGCTCGAGGGGTGGCTCCTGGCCGCGGAGCCGCGCCAGCAGATCGCGTCCCTGTGTCTCGCGCCCGCCCGGCAGGCGCAGGGCCGAGAGCACGGTGGGAACGATGTCGATGCTGCGTACGGCGCCCGGATAGACCGACCCGGCCGGCAGGAGCGCCGGATAGCGGAGCAGCAGCGGGACGCGGACGGTCGCATCGTAGACGAAGAGCGCGTGCGTCTTTTCACCGTGCTCGCCGAGGCTCTCGCCGTGGTCGGCAGTCAGCACCACCAGCGTGTCGTCGAGCACCCCGCGGGCGCGCAACGCCTCCAGGATGCGGCCAGCGCCCCGGTCCGCCGAGGAGATCTCGGCGTCGTAGGGCGTGGCCGCACCGACGGCGTCCTCGGCCGGGGCATGGTACGGCTGGTGCGGATCGAAGAAGTGGACCCACACGAAGAACGGTTGCCGCCGCGGCGAGCCGGACCAGCGGTCGAGCCAGGCGAGCACACGGTCCGCGGTACGGGAGGCCGGGCGGTCCCGGATCATGAAGAGCTTCGGCGCGTCCTCTGCCCACAGGTCGTCGTCGTAGCCGTCGAAGCCCTGGTTGAGGTTGTAGCGCCTGGCCAGCACGATCGCAGAGACGAACGCCTGCGTGGTGTACCCGGCGGCCTTCAGCCGTTCAGCCAGGGTCACGTTGTCGTCGCCCAGCGCGTAGGCGCCGTTGTCGCGGACACCGTGCGCGGGCGGGAGCAGGCCGGTCATGATGCTCGAGTGCGCGGGCATGGTGATCGGCGCTGCGGAGACGGCGTCCGCACAGCGCACGCCCTCGGCCGCGAGCCGGTCGATGTTCGGCGTGCGGGCGAGCGCGTATCCGTACACGCCGAGGTGGTCGGCCCGCAGCGTGTCGATGGTGATCAGCAGGACGTTCGGACGCCGGACCCTGTGCTGCCATACCGATACGGACCACACCACTGATAGAGCCATGACGGCGACGACGAGCGCAGCGCCTAAACGCTTTCCGGATATCGACGCGCGTGTGGCGTTCAACATCCGAATGGCCTCTTTGCGTCCCATCGCGGCCCAAGTATCATCTCGAGCCATGCCGGCGCACAACGTCCGTGGCGTCCAACCCGAGCGCCGGCGGAAGCGAGGAGGTTCATGCGGATCCCCCCCAGACGGCTTGCGATCGTCCTCGGGCTCGCCTGCCTCACAGTCGCGGCTTCGAGCGCGTTCGCTGAGGTACCGCTGACCGGCCGCCAGCTGTTGAAGCGCAACCTGAAACAGGCCGGCCACGCTCGACGCAAGGGTGAGTCCACGGGCGCGATCACCAACGCCACCGGCTCGCAGGCGCTGATCGACGCCTCCGGAGTGAGGTGGTTCATCAACACCGACATCACCTTCAGCACCTCGTCGTCCGCCTCGGGCGCCATGTCCGAGGCCTCGTACACGCACGCCGTGGTGGCGACGACGGCGAGCGGCGGCACCACCAGTTCGACGCTCAACGACGCCTTCGACGGCTACAACACGCTCTGCCTCAGCCTGAACAACACCGTCGCCACCTGCCAGACCGGCAACGCGAACTTCGTCATCTACGACAAGCTGGGCGCGGCGGCGTCGGAGTGCATGGGCGCCGCCAGCGGAGTGAACCGCCAGATCGTCTTCCCCACCATGACCAGCGGCACCCTGCAGATCTCGCGGAAGGTCTTCGTCCCCGACAACGACAGCTTCGCCCGCTGGATGAACACCGTGAAGAACACGGACAGCTCGCCGGCGACCGTGACCCTGGTGACCGCGAACAACCTGGGCTCCGACGCCAACACGCTGATCGTCACCTCGTCCGACGGCAACGCCACGGCGGACGTGACCGACACCTGGGTCACGACGTTCCAGAACTACTCGGGCGCGACGTCCTCCGACCCGCGGCTGGGACACGTGCTCCAGGGCAAGGGCGCCGCTGTGCCGCTCGCCGGGGTCGCCTTCGCGAACGGAGACGACAACCCTTACTGGGGCTACACCGTCACCCTCGCACCGGGTGAGACGGCGAGCTTCCTCAACTTCGCCGTGGCCAAGGGGACCAAGGCGGAAGCCGCCAGCGAGGCCGCCCGGCTCGCGGCCTTCCCACCGATAGCCAGACAGTGCCTGACGACGGCGGAACTGGCTACCGTGAAGAACTTCAACCCCACCGCGACGGGACCGCACTTGTTCTACCCGGTGACGCCGTGCCGGGTCGCCGACACCCGCAAGCCGGCGGCGCCCAACGGGGGCCCGGCACTCGCCGCCAACGCGACGCGTGACTTCCCAGTCGCGGGAGCCTGCGGCGTGCCCGCGACGGCGAGCGCGGTGGCTCTCAACATCACCGTCGTCGATGCCACCGCCACCGGTGACCTGCGCGTCTATCCTGCTGGCGGATCGCTCCCCTCGGCCAGCACCATCAACTTCCCGGTCAGCCGTGCCAAGGCCAACAACGCGGACGTCAGGTTGAGCGCTGACGGGAAGATTTCCGTCAAGTGCGACATGGCGCAAGCGTCCACCGGACACGCCAACTTCCTCATCGACGTGACCGGCTACTTCCAGTGAACCCGGCTGAACCCAAGGAGCGAAGAGCATGACCAGAAGCACGCAGCGAACTCTCACGCGGGTGGGCCGGGTGGCGCTCGCCAGTGCGGCCGTCGCCGTGATGGCGCCGAGCCTGCATGCCGCCGCCCCCGCCGGCTTGAGTTTCTACTCGCTGTCGCCCTGCCGTGTGATCGACACCCGCAAGGCGGCCGGGCCGACGGGCGGCCCGTCGATCGCCGCGAACACCTCGCGCGACTTCCCGATCCTCGGATCCTGTGCGGTACCGACCACGGCGCTGGCGGTGGTGTTCAACGTGACGGTGGTCGCGCCGACCGACTTCGGCGACCTGCGCATCTACCCGGCGGGGACCACCATGCCGCTGGCGAGCGTGATCAACTGGGTGACCAGCGACTTCGCGGTGGCGAACGGGGCGATCATCCCGGTGGGCTCGAGCAGCGGCAACCACGTGTCGGTGCGGGTGGACATGCCGAACGGGAGCACCGGCAAGGTCGACGTCATCCTCGACGTCACCGGCTACTTCCAGTAGCTGGCCGCAGACGCACGCGCCCAGCTATATCATTCGCTGATATAGCTGGGCGCTCTTGGCGCTCTCGTCATGGCCCGTCGACGCGCTGGCGCCGGACGCGGACGACCTGCAGGGGGCCGAACAGGCCGGAGCGCTTCAGCGGCTTGTCTGCCGCCAGGAAGTCCTTGATCGGCGATGAGGTCTTCAGGTTCCGCAGCTCGCCGTACTGGGCGAGGTCGCCGATCAGCCGGTTGCGGTAGACGTTCGTCACCGTCACCACCAGCTCGTTGTCGCGGCGGAGCCGGTCGGTGACGTCGAGCGCCGTGCCCGGCTTCCAGGCGACACCCAGCGGCTGGCCGTTCAGCGCCACCTCCGCCACCGACTCGAAGTCCCCGAGGTCGAGAGACAGCCGGTCGCCGCTCGCGGCCGGGGCGTCCGGCACGCTGAAGCTCAGGCGGTAGGTCGCCTCGCCCGAGAAGTACCGGACCTGCGGGTCGTCGTACTCGTTGAGCGGCCGCAGGTCAGCGATGGCGAACCTCGCCTTCGCCGTCACCGCCTCTCCGCGCAGCTCCAGCGTGCCGCGCAGGCCGGCGATCGGCAGCGTCTCGGGCGCCTTGAACTCGCCGGACAGCGTCCGGCCGTCGCTCATCTCGAAGCTGAGGGCGCCGGAGGCGGCCGGCACGACCGAGACGCCGTCCGCCTCGAACTGCAGCTGCGGCAGGTACGCCTCGCTGCCTCCCGCCGACGGGAAGAGCGTCGTCCCGCCGCGGGCCACCCGGGTGACGAAGGCGGCCGGGCGGCCGGGACGGAACACGAACAGCAGCGCCTGGTGCGCGGCGAAGCGCACCGGCAGGCGCACCCGGCCGTCCTCCAGGCGGAAGAGAGCGGGGCGGGTGACGGCTCCCGTCTCCGGGTCCCAGACCTCGGGCGTCTTCTCGCCGACGCGGAAGGAGCACTCGCGGAAGAGGGTGCGGTCCTGCTGGTTGGTGACGAAGAAGACGTCGCTGTCCCCGGCGCGGCGGTGGGTGAACAGGAAGTCACGCTCGCCGGCCGGGCTGGCCGCGAACTGCGGCTGTGCCTCGAGCGCCGCCAGCACCTCGCCGATCGGCTTGCCCCAGCTGACCCCGCCCTTCCCGTAGGCGTGGTGGAAGACGGTGCGGCCGTCGAGGTCCCCGAAGACGCGGTCGGCCAGAACGCGGAAGGCGGCGGCCTCGCGCGCGTCCGCGACCGACAGCGTGTGCAGCGGCCTGGGGCCGTAGACCTGCGCGCCCTCGCGCACCAGCGCCTCCAGGCGCTTCAGCGTCTCGAGGGACAGCCAGGGCTGCGGCGGCAGGCTGAGGAGAGCGGCCTCGCCCTGGCCGTTGAGCCGCAGGTGGCCGTCCACCACGCCGACCCGCGTAGCGAGGATGTCCGCGTTCACCGCGTCGAGCGCGTAGCCGGGGGGCAGCGCCGTCCCTGCGTTCTTCACGAGGTACTGCGGGAGCTGGTCGCCCAGGTAGTAGAGGACGTCGAAGACGGGCGTCCCCTGCCCCAGCAGCGACTGGATCCGCGCCTGGTACTCGAGCCAGGAGGCGGCGTGGTTCCAGTACAGGTTGTTGCGGTTGAAGTGCGAGGCGAACTGCCCCAGCGTCATCCCGGGCCGCTCGTCGGTCGGCTGGTGCACCGAGCTGTGCAGGATCATGCGGTTGATGCCGGCGCAGAAGGCGCGGTCGCCGAAGGGCTTGAGGTCGGCCGGCGACTCGCTGTAGTGGGCGAAGCCGGTGTAGGCCTCGGAGCCGAGCAGCGGCTTGCCGTAGCCGGCCACGGCGCAGGCCGGCAGGTTCAGCTCCGGCGCCTCCGCCGGAGAGTAGCGCAGCAGCGAGTCCTTGTCGGCGCTGGTCCAGTACTCGTACATGGGCAGGTCGACCTGCTGCGTCGAGCGCAGGATGTCGAGCGGCGGGTAGCCGCCGCCGCCGTAGATGACCTCGGCGTGGAACTCGATCCCGCGCTGGTGCAGGAGCTCCGCCAGGCGCTCGTAGTAGCTCTCGCGGATGAGGTCGGCGATCGTGCGGCGGAAGTCGTAGAGCACCGCCTCGGACTCGCGCGAGGAACCGACCGCCTCGCCGGTGAGCGCCGGCAGCCAGGGCAGCAGGCTGTAGCCGCGCCGCTTCTGGAACTCGTCGGCGAAGCGACCGGTCCAGTTCTGGAAGCCCGCCTCCCAGCTGTCGACGAACACGAAGCGGAGCGTCTTTCCCGCGTGCTCCCCGGCCTCCGTGATCAGCTTCTCGGGGAAGGAGTGGAAGTGGTGCTCGACGGCGGCCGGGTCCATCTTGTCGCACTCGAGGCCGCGGCCCTCGCGCGTCGCCGGGGCGTTCATGGCGCCGGTCGAGGTGTACCCGAAGCGCAGGATCGCCCAGTTGCCGGCCGGCGCGTTCCAGCGCAGCCGGCCGTCGGCCGCCATGCGCTCGCTGAGGAGGACGACCTCCCGCGGCGGCACCGCCCTGGTGTCGTCGGGCGCCGCCTGGTACACGTCCTCCTCGTGCGCGGCCTTGACGCCACCCGTCTTCTCCAGCACGAACGGGATCGACGGCGCCCAGGCGGGCGACTCGCCCGTGCGCAGCAGCTCCAGCTCGCCCAGCTCCAGCGGGAAGTAGCTGTCGCCGTCGCTCATGTCCTCTACGGTCACCCGCACGAACGCCGCCGCGGCGTGCGGGAGGTCCAGGACCTCCGTCCGGTTCAGGCCGTGCGTGGTCAGCTCCGCCAGCGGCTTGTACTCGCGGCCGTCCGTCGAGGTGGAGACGGCGAGGCGGGTGGTGAAGGCGGCGGGGTCGTTAAAATCGGCCAGCGAGTTCAAAAAACACAGTCCGCTGCCGATTTCCTTGCTACTGACGACATCGAACTGAACAATCACTTCCTGGCCCAAGTAGTCTTTGGCCTCCTCTGGATTGATGACTTTCAAGTCCGTTTTCGAGTCGCCCTTTGTTGACGAATTCGCCGACTGATCCGCGGCGCGGCAAACGGCGACGGAGAATGCGACAGCCGTGGAAATTGCCAAAGCGCAATACAATCTGATTCTAGGATGGCGGT
>Ga0187777_10001060_pt1 | contig 18005 bp, 36 predicted proteins | sample 1015_Q2_SP5_10_M_FD_132416 | JGI IMG/M metagenome (GOLD analysis project Ga0187777, IMG submission 132416) | Tropical peat soil microbial communities from peatlands in Department of Meta, Colombia - 1015_Q2_SP5_10_MG | ecosystem: Environmental > Terrestrial > Soil > Wetlands > Peat | place... | reverse complement strand
GGTTGAAGGAGAAGGGCAAAGAATTCGAGCCCGGCCTCCAGCACGCGCTCGAACACGCGATCATGAAGGCCGACAAGGGCTGGAACCATGGAGATTGAGTACGACAGGATCCGGAAGGAGTGGGAGAGCTACCTACGGGACCGGACGGTGAGCCTGGAGTATTACGAGGAAATCAGCCGGGGGATGTTCACGACGGCGGAGCCATACAAGATCGTGCTGACAGCGGGGCCGCTCCAGCCGGTGAAGCAGGAGGTCCAGGTACGTCTATGAAGACGAATCGTTTCTATCCGCTGGCCGATCTGCTCGCCTGCATCCGCTCGTTCGGCTACATGGTCGGGGTTCACAATGACTACCGACTGGAGGGTGAAGTCCGGACCTTCTGGCTCTTCACTCACCCGGGGACCGGGACTTTCCTGAAAGCGGAAGGGCCTACCGACGAGGAAGTGCTGTGGGACGTGATCCGGCAGTTGCCGAAGGGCTATCAGGAGAAGCTTCCCGATGGAATGCGATCATAAGAAAAAGATCGGCTGCTGTGGGCGCTGCGAATGCAAGTGCAAGTGCTATCAGTGCCAGTTCTGCGAGCAGCGGGCGCCGCAGGGGAAGTGGAAGAAGGACGTCTGTCCGAACTGCGGGGGTGTCTACGACTGCATCCTGGCCCAGGAAGGGGATGACTGATGAAGTATGGTTATAGGGTTGAGAAATTCGGAGGCGGCTATCTTGAGAAGACTCTCGAGAAGGTCCTGAATGACTGGGGCCAGGAGGGCTGGAAGGTGATCTCCATGGCGGAAAGGAGCGACGTAAACGGCGACTCCGCAGGTCTGACCATCATCTTGATGAAGGAAGTGGATGATTTCGGGGAGCCAGGATAGGCGAATGAACAGTCTGATCAGCGGGAAGCGGGTGAAGGCGCTGGGCATCCTCCGGGAGGAACTGGCGATCGAGGACTTCGTGTCGAAGATGTGGGGAGCCTCGGTTGCCCTCAAATTCGCCAAGCACTTCCTGGGGGGTCTTCTCAAGCTGGGCTACGTGGAGAAGAAGGACTGGAAGGGGACGGAGTTCTACAAGGTCACGGAATCGGGTATCGGAGAGTTCCAGAAGACCCGTTGCGGGTATTGCGGCGTTTCCCGGTGGAAGGTGAAGGTGTCTCCGGTCGGCTGCCGGATCTGCGGGAAGGACCATTGGACGTGCGCGCGGTGTTCTAGAGAGAACGTCGTGGTGGTCGGTGAATTTCCGAAGTACCGGCCGGCGCTGCGCGCGTGTCCCAAAGAAAAGGCATAAAAGACCTAAAGAGTGCCAGGAGAGGGTATGAACGACATCGTGAAGCCGCTGACCGCCGACGGGCTCGTCGGCTGGGATGCATTTGGGCAGTTCTGGATCTGGAGACTTCGGGGCGACGGTAGGCGTGAGGGGAGTATCTACTGCGATGTCCGAGAGAAGGTCTGCTGCGTGTGCCGACGTGGCTGGGAGGCGACCGCCGACAGTCTGCGAGACCAGTATTTTTGGAGCCGCCGAGCTGAGTGGGCCCATCAAAGCTGCCTGATCCGCTTTGAGGCTCTCCAGGAGTACGAGTTCTGGTGCAACGCCCTGGTCGATGCCGGATTCATCTTCGGCTCGGTCGACAACCCAAAGATGATCGGCGAGGGCGCGTCACTCGAGTCTCTTCCGAACGGATACTGGCCCAAGGGCGATCCGTGGTCGGAGCAGCCCTGGTACCGGGTCCGCCTGCTCAAGAAGTTGGACGACGACTACACGAACGCGCCGCACGGAAGGACGCTTCTCCTTGGGAGCCGTAAGCGCGTCTACCACCTCGAGATCGAGTCTGGGACTGGTTCCTACGACATGGCGAAAGCGGCAGCGCTCTTTGCTAGTGAGGACGTCACGAAGGAGATCCGGGCTGACCGCCTGATGATCCATGCCTGGGGGCGGGACAAGGCCCGCGAGTACCTGAAACATTTCGCGACGGTCCTGGACGCAAACTGGCGCGAGAAATTCCAGAAGAAGGCGCTGGCACAGTAGACAGAAAGAGTACCAAGGGAGAAAAAATGAGGTGCAGATCGACATCGTCAGCCACTTCCGGAAGGATGATCGTCTCGGTTCAATGTGAATTAGAGAAGGATCATGAAGGGCAGCATCGCACCGTTGCTGGAAAAGCGGTGATTCTTTGGCCGATACTCCAGAGTCCGACGCGCCTCGACCGCATGATCGGACTGGTGCTCGCCAATCAGGATTGGCTGGTGGCGATGGCTGGTCTGGACAACAGTCCGAATTATCCGAGGTCTCTAAGAGACGACCTTCTGACGCTGGTGAAGCTGGCGCAAAAGGCGGATTGATCGCCATGGACAACACCGCCAGAGAGCGTGGGTGGTCGGAGACGAACATGCCGACATGCGTCGGCTGCCGGAATCCGATCTCGGTGCGAGGGGATGCTGACGTTGCGGTTCTTCCCGGGAAGATTCTTGAGTGTAAATCTCCGGACGTAAACTGGATCGCGCACTTTAACTGTAGGAACGCGGACTGGTGGCACGCGACCAAGACAGATCAGTGGAACGTTCGGAAAATGGGAGATCGCGTATACACGCTGACCGCGCACTCGAGGCATCGTGCCTGGGACGATCCACAGGTGAAATACTGTAGGACACAGGGGCTCTGAAGAGCGCCGGGGGACGGTTATGGAAAGACCGCGTTGGACCGTGTGCTACAACATCGTGAGCAAGGAATCGGATAAGTGGGTTGGGCGTGGCTGGGAATTTTTCGACGAAGAGTCCCAGGCTACGGCCTGCTATGAACGCCAGATCAAGGTAGGCAACTGTCCCACGAAGCGACCGTACTATCACGCGACGGACTACCAGCATCTAGGCGCTGCTCATCACTTCTGGATGGAGCGGGAAGCGTCAGCGCAGAAGGCACATTGAGCGCCAGGGGCGAAAATCTGAACATCAATGAGGGTGCGATGGACTCTAAGAAGTGCGATACGGTGTCGTGGACTTGCGGCTGCAAGATCCAGAACCATGCAGAGCCGGGATCTCCGACGCTGAACGGTATGACCGCATGGTGCTACACGCACCATCAAATGCTCTCAGCCTGTTCCTACGAATGGCAGGAGCGGGCCTTGAAGTCCGAAGCCGATCTTAGGGACCGAGAACTCCAGGTCGGTCAGTACAGGGCCGCGCTCGAGAAGATCGCGGACCCGATGAGCGACACCCATCACGTCTGTTGCGCGAACTGGCCGGAGTCCAAGGGTTACCCGTGCAACTGCGATACCTGCACGGCGAAGGCCGCCCTGACCGAAAGGCCGGTCTGTCAGCATAAGTGGGCCCACATCGAGGATCACCACGTCATTTGCGAGAAGTGCAAGCACGTCGCGGATCTCTGCTGGCCACACGAGAATGAGAAGCCGTGCCGGGAGTGCGGAGAAAAAGCGAAGCAGGACCTTAAGTGCAACTGCGGTGACGAGATGCATCGGGGCGGGTGCCCGCTTGGGGGGGCGCAGTGACCGACAAGCGGAAAGTCGAACTCGATAAAAGTCAGGATGACGTGGCGCAGAAGATCTACTGAGTGCTCCTACGGAGGGGAAGGCGTGGGTCTGGACGCTGGAGACCGGGCTCCGGGAATGGTTCATAGCCGTTCCGAAAGGATGACCGTCCCGGTACTGTGGGCCAACTGCCCGCTTCCCTCTCCGTAGGGGCATAGAATGGGGAGGATTCCATGGCAGATCTTGTCTGTCGCCGGTGCGGAGGCGTCCAGGAACATTCCGAATCTCGTGAGAGGGAGATGATCCACTACGACGAGAGACTAAAACGCGAGCGGGAGGAGGTGGTCTATGTTGGAGATGGGCTACGAGCTCCGGATCCTGGAGAGATGGTCGGCCGCCTTGTGAATATCAATGGCCGGCGCGGAAAGATCGTCAAGAGTGGTCCGCTCGTCATGACTGTGGAATGGGAAAGCTCTCATCCGAAATCCTGGCTCGGTCGCTTAATAAATTCTGTTTTTGGGGAGTAGCGTGGCAGTCGGCTGGGCCTGGCTTCGTTGGAAATTGAAGCGTTGGTGGTGGAGATGTCACTGGCGCTGCCTGGAGTGCGGAGGGGAGCTCGCGATCGTATCGATCTCGGATCCTAGGGGGTGGCTGGAGCGTTGCAAGAAATGCGGGCAGCCCTATTACACCTGACTGGACTGTGGACCTTCCGTCCAGTATACTCGGTACACTTCGGATTGAAATTCTCAAGACCGGCCGGTCTCGTGATCCGGACGTGGATTGAAATATCCAAGAGACAAGGGCAGAGCGCACGTAAGCTTGGGATTGAAACATCAGCGCCGACGGGAAACGTTGGTGGAACGCTCGGGGATTGAAAGCTGCCAGATGGTGCGGTTGATCACGAAAAGGTGGATTGAAATACCCTAGATTGGGACGTGTGGGGATTGAAAAGTCCAGGACCCCAGGGGTGAATAAGTTTCGGTAGTCGGGAGAGGGAAAAGATGGCGAAGGTGGCGATCGGGAAGGCGGGGAAGCGTTCCGTCTGGCTGGATCTGGCGATCCTGATGAAGACGCGGATGCTGATCACCGCGAATTCGGGTGGCGGAAAAAGCTGGCTGATCCGGCTCCTGGCGGAACTCCTCTTTCCGTATGTCCAGGTGATCATCATCGATCCGGAGGGGGAGTTCGCGACGCTAAGGAAGAAGTTCCCCTACGTGCTGGTGGGGAAGGGAGGGGAGACGCCGGCGGACGTCCGGACGGCGGAGCTGCTGGCTCATAAGCTGCTGGAACACAAAATCTCCGCCGTCTGCGACCTCTTCGAACTGAAACCTCATCTTCGGCATGAATGGATCAAGGTCTTCGTCGAGGCGCTGATGGAGGCCCCTCGGCACCTATGGCGCCACGTCGTGATCATCATCGACGAAGCGCACAAGGTTGTTCCCGAAAAGGGGCAAGGGGAAAGCGTTGCCCATGAGGCGGTACTGGATCTGGTGACCCGAGGGAGGAAGCGCGGGTATTGTCCGATCCTGGCAAGCCAGCGCCATGCGAAAGTCTCGAAGAGCGCGACGGCCGAACTCCTGAACCGCCTGGTGGGGCCCACCTTCGAGGATGCGGACATCGATCGGGCGATCTTGGACCTGTCGATTCCAAAGGACGGGCGCCAGGAGTTCAAGGACGAGATCAAGCTGCTGGAGGAAGGGAATTTCAACGCCCTCGGCCGTGCGATTTCGAAGGAGAGGATCCTCTTCAAGGTCGGTCAGGTGGAGACGCCGCACCCGGAGGCGGGTGACGACAACTTCTCGGCCGAGCCTCCGCCGGCGCCGGAGAAGGTGAAGGCGCTTCTTCCCAAGCTGGCCGATCTTCCGAAGGAGGCCGCGAGCAAGGCGCGGACGGAGGCGGAACTTCGAGACGAGATCAGGAAGCTGAAAGGGGAACTGGCGGCGCGGCCTAAAGAACCGGTTCTTGTGAAAGCTCCGGCCCCGAAGCCTGAGATCAAGGAAGTCCAGGTCGTGAAGCCGGAGGATCTCAGGCGTGTGGAGAAGGCGCTGGAGCGTGCGGAGAAGCTGGTGGGGCGTGTGGCGGACGTGGGGAAGCCCGTGGACGAGGCGGCGAAGCAACTCCGGGCTGCGATCGGCGCGCTCCGGGTCCAGGCGGAGCAGCGTCCGGTGCCAAGGGCTTACGTGCCCACGCCAAAGCCGATTCCCAAGCAGATGAAGCTAGTGGTGCCTGATAAGTCCGATGAAGGAAACGAACCTCTCGTGGCCGGCGAGCGGAAGATGCTGGGGGTTCTCGCCCAATTCTACCCCGGGGTCCGGACGCGCGCCCAGGTGGCACAGTTGGCCGGGTATGCGGCAAGCGGGGGAACTTTCGGAGCCTACTTTGGGCGCCTGCGGCGCTTCAGGTATATCGAGGAAAAGGGCGACAACGTCCAGATCACCCAAGAAGGCCTTTCATTTCTGGGAGAGGATGCTCCGACAGCTCCAAGCAGTACCGCGGAACTGCTTGAGGTCTGGAGGAAGAAGCTGATCGCCGGTGAGCGTAAGATGCTGGACGTGATTCTCGAAGCCTATCCGGAAGCGGTCTCGAAGGAGGACCTTGGGGAGAAGTCCGGGTATACGGCAAGCGGCGGCACGTTCGGCGCTTACCTGGGAACGCTTCGGCGGAACGATCTCGTCGATGTCGCAGGGAATCTGGTGAGAGCCAGCGAGTCCCTCTTTCAGTTCGCCTAAGGCCTCGAAGTCTCGGAGGAAAGGCGGTATGATGGAGATCGTGATGCTTGAGGGAATGTGTGGAACAGTCGAAACTGACTGGAATGATCGTCACCGATCTCCGGAAGGAGATCGCTGAGCAGTATAAGGAGATCGACTGCCTAAAAAAGTCGAATGAGGAGCTGCGGGCCAAGAACAAGGAGTTGACGGAGATGCTGGAGATCGCGACCCGGGAGCTCAAGGAGATCAAGGGGGAGAGGAAGGGCGAGGGGCAGACGGAGAATAAGGGGTAAGAGATGCACACAGGCACGGTCAAGCAGTTCAGTGACACGCTGGGCTACGGATTCATCCGCCTGGAGGGGTGTTCGGAGGACATCTTCGTCCACCATTCGGCCATCAAGGTCGAGGGATTCCGGACGCTCTGTGTCGGAGAGAAGGTACAGTTCCAGATCAAGAAGGACGAGAAGGGTCTGAAGGCCCTGAACGTCCAGAGGCTTTCGGACATCGCGCTGGCCGCGCCGCCGGCGCCAGAACAGGGGTAGTCATGGGCGAAGGGACGAAGATCAGTTGGGCTCACAACACATTCAACCCGTGGTGGGGATGTTCCAAGGTGAGCCCGGCCTGTGACAACTGCTACGCCGAATCCGTCGCCAATCGCTGGGACTTCAACGTCTGGGGAAAGAAGGCGCCCAGGCGCTTCTTTACCGAGAAGCACTGGAACGAGCCTCTCAAGTGGAACCGGGCTGCCGAGGCTGAGAAGATCCGGCAGCGGGTCTTCTGCGCTTCGATGGCGGATGTGTTTGAGCTACGGAAGGATCTCGATCCCTGGCGCGAGAAACTGTGGGACCTCGTTGAGAAGACTCCGTGGTTGGACTGGATGCTCCTCACGAAGAGGGAGAAGGCGATCCAGAAGCTCCTGCCTGCGGCCTGGCTGAAGGCACCGCGGCCGAACGTCTGGCTGGGCGTGACGGCAGAGAACCAGCGCCGGGCCGAGGAACGGATCCCGGAGCTGCTCTCGGTCCCGGCCGTCGTCCACTGGATTTCGGCCGAGCCGCTGCTTGGGCCCATCAACTTCGAGCCCTGGTTCTATGGCGCCCAGCACGATGTGACACACGACGGTGTGGATGCGCCGGACGGGGCCGTCGCGGGAGGAGAAGAACGGACCGGGGACCGGTGGTTCCGGACGACGGGGATCGACTGGGTGATCGTGGGCGGGGAAAGCGGCGCCGGCGCGCGCCGGATGGATCCCGCCTGGGCCAGGGACATCCTCGACCAGTGCAAGCGTCACCACGTAGCAGTCCACTTCAAACAGAAGGGCCAGGTGCTCGCGGCCGAGATGGGGTGCAAGGATAAGGCCGGGAAGGATTCCTCGGAGTGGCCAGCCGAGTTTCAGATACAGGAATTCCCGGAGCCCGAGGCCGCCTGATGCTGGCGGACAGAACGGTCGTTTGCAGCGTCTGCCGGCAGGAATTCATCTTCACCGTCCAGGAGCAGCTCGAGGTGCTGCGTGCGGTCCCCCTGGACGATCTGCTGGACCCTCCAGGGAAGGAGATGATGCGGTGGATTCTGCCGCCCGGGGAGTGCATGGAATGCGAGATGAAGCTCTCGAAGCGGAAATAAAAGGAGCCAGGCCACCGCTTCGAGGTTTTACCCTTTCAAAGGCGGCCTGGCCCTGGAGAGAGGGGGAAACAGCGGTGGGGGCCCATCTGGGCCGCCAGGACTGCACCCCGGTCTTCCACTTGAAATATTAAAGGGTTCGCGCTAGATTTGCAATAGGCAAACGGAGAGAGCGGTACAGAGAGATGTTGGTCGAACTGGACGTTGAAACGACGGGAAGACCGTCCCCCAAATCTCACATTATCGAAGTAGCCGCGGTCGTGCTGGATCCGCAGTTCCAGGAGATCGGCCATTTCCAATCGCTTGCGAATCCCGGCGACGAGGCGATGCTTCTCGCCGATCCGGAGGCTCTCCGGGTGAATCGGATCACGCCGGAAATGGTGCGAGCCGCGCCGCCGGCGGAAGAGGTAGCGCGGAGGCTCCGCGTCTGGCTCGATCAGTTCTGGGGGGCGACCTTCCACGCCTTCAACAACGAATTCGACCAGTGGTTCCTCGAGAAGACGCCCTGGACGATCAAACCCAGGCATTGGGGCGAGTGCGTGATGCACGCAGCCATGGAGAGGATGGGGAGCGTAGGGGCCCTGGGGACCCGGTATGACGGGACTCCGAAATATCCCAAGCTCTCGGAGGCTGCGGCCTTTTTCAAGGTGCCTTATGGAGAAGGCCACCGGGCGCTTCACGACTGTAGGATCGCGGGGAAGGTCCATGCCGAGATCATCAGGCAGAGGATCAACGAAGAGGAATGCGATCCGAACGACGAGACCCTGTATCTGACCGATTACGGCATGTAGGAGAGAAGGATGTCCATCGGCTACACGGCGGCACGGAAGTATTGCTGCGAGTGCAATGCGGAACTCGCGAAGCTCTTCGGCGAACCTTTCGGGAGCGGCCCCAACCAGGGACGCTACCGGTGCGGCTCGTGCTGGACGCTCTACTGGGCCGATCATCCGGAGTGCCTGGCGGACGACGCCTCCAGGCGCCTGGTGGCCGAGGAGGCGAAGGCCCTTCAGCCGGAGCGCAAGGGCCTCGAGGTCCTCTTCAAGGAAGGCGATCATGCAGTCTTCCTCACGGACCGGGGAACCCTGCTCTTCGACATCCGGCCCTCGAACGGGATGAGGGACGGGGAGTACGATCCGGAACGCTTCGCGCTCCTCACGCGCGCGCTCCAGGCGATCGACACGAAGGATATCCAGGGCTATCAGTTCTCGGCCCATTCAGCCTGATAAAAAAGTTACATTTCAATTTACTTTTCTCTTGCGTTGATGAAGTAGCCCAAGTAGACTTTGGGCGATGACGAGATCGGCGACCCTCCCCATCGACGTGATCCGGAGAAAGTTCGCGAAGGCTCTCGGGGTCCGTCTGGGGAAGATCCCCGCGAAGGTCGAGCTTGAGAAAGGGATCGCCTTCGAGATGAAGGCGATCGTGAGTATCCTCAATGTGCCCCACCTTTCCGCGCTCGTCGATCTCATCCATGAGTACAACCTGAATGCGAGTACGGTCTTCCGCTGGGAGTACGGCATTGTGGTCGTGCTCCGGAAGAAAGTCGCCCGTCATCCGGAAAACGAATAGGAGAGAGGACCATGACGCTGGACGAGGTGAAGGAAAAGCTGGCTTCGATGGTGGGGATTGGTCCGGAGCACCTCCGAGTGACCATGGATCCGAAGGAGGGAAACTTCTTTGTCCTCACGGTCACGATGCCGCATGTAGGAGCGCTTTCGACCAGGGCCCTCCTTTCGCTCCTCGACCTGGGCCGGGACTCGGGGATGGAGCTTGCGATCAACCCGGAAAATGACGAGGCGCTTCAGGTGATGCTGACGAAGGATCCCATCGAGATCCAGATCTAGTGTCCCACAAATTCGGGGGAGAGCGGGCCCGGACGGTCTATGCGGTGAGCGGGCGCCACCGATCCTAGGAGAAGCCATGTATCTGCACGAACGGATCATCAACGTGCGCGTGAAGGGCGAGAAGGCCGTCTTCTGCGGCCCGAAGAAGGACGAGCCGGTGTCCTACCCGGCTCCGCCGCCTTCGGCCGCGAGGGGGATCGTGGAAGCGATCTTCTGGAAGCCGGCCATCTTCTGGCACATCAAGCGGATCCACATTCTCAATCCGATCCGGCACTTCGAGGTCCGCGTGAACGAAGTGAAGACCCGGATCCAGGAGGTCCGGGCGGTCCGGGCGATCGAGGAGAAGCGAGAGTCGGCCATCGTGATCGAGGAGGAGCGCGACCAGCGCCACATCCTGGGTCTCAAGAACGTCGACTACATCTTCGAGATCCAGTTCAGCCTGACGAACCGGAAGTATTCCGGGGAGCCGCCGGAGAAATTCGAGGAGATGTTCCTTCGGCGCCTGAACCTGGGGCAGTGCCAGTTTACGCCGTGCCTGGGACGGCGGGATTATCCGGCTTATTTCGAGGCCGCGCCGGAGAAGTGGGAAGTCGCCGAGGAGCTGCGTGGGAAGACGATCAGCGTCGGCATGATGCTCCTGGACCGGCGCTACAACGAATGGACTGCGATTCCGGATTTCTTCGAGGCGGAGATCAAGAACGGGGTGCTGGTCGAGGCCGGAAAGGACGAGCTTCCGTTCTACGCCTGTCAGGGGAGGCTCGATGCTTAATCCGCTCGGCGTTCTCTATAACTATGGGCGTTCGCAGGGCCTTGCCCAGGACGCTTTCTTCGAAGAGATGGAGATCGAATTCCTGCTCTGCATCAAGAGCGAGGAAGAGTTCGAACTCCGGCGCCTGCATGGTCCCCGGAAGACCCGCGGGGAGCCGATGCCGATGCCGATTCCGCTCAAGCGGACGAGCGGGATCAAGCCGAACTTCCCCGCCGACAATCCGATCTATGCGCTCGGCCTCGAGTATCCGGAGGAGCGGGAACGCGATCCGGACTGGTCGGAACGCTGCCACGAGGCCTACATCAAGCTCATCGAGCGCGCGGCCGACGAGACGAAGGACGAGGGGCTGCTTCTCGCCGCCCGGTTCTTCCGGATGCACCAGGGCAAGTTTCCGGAAGATCCGCAGGTGAAGAAGGCGGAGATCCAGTCCGGGGACACGGTGTGCCCGGCCGTCTGGAAGGACGGGCGCTGGGCGGTGGTGAGCGAGAGCGACGCGGTGAAGGACTGGTGGCGGAAGCACTACGGCGAGCTTCAGGACATGGAAGGGGAGGAGATGCCCTGCGCGGTGACCGGGGCGAAGGTGCCGGCCGCCAGGATCTATCCGCTCGTGACCGGGATGAAGGGAGGCCGCTCGACCGGGATCACGCTCGTCACCTTCAACGAGCCGTCGCTCGAATCCTGGGGGCGGTCGCAGGGCGAGACGTTCCCGGTGTCGGTGGAGGCGGCGGTCATCATTTCGAAGGCCCTTTCCCGGATCGTGTCCCAGAAGTCCGGGAAGCGCCGGATGATCCCGCTTCCGGGAGACGTGAACTTCTGCATTCTCACTCCGAAGGATCCGGAGGAGCGCGCGGCCGAATTCGTCCTCTCGTTGCTGGATCCCATGGAGAAGGACATCGAAATCGATCCGGACGAGAGCTACAAGGAGCGCGAGATCTACGTCTGGCGCGCGCATCGGGAGATCTTCCGGGGGCCCTATGCCGGGAAGACGGCGGTGCCTCCGGATATGCCCATCGACGTCCTTCTCGTCCGGCCCAACGGCGCGCGGATCGAGATCCGCAGCTACATGGAGAGGCCCTTCGACGCGATCTACAAGAACCTGAAGCGGTACTTCGAGGATCTGGCGATCGCCGACCCCTTCCGGAAGATGGTCCGGAGCGACTTCGTGCTGAAGACCATCTGGTCGAAGACCGAGGACGGGAAGGCGAAGAAGGTGGCCTACGGCCTGATGGAGGCGCTCAAGAACGAGAAGAACGGGAAGTATCCCCGCTGGGAGGTGCTGACCGGGATGTACATGGCCGCGCTCGAGGACAAGCCCTTTCCGCCGGACGTGCTGCGCCTGGCGCTGGCCCGGGTGATCCGGAAGTCGAAGGATCCGTCCTACGGGGCGGTCCCCATTGAATGCGCGGCGCTCATCAAGGGATCGCTCAACCGGGAACTCCGCCGGGGCGGGAGCACGCTGCTTTCGCGCTGGCACCATTATGATCCGAACATGAACGAGGTGAAGCCTATGCTGGACGTGACCTGCAAGCATCCGGCCTACGTGAACGGACGGCTGATGGCCGTGGCCGAGCGGATCCAGGAGATGGCGATCCCCGGGGTGAACGCCTCGGTGGTGGTCAAGCTCTTCGACGCCTGTTCGAAGTCGCCCGGGAACATCATGCCGGGGATCCTGAAGAACCTGAACAACCATGTGAAGAAGCTGATGCGGGCGAAGCCGGGCCTGTCGGTCTGGTGCATGAAGCTGGTGGGGGAGATCCTGGGCCTCCTCCCGGCCGACCGGGAAAAGTCGTTCCCGAAGGCGCTCGACTTCCAGGATCAGGGCCTCTTCACGCTGGGCTACTACCACCAGCGGGATTATTTCTTCCGGAAGAAGGAGGAGGCCGAGGTTCCCACGCCGCCGGCGCCGGCGCCGGCGCCGGTTCCGGTTCCGGTCGAGATCTAGATGGAAAAGCCGAAGAAGAAGGGGCATTACGAGTTGACGCTGACGTTCACGCTTTCCGAGATGAGAAAGATCCGGGAAGAAGTGGCGGATCGGAAGCTCGACAGGAAGAACTCCTCCGCGGACGAGTTGCTTTATTCGGCCGCGTGGGCCTTCCATCAGGAGCTTCAGAAGCTTGAGAAAGAGAGGTGAGCGGAACGAGGATTGAAATCTCCAGGCGTCGGATGATGGTAAGCGAGTAGTGGAGGATTGAAATCGGGAGCTGACGGCAGACAAGTTTCTGTAACGGTTGTTTGTGGATTGAAAAGACCTGATCCGGCGTAATCGCGCAATCTCGGCGTGAATTTTTGGCAACGACATCTATTTTGGAGGAACCATGAGCTTTCTGAGGAATCCGGGGCCGACGAACACGGAGCACCGCATGGACGGGCTCTTCATGTTCACCGCGGCCAATTCGAATCCGAACGGCGATCCGGACAACGAGGGTCGTCCCCGCCAGGACCAGGAGACGGGTCACGGCGAGGTGACGAACGTCTGCATCAAGCGGCACATCCGGGACACGGTGGAGCTCCTGGCCGGCGAAGCGAAGACGCCGGGCATGGACATCTACATCAAGTCGAAGACGATCCTCGACCACAAGCTGATCGAGGTCCACCAGAGCCTGGGCTTCACGCCTAAGAAGGTGGCGGCATCGAAGGGGAAGGGAAAGGGCAAGAAGGAAGAAGGCGACAAGAAGGAAGAAGGCGCTACGGGAGAGGAAGGCGGCGGCGGGGCGATGGAGCTCGCGGTCGTCGGCGCGGAGGAGAAGGGCCTGGCGCAGATGAAGGACGACCGGATGGTGGCGACGAAGGCGGCGCAGAAGATGTGCGAGCTGCACTTCGACGTGCGGACCTTCGGGGCGGTGATGTCGAGCAAGGTGGCGAACTCCGGCCAGGTGCGCGGGCCGATCCAGATCGGCTACGCCCGGACGGTGGATCCGGTCGTGATCGTGGACGACTCGATCACCCGGATGGCGATCCAGACGGACCGCGAGGCGGAGACGAACGTGATGAACCAGACCTTCGGGTCGAAGTCGCGCGTCCTCTTCGGGCTCTACGTCGGGCAGTTCTCGTTCAATCCGGCCTTCGCCCGGAAGACCGGCTTCGGGCCGAAGGATCTCGAGATGTTCTGGGAGGCCTTCGGGCGGATCTTCGAGTACAGCCGGGCGAGCGGCCGGGACGGGGTGGCGATGAAGCAGCTCGTCGTCTTCGAGCACGACAGCTACCTGGGCTGCACCCATTCGCAGCGGCTCTATGATCTCGTGACGGGGCCCGGCCCGGACGGGAAGCCCTATCTGCGCCGCGCGGACGAGGCCAAGCCCGCGCGGCAGTACAGCGACTACCTGATGCCCAAGCAGGAGGAAGTCCAGGGCCGGATCGAGGGTCTCGGGATCCGCGGGGTCAAGGTTCACTACCTGCTCTAGCGTGCGACCGGGGAGCCCGGCACGGGGAACCGTGCCGGGCATCCCGCGGATTGAAATTCGAGGCGGACAAGCGACAGCAAGAGACATGACGAGATAAAAATCCGCGTGGATTTAAACCAGTTTCGGGGATTGAAGAAGGGAAGCTATGGACTACTGCGGCTGGCCGGAGAGCGTCGAGAAGAAGCCCATCCACCGGGAGCAGGACAACGACGGAACGGTTCCCTGCGCCCATTGTGGAGAGTCCGTTGACATCACTCAGAATGCGGTGGACTGGATCAGCCCGGGAAGGCATTCGTCGCTCCAGTGTGAAAAGTGCAAACGCTGGACCCTCGTGGGAGTCTTCAAGTACGTAGTGACCGGGAAGCTCGACGGGGAATTGGAAGCTCGGAAGAGCTGAGGATTTAAACCTAACGCGGATGGCACAGGCCGCTTGGCCTGAGGATTGAAAGAGCAAGGTCATCGCTCGATGCGACGGATTGAAATTCGGCGGCGGCAGCAAAGGCGATAGGAGTTGAAGATGTGTACGACGCCCTGGTATCCCTGCGAGTGCGCCCTCTGCCGGGAAGGGTGCATCAAGTGGGACTGCCCGTGCCCCGGCCACGAGACCCCTTCAACCAACGAGTAGGCCATGAACTGGAGGGGGATCTTCAGTCTCTGCTGGCTTCGAGGTCATGGCTATTCTCAGATCGTGGACTGCGACCAGCGCCGGGTTTACGAAAAGTGCGTGGTCTGCGGCCACGAGATGCAGTACGACTTCGAGAGGGGGATGAGTCCGGAGTGGATCGGGTTCTGTGATGAGGCTCACAAGTGTCCGCTCTGCATGGGATGGAAGCCGAGGGGCTGGGAGCGGTGCGGGGTCGAGGTGTGCAGGCTGAATCCGAACGGGATGATGTACCTGAAGGACGACGGTCAGGCCGAGTTTAGGATGGACGGGTAGGAAGATGAAAGCAGCGGAATTCTGGACGGATCGAATCAAGAAGGCCGTGACGGAGCAGAACGAGCCCGGTCTCCTTGAGGTGATCCGTGCGGTTCAGGTGGACACTCTCAAGGCATCGGCGCAGTTCGCCTTCGAGGAGAGGGAGCATTTTATGGCGATACGCCTGGGCCAGGCGGCCGCCGCCCTCGAGGCCCAGGGCGGCCAGCCGACGCCGGTGAAAGCATGACGAAGCTTGAAGAACTGGACGTCCAGATCGCCGAGAAGGTGATGGGCTGTATTCATGAGGAGCGGGGGACCTGTTTTAAGCACAAGGCCTATTCGACGGACATCGCGGCCGCGATGGAAGTCGTGGCGAAGATCCTGGAAGAGAAATATTGGATGTTCGACATGCGGTCCTCGAGTCCCGGGGTCGGGATGGTGTGGTTCTGCGAGACCATTGGACCCGAGCCCGGCCAGGACGCAAGATTCTCGACTCTTGCCGAGCTTCCGCGCGCGATCTGTGAGGCGGCCCTGAAGACGGTTCGGGTGAAGCAATGAGCGACGGGATCACCATCCATCCGAGATACTTCATCGTTCGGAAGGCGGCGAGCGAATTGAATGAGGCGATGGCCAAGATTCTCAAGACCCATGGTTTAACTTTCGGGGAGATCACGAGCATTCTTGCCGAAGAGATCCTGATCTGGAACAAGTATGCGATCCGGCATGAACGGCATCCGGACGATTCGGAGAAGAAGGGCGACGAGGCTTGAGGGAGTAGAAGATGGGCTGTGACATCGGGCCGGGCTCCCCGGAGAGGGAGAAGTGCAAGCGCTGCGGATCGGAGCGGGAGATCAGCGTGTTCGATCTTCTGCATCGGTCCGGTGGCCCGCAGAAAATCTGCCTCGAGTGCTTCGAGAACTGGCTCTGGCGGTTTGCCAAGGACGAGCGTCCGGAGCGGGAAGGATTCAAGCTCTGCTACGTTTCCGGGGACTGGGCCTACTTCACGACCCAGAAGCTTTCCGAGCAATGGGGCGATGACTGGAACGATGCGCCCTACGAACACAACGCCGGCGCGCCGTACGCCTATATGGAGAATGACGGGAAGAAAGGGAAGAAGCCCTGGCAGATCAAGAAGCTGGCCTGGGAAGGACCTTTCGAAACGCCTTCGTCGGAGGTATCCAATAGCAACTTCAGTGTGGAGATGATCAACGACGGGGCTGTTCCCTGGCTGATCCGCTCGCGCTACAGGGCGAATCTTCCGATGGTGAAGATCATGGCCGGAGCGTCGATCGAGGAGTTCAAGGATCTCGTGGCCCAGGCCGGAGGGAAGGTGTACGAGGCGGTGGAGGAAGCATGAGCGACGGACGAGGAGAAGTCCTGAAGGAGTGCTTCGATCTGGCCCACAGCCTGGTTGAGAAGTTCAACGCCCAGGCTATGAGAGCCTTCACGAAGGAAGACGCCCGGATGTACGACCAGATGGCCGACGGGGCGAAAGCCGTCGAGATGGCGATCCAGGAGCGGATCCGGAACGGAACGAACCCGGGTTGATTTATAAAGTAGACCACGTATACTCGGGAGGAAGGGATGATCAAGACGGCCTTCATCACGGTGGAGATCCCGGTGAAGTGCGAGAAGGGCCCGGACGGGTGGTACGCCTACGTGAACGTGGATCTCTGCGGGCCGGATGCGGCGACGCCGGAACGGGCGATCAAGGATCTGGAAGGCAAGATCCTGGAGCACACGAAGGGCTTCAAGAAGCGGGCCCGCGAGAGGGAGGCCTCCGGATCATGAAGTGGTACCACCTCTGGGTGAAGGGCCCGTTCGTGGATATCGAGGAATACCTCGAGATGCCGGATCCGGTCGCCGAGAGCGATGTCCTTCTCAAGAAGGAGTTCGGCGGCTGGATCGCGCTTCACGCGCTGTTCTGCGATCTTTCGAGGAGCAAGAAGGGCTGCGAACCCGTGCGCCGGCCGCCGGTCGGGTGGCTGATCGACAAGGCGGTGAGCCTGAAGGGAGAGGCCAAGCTGCTCGTGGAGAAGGCGGCAAGATACAAAGCCCTGGCCGAGGACAAGGGCGGCCGGCGGGAGAAGCATCAGGTGGACTGGCTGGCCGGGACGCTGTTCTCCCAGGAGAAGCGGGAAGTCCCGGACCGTAGGAAGGGAAAGAAAGCATGACCGAACCGGCCAAGCCGACTCAGCTCGATTTCAACATTGACTACTACGTCAAGGTGTATAAGAGGGTCCTGAGGGACACGGAAGTGATCGCTCACGAGAAGAACTGGGGATCGGATGCGGTCTTTCAGATGACCGAGACCATCTTCAAGCAGTTCTTCGCCGACCAGACGGCGGTAGCGGGGCAGGCCCGCCAGACGCAGGCTCTCGTGGACGGAATGCATTCGGTGCTCGAGGCGAGAGGGAGATAGAATGTCGGAGTCGAACGGCAAGCACGGCAAGGAGCTTCAGGCGACGTTCGCGCAGCTCCCCGCGCTCATGGCGGAACTGACGCGGGAGTTCATCGAGAACCGGGACCTGAACGCGCGCGTGCAGATCCGGATGCGGATGCGGGCACTTCTTGACCTTGCCTTCGTGGATACGATCTGGCCGACGAACGCGATGAAGAAGCCGCCGCCGGGAGGAGCCCGGGAGGCGGCCATGGCGGATGGGGCAGCAGAGGGTGTCCAGATAGGGAACGTCTTCAATCAGAATCCACAGGCACCAGGGATTTACGCCCCCGCGACGGTCCAGGCTGTTCCTGGCGCCGAGCGTGCGGACGACAATACGATTTAAGGGGGACTTATGAATCTGGACTTTTCGGCAACCGGTCCCAGCGGCCATGTGCAGGCCGACTTCGAGGATGATACGATCGAGATGGAGTTCTCGAAGACCACTCCGGCGGAACGCGGCCTCATGGATCTCATGATCGAGAAGGGGAAGGCAGAGGGCATGACCGTCCACTCCGTCTCGAAGGATGGAGAGCTCAAGGCCATCACCGACGAGAAGATCCTGGGCAAGATCATGGAGAACAAGGGCAAGGTCGCTCTCGTGGGTACCAAGGAGATCGTCGCCAAACTCGCCAAGGTCTACATTGATAAGGAGATCGCGGGAGGGAGATGTGTCATGGAGGGGCAGGAAGACGGAACCTGGAAGGTGCTCGCGATCGGGGAATTCGAGGCCAAGGAGAAGCCGCAGAAGGTGAAGTCCGCGGCTCCGATCAGCGGGGGTTAAATGGTCTTTCCCACCACGGCCCTGATCAATAATAGCTCGCAGATCACCGGACAT
>Ga0187777_10001058_pt1 | contig 18012 bp, 16 predicted proteins | sample 1015_Q2_SP5_10_M_FD_132416 | JGI IMG/M metagenome (GOLD analysis project Ga0187777, IMG submission 132416) | Tropical peat soil microbial communities from peatlands in Department of Meta, Colombia - 1015_Q2_SP5_10_MG | ecosystem: Environmental > Terrestrial > Soil > Wetlands > Peat | place... | reverse complement strand
GTCACGTCCCACTTCGCCAAGGACGGCGGCACCTGGCCGGTCCATTGCGTGCACGAGACGTGGGGCGCCGAGTTCTACCCGGGCCTCACGGTCGACGGGCCGATCGTGCGCAAGGGCACGAACGGCGAGGACGGCTACTCGGGTTTCTCCATGCGCGACCCGGACTCGGGCGAGACGGCACCCACGGAACTGGCGGAGCTGCTGCGGCAGCGCAACATCGAGCGGGTCGCGGTCGCAGGCCTGGCCACCGACTACTGCGTGCGCGCCACAGCCATCGACGCCCATATGCTCGGCTTCCGCACGACCGTCATCCGCGGCGCGGTCGCGGCGGTCGACCTCAAACCCGGCGACGGCGAGCGCGCGCTGGCCGAGCTCAGCGCACTGGGTGTGCGGCTGGCCTAGGCGCCGCGCCTCAAGGGGTCGTCGTGGCGGCGAGTGGCGTGGCCGTGGACGCCGGCAGGACCGCGTCCACGATGCGCAACGCGACGCGCTGGTCGCCATCCATCTCGTAGGTGACGACGACCGGGATGAGCGAGATCAGGTGCGAGCGAAGGTGGACCGCCGGGAAGGCGGGGCTGGCCGTGTCCAGGCGGCCGACGGCGTACTGCTGGATCCGGCCGTCCTGCGTGCGAAGGGTGAAGCCGGTGATGTCGACGGCGGAGGTCGACTGGACGTCGATCACCAGGCCTGTCTCGGTGCTGGGCTGGCCGATCCCCAGACCCTGGGCGACCAGGAGGGCGACGGCGGCGAGGGCCACGACGAGGGCTCCGCCCGCCACGACGTAGCGGAGCGGGAGGCGCCTCACGATCCGGGTGACGGGTCGGGGGACGGGGCAGCGCTCGACCCGCCGCTCGGGCCGGGCGTGGGCGTCGGGCCAGCCACCGTGGCCTGGCCGGTGTTGATCGCCCGCAGGAAGTCGACCACGTCCCAGATCTGCGTCTGGGTCAGCTTGCCCTGCCAGGCCGGCATACCCCCCGGAAGGCCGTTGGCGATCCAGTACTCGACATCGCTGTCGTCGTGCTGGAGGAGATGGCCGGACAGCAGGTCGGCCGGGGCGATCTGGGTGGTGTAGGCGAGCGGACCGCCACCGCGTGCGGAGACCCCGTGGCACTGCTCGCACGAGTCCACGTAGACCCCCCGACCGGCCGTGACCGAGTCCACGGTCAGGGGGATCGGGTTGGGGATGGCCGTGGCCACGGGTGCCTCGGTCAGGGCGCTGATGGTGAAGGCGAAACCGACGATGCCGCACAGCCACATGGCGCTCGTGATGAGACCCTGTCGCCGTGGGAACCGCGCCCGCAGGTCGCTCCGAAGCACGAAGCCGAAGACCGCCAGCCCCAGGGCGGCGACCCCGACCAGCAGCGACGCGGACAGGCCGCCGCCGGTCGTCGGCGAGGCGCTGAAGGTCGCGGCGGCGACGGGGCCTACCGTCGGCAGGGCGACCAGGGCGAGCAGCCCGCCGATCCGTCGCCTCATCGCGGCCCGACCAGGATCAGGACGCCGAGCGCGCCGCCCAGGACGCTGCCGACGGCCAGGACGCGGCGGCCGATGACCGTCTCGACGAGCGGCGGGCGGCCGCCACCGACCACGAAGGCGAACCCGACCACGCCTCCGGCCAGCAGCACGATGGCGACCAGCAGCGCTGGATCGAGCAGCGGGATCTGGGCCCCCGCCGTCAGGTCATCCTGCCCGAAGGCGTAGTCGAAGCGGGCCCGGCCGAGTTCCGTCCCATCGGGACCGCTCAGAATGACCGACGCGTCCCACTCCGAGTCTGGTACCAGCGACACGCCGCTCGCCGTGTAGACTGCCGCACCGGTCACGCCCGACACGGCGGCGGCGGGGGACAGATCGATGGTGCTGGTGCCCTGGGTCGCGTCCAGGCGCTGGATCACGACGCTGACCGTAGCACCGGCCGGTGGCGCCTCGGCGAGCCCGACCCACAGCTGGTTGGGGCCGGGCGAGGCCGGCTGGACGGCGAATTCTGCCTCGATCGCCGTGCCCGCCGTGGTGGGCACCGGTGTGATGGCGATCGGCCTGCCCTCGCCGGTCGGCGAGCCGCTGGTGAGGTTCGCCGTGAGGACCAGGATGGCGAACGCCAGGGCCGCTTCCACGGCGACCCGCCGTGACAGCCCGAGCGGGTAGCGATCCCGGCCGCCGTCGAAGAGATTGAGGGCGCCCAGCGCGAAGGCCGCCACGACGACGGCGACCTTCACGGCCAGGTTCAGGCTGTACGCCGTGCCCACGGTCGTGAAATCGTGTGTGTTGAGCCACGCGGCATACACGCCGGTCGCGGCGAGGAGGCCGCCGCTGGCGAGGGCCAGCGCGGAGAAGCGCGGCACGATGTCGCGGAGCTCGGCCCGCACCGGTCCGCTGCCGAACCCGGTCAGCATCGCCAGGGCGGCGAGGCCGGAGACCCACACGCCGGCAGAACCCAGGTGGACGATGTCGATGACCAGGGGGATGGGTGGGCTGAACGCGGCGCTGTGGCCCATGAGCGCGATCAGCACCATCTCGGCGGCCCCGGCGACTCCGAGCAGGGCTGAGATCAGGCCGGACCGGCCGGCACCGGCACGTCCCACGAGCAGCAGCCCCACGACCCACGCGGCGATCGCGAGGACCGTGCGCATGCCCAGCAGCTGGCCGATGCGGGAGTCGAAGAGGAAGCCCCCGACGTCAAGGCCGCTCGTGCTCGCCGGGAGCGAGACCAGGCCGACCCAGATGAGGACGATCGCCCCGATCGCGGCCGCCACGAGGGCCACGACCTGGACCAGCACGAGACCGGCCGGCATGCGGCCCCGGACGGGCCGCATCACGGCCAGGCCGAAGAGCCACAGGCCGAAGGCCAGCATCGCCCCGCCATCGCCGATCGTCTTGCCGAAGACCTCGGCGGACGCGGTCGCGCCGCTGTGGCCGGCGTGCAGGTTGCCCTCCGCGGCCCCGGTCTGCCCCACCCCCGCGGGCAGCGTCGTGTCACCCACCCCGAAGGTCAGGAAGCCGTTCGTGGCGTGCCCGTCAGCCGCTGAGATCGCTCGCCAGTTGATGGAGTACACACCTGGCGGCAGCGGATCCACGATCTGCACGATGAGCGCGTTCGGATCGCTCGGATCGACGGAGCCGACGCCGCCCAGCAGCTGCGTGCCGCTGCCATCGAGCAGGTCCATGCTCGTGTAACGGCCCTCGATGGGCTCGCTGAAGACGAGGCGGATCTGCGTCGGCGAGGCAGCTACGACCTGGCCGGCGCCGGGCGAACTCGAAACGAGCTGCGAGTGGCCTACGGCCGTTCCGGCTGTCGCCACGAGCAGGACGGACAGGGCGAGTCCGACCGCGGCCGCCCCCACGGCGAGGAGACGATGGCGAACGAACCCGCGCTGTCCGTCCACGGCGCTACCCGGTCGGTCGGCGACGAGCCGCCAGGGCCAGCCCGACGCCGAGCAGACCGATGACCACGCCGGCTCCCCCGAGGACGAGCGCGATCGTCACCTGGCTGGCCGCGTCGGCACCCTTCTGGGCGTTGGCCTGCAACTCCGCGAGGGTCGGCAGCTGGACCGGGAACTCGCCCGGCGCGGCGTCCTGGACCTCGTCGAACCCGGTCGGGCTGGAGGTGTACGACTGATCGAAGGCGTTGCCCTCGATCGTGCCGTAGATGTGGAAGGTGTACGGCCCGGCAGCCGTGGGGATGAAATAGGCCCGGTAGAAGTTGTCCGAGTCGTCTGTCTCCGGCTGGATGTCGAGATCTCGCGACTGGCCCTGGTAGATGACCTGGGCCTTGAGCGTCTTCTCGAGGCCCTCGACGGGATCCGTGCCCTTGAAGACGTCGAACTCGAGGCCGCTCTTGTCGCCCACGTAGACCGGCTCGTCGATGAAGCCGATCTCGAGGTGGTAGGCCCCGAAATCGACCTGCTGGTGGGCGAAGGCAGGTGCAACGGTGGCCAGGACCAGGAAGGCGCCGGCCACGAAGGCCATGGCGACGGCCCGCAGCCGTCGCCCGAGGGGCATGGGGTGCACGATGTCTCCTTCGTGAGGGTGTATCGCCCGGACGACCACGACGGGTCCGGGTGAGGCATCAGGCGAAGGACGAGGGCGGGGCTCGCACTGGCCCCTGGCGGGCCAGCGACCAGAACGTGGCACGGATGGCGCTGACCAGGCCCCAGCTCGTGTGGAGCCGATCCGCGGCAACCACCCAGCGGCGCCGGGCGCGGGCGGCGCGCACGCGAGCCTCCAGGACGGCGATCCGCCAGCGCACCAGGGCCCCCCCGACCGCGAGCGCGAAGGTGACCAGGGCCAGGATCGGCAAGGCGAGTGGAGCCTGCGTGCCGATGAGGGGCGTGAAGCCGGCCGGGTGGCCCTGAGCCACCAGGTGCTCCACGTTCTCCTGGATGAGGTAGGCCACGGCCACGGTGCCGAAGAGCGGTGGCCAGAGCCGCAGCAGCTCCCGCGCGTACGCCCCGGAGCGGCGATGCGCGCGCGGCTCGGGCGCCAGGCCGGCCGCGTCGCGGCGCAGCTCGTGGAGGCGCCAGGCCGATCGGAGGAGCAGGAGCAGGAGGCTGGAGAGGGCGACCGTCGTGAACGTGGTCCAGTAGCCGTCGTGCCCGCCGCTGGTCATCGCCTGGCCCAGGGCCGCGCCATCGCCATACTGCGCCAGGTAGATCGCCTGGTGGCCGATGAGCAGGCCGCCCATGGCCAGCATCCCGAATCGCACGGCATGGAGGAACACGAACGAGCGCTTCGATGCGAGCAGCACCATGGCGCGCCATGGTACGACGACTCGTGGTGTTGTCCGTCGCGGCGCTGGCAGCTGCGTGCCAGTCGAACGCCTCCGCGGTGTCCCCGGCGCCGTCGGTGGCCGTGCCATCCGCCGACGCCAGCGACGTACCGTCGGCCACGACGACGGCCAGCCTGGCCAGGCCCGCGGCGACCCCGGAGGCGATCGACGGCACGTTCACCTCGGAGCGCTACCGGTACGGCTGGCAGCTGCCGGCCGGCTGGACCGTCACGGAGACGCCCGGGAGCGGTGGTGTCCACCCCGGCGAGCCGGGGCTGGACACCTTCACGGACCGTCGCGGCACCACGATCACGGTGGGCGTCGTCGCGGTCGCCGCCACGCAGCAGCTGGCGTCATGGATCTGCCCGGTCGTGGCCCACCTGGAGGACCTCCACGGCGAGCCGCGCGAGGCGGTCGCCTCCATCAGCCTCGGCGGCGTCCCAGCCACGATAAGCACGTTCCACTTCGTGGCGCCGCCGTATCGCGTGCTGGAGCTGGAGGTCCAGGCCATCCACGGGACCCAGGGCTTCTTCCTGAGCTGGACGGACACCCTGTCGCCGACCGTGCCGGACCCGGACCAGATGGCCCGCTTCGAGGCGTTGCTGGCGGGCTTCTCCTTCGCCATCTGAGACCACTGTGTCTGGCGGCGATTCAGATGGCCAGCCGATCGTCGCTGCGGCCATGGAGACGGCGGACGGCCGCGCGGATGGCGGCGGCGAGCGTCCTGGCGAGACCGAGGATGCCTTCGAAGCCCACCTCAGGACGGGTCCACGCGGGGAGCTGGCCGCGCCGGGTCGCCGACCGGTGCGGCAAGAGCGAGCGGGCCGTCAGCCGGATCGAGAGCGTGGTGATCGTCGTGGGCGCCGTGCTCGTGGGCATGCCTGACGCGGCCGTGCTCGTGGAGATGCTCGTGGATGAGGTTGGCGCGGATGAGCAGCGCGCGGTCGCCCAGGATGGCCTCCGGGTCGCCATCGGCGAGGACCCGGCCGTCCTCACCAAGGACGACGACGCGGCTGGCGATGATCGGCACGATGTCGAGTTCGTGCGTCGCCGTGACCAGCGTCCGGCCAGCGGCGGCCAGGTTCCGGATGAGGTTCACGAGGACCCACTTCGTGCGTGGGTCGAGCGAGGCGGTGGGCTCGTCCAGCAGGACCACGGACGGCTCGAGGGAGAGGACGCTGGCGATGGCCGCCCGCTTCTTCTCCCCACCGGACAGCTCGAAGGGCGCCCGCCGGGCGAGATCCTCGATCTCCATCGCCGCCAGCGCGGCATCACAGCACCGACGGACTTCATCCGGCTCCAGACCGAGCTGGAGCGGGCCGAAAGCCACGTCGTCCAGGACGGTCGCGCAGAAGAGCTGGATGTCGGGATCCTGGAACACCAGGCCGACCTGGCGATGGAAGCGGAACGCGTCCTCCCCCTCGGCGACGGCCGCGATGTCCCGGCCCATCGCGCGCATCGTCCCCGAGGTCGGGCCGATGATGCCGTCGAGGAGCTTCAGAAGGGTCGACTTGCCACTGCCGTTGGCACCCAGAAGGACGAGCTGCTCTCCCTCGTAGATGTCGAGGTCGATGCCGTCCAAGGCCAGGTGCCGGCCGCTGTAGACATAGCGCACCCCGCGCAGCGAGAACAGGAGATCGCGCTCGCTCACTGGAGGAAGCGGCCGGCGACAACGGCGGCCGCGGCGGTGACAGCCGCCGCGGCCAGCGCGATCCAGTCCGTGCTCGTCATGCGGTAGGTCCCGTAGGCCCGCACCTCGCCCGTGAAGCCTCGCGCGAGCATCGCAGCGTACACATCGTTGCTCATCTTGAAGGCGCGGCTGACGAGGTTGCCCATCGTCCCGCCGATGAAACGTCGCTGCTCACCACCGCTCGTCCGGGCCACGACGCGGCTCTTGCGGGCGAGGAGCACGCCGTTGGCCGTGTGGAGGAACAGGAAGACGTAGCGGTAGGTCATCGACAGGATGAGGATGAAGACCTGTGGCACCCGCAGCAAGCGCAGGCTCTTGAGGATGTCCGCCCAGGGGGTCGTCATGACGAGCAGGACGGCCAGGGAGACGCTGACCCCGACGCGGGCCACGAAGATGGCGCCGCCGACGATACCCGGCACCGACGGGGCGACATGGATGGGGCCAAGGGGCAGGTCGAAAAGCCGCGGCCCCGGGACGATGAAGAGGGCCGGGATGACGACGATGGCGGCGAAGAAGGGGATGCCCAGCCAGACCCGTTTGGCGAAGAAGCCGACCGGCACCTGGCTCGCCCTGGCCACGGCCAGTGTCACCGCGTAGAGCGCCGCCAGCACGACCAGCGAACCGGTCAGGCTGGCCGCCAGGACGACGGTCAGGAACATGCCCAGCTTGGCGCGCGGGTCGAGGCCCTGGAGAAGCCCCGCCTGGCGGGCGTGCTGCTCGGTGAAGACCGCGTGTTCGATCGACTCGGTGATGCCCCCGAGCGTCTGCTCGAGCCACCCGACGCGGCCTCCGCGGTCGCCCGGCGTGGCGGCCGAGGCCGGAGCCGCCCGACCGTCGGTCATGTGGTGCTCTGGGTCGCCCGGTCGGCCGCGACGGCACGGCCACCGATGACGCGGGACAGGACGACGACCGCCGAGCCGATGAGCAGGATCCCGACGACTCCGGCGATCTCGTAGCCGATCGCCGCATGCCACAGAGGGGCGTCGGCGTCGCTGAAGAACGGCAGCGGCACGTTGTAGCCGGAGAGCGGCGCGCTGAAGATGCCCGACAGCTGCTGGAAGCCGGTGGGGATGTAGCCGAAGGCTGCCTGGAGGTCTGACCCGCTGCCTTCACCGTAGGCGAAGCCGGGGGCGATGAGGCCGAGCGGAGCGATGACCGCGATGAGCGTGAAGCCGGCCCCCACCCCCTTCAACCGCCGGGGCAGGACGAGGTAGGCCAGGGGGACGAGGATGACCCCGATGACGGCCGTGACGAAAAGCATCGTCGCCACGTCCGGCCAGCTGACATGCGACCAGTCGGCGCCGTAGAAGTGGTTCGGGTCGCCGCCGCCGATGGCCAGGCCGAGGACGGCCACGACGACGACGGTTGCGATGCCAGCGCCGAGGATGATCTGCCACAGCGGCCGCGAGGCGGCCTGGCCTTCCTCGGCCGCGCCCGGGGCGAAGACCGACCTGAGCGAGGTGAGGTACTCGGGATGGCCCTTCTGGAAGTAGGCCACGCCGAGGCCGGTGATCAGCGCCTCCACGATCGACGCGCCGAAGGCATGGGCGGCGACCATGGCCGGGATGGCCTGCTCGAGCGTGTAGGGGCTATACAGGGGGTGGCCGTCCTGGGTGAAGAGGATCGGCTGGATCCCGAGCTCGACGCCGACACAGAAGGCGGCCACCGTGATCCCGACGTAGCTCCCGACGGCCGCCGCCCAGACGCGTCGGCTGGAGAGGATGGGGGCATTGCCGCTGATGGCGCGATAGGTCAGGTATCCCACGAAGGGCAGGATGATGCCCATGTTCAGACAGTTGGTGAGGATGGCGAGGACCCCGCCGTCGCCGAAGAAAAGGGCCTGGATGATAAGGGCGACGCTGACCGCGATGACCGCCGCCCACGGTCCGAGGACGATGGCGATGAGGGTCCCCCCGACACCGTGGGCGGTCGTCCCGCCGGGCACCGGAACGTTGAACATCATGATCGTGAAGCTCATCGCGGCGAAGATCGCGAGGAGGGGTACGGTTCGGTTGTTGAGGACCTTCTTGACCCGCTGGGTGGCGACTCCCCAGGTCGGGACGGTGACGACCCCCAACCCCACGGAGATGACCGGGCTCAGGTATCCGTCGGGAATGTGCATCCTCGGCGCTCCTCGCAGGCGGCTCGGCTGGTCGCCGCATATCGCAACGTGTTGCGATAGCTGAGTCTAGACCGCTCGCCGCCCGGGCCACAAGGGCGGATCACATCGACGGCTGGTAGGCCGGATCAAGGTAGTGGCCGGGATCCTCTTCGAATTCGAGCTTGCAGCCCTTGCCGCAGAAGACGTACTCGATGCCCTCGTACTGGGCGGTCAGGCCTCTCGCACGCGCCGTCGGTGGATCGACCGTCATGCCGCACACGGGGTCCACGGCTGGCTGGTCTGCCACGATCTGAGGCTGGCCCACGACGATCTCCTTCTCTGCCGGATCACGGGGAGGCGCGCTTGCGGAGCGGCGGAGGCGCAGCGAGTTCGTCACCACGCTGACCGAAGAGATGGCCATGGCGCCCGCTGCGAGGCCGGGGTTGAGCAGCGTCCCGGTGAACGGGTAGAGGGCACCCATCGCCACGGGGATGAGCAGCACGTTGTAGCCGAACGCCCAGGCCAGGTTCTGGCGGATGACCGTCGTCGTCCGGCGCGACAGGTCGATGGCCCGGACCACGCCGCGCGGATCGCCTCCCACGAGGGTCACGTCCGCGGCCTCCATGGCCACGTCCGCCCCGCTGCCGATGGCCACGCCTACGTCCGCCTGCGCCAGGGCGGGTGCGTCGTTGATGCCGTCGCCGACCATCGCCACGCGCCGGCCGCCCGCCTGGAGCTCCGTGATCGCCGCCGCCTTGTCGCCGGGGAGGATCCCGCCGCGTACCCGCTCGGCCGGGATGCCGACCGAGGCCCCCACCGCAGCCGCGGTCGCCGGTGCGTCGCCGGACAGGAGCCAGACCTGGACACCGCCGGCGGCCAGCCGCGAGATCGCGTCGGCCGCCTCCGGCCGGACGGGGTCCGTGATGACGATCGCGCCTGCGACGCTGCCGGCTACCGCGACCTGGACCACGGTCGCGCCGGCCGCTGCCCTCTCGTGGGTGTCGGACGCGGGCGCGGCCGACGTCGTGATGCCATGTGCCGCGAGGAGACTGGCCGACCCGACCAGGACCGGCCGCCCCCCGATCAGGGCCTCGACCCCGTGGCCGGCCAGGGCAGTGAAGCCCTCCACCGGCAGGAAGCCCAGCTCGTCCAGGTGGGCCCGGGCGATGATCGCCGCCGCCAGGGGGTGCTCGCTGCCACGCTCTGCGGACGCGGCAAGGTCCAGCACGTCGCGTTCCGTCCAGCCGACGCCGGCGGCGACCGAGGCGACCGTGGGTCGGCCGGCGGTCAGGGTGCCGGTCTTGTCGAAGACGACGATTTCCGAACGCCCGATCGCCTCCAGCGCCTCCGCGCTGCGGAAGAGGATCCCTGCCTCGGCAGCCTGTCCCGTGCCGACCACGACGGCCGTCGGGGTGGCCAGCCCCATGGCGCAGGGGCAGGCGACCACGACCACGCTGATGAACGCCGTGAGGGCCAGCGTCAGGTGCGGCTCCGGCCCGAACAGCAGCCAGACCACGAAGGTGGCCGCGGCGACGACGAGGACCAGCGGCACGAAGAGCTCGCTGACCCGGTCGGCCAGGCGCTGCAGCGGCACCTTCGTGCCCTGGGCCCGTTCGACGAGGTCGATGATCGAGGCCAGGACGGTGTCCCGGCCGACACCGGTGGCCCGCATCACGAGTGTCCCGGAGGCGTTGAGGGTCGCCCCGATCACCGTGTCGCCCGTCGTCTTCTCCACCGGCGCCGCCTCGCCGGTGAGCATCGATTCGTCGACCGCGGAGGCGCCCTCCACGACGACCCCGTCGACCGGCACTCGTTCGCCGGGCCGCACGCGCAGCAGGTCACCGACGCGCACGACCTCCAGCAGCACGTCCACTTCCTGCCCGTCCTGCAGCCGTCGCGCGGTGCGCGGCTGGAGGCCGATCAGGCGGCGGATCGCGTCGCTCGTCTGGCCCTTGGCCCGCGCCTCGAGCCAGCGGCCGAGCAGCACGAGTCCGACGATGACGGTCGAGCTGTCGAAGTACGTCTGCGGCTCCAGCCCGGCCTGCACCATGACCGACGGGAAGAGCGTCACGAAGACGCTGAAGGCCCAGGCCGCACTGGTACCAGCCACCACCAGCGTGTCCATCGTCGTCGTGCGGTGCCGTGCCGCCTTCGCGGCCGCCACGTAGAAGCCCCGCCCGGCCCAGGCCTGGATGAGCGTCGCCGGCACGAGGAGCAGCCAGTTGATGGTCGCCATGGGCACCACCGACTGCGGCCAGAACATGGCCGCCATGATCCCGGCGGCCACGACGATCGAGACGGCGGCCTTGCGCAGCAGGTCCTGCCGCTCCGCTGCCCGAGCCGCATCCTCCGCCGTCAGCTCCCCCGAGCTCGGCACGCCGGCGCCCGCCGGCTCCTCCGCCCGCACGGCGTAGCCCGCTGCCTCCACGGCCGCCACGAGCTGCGGCCGCGCGGCCAAGGCCGGGTCCACCCGTACGCTCGCGCGCTCGGTGGCGAAGTTGATGTTCGCCTCGAGGACGCCCTCCGTGTCGCGCAGGTACCGCTCGATGCGGTTCACACACGAGGCGCAGGTCATGCCCCGGATCGGCAGCACGATCTCCAGCGGCGTGGCGGGGCTGGGGGTGGCCGCACCGGCATCGCGGGGCTGAGCGGCCACAGGCGGGGGCTGGATCGGCATACTCCATGGGAGTATACAGGACCCGTGGTCCGGCGAGTCAGGGCCGTTGGCCACGCGGTCCGGTGACCTCCGGACCGGGCCCTGGTCCGCGGCGCGTGAGCGGGCGGCTGGCGGCGCCACCCGAGCACGTGGCCGGCCGCGCCGACCTGTCCGGCTGCATGGAAGCTTCGTGAGTGGAGCGTTCGAAACGACGCCGCAGCTCGCCACGACCGACCGATCCGGGGCTTTCATTGATCACCCTGAGCACCTGGTGTTCAGACTGACCCGGGCGCGGTCGTTCCGTCGCCATTGGCAACATCTGGTGTTCGAACGGCGGCGCCCCCGCCGCACCGGCGCCGCGGCGCGACGGAGGGTCCTTCGCCCCCAGATCCCGTGACCTCCGGACCGGGTCGTCGCAGTCGCCGGGACTATCATGCGGACGTGCCTGATGCTGCCGTAGCCGACGCGCGGACCTATTCCCCGGGCTTGGCCGGTGTCCTGGCCGGGGAGACGGACATCGCGCTCGTCGACGGCGAACTGGGCCGTCTGCTCTATCGCGGCTACCCCATCATCCAGGTCGTCCAGCACGGCACGTTCTCCCAGGTCTGCGAGTTGCTGTGGACCGGCGACTGGAAGCCGCGGATCCCGCAGCCACCGGCGCCGCTCACCGCGCCGGTCGAGGCAGCGCTGCGCCAGCTGCCCGCTGGCACGAACGCCATGGATGCGCTGCGGACGGCCGTCTCCGTCTGGGGGGCCGACGGACGGCTGGCCTGGCCGCCCACCGTCGAGCAGGCTCGTGCCGTCACCGCGTTCGCGCCGACCGCCCTGGCCGCCTTCGCCCGGATCCGGCAGGGCCTGGACCCCATCGACCCCGATCCGTCGATCGAGGGGCTGGCCGAGGCGTTCCTGCACCAGCTGACCGGCACCCGTCCGACCGCCGCCGACGCGCGCGCCCTGGATGCCTACTTCATGGTGGCCGCCGAGCATGGCTTCAACGCCTCGACGTTCGCCGCGCTGGTCATCATCGCCACCCACTCCGACCTCGCGTCGGCGATCTGCGGCGCCATCGGGGCCCTCAAGGGACCCTGGCACGGCGGGGCCCCGGCGGAGGTCATCGACCAGCTCCACCAGATGGGCTCGGCGGACAAGGCCGAGGCCTGGATCCGGGACAAGCTGGACCACCACGAGCGGCTGATGGGCTTCGGCCACCGCGTGTACCGCGCCTACGACCCGCGCGCGGCCGCGCTGCGCACCGTGGCCGAGCAGATGGGCACCAACGCGGCGTGGCTGGACATGGCCGTCCAGGTGGAGGACATCGCGCTCCGCCTGCTGAAGGAGTACCACCCCGAGCGGGCCCTGCAAACGAACGTGGAGTTCTACACCGCCGCCGTCCTGCAGGGCGTGGGCCTGCCGCCCGACCTGTTCCCGGCCACCTTTGCGCTCGCTCGCCACGCCGGCTGGACGGCCCATTGCATCGAGTACCTCAAGACCGACAAGCTGATCCGACCGGACGTGCGCTACACGGGGCCCCAGGAGCGCGACCTGCCCGCGGTCTGACGCCGGGGGCATCCAGCTCGATCGCCGTCACCGGGCCGTCACACCCGCTGTGTACCATCTGGGCATGTTCCTCTTCCGTGAACCCAGCATGCCCAAGCCCGCCGATGCTCTGCCCGGCCGCACCGAGCCGATGCCCGGGCTGACCACCCACTTCGTCAACGGCCGACCGCTCCTGCCGCCCTACCCGGACGGCCTGGAGGTCGCCGACTTCGCCTTCGGCTGCTTCTGGGGCGCCGAGAAGGACTTCTGGGAGACGCCCGGCGTGTGGGTCACGGCGGTCGGTTACGCAGGCGGCTACACGCCGAACCCAACCTACCGCGAGGCCTGCACCGGCAAGACCGGCCACGCCGAGGCGGTGCGCGTGGTCTTCGATCCCCAGCAGGTCAGCTACGAGCGGCTGCTGAAGGTCTTCTGGGAGAGCCACGACCCGACCCAGGGCATGCGCCAGGGCAACGACATCGGGACCCAGTACCGCTCCGCGATCTTCACCCACTCGGCCGAGCAGCAGCGCCTGGCCGAGGCGTCGCGCGCGACGTACCAGGCGCGCCTCACGGCGGCGGGCTTCGACACGATCAAGACGACGATCGAGCCGGCCGGCCCGTTCTACTTCGCCGAGGAGTACCACCAGCAGTACCTGGCCAAGGAACCCAACGGCTACTGCCCCAACCACGCCACCGGGGTGAAGCTGCCCGACGACTTCGTGGTGACGCCGCTGCAGTACGTGGAGTAGGCCGACGGCGCAGCCCGATCAGGTCGGCCGGCGATCCCCGGCACGGTGCCGGGACGTGACTAGCGCGTCTCCGTGACCTTGTGGATGGAGCGCGGATGCTCCGGGTCAAGGCCGCGCGCCACGGTCAGGTGATAGGCGTAGAGCTGCGCGGGCACGATCTCGACGATCGGCGCCAGCCAGGGCGGGACCCCGCCGGGCAGGGCCAGCCCCTCGTCGATGGTGCGCGCCGCCGCGGCGTCGGAGATCACCAGCAGGCGGGCGCCATGGTCCGCCTTGAGGCGGGTCAGCAGGGCGACCTGGGCCTCGAGCTCGGGTCCGCTGCAGGCGACCGCAAGGACGGGCAGGCCGGGCTCGGCCAGGGCGAGGGGCCCGTGCTCGAAGTCGGCGGCCGAGTAGGCCATCGCCGCCACCAGCGCCATCTCCTGCAGCTTGAGCGCCCACTCGCGCGCACTCGGGTAGCTGTAGCCGCGGCCCAGGACGACCGCACGCTGCCGCGTGGCGTGCCGGGCGGCCAGGTCGCGTGCCTGTGGCTCCACGGCGAGAGCGGCCGAGACCAGGTGCGGCAGAGCACCCAGGGCGGCCGTCTCGGCTGGCTCGGGCGGGTCGAGGGCGGTCGACAGAAGCGCCGCCGCGAGCAGCTCGCCCGTGTAGGTCTTGGTGGCGGCGGTGGCGCGCTCGGGTCCAGCGTGGAGGTCGATCACGTGGTCCGCCGTACCGGCCAGGGGCGAAGCCCCGTCATTGGTCAGGGCGACGGTGAGTGCACCCTGCCGCCGCGCCTCTTCGACCACGCCGACGATGTCTGGTGAGCGGCCCGACTGCGAGATGCCGACGACCAGGGCGTCGGCCATGTCCGGGCGTGCGCCGTAGAGCGTGATCGTCGACGGTGCCGCCAGCGCCACGATCAGGCCGTTGCGGACCGCCAGCAGGTATTGGGCGTAGATGCCGGCGTTGTCCGAGCTGCCGCGGGCGGCCATGACGACGAACCTCGGCCGCCGTGACCTGACCGCGGCGGAGATCGGGGCGAAGGCACCCGGCGCGGCGTCGAGCAGCCGCTGGAGAGCCGCCGGTTGCTCCAGGATCTCGTCGCGCACGCTCATGCGGTCGCCGGGGCTACCCAGCAGGGAGAGCGACGCCGGGGCTCAGGTCACGGTCCTGCATCTCCCAGGCGTGGTCGAGGACGTGGTAGGCGGTGTGGCGGAGCAGGTACGGGATGGTCCAGTTGCCGAGCGGCTCGCCCGCCACGTACCAGGCGCGCATCGCGTCCACGAAGCGGTCGCGGTGACGGGTGAGACCGCCGGGCGACAGCATGTCCTGCAGGTCCGACCTGGCCTTGACGCGGCTGGAGAAGTCGTCACCCTCCGTATAGAGCACGTGCCGGATGATCGTGTCGCGCGGGCGGCCGCCACCCCGGACCCCAGGCCGAAGGTCGGCCGACACGCGGGCGGCCGTCTCGTCGAACTCGGCCCAGGCCGCGCGCAGGAGCCGTACCTGGCGGTCGAAGGTCGGCGCGTCGTAGGGTCCGCGGTCGAGCGGCGATGGCGCGAAGGAGATGCCCCAGAAGTCGGTCGAGCCCACCCCCCGGTACCGGCCGATGATCTCGAGGCTCCTCTGCGCCTCGAAGTCCCCGCCGAGCCGGGCTCGCCGGGCGACGGGCAGGTAGCGCGGCAAGTAGCGGGCGAGCTTCTCGAGCGCCTCGGCCTCGGTCTTGCCGCCACGTTCGAGCCCCGGCCAGTCTGCGGCGACCGCGACCCAGCGCTTGCCCCTCGTCGGCTCCTCGATCAGCACGCGCAGCGGGGCCGTCATCGGCTCATCCTAGGAGATCGTCCGGAGTGCGGGCCACATCACGGTCCATGGTGCGCGGAGGCCGGTGCACACGGTCACGGCGACCCCCTGCTCGCCGTTCTGGACGGCGACCCCATCGTCGATGTGGGCCACGTCGTGGCAGCCGCTGAAGTAGGCGCTGAAGTCCGTCGGGCGCCAGTCGCCCACGTGGACCACGACCGTGCGGTCGGCCGACGGCGGGCCCCACGACCAGAAGCTGTTGTGGCCCGAGTAGACTGGAGGCAGGCCGGCGCCGAGGAGCACGAGCGGGCTGGCCTCGCTGTAGTCGTTGGTCAGGATCACGGCGTGGGCCCGCTCGTTGGCGGGCAACGCGGCCACGACGCCCTCGATGGTCGCCACGAAGCGCGGCCAGCCGATCTGGTTGGCCGTGTCCGGCACGGCGGCCGGGAGCCCCGACGCGGCGAACGTCGCGATCGGCAGGATCGGCAGGGTCAGCAGGGCGATGACGGTGCCCGACAGGGCCGCCGCGCCGGCCAGGCTGGACGCCTTCAGCCGGAAGTGCCCCCTGGCCAGCCACCCGTCGACGAGGATCGCCCCGGCGGCCATGAACACCGGCAGGCTGCCAAGGGCGTAGTAGGCCTTGCCGCCCGTGGCATACACGAGACCCAGGGCGATGAGCGCGCCGAACCCGATCGCCCGCCACCGCGCCGCCGCCTTGGCGCGCATGATCCAGGCAAGGCCGGCCGCGGCGATCGGGAAGAGCAGGGGCCCGCTGATCAGCCACAGTAGAGGCACGTACTGGGCGCGGTTGTCGCCAGCGTAGCCGGAGATGGCCTGGGCCATGGTGAGCTGCGGCCAGCCGTTGGCGGCCTGCCAGGCCAGGTTTGGCGCCCACAGCAGCAGGGCGACGCCGACGGCCGCCCACGCCCACGGCGACCGCAGCACGTCCCACCTCCGGGCGAGCAGCAGGCCCGCGGCCAGGCCCGCCCCGAGGAACAGGACGGTGTCCTTGTTCTCCAGGCCGACACCGCTCACCACGCCGAGCACGAGCCAGAGGCGGCGGTCGCCACCCGCGAGAAGCCTCACCGCCAGCCACAGGACGATGGCCCATGCCAGCAGGTCGGGGTCCGTGGTCGTGTCCAGGTGGCCTGCCCCCAGGTAGCCGGACACGGCAACCGTGACCGCCGCGATGACCTGCGCCCGCCGCGCTCCGCCGAGGTCGCGGGCGATGAGCGCGGCGACGACCGCGACGAGCGCCATCTCGAGCGCCGGCAGCAGGCGTACGGCGGTGGGCGAGACGCCGAACAAGGCGACCGACACGGCCGACAGCAACGGGGTCAGCGGCGGCTGATCGACGTATCCCAGGGCCGGATGCTGGCCGGCGACGACGTAGTACATCTCGTCGCCGTGGAAGCCATAGGCGCCCGATAGGCCCACCAGTACCGCGAACATCAGGCCGGCGACCGCCAGCACGGGCCAGGGGACGCCGAACGGGCTCTGCCGCTGGACCGTCCCGGGGAGCACCGTCCGATGGTACGTCCGCGGCGGCTGCGGTTCCGGGATCGCCGTCGTCGCAGAGGAGGCCGCCGCTCAGTCGAGGTGGGCCTCGTCCAGCCTGGTTCGGCAGTCGCGGCAGATGCCGGCGACCGTGACGTGCGACAGGTCCACCTCGAACCCGCGCCCCGCCCCCAGCATGGTCACGAGCGGCGCCAGCTCGGCCGGGCCGAGTTCCCAGCTCTGGCCACAGACACCGCAGTGGAGGTGGCCATGGGCCGTCGCGGGCCGGACGTGGAACTCCTCACGGCCGTCAGCCCCGTGGTGGTGCCGGACGATGCCCAGCTCTTCCAGGACATCGAGCGTGCGGTAGACGGTCGACGGCGTCGTGGTCGGGTCCACCTCCCGGCAGCGTTCCACGAGCTCGGCTCCGGTGACGTGCCCATCGGTCTGCTCGAGCACGTCGAGCAGGATGCTGCGCTGGAGGGTCCAGCGCAGGCCGCGGGCGTGCAGGCGGTCGCGCACACTGGCGCGATCCATGCTCAGCTGGCCGGTCGGTGGCACGCCCGGAGTCTACGCGACCGCCCCGGCCGCCTCCGTGGCCGTGCCGCTGCCCTCGGTGGCCTGCGCCGCGGCGCTGAGGAACTGCTCGCGGTACAGCTGAGCGTACAGGCCACCGTGGGCGAGGAGCTGGCGATGCGTACCTCGCTCCACGATGCGTCCGCGCTGGTAGACCAGGATCAGGTCGGCGGCCAGGATCGTCGACAGCCGGTGGGCGATGGCCAGCGTCGTGCGGCCGGCCATGGCGCGGTCCAGGGCGGCCTGGATGAGGCGCTCACTGACCGTATCGAGCGCTGAGGTGGCCTCGTCGAGGATGAGGATGCGCGGATCCTTGAGCAGCACCCGGGCGATCGCGATGCGCTGCTTCTCGCCGCCCGACAGCTTGTAGCCGCGCTCGCCGACGAGGGTGGCATAGCCCTCCGGCAGCTCCACGATGCGCTCGTGGATGGCGGCGGCCCGGGCGGCCGCCTCGAGCTCCGCATCGGTGGCTTCAGCCTTGGCGTACCGCAGGTTGTCGCGGATGCTGGCGTGGAAGAGGTACGTCTCCTGGGTGACTACGCCGATGATCCGGCCCAGGCTGCCGAGGGCGATCCCGCGGACGTCGACGCCGTCGATCTCCACGGCGCCCTCGTCCACGTCGTACAGGCGCGGCAGCAGGTAGGTCGTCGTCGTCTTGCCG
>Ga0187777_10001057_pt1 | contig 18027 bp, 15 predicted proteins | sample 1015_Q2_SP5_10_M_FD_132416 | JGI IMG/M metagenome (GOLD analysis project Ga0187777, IMG submission 132416) | Tropical peat soil microbial communities from peatlands in Department of Meta, Colombia - 1015_Q2_SP5_10_MG | ecosystem: Environmental > Terrestrial > Soil > Wetlands > Peat | place... | reverse complement strand
CGCCGGCGCCCGGCAGCAGCCCCAGTTTCACCTCGGGCAGGGCGATGGACGCGCTCGGAAGAGCGACGCGAAAATGACAGGCGAGGGCGAGCTCCAGGCCGCCGCCCATGCAGGTGCCGCCGATTGCGGCGACGATCGGCTTCGCGCTGTCCTCCGCAATGCGGATCAACGTGTGCAGCGTCGGCTCCGCTCTCGCGGCGGGCGTGCCGAACTCGCGTATGTCGGCGCCGCCGGAGAAGAGCTTCTCGCCGCCGGTGAGAACGATGGCGGCAACCGCCGCGTCTGCGAGAGCGCGATCGATCCCGGCACCGATCTCCGTGCGGGTACGGAGATCGAGCCCGTTGACGGGCGGATGATCGAGCGTTATGACGGCGATGCTGCCGTCGAGCTGATAGCGCGCGGAGATGGTCTCGGCCCTCAGCGGGGAGCGGGATGCTCGCTCGGCATAGCCGTCATCGTAGCATGCGACCGCGACTTCCAGCGCCGCCGAGTCGGCTACAGGCAGATCGTGCCGGGATTCGTGAAGACTTCGCGCGTTATCGGCTTGACCTGCGCGACGCCGTTCACGCTGTACGAGAACGTTCCGCTGTTGCCGTTGCTGAAATTCAACGTCGCCGCACCGACCGCGGTGGCGACCACGTTGGCCGGGTTGAACGGCGCCGCGTTGAAAGGTGGCCCAGTGGTCCTGTACAGGGTCCCGGAATAAAGGCCCGGCGCGGACTTCGTCGCGGTTGTCACCAGCCACATCGGCGTGCGATCGGTGTCGTAGGTGAACCAGCTCGCGAAGATCGTATCCCCCTCGTGCGTGAGGTTGACTCCCCATCCGGATTCCGCGCCTGCGGGCGCTGCCCACCACAGGTCCTGGTAGTTGACGGCTTGCGAGAGATCGCCGCCACCGAACACGCACGTCGGAAGCTGCCCGAAAACCTCGCGCGTGACGGTCTTCATCTGCGAGATACCGTTCACCGTGTAGGCGAAGGTTCCGTCGTTCGCATCGGAAAACGTCAGCGTGCCCGCTCCGACCGCGGTCGCGCTTACCTGCGCAGGGTTGAAGGGCACGCTGTCAAAAGCCGGCCCCATTGTCGTGTAGAGCGTCCCGGAGTACGTGTTGGGCGCGGTCTTCGGAGCGGTCATCACCAGCCACAGCCCCTTGCCGGTCAGGTCGTATGTGAACCAGCTCGCGAAGATGATGTCGCCCTGGTGCGCGAAGTTGATGCCCCAACCCGACTCCGACCCCGCCGGCGCCGCCCACCATAGCCCCTCATAGTTCGACGCAATCGCGGGCCCGGTGATGGTAAATGTCCGTGCGTTGAATACGCGCGCGGTCGAAATGTCACAGCCGTTCAGGAAAAATACATACCCACCCAGGCTGAGATGGCCCGTGGGCGATCCCGGTGAGGTGAACGACGGGTACCAGCCGTCGAGCGACGCGCCGTAGTTGATGCCGCCTGGGCACGGCTCGGACAGCGGGTATTGCGAATTCGCGATCATCTGCGGAACGCTCCAATCCTGCAGATCGAGGCTGGTGGCGACCGAGAAGTACCACGCCCCTACCGGGGGCACCGCCTGGTCCGAGCGACACACGAACGTCAGCAGATACTTTCCCAGCGAGTCGATGCGGCTGATCGCTCCCATGTTCTGCGCGCCCACGCATCCGCCCGCGGGAATGAAGCCGTTGTCCAGTCCGCCGATGCCTGGCTGGCTGAATGCGCCGTTGTACCACTTGAGAAAGCTCAGTTGTCCGTTGCCGTCTAGTTGAGCGCGCGCGATGCGAAGCTTGCCGTCGCCGACGAATCCCGGCCCCGGCGGAGCGACGTAAACGACGTAGGCGTAGCCGTTATCGACGAACGCGGCGGGAATCGCGTTGCCCATCGGACCGGGCACGGGTTCCGACGCAGGCTCCGGAGCGGCGAGCCTGAGCACCGGGTAGCGATCGGCCCCGCCCATGGGGCCGTTCTGCGGCGCGGGCCACGTCACCCCATTGTCGGAAGAGCGTGCGAACCCGATCGTGGCGTAGAAGGGTTGCTGCCACACGCCGCCGGGGCAATGGTTCTCCGCCTCGTAGAACATCATCAGATTGCCCGGAGGCAGCATCGGATCTTGCAGCACCGATCCCTGCCCAGAGTAGTTCTCGTCGAATTCCGTGTCGTAGGTCGGGTTGCACTTAGTGAACGCGACCGGCGGCGACATCACCGGATTCGTCGGATAGCCTGTAGCGAGCGCGAAGCTTCGCAAGTCGAAGGACTGCAGCGCGACCGTTCCCGCGACTCCGGGAGAGACGTTGCTCGAAGCGAAGATGAGATACGTGCTCGAACCTGGCGCCGGCGCAATGACCGTCGTGTGCTCGTCGGGAAGAGTGGTCATGCCCGCGGGATAATTCAGCGGCAGGTCCGGGCCGACCGAGATGGAGATGCCTTGCGCCGCGGCGCCAGTAGCTGCGACGAGCATAATGAGCGCGATGCATCTGACCGAAAAGATCGCAGCCCTGCTCGGGATCAACGTCATCTGAAAGCCGGCCGGAAGGGTCGGCCGTCGCAACAACGAGGGCGCCTAATCTAGCACCGCGCCTCGCGTTTGGCAGTCAGGAGTTCGTCAGTCTTTCGCAGCGAAGCACATTGCTCGACTGCGATGCGCTCCGGCTAAACCTCGAGCCACTCCCTGCGCACCGCTTCGCTCGCGCGCAATTCCTGTGGCGCGCCCTCGAAGACGATGCGCCCGTGGCCCATCACGTAGACGCGGTTCGAGATGGCAAGTGCAATGGTGAGCTTCTGCTCGATCAGCAGGATGGCGATACCGCGCGCAGCGATCTTCTCGAGCAGCTCGCGCACGAGCTCCACCAATCTCGGCGCAAGGCCCTCGGTAGGCTCGTCGACCATGATGAGATCCGGATCGCCCATCAGCGTGCGGCAGATGGTGAGCATCTGCTGCTCGCCGCCCGAGAGGACTCCGCCCCGTGCATCGGCGCGCTCGCGCAAGAGGGGAAAAAGCGCAAACGTATCGTCGAGCGACCAGCGGGCCCCGCCGTTCTTGTGCGGCGATTTCGCTCCGAGCAGGAGGTTCTCGCGGACCGTGAGCTCGGGAAAGATCGCCCGGTCCTCGGGGACATAGCCGACCCCTCTGCGCGCGATCTCGTGCGGCTTGAGCCCGTCGATGCGCTCACCCTTGAACTTGACCGTGCCGACCGGGCGGATCAGGCCCATGATCGTCTTGACCGTTGTCGAGCGTCCCGCGCCATTGCGCCCGAGCAGGCTGATGATCTCTCCCTTGTTCACGCTGAACGAGACGCCCTGCAGGATGTGGCTCTTGCCGTAGTAAGCGTGCAGAGCGTCGACCTCAAGCATGGAGGCTCGTCCCCAGATACGCCGCCTGCACGGTCGGGTTCTCGCGGATGCGTGCCGGAGCGTCGGTGGCCACGATCTCGCCGTAGACGAGCACCGAGATCCTGTCTGCGAGATCGAAGACCACGCCCATGTCGTGCTCCACGATCACCAGGGTCCTGCCGCTCGAGATGGAGCGGATCAGCTCGACAGCCCGCGCCGCTTCGGCGCGGCTCATTCCCGCCGTCGGCTCGTCGAGCAGGATCACCCGCGCATCGCCCGCGATAGTGATCCCGATTTCCAGCGCGCGCTGCTCGGCATAGGTCAGGATTCCCGCGCGAACGTCGCGACGCGCGGCCAGGCCGATCTGCTCGAGCACCCGATCGGTGCGCTCGTTGGCGTCGCGCAACTTCGACACGTCGTGCCGAAACGAGTACCGATAGCCGAGCGACCAGAGTACGCTGCAGCGGATGTTCTCGTACACGCTGAGGCGGGAGAAGATGTTCGTCACCTGGAAGCTGCGGGCAAGCCCTCGACGGTGAATCTCGAAGGGAGCCAGACCCTCGATCGTCTCGCCGGCGAGGCGGATCGAACCGCTGCTGGGTGAAAAGAGTCCGCTGATCAGGTTGAACAGCGTGGACTTGCCGGCGCCGTTGGGTCCGATGATCGCGTGCCGTTCGCCTTCGCGGATGTCGAGCGAGACACCGCGGATGATGGGCGTCGCGCCGAAGCGCTTGTGCAGATCGCACAGCTGCAGCATTGAACGAGCGCTCTCGTGTGCTTCGCTCATCCGGCCGCCTCGCTCGAAGCTCCGGCCGAGCGCGCCTCGGCGCCCGCTCGCTCCCAGGCGCGCTCGACCAGCGGCCGGGTCCGTCGAAAGAGCAGCGCTCCGATGGCAAGGAGCAGAATTGCCGCCAGCCACGGCCACGGCGTCGACGTGTCCAGATCGAGCGCGAACAGCCTGATCCGTGCGCCGGCATCGGGTTGGGTGGCGCGGCGATAGTTCATCTCGAGAAGCATGATCGCGCCCACCGCTGCGATCAGCATGGGCACGGCCGCGATCGCGTAGGTCTTGAGGACATCGAGGAAGGCGCGCGTGCGCAGGATCGGCCGGTGCATCGAGAGCAGCCCCGACAGCCCACCGGGCGCGAACAGCACGGCCGCCATGAAGAACAAGCCCAGATAGAGCTGCCAGGCGGTCGTGTAGTCCGAAAGGCTGACCTGCAACCAGGTGATGGTGATAGCGCCCAGGACGGCGCCGAAGAAATGGTGCACGCCGCCGATGTAGGCCATCAGCAGAACCGCACCCGAGCGGCCGGCGCCGACAGCCTCCGCGGCAACGATCTCGTAGTTCAGGGCATGCAGCCCGCCCGCGAGACCGGCGAACATCGCCGCGACGGAGAACGCGACGAAGCGGACTCGCACCGGATCGTAGCCGATGAACGCCGCGCGCTCCGGGTTGTCCCGGACGGCGTTGCACATTCGACCGACGGGCGTACGCAGAAATGCCGCCATCAGCGCGGCGGAGAGGATCGACCAGAAAGCGATCACATAGTAGACCTGCAACTGCGGCCCGAGCGTGAGCCCGAACGGATGCGGCCCGAGTCCGCGATTCGCCGTTATTCCTTCCTCGCCGCCGGAGAATCCCTGCAGAATGCGCATCGCTGCGAAGACCAGCTCGCCGATGCCAAGCGAGATCAGCGCAAACACTACTCCCGCGCGCCGCGTCGTGAGCGCCCCAAAGAGCATCCCGAAGAAAAGCCCCGCTCCAGCGCCGGCGATCGGGACCAGCGGCATCGGGATCGCGAGGCCGCCGTTGATGGCGCGCATCAGATGGATGGCGGCGTAGCCGCCGAGGCCGAAGTACACGGCGTGGCCGAACGACAGGAGCCCCGTCTGGCCGAGCAGTAGATTGTAGGAGAGCGCGAACACTGCGGCGATGCCCATCTGCGAAAGCAAGGACCGGCCGAAGTTGCCGTCGAGACCCGGCACATGAGGCAGGACGATCAGGATCGCGATGGCAATCAGCCAGGCCCGCTGCTGCGATGCCCAGCGCCGCAGCCTGCCCCGCTGCGATGAACCGCTGCCGGGGCTCGCGCTGCTCACGCCTCGCGCGTGCCGAGCAGTCCGCGCGGCCGGACGATCAACATGGCGACCAGCAGCAGGTAGGGAATGAGCGGCGCCGCCTGGGCTATCTTGACCGCCGCGAGCTCGTAGAACGGCGAGTCTCGTCCCAGCGAAACGCGCAGCACGTTGAACAAATCGAGCAGCGAGTAGTCGAGCGCCACGGCGAAGGTTTGCACGATGCCGATCAGCATGGAGGCGATGAACGCCCCGCTGATCGAACCCAGGCCCCCTACGACCACGACGACGAACACAATCGGTCCGAGCGCTGCCGCCATGTTGGGCTCGGTGAGGAGCGCGAAACCGCCGATGACCCCCGCGAGACCCGCCAGCGCGCTGCCGATCGCGAACACGAGCACGAAAATACGCGGCACGTCGTGCCCGAGGGCGCTCACCATCTCCGGGTGCGACAACGCGGCGCGGATGATCAACCCGACGCGCGTGCGGCGGAACGCGAGGTAGAGAAAGGCGAACATGCCTACCGAGATCGCCATCATCAGCGCCTTGTAGGCCGGGTAGCTCGTGCCGAACAGTTGGAAGGCCGGAAAATCGATCACCGCTGGTACGCGATTCTCGATCGGATTGCGACCCCAGCCCATCACCACCGCTTCGACGATGAGGTAGGCGAGCCCGAAGGTGAACAGGATTTCCGCCACGTGGCCCTGGCGGTGAACGTGCCGCAGCCCATAGCGCTCGACCGCGGCGCCGATCGCGCCCACCAGCAGTGGGGCGATCACCAGCGCCGGCCAGAACCCGATCCAGCGGCCGAGCTGATACGAGAAGTACGCCCCGAGCATGAACATGCTGGCGTGGGCGAAATTGAGCACGCCCATCAGGCTGAAGATGAGCGTGAGCCCGCTCGAGACCATGAACAGCAGCAGCCCGTAGACGACGCCGTTCAAGAGCGAGAAGGTGACGATCTCAAGCACGATACGGCCGTCTAGAGGGCGGGACGATCAATGCGCTGTCGTCGCCCCGGCGGTGGCCGGGGCCAAGTCTTCGCGGCAAGAGCGCGATCGCCGGATGGCCTTGGATCTCGGCCTGCGCCGGGATGACGAGCTCAGTTCGGCCGCTGCATCTGGCAGGTCGTCGGCATCGCCGTGTCCTTGGCACTGAGCTTGAGGTCGGTCTTGAACCCGAGCCCGGTTTGCTCGACGTCGTACTTGACGTTGTCCGAGAAGGTTGCCACGAACAGCGGCTGGAGCAGCTGGTGGTTGTCGGCCCGCATCTCGACTTCGCCGACCGATGTCATCAGCTTCATGCCTTCGAGCGCCCGCGCGATCTTCACGGGATCGTTCGACTTCGCCTTGGCGGCTGCGGCGGCAAACATCGAGAACGCCGTATTGAGGCGATAGTAGTTGAATTCGTCCTCCTTGCCGGTGAAGCGCTTCTTGAACGCGACGACGTCCGGGTCGAGGTCGGGCGCCGCGTTTGTCGTGTAGGAGGTCGCGACCTTGACCACGCCGTTGCCGTCGCGGCCGATCGCCGTCGGAGCGCCGAGCGCGTCGGCGTAGAAGGTGTACCAGGTGACCTTGAGCCCGGCGTCCTTGCCTGCCTTGAGCAGCAGGAACATGTCGTTGCTCCAGTTGCCGGTGATGACCGTGTCCGCGCCCGAAGCCTTGATCTTGGCGACATAAGGCGAGAAGTCCTGGACCTTTTGCAGCGGATGCAGCTCGTCGCCGACGATCTGGATGTCGGGCCGCTTCTCCGCGAGCATCTTGCGCGCGGCCGCGGCCACCGCCTTGCCGAACGAGTAGTCCTGGTTGATGAGATAGACCTTCTTGATCTGCGGCTGCGTGGCGATCCAGCTGACCAGCGCCGTCATCTTCATGTCCACGTCGGAATCGAACCGGAAATGCCAGAAATTGCATTTGGCATTGGTCAGCGCCGGATCGATGGCCGCGTAGTTGAAGTAGAGCACTTCCTTGCCGGGATTGCGCTCGTTGTACTTGTTGATGGCATCGGACAGGGCGAGCGCCACGGCGCTGCCGTTGCCCTGGAAGATGTACCGCGCGCCCTCGTCGAGAGCCTTCTTGAGCGCGATGAGCGACTCCTGCGGATCGACCTTGTTGTCGTAAAAGTTGATCGAGAGCTTTTCGCCGTTGAGCCCGCCCGCGGCGTTGATCTTGTCGATCTCGTAGGTAAAGTGCTTCTGGGCGTTGATCCCGGCGCTGGCCGCGCCGCCGGAGAGTGGATCGATGAAAGCCAGCTTGACCTCGGCCGCTGCCGCAACCGTGGGGAGCGCCGTGGCGACGAGCGCAAACGTGGCGAACGCGAAAAGCTGCAGCGACTTGCGCATGGCTCCTCCTTCTGACTTCGCGGTGCGCCGGGTCTGCGTGCGCGGCTGTGCACCGGTCGCGCGGGGAACGCCGATGCTACCGGGCCGGGAGCCGCATTTCAAGCGAGGTACAATGAGATTGAAGAACCGGGTCGGAAGAGCCCGCTGCCGTCCTAGGAGGGGATCATGCTTGGCCTCATGATGGACACGCCGCTGATGATCTCGTCGCTGATTCGTCATGCGGATCGGTATCACGGCGACGCCGAGATCGTGTCCCGCACGGTGGAAGGCCCGATCCACCGCTACGGCTACCGCGATGCGCATGCCCGAGCACGGCGTCTGGCGCGCGCGCTCACTCGCCTCGACGTCAGGGAAGGAGACCGCATCGGCACCCTGGCGTGGAACGGTTATCGTCACTTCGAGCTCTACTACGCTGTCTCGGGCATGGGCTCGATCCTGCATACGATCAACCCGCGGCTGTTTCACGATCAGCTCGTGTACATCGTCAACGACGCGGAAGACGCGATCGTGTTCTTCGATCCCACCTTCGTGGGGCTGGTCGAAAAGCTCGCTCCGGTCTGCAAGGGCGTGCGGCGCTGGGTGGCCATGACCGACAAGGCGCATCTTCCGCAGGCGAGGATCCCGGGCCTGATCTGCTACGAGGAGCTCTTGACGGCCGAGGACGACGATTTCGACTGGCCGGTGTTCGACGAGAACACGGCCTCGAGCCTGTGCTACACCTCTGGCACGACCGGCAACCCGAAGGGTGTGCTCTTCAGTCATCGCTCGACGATCCTGCACGCCTACGCGATCTCGCTGCCGGACAACAAGGGTCTGTCCGCGACAAGCTCCGTGCTGGCGGTCGTGCCGATGTTTCACGTCAATGCGTGGGGCATTCCGTACGCCGCACCTCTGGTGGGAGCCAAGCTGGTATTTCCCGGAGCGGCGCTCGATGGTGCCAGCCTCTTCGAGTTGATCGAGGCCGAGGAGGTCGACAGCACCTCGGCCGTTCCCACCGTCTGGATGAACCTGATCGGCTACATGAAGCAAAACGGCCTGAAATTCTCCACGCTCAGGCACACGACCATCGGCGGCTCGGCCTGCCCCGCAGCGATGATGAAGACACTATGGGAGGATTTCGGCGTGCGAGTGATGCACGGCTGGGGCATGACGGAGATGAGTCCGGTGGGTACGCTCAATGCGCCGAAGAGAAAGCATACCGCGCTGTCGCCGGAAGCGCGGTTCGAGGTCGGGCTCAAGCAGGGTCGCCCACTGTACGGGGTCGAGATGAAGGTGGTCGACGCCGAGGGCAGGGAGCTGCCGCGCGACGGCAAGTCGGCGGGCAACCTCCTGGTGAGGGGGCCGTGGATACTCAGCCGGTACTACAAGGATGCAGGCGGCAATCCGCTCACGGCCGATGGCTGGCTGCCAACCGGCGACATGGGCACGATCGACGTCGACGGTTACCTGCAGATCACCGACCGCTCGAAGGACGTGATCAAATCCGGCGGCGAGTGGATCAGCTCGATCGCGCTGGAGAATATCGCGGTCGGTCATCCGGCGGTGAGCGAGGCTGCAGTTATCGGCGTGCGGCACGCGAAATGGGGCGAGAGGCCCCTGCTGATCATCGTGAAGCGTCCCGGCGCGGAGCTCACGCGCGATGCGATGCTCAACTTCTACACGGGAAAGATCGCCAGCTGGTGGCTGCCCGACGACGTGATCTTCGTCGACGAGTTGCCGCACACCGCGACCGGGAAGCTCTCGAAGCTGACCCTGCGTCAGCAGTTCAGGGACTACCAGCTGCGTACTGGCTAGCCGGCGCCTATGCGCGGCTGCGCTCGTGGCGCAACGCATCCTGCAGGCGTTGCTTCTCGGCGAGCACTCGGTTGGCGTAGCTGTTGTCCTCGTCGGCCAGCGCGCCGTTGTAGAGCTGCAGCCCGGCGACCTCGGTGCCGCCGCGCTTTATGTAGTCCTTCAGCACGCGCGCGCCGAGGCGGATGTTCGTTTCCGGGTCGAGGACTGAGTCGGCCGTGTCGAACTTGTCCGCGTGGTAATGCGGGATGACCTGCATCAGACCAACGGCGCCACCGTCGCTTTGCGCGATCGGGTTGAAGCGCGATTCCACTGCGATGACGGCCAGGATGAGCAGGGGATCGAGTCCGCTGCGAGCACCGGCTTCATAAGCGGCGGCGACGAGCCTGCGCGTCGCCTCGCTCGAAACGCGAAAGCGCCGGGCGACACTGCCGGTGACGATCTCGATATCGCGCGCATGCGGCGTGGCGGTTTCACGCGCCGGGGCCGCTTCCAGCAACTCGACTGGGGGTGCCGAAGGGGCGACCACGGGAATGCGGCCGGGGCTCGCGGCAACGCCAATCGCGGTGTGCTGAACCTCAGAGCTCGCCAGCAGGCTCGCCAGTCCCAGGCCGAGGATTGCGGCGACGCTACCTCCGCCGCTTCGGTTCCAGTTTTCCGCCGACCCCGATTTTCGGGGCTTGCCCAACAGCGCTTTCGTCGTCATGAGCACCTCCCGACGTTTGCCGGCGCGAGGCTTCGGGAAGCAACCCGCCTCGCTCGCGCGGCCTGTCACCTTGCTGCGGTGACCAATCCCCCAGCCGACCTTCGTTATTAAAAACAATACCTTACTATCACGCTGCAGACTGAGCCCTGCACTTCAGCAGGCTTTGCTGCGACGCAATAACGGCCGGGGAGTATACAGGCCATCTTTGAATTGTCAATCGGCGGCGCAGCAAGTTAGCACATCTTCTCAGGTTACTTACCCAACCTATTATTATAGATGAGTAATTTGTTGGCACTTAGCGAGCATAACCGAGCGCCACCAAGCATGAACGAGGGCGGGATCGCGCGGGCGAGTCGTCGCTGAGGCCGCCTCCTAGTCCTGTAAGTAAGTGCTAACAGTACGGTGGGAAACACGCCAGGGGCATTTCGCCCGGGCGTCGGGTTCTCGGAATCTCGGCTACCTCGAAGACGACCTTGCCGTGCGCCTGCCGATAGCGAAGTGGCACCGGTGCGTCCCGGCGGACTTCCAGAATTGCCCAGATGCTCGCAGGGGCCGACCTCATCCAAGTAGACGCCGGGGAGTTCGATCTGACAACTGCCGAAGATCCCGTAGACGATCAGGATGCCCACGATCGGCAGCAACCGCACGACGCGATGCCGTGACCAGGCCTCCGCCGGACGCGGCGGGCACTGAAGAGGCATACTCGGAATGGTCATTCAGGAGAAGTTTGCATCGCGCACGCGAGAGCAGTCCGACGCGTGCGAGTCCTTCCGGACCATAGAGACAAGGCCTTGAAAAAGCAAGATCACCTGCTCTGCGTCGCTCCGATGATGGACTGGACCGATCGTCATTGCCGGTACTTCCTGCGGCTGGTCAGCCCCCGCGCGCGCCTCTACACCGAGATGATCACGACCGGCGCGCTGATGTTCGGCAATGTGCCGCGCCATCTCGACTTCGACCCGGCCGAGCATCCGGTCGCGCTGCAGCTCGGGGGCAGCGACCCGCAAGCGCTCGCTCACTGCGCGCGCCTCGGCGAGGCGTGGGGTTACGACGAGATCAACCTGAACGTGGGCTGTCCGTCGGAACGGGTGCAGACCGGCAGCTTCGGCGCGTGTCTGATGGCGGAGCCTGCTCTCGTCGCCGAGTGCGTCTCGGCGATGCGCGACGCCGTAGCCTTGCCGGTCACGGTGAAGCACCGCATCGGCATCGACGCCATCGACGACTACGGCTTCGTGCGCGACTTCGTCGGCACTGTGGCGGAGGCGGGGGCCGGCGCCTTCCTCGTTCACGCGCGCAACGCCATCCTGAAGGGACTGTCACCGAAGGAGAATCGGGAGCTGCCGCCGCTCAAGTACGACTACGTCCATCGCCTGAAGCAGGATTTTCCCGATCTCACCATCGTCATCAATGGCGGCATAGACAGTCACCCGGCGATCGCGGAGCAGCTCGGCCATGTCGACGGCGTCATGCTCGGCCGGGCCGCCTACCACAACCCTTACTTGCTCGCGGAAGCGGAGGAGTACTGCTTTCCCGATGCGGGTCCACCAAGGACTCGAGCCGAGATCGTAAGCGCGCTGGTGCCCTATGCGCGCGCCCAGCTCCAGTCGGGCGTTGCCCTGCGGGCGATCGCCCAGCACGTGCTCGGGCTGTATCACGGAAGATCCGGCGTGCGCGCCTGGCGGCGCATGCTCTCCGACGCCACGCTGCTGAGGACCGCCGGCCCCGAGCTCTTTCTCGCGGCGTTGCGCGAAGTGGAACCGGTGGCGGTCGCGGACGCTGTGTGAACCGTCAGCCCCGGCGCAGGTCGTCTGCGATGTAAGCCCGGATGACGCTATCGAAGTCGGGATCCGTACCCATGCCGAGCGATGGCCCGAGAACGGGTGCGAATCGAGGCGGCCAGGTGGCTACGATTCGTTCGATGACTGGGTCGGGCTGCCACTTAACGCGATCGGCGACCTCGTCGCCGGCGATGCGCCGCAGCGCCGCGACCATTTCGCCCACGCTGACGCAAAACCCGGGAACGTTCACGGAGCGGGTGTGCGCGAACCTTGCAGCTGGCGCTTCGTGACCGACGATGAAATTCGCGACGACCGTGCGCGGCGAGGAGACCCAAACCCGCGTCTCCGGGGCGACAGGGCACGCGGAGTCAACGCCGTTGAGCGGCTCGCGAATGACGCCGCTCGCGAACGATGACGCCGCCCGGTTGGGCTTTCCGGGGCGCACGGTCACCGTGGGCAAGCGTAGGGATCGGCCGTCGAGGTAGCCCTTGCGCGTCATGTCGTAAAGGAGGTACTCGCCGATCGCCTTCTGCGTGCCGTACGAGGTCTGCGGCGTGAGCAGTGCTTCGTCGGGCACGGGGTCCGGTAGCGTCCCGCCGAATACGGCAAGGGAGCTCGCGTAGACAACCTTGGGCGGACGGGCGAGACGACGACAGCGCTCTAGCAGCGCGCGCATCGCATCGAGATTGACGCGCATGCCGGTGTCGAACTCCGCCTCCGCCTGTCCGCTCACCACGGCGGCCAGATGGAATACCGTATCGGTGTCGGGGGAGACGACGCGTTCGATCAACGCCGTGTCGGCAAGGTCTCCGGTCACGACGGAAACACGAGGATCCGACACTTGCGCCGCGACCACGTCGAGCAGAACGAGCTGTCGCACGTCGCATTCTTCGCCCCGCGCGTCGGTGAGCCTGCCCCGGGCCAGGATGGCGCGGGCGAGTCTGGAACCCAGGAAGCCGGCCGCGCCGGTGATGACGATTCGCATATGCAGATCGGGAAAAGGTACCGCGCCCGCGGAGCACCCGCGAATTCGCACGCGCGTCTCGCGCATTATAAGATGCACACCGTGCACGCGAGAATGATCGCAATGCTTCACGCGGAGTTGGGCAGCGGCGAAGGATGAGCACGAGATGACGCCGCCCGCCGTCACCGCCCCCGCATTGGAAAGCGTCTGCGGGGCTATTGCGGACGAGCTTCCCGCCGTGGTGCCCGCGTTTCTGCCCGCACCCGTAGTCGGCGGGCTCGCCGCCGAGGCGCGGCGCCGCGACGCGGCGGGTGATTTCCGCGCGGCTCGCGTTGGCCGCGGCGACAGCCGTGTCGAGCGCGACGATATCCGCGGCGACCGGACGCTTTGGCTCGACGAGGCGATGCCGACGAGAGCCGAGGTCCCGCTCTGGTGTGCGCTCGAAGCGCTGCGCGCGGCGGTCAACGCGGCGACGCTGCTCGGCCTGTTCAGCTTCGAGGGGCATTACGCCATCTATCCGCCCGGGGCATGTTATCGGCGGCATCGCGACCGCTTTCGCGACGACGATGCGCGAGTGCTGACCTGCGTGATCTATCTGAACGACCGCTGGACGCGCTTCGACGGCGGAGCGCTGCGCATCTATCTCGGCGGGCGCGACGTTCGCGACGTGCCGCCGGTCGGCGGGACTCTCGTCTGTTTCCCGGCGGAGCGCTACGAGCACGAAGTGCTTCCGGCCAAACGCGATCGGCTCGCGCTCACCGGCTGGTTCCTGCGCCGCGGCTGAAGGCCCGCAGGTGACGAGCGTTCCCCGCAAGTTGATCATCGCCACGCGCCGTTCCGCGCTCGCCCTGTGGCAGGCCGAGCACGTGCGCGACCGGCTTGTGGCGATCTACCCGCAGTGCGCGGTCGAGCTGCTGGGGCTGACCACGCAGGGCGATCGCACGCTGGACCGCCCGCTCGCCGACATCGGCGGCAAGGGACTCTTCATCAAGGAGCTGGAACAGGCGATGGCGGATGGACGGGCAGATCTCGCCGTGCACTCGCTCAAGGACGTGCCGATGGAGATGCCGGAGGGCTTCGTGCTGGCAGCGATCATGGCGCGCGAGGATCCTCGCGACGCGTTCGTCTCCCTGCGCTATCGCTCGCTCGCCGAGCTTCCCGCCGGCAGCTCGGTCGGGACATCGAGCCTGCGCCGCGAAGCGCAGCTGCGCGAACGCCATCCGGAGCTTCGCGTCGAACCGTTGCGCGGTAACGTCAATACCCGCCTGCATCGGCTCGATCAGGGCAATCATGCTGCGGTCATACTTGCGGCGGCTGGCCTCAGGAGGCTGGGATTCGCGGACCGCATCGCGGCGCTGCTCGACCCCGCGGAAAGCCTGCCTGCCATCGGGCAGGGCACCCTCGCGCTTGAGTGCCGCGCGGATCGCGGCGACGTCATCGCGGCGCTCGCAGGGCTCGCCGATCCCGACAGCGCGCTCGCCACGTCTGCGGAGCGCGCCTTCGGCCTGGCGCTCGCCGGCGACTGCCGCACGCCTCTGGCCGCCTATGCGATGCAGCGCGGCGGCGAGCTGTGGCTGCGGGCGCTGATCGCGAGCCGCGACGGCCGGCAGGTACTGCGCGGCGAGCGCGCGGGTCGCTGCGCCGATCTCGTCGATGCGCGTGCGCTGGGCGAAGCGCTGGGCGCCGAGTTTCTCGCCCGCGGCGCGGCCGCCATCCTCCGCGACGCGTCATGAGAGAGGTGGTCCGCGGACCGCTCGGCGGCGTGGGGATCGTCGTCACGCGACCGGCACGCCAGTCTGCCGGGCTGGCGAAACAGATCGCGGCGCTCGGCGGCACACCGCTGATCTTCCCTTCCATCGTGATCCTTCCCCCGCGCGATCGCGAAGCGCTTGAAGAAGCGCACCGTCGTCTCGCAGAGTATGCGTACGCGATCTTCGTGAGCGCCAACGCGGTCGAGTTTGGCGTCGGCGACAGCGCGTCCTGGCCCCCGGGGTTGATTGCCTTCGCACCGGGGCCCGGCACGGCGACGGCCTTGCGCGAGGTCGGCGTTCCGGACGTGCGCCTGCCGGCGACGACCATGGACACTGACGGCCTGCTGGCGCTGCCGGAGTTTGCCGACATCGCAGGCAAGGCGATCGTGATCTTTCGCGGTGGGGGCGGTCGCGACGTGCTGCGCGGCACGCTGCTCGCGCGTCGGGCCCGGGTCGTGCAGGTCGATTGCTATCAGCGAGCGCGCCCGACATCGAGTCCCGCCGGCCTCATCGAGGCATGGCGCGGGCACCGGGTCGACGCAGTCACAATCACGTCGAGCGAGGGGCTGACCAATCTGTGGGATCTGCTCGATGCGGAAGGACGCCGATACTTGCGCGCCACCCCGGTCTTCGTGCCGCACGCGCGGATCGGCGAGCACGCGAGAGCGCTCGGGCTCGCCACGGTCGTCGTCACGCCGCCCGCCGACACCGGATTGCTCGCCTCGTTGCTAGAATACTTCGCCGCCCGAAAAACGAAGAACACATGAGTGCTACCGAAATCCTCGTCACCGCTCCATTGCCGCCGTTTCTGTACGACCCGCTCCGAGCCGGGTATCGCTGTCACGATTACTATCAGGCGGCCGACAAGGCCGCGCTGCTCGCCCAGGACGGCAGTCGCGTGCGCGGTCTCGTGCAGGGCGGCGGCACACAGACCCCGACGTCGCTTCTCGACGCGCTGCCTAAGCTCGAGCTTATCTCTGTATTCGGCGTGGGCTACGACGGCGTGCCCGTCTCCTACTGCAAGAAGCGCGGCATCAAGGTCACCAACACGCCCGACGTGCTCACCGATGACGTCGCCGATGTCGCGCTCGCTCTCATCCTGATGACGGGGCGCGGCTTCGCGCGGCTGAACCGGTTCGCGCGCTCGGGGGAGTGGGAAAAGCGCGGGCCGGAGCTCACGACCAAGCTCGGCGGCCGCAAAGTCGGCATCCTCGGACTGGGGCGCATCGGCAAGGCCATCGCGAGGCGCGTCAGCGCGATGGAGATGAAGGTCTCCTACACCGGCCGCAAGCCGCAGAACGTCCCGTACGAATTCGTGCCGGATCTCGCAGGGCTCGCCGCCGGCGCCGATTTTCTCGTCGTCGCCTGCCCGGGCGGCGAGGCAACCCGCAACATCGTCGACGCTGGCGTGCTCGCGGCGCTGGGCAAGAAGGGCACGCTCATCAACATCGCCCGCGGGTCAATCGTCGACGAGCGCGCGCTTGTCGACGCCCTGAAGGCGGGAACGATCAAGGGCGCCGGTCTCGATGTCTTTGCCGACGAGCCGCACATCCCAGAGGAGCTCCTCGCCATGGACAACGTCGTGGTGCTGCCGCACGTGGGCAGTGCGACCCGCGAGACGCGGCAGGCGATGGGCGATCTGTGCAAGGCGAATCTCGATGCCTACTTCTCGGGCAAAGGCGTGCTGACGCTCATCCCCGAGCTCGCCTAGTCGGTCTTTCCGGCAACATCACCGCGGCCAGCGAAGCGAGCACCATCGCCAGCGCGAGGAATTCGCTCGCGCCCGGTCGCTCGCCCAGGAACAGCATCCCGGAGAGGACGCCGACCACCGGCACTGGCAGCGAGGAGAGCGAACTCACGGCGACCGGCAAGGTGCGCGCCATGCGGAACCACGCCCAGTGCGCGAGCGTGCCGGCGAGGAAGATGTTGTAGAGGACTGCGAACCACGCCGTGTTCGACATTGTCGCGAGAGACCACGCTGCTTGCGGGTCGACGAGCGGCGCGGCGATGGCGATCGGAATCCATCCGACGAGCATCATCCAGCCGGTCAGCGTGTTCTGCGGCAGCGCCGGAGTCCAGCGCCGCAACAGCACCGTGCCAAAGCCCCAGCACATCGCCGCTCCGACGATGAGAAGCGCGCCGACGGGGGCTCGCTGCACGTGGGCGATGTCCTCCCCGAGGAGGATCAGCATTCCGCCCATGCCCACCAGGAGGCCCGCGAGCTTGCGTCCCGACAGCGGCTCGTGCAGCAGCGACAGCGAGAACAGAACGCTCCAGATGGGAAGCGTGAAGGCGAGAATGGCCGAGCGACCGGCCGGCAGCTGCTGCACGCCGAAAACGATCAGCGTGTTCCAGCCGGTGATGTTGAGGAGCGCGAGCGTTGCGACTTGCGGCCACAGCGTGCGCGGCACGCGCAACGAGCTGCCGGACAGCCTCGCCGCGAGCAGCAGGCCCAACCCGGAGAAGCCGAGCGTGGCGGCGCGAAACGTGAGGGGAGCGAGCTCGGTGACGCCGACCTTCAGGATCGGCCAGTTGCAGCCCCAGACGACCGCGAGTATGGCGACGAGCAGCAGGCTCGAAGCCGGAACGGCGTGCTGGGTGGCGGTCCCCGGCGACGCGCTCATCCGCTGGAGCGCGGGGCGTCCAACGCTTCGCCGTACTTAGATTGGTGCAAGGCGTGGGCCTGCGTCACCCATTGATCGCGGACGATACGCCCCGGAAACTCGGGCAGCTTCGCGTCGAACTCGGCGACGTCGCGCTCGTTCCAGCGTGCGATCTGGCGGAAAGTCGTCACCCCGAGCGTGTGCAGCATCCGCTCGAGTACCGGGCCGACCCCGACGATGAGCTTGAGATCGTCAGGTCCGGGAGCCCCGGACAGTATCGGCGGCGGCGCGTTGTTCTCGATGTCGACAATGAGCTGGCGATAGCGCGCCGCCTCTGCGCGCGCATCGGCGAGCTCTTTGGACAGCTGCTCGCGCTCGCGTGCGAGCTCCTCGCGCCCGGACTGCGCGGCGTCGCTCTCGGCGAGCTCGTGCCGCAGCAGTGCCGCCTCGGTGTCCCGGCTGCGGATCAGCCGGGCCTTTTCATCGCCGAGCGGGTCCGCAGCCACGGCTACGCCGCGCGCACCGGAAGGCTCGCGCCCTTCCGCGCGCTGCAGGGCGTTCTGCGCCGGATACTCCTTCGCGAAGGAGCCTTTCGCCGCCTCGGGAACGTGTGCCCGGCGCGAGGCTGCCCTCGCGCCGAAGAAGTAGCCGCCCAGCGCAGCGATCGCGAGGAGAATGATGATCGAGACGACGG
>Ga0187777_10001056_pt1 | contig 18040 bp, 17 predicted proteins | sample 1015_Q2_SP5_10_M_FD_132416 | JGI IMG/M metagenome (GOLD analysis project Ga0187777, IMG submission 132416) | Tropical peat soil microbial communities from peatlands in Department of Meta, Colombia - 1015_Q2_SP5_10_MG | ecosystem: Environmental > Terrestrial > Soil > Wetlands > Peat | place... | reverse complement strand
GGCAATCCCGACGTGATCGACGATCCCGACCTCCTGATCGGCTCCGCCACCGCGGTCATCTACGGCGGGGGATTCGTGGCGACGCCGGGTGGCATCGACACGCACGTTCACCTGGTCCAGCCGCGGCTGATTCCGGCGGCCCTCGGCGCCGGCATGACCACCCTGATCACGGGGGGCCTGAACGACAACCCCGCGTTCAACCTCGAGCGCATGTTCCAGGCCTTCGAGCACCAGCCGGTGAACCTGGGCGTGCTGGGTCGCGCGGCCTCCACCGTCGACGAGCCCCTCGTCCGGCAGATCGAGTCCGGGGCCTGCGGCCTCAAGGTGCACGAGGACTACGCGGGCTACCCGAGCGTCATCGATCGCGCGCTGTCGGTCGCGGAGGTCTACGACGTCCAGATCGCCATGCACACCGACGGGATCAACGAGTCGTGCGAGCTGCACGAGACGGTGGCCGCGATCGGGGCGCGGACGATCCACGCCTACCACGTGGAAGGGATCGGCGGGGGTCACGCGCCCGACATCCTGGCCATCGCGGGCGTGGCCAACGTCATCGGATCGTCGACCACGCCGACGATCCCGTACGGCCGCAACGTGGTGGCCGAGCACCACGCCATGATGTGGTCGGTGCACGGCATGAACCCGCACGTGCCGAGCGATCGGGCCATGATCGCGGACCGGATCCGCGAGTCCACGATGCGCGCGGAGAGCGTGCTCCACGAGCTCGGCGCGATCAGCATCATCAACTCCGACTCCCAGGGGATGGGGCGCATCGCGGAGGTCATCCGGCGCACCTGGCAGCTCGCGCATCAGATGAAGATCGTGGCCGGTGGTGCGCCGGCCCACGACAACCCGCGGATCCTGAAATACCTCGCCAAATACACGATCAACCCGGCGCGGGCGCACGGGGTCGATCGCTGGGTGGGCTCGCTGGAGGCGGGGAAGGTCGCCGACATCGTGCTGTGGAAGCCGCAGTTCTTCGGCGTGAAGCCGGAGCTGGTGATCAAGGGAGGCTACCCGGCCTGGGGAGCGTTGGGCGAGGGCAACGCCTCGATCCCCCTCGCGGAGCCGCTGGTCTACGGCCCGCACTGGGGCGGCAGCGGGATCGCCGCCGCGAGCCTGAGCGCGAACTTCGTCTCCGCGGTCGCCGCGGCGGGCGACTTCGGCCGGCGCGCGTCAACGCGACGCCGCGCGCTCGGGGTGGTGGGGACCCGGCGCGTGAGCAAGCGTCACATGCTCTACAACCAGACCAACCCGAAGATCGATATCGACCCGCGCACCGCCGAGATCGCCATCGACGGCCGGCCGTTGCCTCCGCTGCCCGGCGACGATCTCCCCCTCAATCGTCGCTACTTCCTTCTGTAGGTCGGACCGATGGACGACGCGGCGCGGACGGGGCCCGCGGGCTCCGGGCTCGGACGCCGGCGGTTTCTGACGACCGTCGCCGCCACCGCGACCCTGTCCGCGGTCCCCTGGTGGGCTGGCGCGCAGGGTCCGACACGGGGCGGCGTCCTGAAGGTGATCGGTCTCGAGCCGCCCACCTTCGACGTCCACGCCACCACCTCGTGTCGGACCCAGCTCTTCTCCTCGCTCGTTCGGCGCACGCTGTTCAAGTTCGTGAACGGGGCCCGGTACGGCCCGCTCGACTTCACCCGCGTGCCGGACCTCGCGCTCAGGGCCAGCGTGTCGCCCGACGGGAAGGTCTACTCGATCCTCCTGCGCCCCGGCGTCCGGTGGGAGTCGAGACCGCCCCTCAACGGACGGGAGCTGATCGCCTCCGACGTGAAGTACTCGATGGAGCGGGCGCTCCGGAGGTCGCCCCGCGCGAGCACGCTGGGTCCCGTCGAGAAGATCGAGGCGCCCGAGAAGCACGTGGTGCGCGTGACCCTCGCGCATCCGTTCGTGGCCTTCCTGCACAACCTGGCCGAGCCGTGGAACGCGGTCGTTCCGCCGGAGATCGACGACCGCACGGGCGAGGGGAAGGCCGCCGAGTCGCTGATCGGCTGTGGCCCCTTCGTGCTCGAGCGCTACGAGCCCGGCGTGAAGGCGGTGTTCACGCGGAGTGCGACGTACTACCAGCCGCAGCTGCCCTATCTCGACAAGGTCGAGTGGCTCTTCATCAAGGACCGCTCGACTCAGCTGTCCTTGTTCCGGGCCGGTCAGGTCGACCTCCCGTTCCATGACGGGCGGGTCGCTCACTCCGAGGTGGCGGCACTGCAGAGGTCCAACCCCGGCTACCCGATCGTGCCCTGGGACTGGCTAGGGGCCCGCACGCTCGCGATGCGGACCGACCGGCCACCGTTCAACGACGTACGCGTCCGGCGGGCGCTCAGTCTTGCGCTCGACCGCAAGGCGTGGGTCACCCAGCATCTCGAGGGGCAAGGCCACGAGGACGAGGGGCCCGTGCCGAGCTCGATGCGGCAATGGACGCTCCCCGGGAAGGATCTCGGTGAGGGTGCGCGCTACCTCGACCACGATCCCGCGCTGGCCCGCACGCTGCTGGCGGAGGCCGGCTTCGGGGGCGGGCTCAAGGTGAAGTGCACCAGCTGTCAGGACCTCGGAGCGGAGCTCGGCGAGGATCTGGAGCGGCTGGCCGCGAGCCTGCGTGCGGTCGGGGTGGAGCTGCAGGTCGTGAACGAGGACTACGCGCAGTACATCCGGGGCTCGGCCCTCGGCAAGTTCGACGAGGCGAGCTGGGGGCCATCGCCGACCTTCACCGAGGTGGACGGGTACCTCTACACCTTCCTGCGGAGCGGCCAGCCCGGCAACCGGAGCCACGTCCTCGATCCGGGGCTCGACGCGATGCTGGAGGCGCAGCGGCGGGCGCCATCCCGGACATCGCGGCACCGGATCATCGCTGATATCCAGCGCCGCGCCGCGGCCCAGGTGTACTACCTCTACCCGCCGTACCCGAAGAACGTGTCGTCCTGGACGCCCCGCGTGAAGAACTTCGGCCCCAAAAGCTCGCTCGATCACGGCGCCCAGCTCGAGGTGGTCTGGCTCGACCGGGCCTGAGGGCCCTTGTCTCGCGGCTGACGCTTCGTGTAGGTCCCCTGTCACAACTTGTAGACTCCCCCACCACCGCAGGAATTTCACCGGGAAGGCCAACCAGAACAGTACGCATTTCAAGCTACTTAGCCATCACAGCGCCGCTAGCTGACTACCTGAAGTCGTGGCACCTGTCTTGCTCCCCCCAGGTCGGGACACATGGGGGAAATGCCATGCACGTCATGATCCGCGCTCGGTTCAGGTCCGGAGAAGCCGGGTTCACCCTGGCCGAACTCCTGGTGGCCTGCGCCATCATCGCGGTGGGTCTCATCACGGTCAGCTCCGGCTATGGGTATGGCGTCGACGGCGTGGAGGCGGGGCGCCAGCAGAGCACCGCGGTCTTTCTGGCCGAGCAGCAGATCGAGCTGGCCAAGGACCTGGCCGGACGCTCGCCGAACCTGGCCGCGGTCACGACGGCGAACCTTCCCGCCTCGGAGGGCTACGGGACGATCTCCGGGGCGCCGTCGAGCTACCGGCGCACCACGACGATCACCAGCAATCCGAGTGGCGTCACCGGAGTCCGCATCGACGTGACCGTGTTCTACAAGCCGGTGACGGGACGCGGGGTGCTCTCGACCGAGCGCCAGGTGGCGCTCACGCTCTTCATGGCCAATCGATGAGGCGAGGCGAACTCATGCGCGACGAGCGGGGCTTCACGCTGGCCGAGATGCTGGTGGTCTGCGCCATCATCGGACTGGTGATGGCGAGCCTGCTCGGTCTCGTCATGTCCGGGCAGCAGGCGTACTGGTACGGCACCACCCAGGTGGACGCGCAGCAGACCGTTCGCGTGGCCGTGGAGCGGATGGCCAAGGAGATCCGCGAGGCCGGGTACTACCCGCAGACCCCGAACACGGTGCCCTCGACCTGCACCGCGGTCCCCTGCTATGGCTTCAACGCGATGGCGACCGTCGCGTCTGGCTCCCTGACCCTCCAGTACGACTGGAATGGCGACGGCGCCGTTTCCACCGGCGCGGTCAACGACCCGATGAATTGCGCGACGGGGACGACGTGCCGTGGCGAGAAGGTGACCTACGCCTTCTCGAGCGGCCAGCTCACCCGTCAGGAATTCGGGGTGGACGGCTCTCCGCAGGTGCTCGCCTCGGGCATCACGAGCTTCACCTTCAGCTACTTCGCCGAGGACGGCAGCTCGACGACGATCGCCTCCGCCGTCCGGACCGTGGCGGTGAGCGTCACCGCCCAGAGCGCGGGTCAGGGCGCGTACGTGACGATGCTGGACCGTATCCGGTTGCGGAATCGATGACCGACGTCACCCAGGAGGCACGGATGAACGGATGCCGGAAGCTGCTGCTACGTGACGAGCGCGGGGTGGCGCTGCCCCTCGCGATGATTCTCTTGATGATCCTGACGATGCTAACGCTGGCCTTCATGTCGCTGGGCACGGTCGAGCCGCAGATCTCGAAGAACCTCTCCGACGGGGCCCGGGCCCGCCAGCTCGCCGAATCCGGCGTCGAGTGGACGATGAGCTCGCAGGTCGGCAACAACGACTTCAACGGCTCGACCCTGCTCGGCGGCACCATGACCACCAACGGGGCCTGCGGCACCGGCAACACCTGCCGCGTGCTGGCGACCTCCCAGACGCTGCCGGGTCTGACCTCGACCCAGGGCACGTTCACGGTGACCCTGCGCAACGACCTCAACACCAAACCGGCAGATCAGCAGCTGATCGGGACGAGCATGACTCCGGACAGCAGCACGACCGTGGACAGCAACGGCGTGTTGATCCTCACGTCGACCGGTGCATACAACGGGGCCAGCCGCACCATCACGGCCGTCATCCAGCGGGGCAACCTCAACATCCATGCGGCGGTGAGCCTGCCGGGCGTTCAGACCGACACGTTCAGCAACGACCCACCGTGCTCGGGCTGCTACTCCATCGACGGCCGGGACTGGAACATCGCGGACACTACCACGCCCAACGGGACCAACGGCACCCAGCTGGGCATCGCGACGTATACCGGAACCGAGACCCTGACCGGCCTCAGCTACGAGGCGAACGCGGAGGCCGGCTTCGACGACTCGCAGAAGCGCGGATACGTGCAGGGCAAGGATCAGAGCACGGGCGTGCTGACCACCGGCCTCAACACCATCGCGGCGGACACCTCGTCCAACGCGCTGAACCCCACCGTGATGCAGACGTTCCTCTCAAACCTGGCCGCGAACCCGTCGACCCAGTTCCTCAACAGCACCCAGGCCTGCGCGTACCCGACCGGCGGCCAGCCACAGGGGTTGCAGATGGCCGCGACGGCCACCGCCAACCTGGTCAACATTAGCAACAACTGCACGGGCGCGAGCCAGGTGAACCAGAACGTGAACCTGGGCACGTCCACGTCGCCCGCGATGGTCTACGTCAAGGGCGAGTACGATCCGAGCTCGAACTTCACCGGCATGGCGGTGACCGGGAGCCAGCCCATCACCGGCTACGGCATCCTGGTCATGGAGGAAGCGGACCTGTCCTTCTTCCAGACGAGCCAGTTCACCTGGTACGGCATCGTGATCGTGACCGGGCGCAACATCGGGGTGGGTTTCCGCAGCGGCAGCAACACGCTGGTCCGCGGCGCCCTCATCGCCAACGAGACGAACCCCGGCGAGGCGGGCGGCTACTTCGAGTTCCTGAACCAGGCCGCGACGTTGAAGATCCAGTACGGCAAGCAGGCCATCGACCTGGCCCTGCGCGGCCTCTACAACACCCGCATCTCCGCCTACCGCGAGAACTAGGCGTGCGGCTGATCCTGATCGGCGTCGCGCTCTTGCTGGCCGCGTGCCAGCAGGAGCCGGCGCCCCAAGTACCAAAGGCCGACGCGCTCTCCCCGGCCGAACGGCTACGGTCCGAGGGGGATACGCTCCTGGCCAACGCCGACTACGTTGACGCGATCGAGAAGTACCGGCAGGCCGCCGATCTCGATCCGGCCGCGATCGGGTCCCGCTTCGGCATGGGGACGGCATACTCCTTCCTTGACAAGCGACCCGAGGCGATCGCCCAGTTCCGCTGGGTGATGGCTCACGCCGCCGAGGATTCCAGCGAGTACGACGAGGCTCGCCGCTGGCTCACCCGCGTCGGCGCGCTCGTCACCGCCCCCACCGCGGGGGCCGCGAGTTCCGACCGGAGCGCATCTCCAGCGGTCGATCCTTCGACCGTCGGACGGCTGGTGGGCCGCACCGAGTGGCCGGGCGTCACCCCGAAGCACAAGCTGATCACGGGCACGCTCGCGCTGACCGGAGACGAACCGGTCACCCAGGACGTCAAGCGCAGCCGGGTGTTCCGACTGGGTGACGCCTACGAGTTCCGGGATATCCCTGCCGGCCGGTATCGGATCGTCGCGAACATCGACGGCACGATGGTCTGGGACGAGAAGGTCACGGTCGAGGCGGGCAAAGACACCGGATTCACGCTCAGCCAGGCGTCGAGCCCGGTCCCGGCCTCGAAGTACTCGCCGTCTCCCGCCACCGCGACGGCCGAGGGCGGTCCGAGCGCCGACGCGCCGCGCCCCCGGTAAGCGGCCGGGCCTACTACCGGCGTAGGCTGAGCGCGCCTCCGCCGGTCATCGCGATCGTGATCGAGGCGACCAGCAGCACCAGGACGTACTCGTAGCCGTTCTTGAAGGCCCAGAACCCGTTCGGCCAGTGCACGAAGACGAGCGCGCCGAGCATCACGGGGACGTTGGCAAGAGCCGCCCACCGCGTGTAAAGGCCCAGGACGAGGCAGAGGCCGCCCAGGCCGTGCGCGACGATCAGGTACCACGTGCCGATCTCGGGCGAGGGAATCCCGGCCTTGGCCTGGTACGCGATCATGCCGTTCGGGCCATAGATCACCGCGGCGAAGTAGGCGTGCATGATGTAGACGATCCCCACGGCCAGTCGGAGCAGCGTCACGCCGTACTGCGCCATCGCGCTCCCCCTCCGGTGGCTAGGGCTTGCGGAAGAGGATCTCGCCGAAGTAGGACTCGGCGGACGAGTGGGTGTCGTTAGAGTCGATCAGGAGCGAGAGCCCGCCGATCTCCTCGGTAGGAGCCTCTCCGTAAATCTTCTTGTAGTCCTCGAGCACGTTGCGACTCTCGGTGAACCACTTGCCGAGGTCGGCCGGGCCCGATCGCACGACGATGTACGTCACGAGCCCGGTCTTCTCGCTCTTGAAGACCGACCCGACCGGCGCGGTGGTGTCCCAGATGTACGAGATGATGCGCGAGCGGACCGCGGAGGGGAAGCGAGGGAAGGCCACATAGACCTGCGCCGCCTCGTCGTCGGTCGCCGACTTCCGGGCGTCGCCGCCCTTGGGGAGCTTCACCGCCTTCCAGGTCCACTGGACGATCGGCCACGCTTTCGCGTCGACCTTCACTTCCTTGGCAATCGCGGAGCTGTCGCCGTCGCTCTTGAGGTGGATGACCTTCTTGCCGTTGTCGACCACGATCTGGAAGTCGTACTTCGGGCTGCCCCAGCTCTGGCCCTTCCAGCCTTCGGGGATCCCGGTCTTGCCGTCTGGCTGGCTGGCCCAGTCCTCGACGACCAGGACGTTGGGGTCCGCCGCCCGCACCGGTGCGGCCACCAGCAGGGCAGAGGCGAGCAGCAGGGCGGCGAGGGACAGCGGGATCGATGCGCGGATCATGAGCGCGCTCAGTGTCTCACGCCCCCGGCGTGCTACGGTAAAAACCTGATGGCGGACGTTCGCCTCGACAAGTGGCTGTGGGCCGCGCGATTCTTCAAGAGCCGCACGCTGGCCGCAGCAGCGTGCGGCGGGGGCAAGGTAGACCTGAACGGCGACGCGGCCAAGCCCGCCAGGCCGGTCCGGCCAGGCGACCGGCTCGAGATCACGCTACCGCGCGGTCGCCGCATCGTCCGCATCGCGGTCCTGACCGAGCGCCGCGGCAGTGGCAGCGATGCGGCGAAGCTCTACGAGGACCTGACGCCCCCCCCACCGCCCCGCGAGGCCAGAGTCGGCCCGCCGGTCTTCCGGCCCCGCGGCGCCGGTCGGCCTACCAAGCGCCAGCGGCGCCAGATCGATCGCCTGTCTCGCTGGTAGCTCGGGCGCCTCCCGCGCGGGCCGCTTGCGTTGGCCCGACCCCTCTGCTACGGTCTGGCCCGTTCACGGTATCTGGGCGGCCCGCGGGGTGCGGGCCTCCAGGGAAGGCGGTGCGAATCCGCCGCGACCCCGTCACTGTAATCGGGGACGAAACCCGCGATCGGCCACTGATGCGGCTCGAGCCGGATCGGGAAGGCGCGGGGAGTAGGACGATCCGAAAGCCAGGAGACCTGCCCGGTGCCGTCACCCTTCACCGGTCTTCGAGGGAGGACCCGGGTGCCCGCCGTCCATCGCTCCCGTCTCGTGCTGGGAGGGGCTCGCAGCGGCAAGAGCCGCTACGCGGTCGAGCAGGCCCGGCAGGATGGGGGTTCGGTCGCTTTCCTGGCCACGGCCCGCGTGACCGACGGCGACATGGCGGCGCGGATCGCTCGACACCGGGCCGAACGGCCCGCCGCCTGGACGACCATCGAGGAGCCGCTCGATCTCGTCGGTGCGTGCCGGCGGGCCGCGGGTCGCCACGATCTGATCGTCGTCGATTGCGCCACGATCTGGGTGGCGAACCGCGTCGAGCGGGGCGAGGACGACGCCGCGGTGCTGGCCGCTGGCGACGACCTGGCCAAGCTCCTCCGAGAGCGGATCATCTCCATCCTCATCGTCTTCAACGAGGTCGGCGAGGGCGTCCATCCACCGACCGAGGTGGGCCGGCGCTTCCGTGACCTGCTGGGCTCCGTCAACCAGCGCCTTGCCGCCGCGTCGGACCGCGTCGTTCTGATGGTCGCGGGCCTGCCTCTGACCGTGAAGGACGTGCCCGTGCCGACCGCTCCCGCTGCTCCCCTCGGCCGTGACCGAGCTCACGAAGCTCCTTAGCGTCGTTTCGCTCCCGGATCCGGGTGCCGAGATCGAGGCGCGCCGGCGCCTGGACCAACTCACCAAGCCCCCCGGGAGCCTCGGACGCCTCGAGGAGCTGGTGATCCACCTGGCGGCGATCGCGGGCACGTGCCCGCCCACGCTCCGCGACCCCGTGATCTTCACGCTTGCCGGTGACCACGGGGTGGTCGCGCAAGGCGTGAGTGCGTACCCGCAGATCGTCACCGCCCAGATGGTGGAGAACTTCCTCCGGGGCGGCGCGGCGGTCAACGTGCTGGCACGCCATGCGGGCGCGCGCGTGGTGGTCGCGGACCTGGGCGTCGCGGCGCCGCTGCCCCGGCATCCGGAGCTCCGCGCGCACCGTGTCGCGTCCGGGACCGCCGACATGACGCTCGGCCCGGCCATGACCGCCGAGCAGACCCTCCGCGCCATCGAGATCGGCATCGAGCTCGTCGAGGCGGAGCGAGCGCGCGGGGCCGACCTGATCGGCACGGGGGAGATGGGGATCGGCAACACCACCGCGGCCAGCGCCATCGTGGCCGCGCTCACCGGCGCGGTGGTCGAGAGCGTCACCGGGGCGGGCACCGGCGTGGACTCGGCCGGCCGGCGGCGGAAGGTCGACGCGATTCGCCGCGCCCTGGCCGTGAACCGGCCGGACCCGGCCGACCCGCTCGGGACGCTCGCCCAGGTCGGCGGGCTCGAGATCGCCGGGCTCGTGGGCGTGATCCTGGCCGGGGCGGCCTATCGGCTCCCCGTGGTCCTGGACGGCTTCATCGCGGGCGCCGCGGCGCTCGTCGCGGTGCGGCTCAAGCCGGAGGCGCGCGGCGCCCTGCTGGCGGCCCATCGCTCCGCCGAGCCCGGGCACGCACGCGTGCTCGAGGCGCTGGGCCTCGAGCCCTACCTCGAGTTCGGCATGCGCCTTGGGGAGGGGACTGGCGCCGCTCTGTGCATCAGCGTGATCCGGGCCGCGATCTCGGTGCTGAACGAGATGGCGACGTTCAAGTCGGCCGGCGTGTCCGATCGGGTCGATCCGCCGGGCTTCGTGCCGTGACCCGCCTGGCGGCTCTCGCGCTCACGCTCCTCTGGGTCCTCGCGGCGCCGGCGCTTCGGCCGGCGACGGCGCTGACGCTCACCGACCAGACGGGCCGCGCGGTCGTGCTGCCGGCTCTGCCCGGACGCATCATCTCGCTGGTGCCGAGCGTCACCGAGATCGTGTTCACGGTCGGGGCCCAGGATCGCCTGGTCGGCGTGACTGACTTCTGCGACTACCCGGACGACGCGCGCCGCAAGCCGAGCGTGGGCAGCATGCTTTCCCCGAGCCTCGAGCTGATCGTCGCCCTCAAGCCCGATCTGGTGGTCGCAACCACCTCGGGCAATCGCGCGGAGACGTTCGATCAGCTCGCGCGGCTGAACATCCCGGTCTATCTCGTCAACCCGATCACGACGGCCGACGTGCTCGACCTGATCGAGCGGCTCGGCCGTCTGACCGACCACGCCGACGCGGCCGACCGGGTGGTGGTCGGTCTGCGCGAGCGGATCGCCGCGGTCGCCGGGCGCGTGGCCGCGCGCCCGAGGCCGCGGGTGTTCTACGTGCTGTGGCCGGACCCGCTGATCGTGCCGGGTCGCGGGGCGCTCGTCTCCGAGCTGATCGCGCTGGCCGGCGGCGACTCGGTGACCGCGGACAGCGGCGACGGATACCCACGCTACAGCATGGAGGCAGCGGTTGCCCGCAACCCCGAGATCATCGTGTTCGCCAGCCACGGCTCCGAGCGGAGCCAGATCGTCCGCTCGAAGTGGGAGGTCCTGGAGCAGATGCCGGCGGTCCGCGCGGGACGGCTCCATTCGGTGGACGGCAACCTGATGCACCGGTACGGCCCACGTATGGTGGACGGCCTCGAGATCCTCGCGCGCCTGATCCATCCCGGGGCGTTCGCCGGAGATCCGAAGCGATGAGCCCTGCCGGCCCGGCGTCGCCCGCGCGGCTGGCCGTGCTCCTTGCGTTGCTCGGAGTCCTGGTGGCCCTGACGGCGCTGGGTGCGCTCTTCCTGGGCAGCGCGCGCGTCCCTCCGCGCGACGTGCTGGCCGTGCTCACCGGCCACGTCAAGGGCGTCGACCAGGTCGTGGTGCTGGGCCTGCGGCTGCCGCGCATCCTGGCCGCCCTCCTGGCGGGCGGCGCGCTCGCGGTGGCCGGAGCGGGCTTCCAGGCCCTGACGCGCAATCCGCTCGCCGAGCCCTCGGTCCTGGGCGTCTCGAGCGGCGCCGCTTTCGGCGTGATCGTCGCGCAGGTGTCGGGGCTGGGCAGCGGGCTCGTGGAGGCGGTGGGTCTGGCGGCCTGCGCCTTCGCCGGCGCGCTGGTCGCGGGAATCGGAGTCTACCTGATCGCCGCGCGGGCGGGCGGCATGCCGGTCCACACGCTGCTCCTGGCCGGGGTCATCGTGGGACTCTTTTTCTCGTCGGCCATCGCGGTGCTGATCTCCGTGGTGGACTTCGACCGCCTCGGCGGCGTTGTGCACTGGCTGCTCGGCAACCTCGGCCCGATCACGCCGGGCAGCCTGGCCGTGTTCGCCGCGCTGGCGGCCCTCGGCTGCTGGCTGGTCATCGCGCAGGCGCGGGCGCTGAACCTCCTCGCCCTCGGCGAGGAGAGCGCCCAGCAGCTCGGCGTCGACGCCGAGGGACTCAAGCGCCGCATCTTCGCCGGCGCCGCCCTGCTCACCGCCGCGGTGGTGGCCTTCGTGGGCCCGATCGGATTCGTCGGCCTGATCGTCCCGCAGTCGCTCCGGATGGTGCTGGGCGCCGACAACCGGGTGGTGATCCCGAGCGCGCTGCTGGCGGGTGGGGCGTTCCTGCTCGTGGCCGACACGCTGGCGCGCAATCTCATCGCGCCGGCGGAGCTGTCGGTCGGCGTGCTCACCGCGCTCTGCGGAGCTCCCTTCTTCATCTATCTGCTCCGCGCACGTGCGCCCCACGTCGGGCCATGACGCCGGTCGTGGAGTGCCAGGGCGTGACCTTTGCCTACCCACCGCAGGGCGCCTACCCGGAGCGGGGCGGGAGCGAGGTGGCGTTCACGCTCCGCGAGCTGTCGTTCCGGGTCGAGCGGGGCGAGGTCTTCGGCGTCATCGGTCCCAACGGCTCGGGCAAGACGACCCTGGTGCGCCTGCTCTCCCGGGTGCTGCTGCCCTCGCGCGGCCAGATCCTGATCGAGGGGACGACCACACGGGACCTCTCGCGGGCCGCCGTGGCGCGACGGGTCGCGGTCGTGCCGCAGGACGTGCCGTCGGCCTTCCCGCACACCGTCGAGGAGTTGGTGCTGATGGGCCGCTTCCCGCGGGCCCCGGAGCGTTTCTTCGAGACCGCGGCCGATCGCACGGCCGCCGAGCGCGCCATGGCCTCGGTCGGGATCCGGGCGCTGCGTGGCGCTCGCCTCGATCGGCTGAGTGGCGGCGAGCGGCAGCGGGCGATGCTGGCGCGGGCCCTCGCGCAGGAGCCCGAGCTGCTCCTCCTCGACGAGCCGACGGCGCATCTCGACCTGCGCTATCAGGCCGAGTGCGCCGGGCTGCTACGCCGGCTCGGCCGCGAGGCCGGGCTGACGATCGTGCTGGTGTCGCACGACCTGGGATTCGCGGCCGAGCTGAGCGATCGACTGCTCCTCGTGGCCGGGGGCCTGGCCCTGCGAGTCGGGGTGCCCGAGGTGGTTCTCGAGGAGGCCCTCATCGAGTCCGCGTACGGCTGCCGCGTCGTGGTCGAGAAGCATCCGATGAGCCGACGGCCCGTGGTGCATCTGGTCTATCCGAAGGGCTGATGAAGTCCTCAAGGAGGTGATGAGAGAGAAGTATCGATAGAAGTTGCTCGATCGCACTCCAAGGGAAGCCGGTCCCGGCCGACGTCATGGCCGAAGCCGGCACGGTCCCGCCACTGTGAGTGGGGAGTCACGCCCGATCCCGTTCTCGGGAGCCACTGGGCCGCCACAAGGCGCGCCTGGGAAGGCCGGGTCACGACGACGATCCACGAGTCAGGAGACCTGGGTGCGATCGCTGAACCGAACCCCCTTTCGAGGCAAAAGGAGCGGTCGATGCGAGTGCAGCTCATCTGGTTCGTGGCCCTGTCCCTGGTGGTGCCCATAAGCGCCCGGGCGCAGGAGGTGAAGACCGTCGAGCCCGTGGTGGTGACCGCGACGAAGACCGAGACCCCGACCGAGCAGCTGGGAGCGTCCGTCAGCATCGTCAACGGCGACGACTTCCAGACCTATCTCTATCCCACCGTCGACGAGGCCCTTCGCAACGTGCCGGGCGTCCAGATCCAACGCTCCGGTTCCTACGGCAAGACCACCAGCATCACGATCCGCGGCGCCAACGCCAATCAGGTCCAGGTTCTGGTGGACGGGGTGCGGGTCAAGAGCCCGACGCTCGGGCAGGTGGATCTCTCCGACATCTCTCCGGATCTCATCGAGCGGATCGAGATCATCCGCGGGCCCCAGTCCACCCTCTACGGCGCCGACGCCATGGGCGGCGTCGTCAACATCATCACGCGCCGAGGTAGCGGAGGGCCCTTCCAGGCGAGCGTCTCGCAGGAGGTGGGCAACTACGACACGCTGGTCACCCGGAGCACGGTGTACGGGGCCTACAAGATCTTCAACTACGCCCTGTCGGCCTCCCACTTCGAGAGCAACGGCCAGACCACGAACGACGGCACCAACGACAACGCGCTGAACGTCCGGCTGGGCCTGGACAAGCTCCCGTGGGATACCTCGCTCTCGTTCATCTTCCGTTGGAACAAGAACGACACCGGGGTCCCGGTGGAGGGGGTGTTCTCGGGCCCGCAGCCGTCGACGCCCCTGATCAATCGCACCGCGCACCAGCAGTCCGAGACGACCGTCTTCAGCCTCGAGGGCAAGACGCGGCCGGTCGAGTGGTGGGAGACCCGCGCGCGGGTCTCGCAGTACGACAACAGCCAAGGCTTCCAGAACGCGCAGGACGGGATCTTCTCCCAGGTCGACGTGCTGCGGAAGGAGGCGGAGTGGGTGAACTCCGTCTTCATCGGGAAATGGAGCACGAGCAGCGTCGGGCTCGAGTGGCGCCGAGAGGAAGGCGACAACAAGGGCGTCTTCACCGCCGCGAGCGAGACGCAGTCGATCTTCTTCGAGCAACAGCTGCGCTTCCTCAAGCGCATCTTCCTGACCTCGGGGGTCCGGACCGAGGACAACAGCGTCTACGGCACCCACACCACCGAGCACGGGGCGGTCTCCATCGTGGTCCCCGAGACCGGGACGCGGTTCCACGGGAGCGCCGGCAACGGTTTCCGCGCCCCGACGTTCAACGACCTGTTCTTCCCCGGATTCGGCAACCCGGCGCTGCAGCCCGAGAAGAGCTTCTCGTTCGACGCCGGGATGGCGCAGCAGCTCTGGAACAACCGGATCCGGCTCGACGGGACCTACTTCCACAACGACTTCTCGAACCTGATCTCGTGCTGCGAGCCGCTGCCCACCGCGCCCTTCGGCGGGCCCTTCAACGTGGGGCGCGCGCGCACCCAGGGCCTCGAGTTCAGCTCCGAGGTCGACCTGCTGCCGAACCTGGTCGGCTACCTCAACTACACGTACACGGACTCGGTCGACTTCAGCACGCTGCGCCAGCTGCCGCGCCAGCCCCGGGACCGCTGGAACATCGGGCTGACGTGGGAGCCGATCCCGCGGCTCTCGCTGTTCGGCCAGGTGCACGTCGAGTCGAGGCAGTTCGAGCCCGTCGGCAGCGTCTACAACAGCGGCTACGCCACCGTCGACGTCGGGGGCACGTGGCGCATGCTCGAACGGGTGTGGTGGCTGAAGAAGCTCGAGCTGACCGCTCGGATCCAGAACCTGTTCAACGAGCACTACTCGGAGGTCCGCGGATTCCCGGCGCTCGGCATCAACGCGCTCGCCGGCCTGCGAGCCTCGTTCTAGGGGCGCGGCGTGATCAGCGGGGTGTCCGTCGAGATCGGCCGCGAGGCGGTGGTAGTGGCGAGCGCCGCGTCGCTCCGCGTCCTGTCCTCGGCGGTCCACGGAGGCGGTCTCGTCGAGGCCCGTGCGATCGTCAACGTGCACGTCGCGAAGGACGACCCCTGCCGCGATCCGTCGGCCATGGTGGCCGCGTTCGCCCAGGGCGCCGGAGTGCCGGCGCCCTGGGTGGGCCTCCTGACCGGTGCGGCCACCGAGCGCACCCGGATCGGCGAGGAGACCAGCGAGGGCTGCGCGGCGGTGGCCGTCGTCACCGTCGGGCTCAGCAACCCGGTGGCGGCGGGCCACTCTCCGATCGCCCGCTGCGAGCTGTCGACCATCAACACGATCGTGGTCGTCGACGCGGATCCGGAGCCGGCCGCCCTCGTCAACGCCGTGATCACTGTGACCGAGGTGAAGGCGATGGCTCTCCGCGACGCCGGGGTCATGGCCCCTGGTGGCATTCCGGCGACCGGAACCTCGACCGATGCGGTGGTGATCGCCGCGACCGGCCGCGGCCTCCGGGGGCGCTTCGGCGGGCCCGCCAGCCCGCTGGGCTGGGTGGTGGGCCGGGCCGTCCGGGCCGCGCTCGTTCCAGGCATCGCCGAGTGGCTGGAGCGCAACCGGTGATGCGCGCCAGCCGTGCCGGCGGCCTCGCCCTCTCCGTGCTGCTGCACGTGGCCGCGGCGGTCGCGATCCTCGCCTGGTCGACCGTCGACTTGAGCCGTCCACTGTTCGTCGACCTGGCCAGCCTCGACGACGTGGGGGGAAGCACGGGACCGGGTGCAACGGCGGGCCCGGCGGGATCGTCCGTGTCGAGGGCGACGCCCCGTTCCGGCTCGCAATCCGCGCGACCTACCTATTCCGCGTCGCCGAAGGCGGCCGCGACTCATCCCCCGGTGAGCCCGACCCGTGACGCCTCGACGGAGAGCCGGAGCGTGGAGACACTAGCGTCGAAGGATGACGCCGATCCGCCATTGGCGATGGACACTTCTTCGCCAGAGCCTCATTCGACACCCGAAGTCGCGGCGCGACCTGCGCCCGCCCTCGCGCCGCCGGTCGCACTGGGGCCCGGCCCGTCGGCGACCTGGGCCAGCACCGCCAGCGCGCGGGGCACCGGCTCGGCCGCCGAGGCCGGGGACGGGGCGGCCCCGCGTGCCTCCGACGCTCGTGACGCCGGAGCCGCCGGCGGCAGCTCGGGAGCGCTCCTCGCGGCGGCCTCGCCCGGCGCGGGCACTGGCGGTGGCATTCCGCCGGAGTACGGACCGTATCTGAGACGCTTCCGCGAGCGGGTGGCCGAGGCGCTCGTCTACCCGCTCGCCGCGCGGCGCCAGGGCATCCGGGGCACCGTCGAGCTCGACGTGCGCCTGGAAGCCACGGGTCGGGTCAGCTCCGTCCGCGTGGTGCGCTCGTCCTCGTACGATCTGCTCGACGACGCCGCGGTCGAGACCATCCACCGGCTGGGCCCGATGCCGTTCCCCGACTCGCTGCCACGGCGCGCCCTGCTGATCCGGATCCCGCTCGTCTTCGAGATCCGCTGACGCCGGCGCGATGACGCGGCTGGCGCTGGCCATCGCGCTCGATCTGCTCGTGGGCGATCCGCCCAATCGCTGGCACCCGGTCGCCTGGATCGGCGCGGCGATCGCGCTCGGACGGCGGCACGCACCGCGCACGGCCGAGGCACTCACCGTCCACGGTGGCGTCCTCATCGTCCTCGTGGCCGGCGCGGCGTCGGGCGCGGCGGCCGCCATCATCGCGATCACCGCCGCGCTGCCGCCGATGCTCGCCCTGCTCGTGCAGGCGTGGCTGCTCAAGTGCAGCTTCTCGCTCCACGGCCTCTTCGCGGCCGTGGAGCTCGTGCGGGGCCACCTCGTGGCGGACGACCTGGCGGGGGCGCGCCGGCAGGTGGCGTGGCACCTCGTCAGCCGCACCACGGACGACCTCGACCGCGGCGCGGTCGCCTCCGCCGCGGTCGAATCCCTCGCCGAGAACCTCACCGACGGGCTCGTGGCGCCAGTGTGCTTCTACGCGGTGGGCTACCTGATCGGCGGCGTCGGGCTGGGCATGGCGGCCGCCTGGGCCTATCGTGCGGTGAACACCGCGGATGCCATGATCGGCTACCGCCAGGACGAGCTCGAGTATCTGGGCCGCGCGACGGCCCGCACCGACGACGTGCTCAACTACGTGCCGGCCCGCGCGGCCGCCTGGGCGCTGGTGGCCGGCGCGTGGCTCGCGCGGCAGTCCGCGGACGGCGCGGCGGCCGTGCTCTGGCGTGATGGGCGGCGCACCGCGAGCCCGAACGCGGGGCAGACCATGGCCGCGATGGCGGGCGCGCTGGGCGTGGCGCTCGAGAAGCGCGGCCACTACCGGCTCGGCGACGGTCCGGCGCCTGACGTGGAGGCGATCGATCGCGCGGTGCGGGTGGCGCGCTGGGCCGCCGCGCTCTCCCTGATCCTGGTCGGCCTCGTGCTGCTCGCACGCCCGTGAGCGACCGTCGGCTCCGCGCGATCATGCTGCAAGGCACGGGCTCCCACGCTGGCAAGACGGTGCTCGTCGCTGGCCTCTGCCGCCTGCTCGCCCGTCGGGGCCTGAGCGTGATGCCCTTCAAGTCGCAGAACATGTCGCTGAACGCCCACGTCGCGGTCGGGGGCGGGGAGATGGGCTGGGCCCAGGTGATGCAGGCCGAGGCGGCGGGCGTCCCGCCGCGCGTGGAGATGAACCCGATCCTGCTCAAGCCGCGCGCGGGCGGACGCAGCCAGATCGTGCTGCTGGGTCGCGCGCGGCGGGAGGCCGACGCGCGTGGCTACTACCGCCTCACCCACACGCTCTGGCCGGCAGTGCGGCGGAGCTATGCGCGCCTGGCGCGCGAGGCCGACTGCGTGGTCATCGAGGGTGCGGGAAGCCCCGCCGAGCCCAACCTGATGCGGCGCGACCTCGCGAACATGAAGGTGGCGCGGATGGCGCGCGCCCTCGTGCTCCTGGTGGGCGACATCGATCGGGGCGGCGTCTTCGCGAGCCTGGTGGGCACGATGGCGCTGCTGCCGCCCACAGACCGGCGCCGGGTCCGAGGGTTCGTGATCAACAAGTTCCGCGGCGACGTTCGACTCCTCCGCCCCGCGATCGTC
>Ga0187777_10001054_pt1 | contig 18051 bp, 11 predicted proteins | sample 1015_Q2_SP5_10_M_FD_132416 | JGI IMG/M metagenome (GOLD analysis project Ga0187777, IMG submission 132416) | Tropical peat soil microbial communities from peatlands in Department of Meta, Colombia - 1015_Q2_SP5_10_MG | ecosystem: Environmental > Terrestrial > Soil > Wetlands > Peat | place... | reverse complement strand
CGCTCCTGGAGCGCCGAGTGCCCCGGGATCGCATCGAGGACCCCGCGCGTATACCACGACTGCGCCTTCATCCACTCGAGGAGCTGCGGGTTGTCCGGCGCTTCCATCCATCGATAGGGGTCGTGGACGACGGTGCCGTAGAGGGTGTCGACGACGTCTTTGGCGCGCGCGACCGGTGGCGGAGCTTGGGCGCTCAACGGCGCGGTGGCGACCGCAAGGAGAGCGGCGATTGCAGGGAGGGCGCGGGTTGAGCGCGGCACGGGAGACTCCTGAGGGAACGCAGGCCGGCATGCTGGGCCAGGCTGAAAAAAACATGGAGCGGTGACGCGGCGGGAGGGAGAGGCGCGGGCGCTTCGACGCCCCTCTTCGGGGTAGCGACTTCCCTCGCTGGCGGGGGTCTCCAGATGCCAGCCAGGCCCAAGACCGGGCGTCCAATGCGCGTTGACAGACATCCTCACCCGGGACCATGTTCGGCCAGCGGGGCGAAACCTTGGTGGACGTTCGAACGGGCCCCGCACGACCGCGGTCGGCGTTGCAGAAGAGGCGTGGCACATCCGCCTCGGTCGACGCCCACTCAAACGCCGTTGAGCAATCGCGTCCCCGCTGTCCGTGGAATAGGGCGCAGTATGGCAGGCTCGGGATCGACCGATGGGTCAATTCCGATCTCGGCGCGTTTACCGCGAGCGGGGGCAGCCGATGAAGCGCTCGACGACAGAAGTGGTGCTCTTCTGGTTGGCCGCGACGGTATTCCTCGGCGCGTTGCCCGGCTGCAACGATTCCAATCTTACGGGCGGAGCCGGCGCCGGCTCAAAGGCGCAGCGGCTCCGCGACAGCCTGCTGGTGAGCGGGCCCCTCGGCCAGGGCGGCGGGCAGGCTGCGAGCCTAAGGGGAGCGAGCGCCAACGGCGCCCCCGGCGCAACAGCCGCGTCCGGGTCCGCTCAATACGTGTACATCTCGCTGCCGCCGGGCTCGCTCAACGGCGACAGTGCACGGATTTCCTCTGGCGCCGGCAGCGGGGGCACGGCGAGCGCTCTGATGTCGAGCGGGGGCTTCGACCCCGTCGCCGTCATCGGGCAGGCCGACGACTCCGTCGACATCGCAGTCTTCGCAGGTGGAAAAGAAATCGGACCCGTAAGTGCCTTCGTGCCGCCTTCACGCCCACCCAGCGTAGTGCGCACCTCGCCGGCCAAGGGTCGTACTGACGTGGCGATGAACCAGATGATCACGATCGTGTTCAGTCAGCCGCTGAACGTTGCGACCGTCGGTCCGTCGTCGATTCAACTCACCCAGAACGGCGCGCAGGTGCCCGCGAGCCTCGACGTGCAGGCAGCCCAGCCGTGGGTAGTGCACATCGTGCCGACATCGCTGCTCGCGCCAGCGACCACCTACGACATCGCCATTGGCACGGCCATCACGGACATCAATGGAAAGCCGCTCGAGGCTCCGGTGACGACCGACTTCACGACCGGGACGACAGCGGACCTGGTCGCGTCCGTCACCGTGCTCTCGTTGGCTGGCTTCCACCAGCCGACCGGCCTGGTGATCGCCGCTGTAGGCGGCAAGGTCACATTCATCGCCTACAAGGCCTCGGCCAGCGGTGACACGCTCACCCCGACGACGGGCGCGCCAATCGTTTGGTCGAGCGATTCCTCGAGCGTGGCCACGGTGGACTCGGTCGGCGAGGTCACCGCGATCGCGCCCGGCACGGCGACGATCTCCGCCTGCTCCGGGTCGATTTGCGGGCACGGCTCGATCATCGTGAACTCGGCCGTGACCGGCGTCACCCCGATCAGACTCGGCGACCTCGGTGGAGGGTTCAGTCGGTTGTGGGCCATGAGCGCTGGATACGCGGTGGGATACTCGAAGATCACGCCCACGCCCAGCAACGGCGGCAACTGTTTTCACGCCTTTGTCTGGACTCAAGCTCGCGGGATGGAGGATCTGGACCCGGATCCCAACCACTGCGGTTCCTCGGCGTGGATGGTCAACGCGAACGGAACGGTCCTCGGGGACGGTGGCCCCATCGGGGACGTTGGCCCAACCGGATGGTGGATTTGGCGGCGCGCTACGGGGATGCAGGTGATCACCTACCCCGACAACGTGAACGTGTGGTCCCCAGGTGGAATCAACGCGAACGAAGAGATCGTATTCATCGACACGTCGGGGACGTTGGTCGGCCTAACGAGTCCGACAGGCACGCGCATCGGTGCGCTCCCGGCGCCACACTCAGGGGTGGGTGGCCTCAATGATGTCGGGCAGACGCTCGTGAACACCACGGTGCAGGACTCGACCGGCGCGTGGACGCTACCGGGCTCGGTCGCTTACGTGTGGGACGTTCACCAGAATCGGATCACCTACACTCTCGCCCCGGGCAATTCCCTTTTCCCCGGCGCATCGGCTCTCAACAACCAGGGCGTGGTCGTGGGAGCCGTAACATCGGCACCATCGTTCGCCGACGGGACAGCATTTCGGTGGACGCCGTCAGGAGGCTTCACTTACCTCCCGAAGCAGGGGCCGGGCGTTACGACTGCTGCGATGTCCGTCAATTCGGCTGGGGACGCGACCGTCTATTTGGAGTCGTACCAGCACGTCGGACAGGACAGCGTTTATGTCCTGCGATCGGCTGTCTGGACTGCCGGAGGGGCGTTGATCGCGCTCGGGGACCTCGGCGGCACGTGGACCGCTGCCAATGGCATCAACGACTCGCACGTGGCAGCCGGGCACACGCAGGTCGGCTCGAGCAGTGGACCGCTCGAAGCGGTGATCTGGAATTACAGCTCGGTTCCATTCGAGCGATCGCCGAGCCAAACAACGTCGGTGGCCCCGCTTCGAGCGGCCCCTTCGAGCTCTCGAACGCAACCAAAACAGGGTAACGGCGCCGCGCTCGATGAGAGACCGACCCGGCAGCGATGCCTGATGCGACCTGCGTCCTGCCGCAGGTGACGGAGTCTGGACTTTCACGTGCGCGGGGCTGGGACTGGCAGGAACGCCGCCGGCACGAGAGGGAGCTTGGGGTCGGTGACGTCGGAGGCGGACCACCCCGTCGTATCGGCGGTCGCCACCCAGAGAGCTTGGCCATGGATACGGCCCGGCCCGGGGAAAACCGGATCCCGTGACGAGGACCGCGCGGTAGGCGCTGCCAACTTTCGGGCCACCCGGGGAGAACCTCATTCTGCCCCTGACCGTGAACGGGGCACCGGCATCTCGGTCGATACCCCACATCGTCCACGTCACTCGCAAGGCACGGGCCGTCCTCCTCCGATTTTGCCGTCCATGCCGGCGACGCGTGCGATGGTCGGCTCGTTGACAGCCGCGTCCGGCCTCGGCCATGTTGGTCGTCACAGCCACCGATCGGGGCCAACGTGGAACCGTGGCGCGCACGTCTCGAGACTGGCGACGCGGAAGCCGCGTGGACGCTCTTCCTGGCGCGATACCACCGCCTGATCGGCGCCACCATCGCGCGAGTCCTCGGCATGTCCGAAGACGCTCGGGACGCGTTCGCGGACGTTTGCGACCGCTTGTCGGAGAACAACTTAGCGCGGCTACGCCGATTTCACGAAACGCCGGGACATCGAGCCAAGTTCTCAACCTGGCTCGTGGTGGTGGTGCGCAATCTGGCCATCGACTGGCGGCGAGCTCGCGACGGCCGACCGCGCGCAACGGCGCCCCCCGGACTCTCGCCTCTACGCGAAAGGATCTACCAGCTCGTACTGGTTGAGCGGCGACCGCACGTCGAGGCGTATGAGGTGATGTGCAGCGCCGAGGCGTGCTCGGTGTCGTTCGGGGAGTTCCTGCGGGAGGTCGCAGCCACGCATCGTGCGGTCGACGCCCGGCGCTGGTCCCATCTAGCGCTCCTTCACGGAGGCATTCACGACACGGGCGACCGAATCCTCTCGCCCGGAGATCCTGTCGAGCGGTCGGAAGAGCAAGCCCGCCTAGGTCATGCCCTGGCGCAACTGAGCGACAAGGACCGTGCGGCGCTGGATCTGTTCGTGGTAGAGGGGCGCCCGGCGGAGGAGGTCGCGCGCGCCATCGGCTGGCCAAGCGCGAAGACGGTATACAACCGGGTTCAGCGTGCCCTTACCACGCTCCGATCCCTGATGGTGGCCGAATCCTCCCGCCCTCGCCATCCCCGACGGTGAGCAATCTCGACGCCCCCGTCCGTGCTATGGGGCGTACGTGACGGGCTTGCCAAACGCCTCTCTGGGAAAAAGATGACTCCCTGCCTCACACCAGCCGAGTTGCTTCTCTGCCTCACCCCCGATCCTTCGCGCGCGGATACGGACAACGCTTCGCACGCTCGGAAGTGTCAGGTGTGCCGGACCCGACTCGAGGCGCTGCGACGAACGCTCTCTGGCACCACAGAGACTGCCCCGGAGTGCCTGGATGAGTTCGCGCTCGCCGAAGTCGTGGGTGCCGTCAACGACGATGCGATCGACCCCGGATATCGCGCCCACGTCGCCGGCTGCGCTGCGTGCCGGCGAGAACTTGAGGAATTGATCTCGGTCGTGCGCGACCCCGCGGTGCGCGCAGAACTCGACCGGCCAGAGTGGTCGCTGACGCGTGCCCCCGTGCCGACCCGCCGACGGCCGGTTCGAGTCATGATCGGCGGCCTCGCCGCCGCCGCCGCGGTTCTTCTCGCCGCCCGCTTGTTTCTGCCTCGACACGCGCCGGCCGCGACGAACACATACCGACACGCCACGATCGCTGCCGCAGCCGCCCCTCGTCTGCTGTCGCCAGTGGGCTCCGTTGCCCTCCTCGACACGCTCTCATGGACGAGCGTGCCGAACGCGGATCGCTACCGCGTGTCGATCTTCGATTCCAGTGGCTCGATCGCCTGGGAAGACGAGGTAACCGATACGTTCCTTGTGATACCGCGAGAGTCGACGGCGCGATGGGCGGGAGCTTATCGGTGGCGGGTCAAGGCGCGGACGAGCTTTGACCGGTGGGTGGACTCCGATTTCGGCGAATTCAATCTGAGTGGAAGCAATCGATAATGCGCTCGACGCGAGGAGTGGCGCTGGCCGGCCTAGCTGCAGTCGCACTGTGCGGCGCGCTCGTCGCCTGCTCCGACTCGAATCTCACCAGCGGCACCAGCTCCAAAGCGCAGCGCCTGCGCGATAGCCTGCTTGTGAGCGGACCACTCGGCCAGAGCGCCACTGCGAGCGTCAAAGGCGCGAGCCCAAATCGCGGGCTCGGCTCGATGTCCACCGCCGGAGTCACCCAATTCGTGTACATCTCGCTCCCGCCGGGCTCCATCAACGGGGGCGACAGCGCGCGGATTTCCTCTGGTGCCGACAGCGGGGGCACGGCAAGCGCGCTGATGTCGAACGGGGGTTTCGACCCCGTCCCCGTCGTCGCGCCACCCAGCGACTCCGTGCAGGTTGCGGTGTTCGCAGGCGGTGGCGAAATCGGACCCGTGCGGTCCTTCGTGCCGCTCTCGCGGCCGCCGAGCGTTGTGCGGACGTCGCCAGCGAAGGGACGCACCGACGTGGCAATGAATCAGATGATCACGATCGTCTTCAGCCAGCCGATCAACGTGGCGACGGTGACGCCGACGTCGATTCACCTGACACAGAACGGCACCGCGGTGGCTGAGAGCCTGGTGGTGCAAACCGCACAGCCGTGGGTGGTGCACCTCGTGCCGACATCGCCGCTCGCGCCGGCCACCACGTACACTATCGCCATCAGCACTACCATCACCGACATCAATGGAAAGGCGCTCACCGCCCCGGTGACCAGCGACTTCACGACCGCGACGACACAGGATTCGGTCGCCTCCATTGCGGTCCTGGCATACGAGCGCTTGGTCTATCCGCCAGTCGGGTTCGCCATAGCGGTGCCGGGTGGCAAGGCGTCATTCGTCGCCTATAAGGTCTCGGCCAGCGGCGACACGCTCACCCCGGCGACGAGCGACCCGATCGCCTGGTCGAGTGATTCCACGAGCGTGGCTACAGTCGACTCCCTCGGCACCGTCACCGCCATCGCGCCCGGCACCGCGACGATTTCTGCCTGCTCGGGATCGATTTGCGGGCACGGCTCGATCACCGTGAACTCTCCGGAGTCTGGCATCACACCAACCAGGGTAGGCGACCTTGGTGGTGGCTTCAGCCGTATCTACGCCATGAAGGGAGGTAACGCGGTCGGCTACTCGAAGATGCCGCCTAACAACGGCGTGGTCTGTACGCACGCCTTTCTCTGGACCCAAGCGCGCGGCATGGAGGACCTCGGCACGCTCACCTCCACTGACTGCCATCTGATAGCATGGATGGTCAACGCAAACGGAACGGTGCTCGGAACGGGTGACTCCGGATGGTGGATTTGGAGGCGCGCTACGGGAATGCGCCCCATCACCAACCCCGACACCGTGCACGCATGGAACCCCGGAGGAATCAATTCCAGCGAGGAGATCGCCTTCGCCGACGACTCGGGGTCGTTGATCGGACTCTGGAGCCCGACGGGCACGCACATCACTCCGGCCCCCGCGCCTTACGTCTCCGTGAACGGTCTCAACGATCTGGGGCAGGTCGGGCTCGGCACCCTAACGCAGGACTCAACCGGTGCGTGGACCCAGCCGGGTACCGTCGCCTATGTGTGGGACGCTCACGCCGGTCGCATCGTGGCCACTCTTGCTCCCGGCAATTCCGCCACGGGTCAGCCGCTCAGCATCTGGATCAACAGCATCAATGGGAGCGGCGTGGTCGCTGGGAGCGTCAGCGCGGGCGACGAGATGACCGCCTTTCGCTGGACACCCTCCGGTGGATTTACCTATCTGCCCAAGCAAGGACCGGGCGTCACATCAGAGGCGTGGCCTCTGAATGAGGCCGGCGACGCGGCAGTCTATCTCCGCTCGTACCAGCACTATGGTCAGGACAGCCTATTCGAGCTGAGGTCGATAGTCTGGACGGCCGCTGGCGACATAATCAAGCTCGGGACCCTCGGCGGTCCGTTCACCGCCGCCAATGGCATCAACGACGCGCAACAGGTGGCCGGACACAGCCAGGTCGGCTCCAGCAGCGGACCGCTGGAGGCGGTGATCTGGAATCTCACCTCGATTACCGCCTCGCGAGCACCGAGCGCGTCGGCGTCATCGCGTCCGCCTCGCGCGGCCGCATCACACTCTCGTGCGCCGGCAAGGCAGGGGCGCACCGTAGCTCCCCAGCAGATACTCAGGCGACCATGATGCATCCGATTCACGGTTCACCCCCGCGGCTTCGACCCGCGCGCCGTCTCTGGCAGCGAGCATTGCCGGGCGCACTTCTGCTTCTTGCCGCGACGTCTGGCGCCGAAACCGCGACGGCTCAGGACATCGCGCCTTGCGCGCGCAACCCCAGCGTCTGCGACATGGCGTCGTCCTACCGCAACATGGTGGCTGCCACGCTTGACTCGGTTCGCTTCCGTTGGGAGGTGGCGGCGAACTACGGAGATGTGCGCGCCCTGACCGCACTCTACGCCTCGGACGCGATCTTCGTTGCCGCGACCGGAAGTCTCGTGAAGGGATCGGGGTCGATCGACGCGGTGGTCGCTCGGTGGCTGTCACGTGCCCACAACTTCCACCTGACGACGGACTCCTTCTACGCGAGCGGCGACATCATCGTCGCCATTACCTCGATGAGCTACGATGCTGATTGGCCGATAGGGGGGTCTTTCTCGGTGACCGATCGAGTGACGTTCGTTCTGCGGCGAGGCGCCCACGATCGGTGGTTCGTTCAGGCGCAATCCGGCGGTGGACTGCCCGTGGTTGCGCGGGCGCGCGAGGTGGCTGAGCAGACGGGCGCCGGCGCCGAGGAGACACTCGCGGTGCGAGTGACCGACGCCACAGGCGCGGCCGTCGCTAGTTCGATAGTGGCGTTCCGAAACGAAGTGGGCGTCGGGACCTTCGAGCCCTCTGCGGCGCTCACCGACATGCAAGGGGTGGCGAGAACCGTCTTCCGCCTCGGGCGGACACCGGGTCGCTACGTGGTGCGAGCAACGGCCTCTATAGCGCCTGATGATCCCCAGTTCTTCTCGATGATGGCCGGCTCGGATGCTTCACCGCCCCCCGGCGACAGCGATGCGGCGATGTCCGGTGCCTCACCACCGCGTTGACGACGAGGGAACGGAGATAGCCGATGAAGCACTCAACGCGTGGAGTGGCGCACTCTGGTCTGGTCGCGTGAGCGTGCCACTCGGCCAGAGCGCCACCGCGAGCCTGCAAGCGGTGATCTGGGACTACAGCTCGATTACCGGCGCGCGATTGGCCACCGAACTGACGGCGTGACCAACCTTGCTCACCGCGTGTATCGTGGCACAGGCGCTCCGGGCCTTACTCGTGGCCGGTGTTCCTTTGCAGGCGAGTGAAGACTCTTCGCCACCAATCTCTCGCAGCACCAGCGACAGCGCGCTCGTCGAGGTCGCGAAGCGCGAGCCGGATTCCCTCCGCGCCGCGCTCTCGACCGCCCGCGCCTTAGCGGCACACCGCGACACCGACTCCTCTCGCGCCGGCGTCGAGTTCTCCAGGCGCCTTGCAACGGCGTACGCCGCCGCGTGGAACGACTCATTCTTCGTTCGTCAGGTCTCTCGATTCGCCGCTGAGCCACCAGCCTGGCGGCGGCGGTGGGTGGCGGCGGATAGCGTGCGCCGGGGCGCGATCGCCAACGTCTCACGCATCGGTGCGCCCGCGGCGATCCGGCTCTGGCGCGGCAGCGCACGAGAGTTCCGAGCGCTGAGCGACAGCTCAGGCCTCGCCGCGGCCGTCGGCAATCTCGGTGCAGGGTTCTATCTCGAGGGCGAGCTCGACTCCGCCGGCGCCTATCTCGAACGCGCACGCCGCCTGGCGATCGCTGTCGGCGACAAGCGGACCGAAGCCAACGTTGTCGGCACTCTCGCAAGCGTCGAGAAAGACCGTGGCAGTCTGCGCGAATCGCGCGTTCTTTACGAGCGAGCCCTCGTGCTACGCGAATTGAGCGGGGATCGGCGGGGAATGGCCGCTGACCGCAATAACCTCGGCCTGGTAGCGCAGTCCCTCGGGGACTTCGATGGGGCACGCCGCGCCTTCCTCGCCGCTCTCGCCGACAATCGTGTGGCCGGTCGGCAGCACTCCGTCGCCATCAACCTGACGAATCTCGCCAATCTCGCGAGCCTGACCGGGGACTCACCCGCGGCTGACTCGCTCTATCGCCAGGCGCTCGCCATCCATTCGAGCCTGGGCGAGCGCGATGACCAGGCCGTCGTGCTCCACAATCTGGCCCTGTTGCAAATGCGTCGCGCCGACTATGACGGCGCTCTCGTCTCGCTCCGCCGTGCGCTCGCCCTCACCGACTCTACTGGCGCGACGATGGAGCATCTCGCGGAGCTCACAGATCTGGCATCGCTTCAAGCCGCTCGCGGCGAGGTCGAGGAGGGCCTCACGACGATCCGCCGCGCCCAATCCAGCGCCGAGGCTGCGAGCGCGCCTGGAGATCTGCGCGCAAGGATGGCGATGGCGCGCGGCGAGCTAGCGGTGTCGCTCAATAGATTGGCGGACGCGGAGCGCGATTACGCTCGCGCGGCGCAGCTGGCCGCCGCGGCGGGCGAGCGAAGCCTCCAGGCCGAAGCGCAGCGCGGCCAAGCGCTCCTCCTCATCGAGCGCCAGCACTACGAGCAAGCAACGGTGGTGCTCGCCGCGTCCATCCGCAACCATCAAGCCGGGGGCGATGTGCGCGGGGCCGCGGCGAGTCGCATCTCGCTAGGCTACGCCCAAGGCCAGAAGGGTGACACCGCGCACGCGCGTCGGTCGCTTTCAACGGCCCGCGGCGAGATGCGGTCGGCGGCGGATCCCGCCGGTGAAGCGGCCGCCCTTGCCACGCTCGGCAACCTCGAGCTGGGAGAAGGCGCGCTTCTTGCCGCCGAGGCGGACTTCCGCCGCGGAATCCAGGTGATGGGCGCAAACCCCACACCCGACGTCGCTTGGAGGCTCCACGCCGGCCTGGGCGCGGCCCTACGCGCGCGCGGTGCACTCCCCGAGGCCTGCACGGAGCTGCGAACTGCCATTGCGTACATCGAGCGCACGGCGGGTCGGCTTCGCCTCCCCGAACAGCGGAGCGGGTATCGCGCCGACAAGTGGGACGTCTACGCCACGCTCGCGTTCACCGAGCAACAGCGCGGAAGGACCGCCGAGGCGTTCGAGGCGAGCGAGCGCCTGCGCGCCCGTCAGGCGCTCGAGCTCCTCGATCGCGGGACGGTGCGATATTCCGCCGATGACTCGACGGCGGCCGAGGAGCAGGCCCTTCGGCATCGAGTCGATGAGCTCACGCGGCTGGTCGATGGCGGCCCGCCGACGGAGACGTCACTGCGCGGCGCCAACGACGATGCCTCAGCACGAGATGCCGCGCGCAACGCCCTCGCCGAAGCGGAGAACGAATACGACGCCTTTCTGCTCGAGCATCGAGCGGTCGACACCGCATCCGTGCGGTTGTCCGAGGTTGCGACGATGTCGGGGCGCCAAGTGTCGGCGGAGTTGCGCGCGGACGAGTTGTTGCTGGAGTACCTGATCACGGACTCTGCCGCTACCGTGTTCGCCCTGACGTCGGACACCGTTTTTGTGGCAGACCTGGACCTGCGTCGTCGGGAGCTCGCGGCGTTGGTCGACTACGCGCGTGATGCGATCGCTCGCACCACGTCGCGCAGCGTGACAGACTGGCGTGCGCCGCTCCAACGCCTCTATGGACTACTCATGCAGCCCATAGAGGACGCCGGCCTGCTTCGCGGCCGCAACCGCATCATCGTCGTGCCCCACGCCGAGCTTCACTTTCTCCCCTTCGGCGCCCTCATGCGCCCGGGAAAGGGTGACCACTTCCTGGTCGAGAGTGCGTCGATACTCACGGCCCCGAGCGCGACTCTCTGGCTCAGACTCACACAGCGAGCGCGATCAGCCGAGGGAGGAATCCTCGCGCTCGCGCCCCGCATCGACGTCCTTCCCGCCTCGGAGCGCGAGGTTGACGCGATCCGCAAGATCTACGGGTCCAGCGCGACCATCCTCCGTGGGGGCCGCGCGACGCGTGAGGCATTCGTGACCGGAGCGCCGACAAGCTCCGTCGTACACCTCGCATCGCTCGGTGTGCTCAACAAGCACAACCCGCTCTTCTCATTTGTCGAGCTTTCGCCTCACGGCTCCGACGATGGCCGACTGGAGGTGACCGATGTGCTGGCGCTTCGGATGCGTGCGAAACTCGTCACGCTGAGCGCCTGCCAAACCGCTCTCGGCGCAGGAGCACTCGCCGACGTGCCCGCGGGCGATGAGTGGGTGGGCTTCACCAGCGCCTTCTTGAGGGCAGGCGCCCGCGACGTGCTTGCAACGCTCTGGCCCGTCGAAGACGCGGCGACGGCGACGCTCATGGCCACCTTCTATCGCGTGTTCGAGACTGGCGTCCCAGCGGCGGACGCTCTCGCGGAAGCGCAGCGCGAGGCGATTCGAGATCAGGGCCGCGCAGTGCCGTTCCTCTGGGCGGGCTTTGTCGTTACGGGAGCTCGGTAGCGCAGCGTCGGTTCGATCGCGCGAACGGGGGACGAGGTCTGCCCTCACCGAGGCCCACGAGGCGCGACGCCGTCGCCGGTCCGCGGGCGCGGCCGCATAGAGCCGCGCCCGCACATGACAGCGTCCCGCCGCCGCCTCACTCGCAATCGTAGTCCACCCGCACGGCGACAAGCGGCCCGCTTGTGACCTCGACCGATATGGCGCTTCTCCAGGGCGAGCAATCGGCTCCCTTGTAGGCGTAGCCATGAGGGAAAATCATGTACGTTCCGGCAGCCAAATCGGTGAGCTCTGTGTTGCCGATGACGAGAGCGGAAAAGCCGTCCGGCCCGGTGACCGTTGCGCTGCCCTTTGTCGCGCCAGCAGGCTGCCCTACGAAGGTGATCCGCAAGCTTCCCCTCACGATGTGGTAGACGACGCTGGCTGAAGCGCTCTGATTCGCCGTGACATTTACGGTCTGCGCGGCGAGAGCTGGGGCGTAGGCAGGGCCCCCAGCACGCACAGCGAGGGCCGACACGCCGTAGCTCCCCGGCGCGAGGAAAGGCAGCGTGGACGACTCGACGAGATGCTCGGAGAAGCTGTCTGCTCCGGTCACAAGAACGTCCGCGTTGACGCCTTGCGGCAGTCCACTGATCGCAATGGCGAGGCTGCCCGCCGGGGCCGAGTGATATGTGATGTTGGCGATGGCCGTCTGGTTCGACGACACGTCGACCGTTTGGAGACGAGGATCCGGATCGTAGCGACCCACCGACGTGGTGGTGGACAGAGCCGCCACGGTGTACATGCCGGGCGACAGACCAGCGAGGGTCGTTTGGCCCGACACGTCGCGCGAGTAGCGATTGGGTCCGGAGACGTTCGCGGAAACTGCCGCCCCGGCAGGCAACCCCGAGATCTCGAGCGCCAAGGATCCCTTGGGCGCCGTGCTCGACGACTCGCAGGACGCCAGCGCAAAGGCTGCCAGGATGAACGCGACACCACGGCGCGCCGCGCAACCGCGCGCTGGCCCGAGGGGCGTGAAGGGGCTACGCATAGGTACCTCCCGATCTGGGCAGGGAAGCGGGGAGGCCTGGTCGAGCGCTCCCACACTGCACCTGCATACGGGCGATACTCTAGGCGGCAGCCTTCAGGCGGGGCTCAGTCGAGTCTCACCGCCGTGTCACCTGCTGAGCCCCCGCCGATGCGCGTCCGGTGGGTCACCTCCGCCAGGCATCGTTCTGGCGAGTGCGTTCTGACTGCAGCTCGAGGCCGGCGAAAAACCCCGCCCGGTTGATCCGGGCGGGGTTGATCGAGGCGCATTCTTCGACCGACCGTGTGCGTCCTCGCAGCGCACCACCGTCACTCGCAGTCGTAGCTGACGCTCGCGGCAGAGGCCTCATTGGCGCTGACCGCCACGGTCTGCGAGTAGGGAAATCCGCGGCAGTAGCTGCCCTTGTAGGAGAAAGCCGTGGCGGTGATGACATAGTCACCCGGAACGAGGTGGCCGAACGACTTCGAGCTCGCCAGATCCTGAGAGAAGCCGTCAGGGCCGATGACCTTCACCCGGGGTTGAGCTGAGGCGCCTGACGGCAACCCGCGGATCGATACCATCAGGCTTCCCGAGGCGGACGCGCCCCACACGGTGAAGGTCGCCCTCCCAACGTTCACCGGTGGGACAGCCCCCGTGGCATCAAAGGTCAGGACCTCGACGTCTGCTGCCAGAGGCTCAAGAAGCAGCGCCGCGGGTACGACGGCCGTGAGCTTCTCGGCACTAATGAACGTCGTCGCCAGCGCAGTCGTGTCGTGATTCACGATCCACACCGCGAGGCTGTGCACTTGGCCTTTCGAAAAGCCGGATCCCGTAATCGTCAGGTTGGCATCGGGACTCCCCGTCGCCGCGCTGTCCGGCGTAACCGAGAAGTCGGGTGGCGAGCCCCAGATGATGAAGTTCGCTTGCCCCGAGAGAATCATCGGGGCGTCGCTCTGCGGGTCCCCCGTCAATACCTTGACCGTGACGATCCCTCGGGCGGAGAGGAGCGAGGCAGGGACCAGCGCAATGAGATGATTGGGGTCGACGAACGTGGTATTCAACCAGCTATCGCCGGTCGGAGCGCTCCACACCACCCAGCTGCGGTAGTGGCCCCCCTTTACGAAGCCCGTGCCGAGAATGGTCAGGCTGAGATCATCGTGCCCGACGAGCGCGCTGTCCGGTGATATGCTGAAGCCGGGCGATGAGCCGATCACGCGGAACGACGCGGCGGCAGTTTGAGCGAGCGGCTCGCTCGCGTTTGGATCGCCCATGACGACGGAAACCCGAGCGCTGTCGGGGAGGTCTAAGAGATCCCTGGGTACCAACGCCGTGAGCTCGGTGGCATTCTTTCTCGTCGTCGAGAGCCACGCGCTCGTGTCATGCATCGACCACAGCACCCGGCTCGACGCATCGAATGAGCCCGATGTCGCGATGATCGTCAGCGTCAGGTCGTTGCCAAGGTTGTTAGCCTGCGCCGGCGATAAGCTGATCGCGCCGGCGGGGCGCGGGGCGTAAACCGGGAACGGGACGTACTCCGATACCTTGCTCGCGTGAGGCGAGTCGGAAGTGGGATCAGCGGTGACCACGTAGATCTGCGATGCGCCGGCGCGCGACAGGAGAGCCCCGGGGATGACCGCGTTGACCCGGCCCGAGCTGACCCCGGTCGTGGCCAGCGTCGTCGCGACGCCATTCTGCAGCCAGACGGCCCGGCTGGGTGCAGAGAAGAAGGGTTCGGACGATGTGATCTCGATCGCCAGATCGGTGCCGATCGCGGTGGCATGCGACGGTGCTATCGCGATCTGGTGGGGGTGTGAGGACGTCGGCGGGTTGTCGCATCCCCACGCGATACCGACGAGAGCGGCGAGAAGCACGGCGCCGCTGAGCGTCGTGAGGGGCCGAGGCGAGAGAGTCGGCGACGGGTGAGCCAGCGAGGCGAGGCGAAGCATGGAGACCTCCCGATCTGTGCGGGCGGGGGAGGGGTCGCGAATCGAGCACGCCCTCCACCGCCGCGTTCGAAGGCGCACGCTAGGCCCGGCCCATCACGGCGGCCTGACGCGGGTCTCACCGGCCCCTCACCATTCCGGCACGGTCGCAGCGCCGCGACGCCGCTGCGCAGTCGGAGCGAAGGACGTAGCTTCCCGGGGCTTTTTGTCTCAGCACACCCGGCACACCTACTCGAAAGCCGAATGCCCGACCGTCTCCTCCCGCTCCCCCTCCCCCTCCCCCTCCCCCTCGCCCTCGTTCTCGCCTCGTCGCTGGCGCTCGGTGTGCCGCCTGGAGTCGCGGCGCCTAGCGATGACATGGCCCGCATCCCCGGAGGCGCCTTCGACTACGGCACCGACTCCGCGGAAATTCCGCAGCTGATGTTGCGCTATGGCGTGACAGACCAACGAGTGGCGGCGCTCTTCCTCGAGGAGGTCCCGCGGCGCCGGGTCACGGTCGCAAGCTTTCTCATGGATCGTACCGAGGTCACAACAGCGTCCTTCGCCCGATTCGTGGCTGAGAACCCGCGTTGGGCGAAGACGGGTGACTCTGCGCGGACCTCCAATGGCGACTATCTGCGCCCCTGGGCTGGCGGCCGGCCGCCGTCGCGGAGCGATAGTCTCCCAGTCACCTTCGTCACCTGGTTTGCCGCGACGTCCTACTGCGCCTCGATGGGCAAGCGGCTACCGACCGAGGTCGAGTGGGAATACGCCGCTCGTGGCGGTCTGGTTGGAGAGACATTTCCATGGGGGCCAGAGCTCCCTACCCCGTCGCGCGCGAATTACGGGGCGAGCGGCATCGACGCTCCCGTCGACGTGGCGCGCTATCCCGCCAACGGATACGGGCTCTTCGACATGGCCGGCAACGTCTGGGAGTTCGTCGCCGATCGGTGGACGAGCCCACGCGCGGCGAGGTCCGACGCGGCCAGAGGGAATGCGCCGTGGAGTAGCAACGCGGAGCAAGCCGCGAAGGAGCGCGTCGTTATCCGCGGCGGCTCATTCGGAGGTGGCACGATCAACCTCCGCGTGCGATACCGCGACAGCCACCCTGCCGGGGGCGCCGCGGCGCACGTGGGGTTTCGTTGCGCGAAGGACACCTAACGCTCGCGCGGGCACGGGGTGTGGGCGGAGTCGAAAGGCCGCCCGCTCACAGCATCGACAAGCGGATCCGGTCGCGCACCGACCCGGATCCTATTATGTTGACCCGGCTCGGTCTTGACACGGAACACCTTCTGTCGCCGAGCGCATCACCGTCCCACCGCTTGCGCCGGCGCCGACGGACGCCATCCCTACAGACGCTCGCGACCCTGCAGCTGCACTCCCATTCGAAGGAGGAGCTGTTCGTGCGTCGCCTGCGCATCACCATCCTCGACATCACCACGGAACGCCCGACCAGGGCGCTCTACGCGCGCGTCCTCAACGCCAACCTCGCCAGCATCATGCCGCAGGCGCTCGCCGTCTGGTGCGAGCAGCTCGGTCACCAGGTGCACTTTGTCTGCTACACCGGGTTCGAGGACCTGCTGGAAGAAGTGCTCGTGCCAACCGATGTCCTCTTCGTCGGCGCATTCACACAGGCGGCGTATCTCGCCTACGCGATAAGTCATCTCCACCGCCGTCGGGGCGCCGTGACGATCCTGGGTGGACCGCACGCGCGGTGCTATCCCGAGGATGCGCAGCTGCACTTCGACTACGTCCTCGGATTCACCGACCAGCCCCTGGTCGACGAGATCCTCCGCGAGTGTGCACCGCACCGGCCGATCGGTATGCACCGATCGGTGGCTCGCCAACCTGCCACTCTGCCGGGAGTGCGGGAGCGGTGGAAGTTCATCGCGCCGACGATCGCGAAGGCGCCGGTCTTCAAGATCGTTCCGATGATCGGAAGCCTCGGCTGTCCGTACACGTGCAATTTCTGCATCGACTCCACGGTGCCGTACCAGCCTCTAGGCTTCGACCAGATCAAAGAGGATCTCCGCTTTCTGCTCGGCAAGATCGAGCGGCCCATTGTCGGGTGGCACGATCCCAACTTCGGCGTGCGCTTCGACGACTACCTATCGGCAATCGAGGAAGCGGTCCCTCCGGGACGCATCCACTTCGTGGCCGAGAGCAGTCTCTCGCTCCTCTCCGAGCCACATCTCGCACGTCTTAAACGCAACGGCTTTCAAGCCCTGTTGCCTGGGGTGGAGTCCTGGTTCGCGATGGGGGCGAAGAGCAAGACGGGGGCAGCGATCGGGCTCGACAAGGTGCGCCAGGTGTCCTCGCACCTCAACACGGTGTTGCGGTACATCCCCTACGTGCAGGCGAACTTCGTCCTCGGGCTCGATACCGACGAGGGCGCGGCTCCCTTCGAGCTCACGAAGCAGTTTCTCGACCTTTCACCACGGGCCTTCCCCGCATTCTCGCTCTTGTCCGCGTTCGGCCGCGCGGCGCCGATGAACCTGGAGCTCCAGCGCCAGGGGCGAGTCGTCCCCGTCCCGTTCCACTTTCTCGACGGTAGCCAGGCAATGAACGTCCGCCCATTGAACTACGATTGGCTGCCGTTCTACGATCGACTCCTCGACCTCGAAGCGCACGCGTTCCGGCTCTCGCGCCTGGTCCGATGCATGCCGGCCAAAAGCGCGGTTCCGCGCTGGTTCAACGTGGTGCGCGGCCTCTCATCGGAGAGGTACGGTCGGATGCGACAGCACGCCCGAGTGCGGCAGCTCTTCCAGACTGACGGAGCCACGCGCCGATTCTTCGACGGTGAGTCGAGAAGGGTGCCCGACGTGTTGGTGAGGCGGGTCCGCCAGGACCTGGGCAAGCTCTGGGACGCGCTGCCGGACGACTCGCTCACGCACGAGGCGAACGCGTATCTCCTCAGCACCGGCGAGCGGGCGGCCCAACTCGCGTAGACGCGCTATGGCGCTGGCCCGCGCGTGAGGGAGGCGCGACGCCATGACGCTTCCGCTCCGTGCCAGACGACATGACCCGGCTGGGGATCGAACCCAGGACCTACGGATTAAAAGTCCGTTGCTCTACCAACTGAGCTACCGGGTCGGGTGTCTGTAACTTGCGTCTGCGTAGTGCGTTGCGGCAGTGGTCTGAGCGGGCAGCCACACCGGAAACGGCCTCCCCGACCTCCGGTCACCCGCCCAGTGCGGCTGCTTCTTCACGCAGCCATGGTCCCTTGCCGCCGTCAACTCTGACACGCCTTCTGCGACGTCACAGCTCGACGTAAGCATGACGTCCGGGTCCCGGCGAACTTCTCGCGCGCTCGGGGTAAACAGCAGAGGCGACGCTCCGCGCGACGGAACCGACCGCGCGACAGACGCGGAAATCGCCTCGAAGGCCGCACCAGCCACTCAACTCGCTGCAAGGAGGATCGATGACCATCCATGGTTTGCCGATGCTCGCTGCGATCGCCGTGCTGTGCGCAGGATCGACGGTCGCGCAACAATCTCCGGATCTTACGGCCTATCTGATGTCCGACCGTGCGGCGGAGATCGCACTCGCCAGAAGCGCCGCGCCGAAGCACGTCGGCGACTCGGCGACGGTACTGGTGCTGACGAGAACCGGCTACGTCGATGCCGCGCAGG
>Ga0187777_10001052_pt1 | contig 18055 bp, 16 predicted proteins | sample 1015_Q2_SP5_10_M_FD_132416 | JGI IMG/M metagenome (GOLD analysis project Ga0187777, IMG submission 132416) | Tropical peat soil microbial communities from peatlands in Department of Meta, Colombia - 1015_Q2_SP5_10_MG | ecosystem: Environmental > Terrestrial > Soil > Wetlands > Peat | place... | reverse complement strand
TCGAGGCCGTCGACGCGCACGGCGCCGCGGTCGGGGTCGTACGTGCGGCTCAACAACTTCGCCACGCTCGACTTGCCCGCGCCGGTCACGCCGACGAGCGCGGTGACGGAGCCGGGCGCGACGGTGAACGACACGTTGCGCAGTACCTGCCGCCCGGTGTGCGGATACGTGAAGTCGACCTGGTCGAACGCGACCTCGCCCTCGAGCGGCGGACACACGGGCGCGCGGTCGTCGACCGCGGGCAGCACCGGCACGCCGAACGGCTCCTCGAGGCGCTTCCACGACACGTGGGCCCGGATGACCTGGGAGTACTGGTCGCCGAGCACGACGAACGGCGACGTCGCCGTCTCCGCGAGCAGCCGAAGCGTGAGCGCGCTGCCGATCGACAGCGCGCCCGCGAGCACCTCGTTCCCCGAGATGTAGAGCACGGTGACGGCGGTCAGCTGGCCGATGCAGAGCATGGTGGCGCTGAACGAGTTGGAGATGATCTGCACCCGACGTCGTGACGCGCGCAGCTCCCAGCACAACGAACGGAACTTGCGCTCGAGCCGGTCGCCCGCAGCCATCTGCGCGATCTCCCGCCGCCCGAGGAAGTCCTCCTCGAACTTGGCGGTGACGCGGCCGAGCCGGTCGCGCGCCACCTCGTTGGCGCGGCGGTTGAGCGGCAGGTTGACGGCGGTCATCACCAGGATCACGGCCGCGACCACGAGCACGACGGGGAAAACGCTCGGGCTGATCACGAGGATCGCCGCGAATGCGAGGACGATCTGCGCGACCTGCGTCACCGCGAACAGCGCCACTTCCTGGAAGAAGCTGCGCAGGATGTCGAGGTCCCACACGAGCCGCGCCGACACCTGCCCGGGCAACTCGCGGTCGTAGTAGTCGACGCCCAGCCGGCTCAAGCGCTGGAATTGCCGGCGACGGAACAGGTAGAGCACGCCCTGCGTGAAGCGCTGGCCGACCACCCAGAACCCGTAGGCAGAGAACGCGGTGAGGAACGCGACCACGACGAGGAGCAGCACGCGCACGTCGACCGCGCCCATGTCCCCCTGCTCGACGAGGTCGGACACGGAGCCGAACGCGAACTGCGGCGCGATCTGCCCGAGCGTCATGAGGGTGACGAGCGCGATGCCGCCGACGAGCAGCCACTGGAACCGACGCACGACCTCCCAGCCGCCGACGGGTGCGTCGGTCACGGCCGCCTCGTCCGACACCGGCGGGCGCTCGGTGCTGACGTCGACCGACTCGAGGTCGCGGCGAGCCGAGTCCGTGTACGAGGCCGGCGCAGGCGACGGCGCCACGCCAACCGCGGGCTCGTCGAAGCGCTCCGCGTGGGTCGCCACCTCGTCGACGGCCTCGGCGATCACCTGCTCGGCGGGCGGGGGCAGGTGCACCACGCGGTCGGCGATGTGCGCCGGCAACCGTCGGCGCGTGATCAGCAGCACCGCGGTCTGCGGTGCGTGCAACCGCAGCCGGGCGAAGATCTCCTCCTCGAGCGACGGGTTCACGGCGCTGAGCGCGTCGTCGAGCACCAGGACGCGCGGCGGCGCCACGAGCGCGCGGGCGAGCGCCACACGCTGGCGCTGACCGCCCGAGAGCGTGAGGCCGCGGTCGCCGAGGGCGCCGTCGAGGCCGCCGTCGAGGCTGGTGATCACATCGTCGGCGGCCGCGGTGTAGACGGCCGCGGCCAGGGCGTCGTCGTCGCCGTCGCCGCCCAGGCGCAGGTTCTCGGCGAGCGAGTCGGCGAACAGGAACGGCTCCTCGCCGACGATCCGGATCGCGCCGCGGAGCTCGTCGTTGCCGGGACCCGCGAGATCGGCGCCGTCGACGAGCACCTGCCCGCGCGTCGGCCGGGTGAGGCCGCACGCGAGGGCGGCGACCGTCGACTTGCCCGATCCCGGCGGTCCCGTGACCGCGACCACCTCACCGGGCGCAGCGTGGAGGCGCAGCCCGTCGAGCACCAGGCGGCCGTCGAAGGCGACGTCGACGTCGTCGATCACGATCCCGGCGCCGCGGCTGCTCGGCGCCGGGCCGACGGTGCGGGCGGAGGCGCCGGTGCGCTCGCCGCCACGCCCCATCTCGATGACCTCCCGCAGCCGGTCCTGGGCGCTCCGGAAGTACTGCCACGTGCTGATGAGGCCGTCGAGCCCGGACCCCAATTGAGTGGTGAAGGTCGCGAGCTGGAAGGCGATCAGGAACGTGCCGAGCGTGATGTGGTCGTCGGCCACGAGCCGGGCGCCCACATAGAGGAGGAGCGCCTGAGTGAGCACGGGCAGCGCCTTCACCGGCAGGTTGAAGCGCGCCAGTACGCGCGCACGCGTCATCGAGTAGCGATACACCCGCAACGCCACGTCCGCGACGCGAGCACGCTCGTTCTCCTCGCGGCCGAACGCCTTCACCACCCGGATGCCGCGCACCGGTTCATCGACAGCGGTGGTGACCTCGGCGCGCTCGTTGAGCTCGGCCCACGACAGCGCGGCGAGCTTCGGGCGGATCGCGCGCAGCAGCCGGATCATGATCGGCAGTGGCAGCAGCGTGACGATCGCGAGCAGCGGGCTCAGGATGAAGAGGTAGACGCCGATCCCGAAGATCGCGGGCCCGAGCGCGAGCGCGGTGGGGAGCAGATCCATGATCGACTGCACGATCTGCAGGTCGGAGAGGGAGCGGGTGATCAGCTGGCCGCCCGCGATCTCGTCGAGCTCGCGGACCTCGGCGGTCTGGATCGCGTGGTAGAGGTCGGTGCGCAGGTCGTACTCGAGTTGGTACGCCACGCGGGCGAGGGTCTGGGTGAGCGCGAACACGAAGAACCCGGCGAGGATCGCGAGGCCGACGATGCGCCAGAGGTAATAGGAGAGCGGGACGGTCTGGTCGACGATGCCGTTGTCGACCATCGCGCGCGTGAGCCCGATCACCGGGATGTAGGCGATGCCGCCGACTGGGAGCACGACGAGCAGGAGCAGCAGGAACCTCTTCTGGCGACCCAGGTAGCGCCAGGCGAGCGACCCGCGCACCGCCTGCCACCCGTTCCGGGCGCTGCGCACCGGATGTGTCCACCGTCGTGCCACGTGCCCCTCCGGGCCGTCAACGGCAGACGTCGGTGTCAGGCCGCTGCGCCCGACATGTTCGCACGCGCCGGACGGGACACCTCGACGGGGCACGGCTCGACGGGGGCACGGTGCGACGGGCATGTGACTGAGGTCGCGCATGACGGGGTAGCTATCGTGATCGCCATCGAGAGGGGTTGCTGTGGAACCCACGGGAGCGCCGGTCGACCGAGACGAAGCCGCGCTCGCGGAAGCTCGTGCGGTACGGGCCCGTCGCCGTCGCCGGCGTCGGCGCGGCGCGTTCTGGCTCTTGTTCCTCGTGCTCGTCCTCGTCGGCGTCGGCTCGGCGGCGGTCCTGTTCGGCTGGAGCCCCGGTGGTTCGAGCAACCCGTCGGCCACGGACCTCACGACGACCACGACGACGTCGGGCCTTCCCCACATCCCGCCCGCCCGGTTGTACAAGACGACCGATGGGGTGAACGTGCGCGCCGGTCCGGCGACGACGTACCCGACCATCGGCACGATCGAGACGGGCGTCCCGGTGCTCGTGGTGTGCGCGATCGACGGCGAGAACGTCAACGGGCCCGGCGGCCCGACGAACCAGTGGGTGCGTATCGTCTTCAACGGCAAGGCCGGTTACATCACCGCGGCATACGTCAGCATCGGACCCGAGATCAACGACCCCCGGCAGATCGGGCGGTGCCCGCCGGTGTAGGTCGGGCGCGAGCGCACGAGGAGAACAGGTGTCGGATCGAGAGGAGACAGGGTGGACGTGAGCAGGCTGCGACCGCTCGAGCGCCGCATCGTGCGGTGGGCGCAAGAGGGTGTGCCCCACGACGAGATCGGTCGTCGCTTCCGGCGCGGCCCCGACTTCGTCGAGCAGGTGATCATGCTCGCCTCGCTGCCCGACCGTCACGCCGGACCCGACGCCGCCGGGCGCGAGCTGCGGCCACTCGAGCGACGGATCCTGGACTGGCGCGCGGCCGGTGCGTCGCACGCCGAGATCGCGCCCCGGTTCCGGCGCAGCGAGTCGTTCGTCGCCCGCGTGGAGGAACTGGCCCGCTACAAGCTGGACGCGCGCTGAACCACGTGCGCTGACTCTTCCCGCGTTCTCGCGTCCTCCTTACGCGGCGTCCGTACGGTCGGTCGCATGCGAACGACGAGGAGGACCGACATGTTGCAGGTGAGCGTGCGGCAGCGCCGCTGCGTGGGCAACGGCTGCTGCGCCGAGATCGCGCCGGAGATCTTCGTGCTCGGCGAGAACGACGTGGCCTTCGTCTGCCAGGGCGGCCAGGTGCTGCCCGGCGAGACCACCGCGATCGTTCCCGAGCACCTCGAGGCGGCAGTGCTCGAAGCCGCCGACGAGTGCCCGGCCGAGTGCATCCTGGTGGAGCTCGCGCGCTGATCGACTCCCCTGCGTCTCGCCCGCGCGCCATAGTGGGCGGATGCGCTGGCGATCGGACACGGTGGTCACGGCCGTTGCCGCGCTGGTCCTCGCACTGGCGCCGGTACACGCGGCGGTCGCAGCCGACGCGTCGTCCGGCGCGGGCGTCACCGTCGCCCACGACGTCGTGTACCGCACGGTCGACGGGGCACCCCAGCTCCTCGATGCGTACGTGCCCACCGCCGACACGGTCGAGCGCCCGGTGATCCTGCTGGTGCACGGGGGCGCGTGGCGCGGCGGCGACAAGACGAACCTCGTCGCCGAGGGCATGAAGCTCGCGCAGCTCGGCTACGTCGCCTTCTCCGTGAACTACCGGCTCACGCCTACGTACGCCTACCCGGCCGCGGTCGACGACGTACAGGCCGCAGTGCGGTGGGTGCGCGCGCCGAAGCAGGTGAAGACGTACGAGACCGACCCGAAGCGCGTCGGAGCGCTCGGCGCGTCGGCGGGCGGTCACCTCGTGGGCATGTTGGCCACGCTCGGGCAGGGGTCACGCACGAGCGGGGCGCGCATCCGCGCCGCGGTGAGCTGGTCGGGCCCGATGGACTTCAACCTCTGGCCGCTCGCGCAGTTCGGCCGAGAGCCGCCGGGCGGCGACGACCTCGCCTCCGACGTGCTGAGCTTCCTCGGCTGCCCCACGGGTGATCCCTGCCCGAACGCGACGCGTGCTTCGCCCATCAGCCACGTCGACAAGACCGACGCCCCGATGCTCCTCGCCAACTCCACCGACGAGCTCGTCCCCCTGGCGCACGCCACCACGATGGACGCGGCGCTGAAGGCGGCGGGGGTGCCCGACCAGCTCGTCGTGTTCCCGGGCGACCGGCACGCGCAGGCGTTCGCCGACGACGTGTGGCCGCAAACCGTCGCGTTCCTCGAGCAGTACGTCGGGAAGCCCCCGTCCGCGAACCCGAAGTGATCCAAGGGCCTGAGACGAGACCACCGAAGAGGAACGAACGAGGAGAGCGCGATGGCGAAGTACGCGCTGGCGTATGTGGGTCACAGCGGGATGCCCGAGTCGACGAGGCGATGGACATGTGACCGATCGCGCCCACGGCGGTTCGCGTTTCGGAGCGTTCGGGTCCCAGCCGGCCGTTAGCCTCGTCGCACCATGAGCCAGGAGACCTTCGACCTCGGCGACGTGCCCGCCGAGCCGACCTTCTCGGTGGGCGAGCTCACCACGCAGGTGAGCGACGCCCTCCGGCGCGCCTTCCCCGAGCAGGTCTGGGTGCGGGGAGAGGTCCAGAACCTGAAGCGGTACTCGAGCGGCCACACCTATTTCTCCCTCGTCGAGAAGGGCGCGGGCACCGGCGACAAGATGCGGGCGCGTCTCGAGTGCGTGCTGTTCCGTGACGACCGACCCGCCGTCAACCGTGCCCTGAAGCAGGTGCCGGGGGCCGAGCTCGGCAACGACGTCGAGGTGCGGATCCGCGGCCGGGTGTCGGTCTACCAGGGGAAGCTGCAGCTCGTCATGAGCGCGATCGACCCCGTGTTCACGGTCGGGGGCATCGCGGCCAACCGGGACAAGGTGCTGCGGGCGCTCGCCGCCGACGGCGTGCTCGACGCGAACCCGCGCCTGCCCATGCCGCTCGTGCCCCTGCGTGTCGGCCTCGTCACGAGCGAGGGGAGCGCGGCGTACCACGACTTCGTGCACGAGTTGGAGGCGAGCGGGTTCGCTTTCCGTGTGGCGGTGCTCGACGTGCGGGTGCAGGGCGCGGCTGCGTCCCGCCGGATCGTGTGGGCGCTGCGACAGCTCGCGGCACGTGCGTTCGACGTCGTCGTGCTCGCGCGCGGCGGCGGATCGCGCGCCGATCTGGCACCGTTCGACACCGAGCTCGTCGCGCGTGCGATCGCGGCGATGCCGATACCGGTGCTCACCGGCGTGGGCCACGAAGTCGACCGCAGCGTGGCCGACGAGGTCGCGCACACCGCGTGCAAGACGCCCACCGCGTGTGCGCAGACCCTGGTGCAGCGCGTGCGCGCGTTCGTCGACGACCTCGACGACGCCGCGCATCGCGTCTCGTCGCTGGCGCGCTCACGCGCCGCGATCGCCTCGCACCAGCTCGACGATGCCGCGCGTCGCGTGCAGCGCGACGCGCCGTCCGCGCTGGCGCGCCAGCGCACTCGCGTCGACCGTGCGCACGGGAGGGCGCAGGAGCTGGCGCGCCGGCGGGCGCGCGACGCGTCCCGCGACCTCGACGACTGCACGCGGCGGCTGGGCGACCTCGGGCGACGCGGCGTGGCCACCGCCGGCCGCCGGCTCGACGCCGCGGAGCGCGCCGTGCGGGCGCTCGATCCGCGCCGCGTCCTCGAGCGCGGTTACACGATCACCCGCGCGGCCGACGGCCGCGTGGTGCGGCGTGTCGCGGAGGTGGCGGTGGGCGGCGAGCTCGTCACCGAGCTGCCGGCGGGGCGCATCACCAGCCGGGTCGAGGCCGCCGAGGACGACGCATGAGTGCCGACGAGATCGGATACGCCGACGCCATGGTCGAGCTCGACGAGATCCTCGCCGAGCTCGAAGCCGACGACCTCGACGTCGACGTGCTCGCCGAGCGGGTCAAGCGCGCCAGCGAGCTGATCCAGCTGTGTCGCACTCGTATCGCGCGTGCGCAAGCCGACGTCGACCGGATCGTCACCGACCTGGAGTCGTTCGGCCCCGCCGATGAGTGACGCCCGCGGTCCCGAGTCGCTCGAGACCGGGTGGCTCGCCGGCACGCCCGCGGGCGACACGCTGCTGCGGCGCTACGTCCTCGCGAACGCGGAGTGGATGGAGGCGGTCGCGCGCGCGTCCGGCCGCCCCGTTTTGCGCACCGACGACCTGGTCGTGGTCGACGAGCACTCCCCGCACCTGCTGATGAACACCGGCATCCTCGTGCGGCCGGTCGAGCCCGGGCGCGAGGAGGCGATCGTCGCCGACCTCGCGGAGTTCTTCACCGGTGGCGACGAGCCGTACTCGTTGTTCTGTCCGTGGCCGACCGACCTGGCGGGCCTGGTGGTTGTCGGCCACCCACCGCTGATGCTGCGACCGGCCGCGAGTGCCGTGCCGCCCGTCCCGCCGGGGCTCGAGATCGCCGTGGCGACGGTCCGCGAGGAGCTCGACGAGTACGAGCAGGTGCTCGTCGACGGTTTTCCGCTCGCCGAGCTCCAGCCGTGGCGTTCGGGTGTGGTGTTCCATCCCGCGAACCTGCACGTTCCGGGGGTGCAGTTCTTCGTGGGCCGTGCCGGCGGCCGCGCGGTGACGGTCGCGATGTCGATCGTGGGTTGCGGCGTCAACCACGTGGAGTTCGTCGCGACGATGCCCGATGCTCGGGGCCGCGGCTACGGCGAGGCGGTCACGTGGGCGGCCACCATGGCTGCGCCCGAGCTGCCGTCGCTCCTCATCGCGTCCGACATGGGCCGGCCCGTCTACGAGCGGATGGGCTATCTGGCCCTCGTGCGCTGGACCCTGCTCGTGGGGCGCCGCTGAATCTCGTGACCGCGACGGCTCAGCTCGCCTGGCCCGCGAGCTTCCGGTTCTTGAACTGCGCCTTCACGTAGTCGCGCGCCAGGATGGCGATGAAGTCGATGCTGATCTCCTTCGGGCAGGCCTTCTCGCACTCGCCGTGCCAGGTGCACGACCCGAAGTAGCTCTCCATCGTCTCGACCATGTTCACGACGCGCTCGTACCGCTGCGGCTGCCCCTGCGGCAGCAGGCCGAGGTGCGCGACCTTCGCCGCAGTGAAGAGCTGCGCGGCGCCGTTCGGGCACGCGGCCACGCACGCGCCGCACCCGATGCACGCCGCCGCGTCCATTGCCGCGTCGGCCGCCTCCTTGGGCACGAGGATGAGGTTGGCGTCGGGCGCGCTGCCGGTGGGCGCGGTGATGTAGCCACCCGCCTCGACGATGCGGTCGAGCGCGGTGCGGTCGACGACCAGGTCGCGGATGACGGGGAAGGCGCGGGCGCGCCACGGCTCGACGGTGATGAGGTCGCCGTCGTCGAACTTGCGCATGTGGAGCTGGCACGTGGCGGTGCCGGTCTCGGGGCCGTGGGCACGGCCGTTGATCATCATCGAGCACGACCCGCAGATGCCTTCGCGGCAGTCGTGGTCGAACGCCACCGGCTCACGCCCGTTCGCGATCAACCGCTCGTTGAGCACGTCGAACAGCTCGAGGAACGACATGTCGGGGCTCACGCCCGGCACGTCGTACTCCTCGAAGGCTCCGGTCGCGGTCGGCCCCGCCTGCCGCCACACCCGCAACTTCAGGTCCATCTGCTCTCTTTCCTCGGTTTTGGCGTCTTTGAGTGGGGCTATAGCCCCACTCAAAGACGCCAAAACGAACGGGTCATGCGTAGCTGCGCTGGGCGAGGTGGACGGACTCGAACTCGAGCGCTTCTTGGTGGAGCTCCGGGGGTGTGCCGACGCCCGTGAACTCCCAGGCGGCGACGTAGGAGAACTCGTCGTCGTCGCGCAGCGCTTCGCCGTCCTCGGTCTGGTGCTCCACACGGAAGTGGCCGCCGCAGCTCTCCTCGCGGTGCAGCGCGTCGATGCACAGCAGCTCGCTGAACTCCAGGTAGTCGGCCACGCGCCCGGCCTTCTCGAGCGACTGGTTCAGGCTCTCGTGCTCGCCGAGCACCTTCACGTCGGCATAGAACTCGTCGCGCAGCGCGGGGATCGCCGACAGCGCCTTCTCGAGGCTCTGCCGGCTGCGTTCCATCCCGCAGTTCTCCCACAGCAGGTCGCCGAGCTCACGATGGAAGTAGTCGACCGACCGGCTGCCGTTGATCGACATCAACCGGCGAGACTGCTCCTGCACGTTCGTCTCGGCCTCGCGGAAGGCCGGGTCGTCGGCGGCCACGAGCTGCTGCCCGAGCAGCGGCGCGAGGTGGTCGGAGATCGTGGCCGGCAGCACGAAGTAGCCGTCGGCCAGCCCCTGCATGAGCGCGCTCGCACCGAGCCGGTTGGCGCCGTGGTCGGAGAAGTTCGCCTCGCCCAGCACGTACAGGCCGGGAAGGTTGCTCATCAGGTTGTAGTCGACCCAGAGCCCGCCCATCGTGTAGTGGATCGCGGGGTAGATCCGCATCGGCACCTTGTACGGATCCTCGTCGGTGATGCGCTCGTACATCTCGATGAGGTTGCCGTAGCGCTCCTCGATGACGTCGTGACCGAGACGCCCGATGGCGTCGGTGAGGTCGAGGTAGACGCCGTTCTCGAGCGGCCCGACGCCCCGCATCGCGTCGACCTCGCGCTTCGCCGCGCGCGACGCGATGTCGCGCGGCACGAGGTTCCCGAAGGCGGGGTAGCGGCGCTCGAGGAAGTAGTCGCGCTCGCTCTCGGGGATCTGATCGGGGGGACGGGCGTCGCCCGCCTGGGCCGGCACCCAGACCCGACCGTCGTTGCGGAGCGACTCGGACATCAGCGTCAGCTTCGACTGGAAGTCGTCGCTGCGCGGGATGCACGTGGGGTGGATCTGCGTGTAGCACGGGTTCGCGAAGAGCGCGCCGCGCTTCGCTGCCCGCCACGCTGCGGTGACGTTGCTCGCCTTGGCGTTGGTCGACAGGAAGAACACGTTGCCGTATCCGCCGGTGGCGAGCACCACGGCGTGCCCCGCGTGCGACTGCACTGAGCCCGTGATGAGGTCGCGGGTGACGATTCCGACGACACGGCCGTCCTTCACCACGAGGTCGAGCATCTCCGTGCGATCGCGCAGCGTGACGGTGCCGGCCGAGACCTGGTGCATCAGCGCCTGGTACGCGCCGAGCAGCAGTTGCTGGCCCGTCTGACCGCGCGCGTAGAACGTCCGCGACACCTGGGCGCCGCCGAACGAGCGGTTGTCGAGCAGGCCGCCGTACTCGCGGGCGAAGGGCACGCCCTGCGCGACGCACTGGTCGATGATGTTCACGCTCAGCTCGGCGAGGCGGTACACGTTGGCCTCGCGGGAGCGGAAGTCTCCGCCCTTGACGGTGTCGTAGAAGAGACGGAACACGCTGTCGCCGTCGTTCCGGTAGTTCTTCGCCGCGTTGATGCCGCCCTGGGCCGCGATGCTGTGCGCGCGCCGGGGCGAGTCGTGGAAGGTGAACAGCGTCACGTGGTAGCCGAGCTCGCCGAGCGACGCCGCGGCCGAAGCGCCCGCCAACCCGCTGCCCACGACGATGACCTCGTACCGCCGCTTGTTGGCCGGGTTCACCAGCTTGACGTCGAAGCGGTGGTGGCTCCACTTCTCCTCGATGGGGCCTTCGGGGATGTGCGCGTCGAGTGATCCGATCATGGCGTTACAACTCCTGTGACGATCAGGAGCGGCATGCTCACGTAACCGACGGTCAAGACGACGGCGAATGTGCCGGCGAAGTAGCGCTTCCAGAGGTTGTACCTCGGGTTGTTGATCCCGAGGCTGTTGAACATCGCCCACGCGCCGTGGAAGACGTGGATGCCGAGCGCGATGCAGGCCAGGACGTAGACGATCGCGACGGGCCAGTGCTGGAAGCTCACGAACATGTTGTGGTACGGGTCGCCGCGTACGAAGTCGTCGTTGGCAGTGCCCCAGGTCTGGTCCATCAGGTGGTAGACGAGGAACAGGGCGACGATCACGCCCGTCCAGCGCATCGTGCGTGACGCGAAGTTCGCCGCCACGTAGTCGCGCTTCGACTGGTACTTCACCGGACGCGCCGCGTGGTTCATCCGGGTGAGTTGGTACGCGGCGACGACGTGCACGAAGAAGGCAGCGATGAGCACCGTGCGCAACGCCCACAGCACGACGGTGCGCGGGAACACGGGCTCGCCCAGGGTGCGCAACCACTCGGCGTAGGTGTCGATCTGCTCGCGCCCGAGGAACACCTTCAGCGTGCCGACCATGTGGGCCAGGACGTAGCCGAGCAGGATCACCCCGCTCACCGCCATGAGCCATTTCTTGCCTACGGCCGACTTCCAGAACCGGACGAGGAAGTGCCCCTCGGGCTTGGGCAGCGGGGCCGGCGCGCCCACGTACCGGACGAGCACGTCGGCGTCGTCGGCGCCGGGCATTTGCTCCGCGGTCGAGACCTCACCTTCCACTTTGGTCACGGCTCGGCAACCTAGCGTCCGGCCTCGGCGCAAGTGGGATTGTGAAAACGTCCACGAGCGAGCCATGGCAGGGGCCGCGGGCGATCGCGCCGCGGCGGTGATCCGCCGCGCGCCCGGCCGCCCGCCGAGGGACCGCTGATACGGTGGCGGCAGCGGTGCGTTCGATCCGCGGCGTGCGATCCAAGGAGTGAGCTGCATGTCCCGTCCCGGAACCCTCGGCGAGCTCAGGGAGAGCGGTTGGGTCTCGCGCCCGGTCAAACAAGAGGTGCGCGCCAACGCGATCGCCCGCATCGCCGAGGGGCGACAGCTCGTCGACGGGGTCATCGGCTACGAGGACACGGTCCTCCCCCAGCTCGAGAACGCGCTGATCGCGGGCCACGACGTGATCTTCCTCGGTGAGCGCGGCCAGGCGAAGACGCGCATGATCCGCTGGCTCACCGAGCTGCTCGACGAGTGGATGCCGATCGTGGCCGGCAGCGAGATCAACGACGACCCGTACAACCCGGTCTCGCAGCACGCACGCGTGCTCGTCGCCGAGCGCGGCGACGAGACGCCGCTCGAGTGGGTGCACCGAGACCGCCGTTTCGGCGAGAAGCTCGCAACGCCCGACACCTCCATCGCCGACCTCATCGGCGAGGTCGACCCGATCAAGGTGGCCGAAGGCCGCTACCTCTCCGACGAGCTCACCATCCACTATGGGCTCGTACCCCGCACCAACCGCGGCATCTTCTCCATCAACGAGCTCCCCGACCTCGCCGAGCGCATCCAGGTGGGTCTGCTGAACGTGCTCGAGGAGCGGGACGTGCAGATCCGCGGCTACAAGATCCGGCTTCCCATCGACGTGATGCTGCTCGCGTCGGCGAATCCGGAGGACTACACGAACCGCGGCAGGATCATCACCCCGTTGAAGGACCGGTTCGGCTCGCAGATCCGCACGCACTACCCACTCGACGCCGAGCTCGAGGCGGCGGTGGTCACCCAGGAGGCGAAGCCGCTCGCCACCACGGGCCTCAACGTGCACGTCCCGAGCTTCATGACCGAGATCGTCGCCGAGATGAGCCAGCAGGCGCGCCGGTCACCGCACATCAACCAACGGTCCGGCGTCTCGGTGCGGCTCTCGATCGCCAACTACGAGACGCTGGTCGCGAACGCCACGCGCCGCGCGTTGCGGCACGGCGAGACGGAGGTCGTACCGCGCGTGAGCGATCTCGAGGCTCTCGTCGCCAGCACCGCGGGCAAGGTCGAGTTCGAGACCGTCGACGAAGGTCGCGAGGAGCAGGTGCTCGACCGCATCGTGAAGGCGTCGGTGCTCGAGACGTTCCGCGCTCGCACGCGTCCGGAGAAGCTCACCGAGCTCGTCGGCGCGTTCGACGGCGGGCTCGTCGTGCACACGGGTGAGGACATCGCGTCGGGCGAGTACGCCAAGCTCGTCTCCGACCTGCCGGGGCTGCGCGCGACCCTCGCCGACCTCGACGTCGGTGAGACGCCCGCGGGCGTCGCGTCGGCCGTCGAGTTCGTGCTCGAGGGGCTGCACCTCTCGAAGCGGCTCAACAAGGACGCGGTCGCCGGCCGCGCCGCGTACCGCGGTCGCGGCTGACCCGAGTGCCCGCTCGGGCCACCCGCTACGGCTCGGGGGTGTTGACCTCCGCGGCCGCGCCGGCCGTCCCCGACTCCGACGCTTCGGACGCCTCGGACTCCTCCGACGCTGCCGACGCGCCGGAAGGCCCGGTTTCGCTCGCCGCGGCCGGCCCGGATCCGTCGACCGCCTCGAGCAAGGAGGTGTCGTCGGGCGCGGCCGCGCCGTCGGGCGCGGGAGCGGGCGTGGGCATCGGTGCCGGCGGAGGGGGCACGGCGTCCTGGGGCAGCACGGCCACGTCGCGGATGCGATAGCCCCAGCCGACCCACGCCACCAACGACGACAGCGCCGCGATCAGGAGCGGCGCGAGCAGGATGGAGCCGAGGTTGACCGTCCACCGACCGTCCTGCCATCCGAGCGCTCCGATCCCGAGGCCGAGGAGCAGCCCCCAGAAGAACCCTGCGACGGGGTGGCCGTGCAGCCGCACCTTGCCGGCCCACACGACGCGCTCGTTCGGCGCGATCGGCGACGGCATGACGAATCCGTGCTCACCACGCTCGTCGAACTCGAGCGCGTCGGGGTACTGCTGGCCGGCCTCCTGCCATGCTTCCTCGCGCGCGATCTGGTCGACGGTGCCGAGGCCGCCGTCGATCCATCCCGGCTCCTTCGGCTTCCGCCCCTTCGCGAAGAGCAGGCCGATCACGCCGATGACGATTGCCGCGAGCGCAACCAAGCCGGCAGGCTTCGAGAGCGTGTCGCCGGCGAGCTGGACGTACACGGTGAACTCGCACGTCCAACCCGCGCCACTGTTGACGACGTCGATGCGGTACAGGCCGACGCCGACCTGTAGGTAGTCGTCGATGCTGCTGTCGGTGGCGGTGAAGGTCGCGCCCGTGCTGCTCTGCGGGTCGCTCGTGATGCCGACGACGCCGTCGACGATCGACACCTCGACCGTGGTGTTGCTCACCGGGTTCTGAGGCGCGAACTGCTTCGGCACGCTCCCCTCGACGCGGAGTTGCTGACCGTCGTGCACCGTGAGCGGGCTGTTGCTCGTGAGCTCGGAAGCATCAACACCGTTCACCTTGCCGGTGCAACCGCCGTGGATCGTGTCGGCCTGCGCGCGATCGGCGAACGCGGGTGTCGCGAGCGGCAGAACGACGAGCGCGACCACGGCACCGCCGCGTCGCACCGTGTGGAGGACCCGCCTCATCACATACCGCCGCTGTCGCTCTGATAGAAGTCGCACCCCTGAGCGGCGCGGACGTTCACGTGGTTGACCGCCTGTTCGATCTTCGGGTTGTCGATCACCGACTTGTCGCCATCACGTCGCCGTTGCAGCGCGTCGAGGAACGTCGCGGCGTCGCGCGCGATGTCTCTCGGTGCGTGATCGACCATTTCCTGGACAATCTGAATCTGCTCGCCGATCGGTGCCTGCCGCTCCACCCGGACGTCGTATCGATGCGCAGCTTCGCAGAAAGGTTTGCTCGGCCGTGGCAGGGAGCTGCTCTCCTCTCCCGAGCACGCGACGGCCACCGACGCGACCAGGACGAGGGCGACGGCGAGCCGGCGGGCGTACATGGGGTGCCCATTGTTGCCGGACGCGGTACCCCGTCGGGACTCAGGCCTGCCGGCGACCGGTGAGGAGTAGCGTTCTCGTCATGCGCTGGTTCACGCGGCAACGCCCACCTGGGTTCCAGTACTCGCGATGGGACGGGACGCAGACCGGGTTCGACCTCGACGCCGAGCAGCTGCTCGACGAGATGAGCGACGACCTCCTCTACCACGGCGACCTCAACGCAGCACTCCGACGGCTCATGCAACAGGGCTTCCGCGACCGCAACAACGAGCAGCTCATGGGGCTGCGCGAGATGCTCCAGAAGCTCCGGGAGCGCCGGCGCCAGGAGCTCGAGAACCGCGACCTCGGCGGCGTGTACGACGACATCGCGCAGCAGCTCAACGAGGTCGTCGACATGGAGCGCGAGGGCATCGACCGGCGGGTCGAGGAAGCCACCCGCTCCGGCGACCAGCGCCGCCAGGAGATCGTGGAGGACGTCGCCGACCAGCGTCGCGCGCAGCTCGAGCAGCTCCCACCCGACCTCGCCGGCAAGGTGCAGGCGCTCCAGGACTACGAGTTCATGGACGATGCGGCGCGGCAGCGGTTCGAGGAGCTGATGGACCAGCTTCGCGAGCAGCTCATGCAGAGCTACTTCAACCAGCTGTCCGAGGGCATGCAGAACATGACGCCCGAACGCATGCAGCGCATGAAGGACATGCTGAACGAGCTCAACCAGATGCTCGAGCAACGCGAACGCGGCGAGGAGCCCGACTTCCAAGGGTTCATGGACCGCTACGGCGACTTCTTCCCCGGCAATCCGCAGAGCCTCGACGAGCTGCTCGAGCAGATGGCGCAGTCGATGGCGCAGATGCAGCAGCTGCTCAACTCGATGACGCCCGAGCAGCGCGCGCAGTTGCAGGCGTTGGCCGAGTCGCTGCTCGAGGACATGGACCTGCGCTGGCAGGTCGACCAGTTGTCACGCAACCTCCAGCAGGCGTTCCCCAACCTGCCGTGGCAGCGCTCGCAGCGCTTCACGGGCGACAACCCGTTGCAATTCGGCGAGATGGCCGGACTCCTCGACACGCTCGGCGACCTCGACGACCTCGAGAACCTGATGCGGTCGGCCACCCAGCCCGGAGAGCTCGCCGAGGTCGACCTCGACCGCGCGCGCGAGCTGCTCGGCGACGACGCCGCGCGTTCACTCGACCGGCTCCGCGATCTCACCAAGATGCTGGAGGAGGCGGGGCTCATCGAGCAGCGCGAGGGACGTCTCGAGCTCACGCCTCGCGCCATCCGGGCCATCGGCCGCAAGGCGCTCGCCGACATCTACCGCAAGCTGATGAAGGATAGGGCGGGGCGCCACGACGTCGAGAACAGCGGCGCGGGCAACGAGTACGCGCACGACCACAAGCCGTACGAGTTCGGCGACCCCTTCCATCTGAACGTGCAGGAGACGGTGAAGAACGCCATCTGGCGCCGCGGGGTGGGTACGCCGGTGCAGCTCATCCCCGACGACTTCGAGATCGACCGCACCGAACACATCACTCGCTCGGCCACGGTGCTCATGCTCGACGTGTCGCTGTCGATGCCGATGCGCGACAACTTCCTGCCCGCCAAGAAAGTCGCCATGGCGCTCCACTCGCTCATCACGAGCCAGTTCCCGCGCGACTACTTCGGGCTCGTCGCGTTCGGTCGCGTCGCGCGCGAGGTCAAGCCGGAGTTGCTCCCGGAGATGAGCTGGGACTTCGAGTGGGGCACGAACATGCACCACGCGTTGCTCCTCGCCCGCCGGCAGCTCAACCGGCAGAGCGGCACGAAGCAGATCATCATGGTCACCGACGGCGAGCCCACTGCGCACATCGAGCACGGCGAGGCCTACTTCCAGTACCCGCCGTCGCCGATCACGATCGAGGAGACGCTCAAGGAAGTGATGCGGTGCACGCGCGACGGCATCCGCATCAACACCTTCATGCTCGACGAGAGCTACTACCTGCGGTCCTTCGTCGAGCAGATGATGCGCGTCAACGGCGGCCGTGCCTTCTTCACCAATGCCGACAGCCTCGGCGACTACGTCCTGGTCGACTTCCTCGACCACCGACGCGAACGCCGCCGCGCCGGCTGACCGACCTGTGCTGGCGTCACCGACCCACCGAACCGGTGGGGTCGGTAACGCCAAAACGCCGTCGTGGCCCGCTCGTCAGCGCAGTTCGCGGACGTACCGCTCGTGGAGCGCGGCGTCGAAACAGACGAACCGCACGAGCTCGACGCTCGTGATGGTGGCTCGGACGGTGTCGACCGCGATCTGGGTGGCCTCGCCGAGCGGGTACCCGTACGCGCCGGTGCTGATGGCGGGGAACGCCACCGATCGGGCGCCGAGCTCGTCGGCCACTTCGAGAGACCGCCGGTAGCAGCTCGCGAGCAGGCGGGCCTCGCCGGCGTCGCCGCCGCGCCAGATCGGTCCGACGGTGTGGATGACGAAGCGGGCGGGGAGGCCGAAGCCCGGCGTCGCCTTCGCGTCGCCGAACGCACACCCGTTCAGCTGCCGGCAGGCAGCGAGCAGCTCCGGCCCGGCCGCGCGGTGGATGGCTCCGTCGACACCCCCGCCGCCGAGCAGTGAGGTGTTGGCGGCGTTGACCACGGCGTCGACGTGTTCGGCCGTGATGTCGCCGAGCGTCACCTCGAACGAGGGGCCCACGAGGCGCAGCGTAGGTACGGAAACCGAGGCGCTACAGGGCCCGAGGGCGCGCACACCCGGGTGAGCACGCACCGCATCTGCCCCTGGTCCGCCCGGGGCCTTTTCCGACGCGGGGAAGAAACCCCTTGCGCTCGGGCCCACGACCCATCATAGTAACACCACTGTAATTCCAGCGGCGTCATTTGCCCGGACCTTGGTTTCCGCAACGCAGTCTGCAACGCGAGGAGCAGTGCCGTGCCCCAACCCGTCATGACCGCCAGCCCCGTTGCGTCGAGCCTTGCCGCCCTGGTCGCGGCGCATCGCTTCGCGGCCCGTGGGGAGCGCAGGTGGCAGGAGAACGCCAACTGCCTCGGGGTCGATCCCGACCTCTTCTTCCCCGAGCGCGGCGCCTCCACCCGGGAGGCGAAGACCGTGTGCAGGGGGTGCGAGGTCCGGGAGGACTGCCTCGAGTACGCGCTCGCCCACGGCGAGAAGTTCGGCATCTGGGGCGGATTGTCGGAGCGGGAACGGCGCCGCGTCCGCCGTCAGCGCGCCCTCGAGCGCCGGAACGCCATCGGGGCCTGATTCCGCGCTCGCTCGCTGCGGCGCAGGTTACCTGCGCCGCGGGCGCTCGCTCGCTGGCGAGCTCCTTCTTCATGGTTCGCTCACTGCGTGGCCGGGGTACCCGGCCCCGCGGCCGTTCGCTCACGTGCTCCTTCTTCATGGTT
>Ga0187777_10001051_pt1 | contig 18057 bp, 14 predicted proteins | sample 1015_Q2_SP5_10_M_FD_132416 | JGI IMG/M metagenome (GOLD analysis project Ga0187777, IMG submission 132416) | Tropical peat soil microbial communities from peatlands in Department of Meta, Colombia - 1015_Q2_SP5_10_MG | ecosystem: Environmental > Terrestrial > Soil > Wetlands > Peat | place... | reverse complement strand
TAAAGATGTGAAGAAACCTACCGCCGATGAGCTAAAAGCCTGGAAAAAGCTGCCATTCAACGAACAGCACTATCGGAAAACGGAAGTCGGTTCCAAGGTGCTGACGGGTGAGCCGGGATTTTCGGTTCTCTATCGCACCTGGGCACGCCCGACGCTCGAAGTGCACGGCATGCCTGGTGGCTTCACCGCGCCCGGAGCAAAAACGGTTATCCCAGCGAAAGCCGCTGCCAAAGTCTCCATGCGGCTGGTACCTAATCAGGACCCGGACGACATTCTGAAAAAATATACCAACGCCGTGAAGAAGCTGACGCCCAAAGGAATCGAGACGAAAATCAAAGTCTGGAGCAAGGGCCCGGCCTGCGTAGTCGGTACTGATAATAAGTTTGTTAAAGCTGCGACTGACGCGATGCACGATGTCTTCAAGAAGAACACGGTGTTCATTCGCTCCGGCGGCTCGATTCCGATCGTGACTGACTTTCAGGACGTGCTGAAAATTCCCAGCGTGATGATGGGATTTGGCTTGCCGGATGATAATCTCCACGCTCCTAATGAGAAGTTTCATATTCCGAACTTCTATCGCGGGATCGAATCCATCTGCCTGTTTTTCGAAAAGCTGGGCAGCTAGGAGAGGAGTGGCTCTGCGAGTTTTCCGGTAGCGATAAGGTTCGCGATACGGTCAAAATCGGGATACATTACGCGGTCCTTATCCACCGTCTTGCAAACTGAACGAATTGCGGCGTAGGCGGATTGGCCTCGTCTCCCGGGTTTGAGCGGGGCGAGAAAATCCAGCGCTTGTGCCGCTGCCATGGCCTCGATCGCGAGAACATTCTGTGTGTTCCCCAGGATCCGCTTCAGCTTCAAAGACGACGTCATGCCCATCGACACGTAGTCTTCCTTGTTGCCAGACGTTGGGATCGAATCCACGGAGCCAGGATGCGCCAGGACTTTGTTTTCGCTGACTAGCGCCGCTGCGGTGACCTGCGGCATCATGAAACCTGAGTTCAACCCGGCGCCAGCCGCCAGGAATGGCGGCAAGCCCTCGTTTAATGCCGGATTCACGAGCCGCTCGATCCTTCTTTCAGAGATTCCCGCCAGCGCGCTCAGTGCAATTGCGAGAAAGTCAAGAGCAAATGCTACCGGTTCGCCGTGAAAATTACCGCCGGAAAGAATATCGCCGCTGGCGAGTTCCGGTGAGCCCGGGCCGCCGGCCGCTTGCGCCGTGCGCACGAAAACTAGAGGATTGTCGACCGCAGAATTAATCTCAATTTCGAGCACCTCGCGGCAGTGCGCGAGGGTGTCGCGTACGGCACCATGGACTTGCGGTATGCAGCGCAATGAGTACGCGTCCTGCACGCGCCCGCAATCCCGATGCGATTCGTTGATCTGGCTGCCTTCGATCATTTTTCGAAGATTCGCCGCCGTCGCGAGCTGCCCGGCATGCGGGCGAACCTGATGGATGCGCTCATCGAATGCGACCACCGTACCTTGCAGCGCGTCGAGCGTCAGGCTGCTGATAACGTCTGCCGAATCGATCAGAATTTCGGCAGTCAGCAATGCAAGCGTTCCTATTGCCAGCATGCCTTGAGTGCCATTGATTAACGACACCGCTTCTTTAGCTTCGAGCAGCAACGGCTTAATTTGCGATTTGCGTAAAACATCGGCGGCCGAAATCCGCACGCCGTTATCGTCGATGCATTCACCTTCTCCAATCATGGCTAATGCAAGATGGGCTAATGGCGCCAGATCGCCACTCGCACCGCAGCTACCTTGGGACGGAACGAAGGGTGTGACTCCGCGATTCAACATCTCGCACAGCGTGTCAATCACTTCAGTCCGCACCCCGGAATGCCCTTTCGCAAGCGAGTTCGCCCGCATAAGCATCATGGCGCGCGTTTCCGAAACCGAAAGCGGGTCACCGACTCCCACAGCATGTGAGCGCACCAGATTCACCTGCATCTCGCGAATCTGATCTCCTGAGATGCGGACGTCTGAAAGTTTGCCAACACCGGTTGTGACAGCGTAGGAAACCTTATTTTCAGCGACCAGCGCATCTACCACGGCGCGCGCTCGGCGCACCGCCTCGCGTGCATCAGGATCAAGCAACACCGGGCGTTGCTCAACCGCAACTTCCCTAACGGCTTCGGGAGTCAAATCATTTCCGTTGATGTGAAGAGCTTTCAAGAGCGGCCCCGAGTTTTGGGTCTCAAATCCTCTTGAAGTCGAATCGCATTCCAGTCGGCCATGTGCATCTATTCTCCTAGTGCACTCGCCAATGCTTGCCGATACTTCTCGGGAAACGGCATGATCTTCTTATCGCCAGTAATAAGGATGTGAGTAGTCTCACCCTCAGCAATCAACTCGCCATCGTTAAGCCGCAATAATTCGTAACCGAAATGTACCAGAGAGCTGCGGACCTTCTTAAGATAGGTGCGGACAAGGATCTCATCATCGTAGGTAGCAGGGGCCCGGTATCTGCAGTGCGCATCAACCACGGCAAGGTGGCACTTGCATTCCCGCTCCATCTCACGATATGAAAATCCCAACTGCCGCAGCAAATCCACCCGGCCCACTTCGAACCATATAAAGTGATTCGAGTGGTACACAACGCCCATCTGGTCAGTTTCAGCGTAGCGCACGCGCACGCGGCTCTCGCTCACCACGCGATGGTTGTCGCTTAAAGTCATTTTCCGCTCCATCGCGGTTTCCGCCTCTCCAGAAAAGAGGAAATGCCCTCCCGAAAATCCTGGGTGGCCCGGATGGCAGCATTTTCCTCCACTGCCAACCGCAATTGCGCGTCCAGTTCCTTCCGATGAAGATCGCTCAGAAGCCGCTTCGTGCGCGTAAGTGAGACCGGACTATTCTCAATCAGCTGTTCTGCCAGTTCGCGAGCGCGCGGCAGCAACTTCTCGGGCGTTACGATTTCGTTGACCATGCCAAGTTCGTGAGCTTCATCGGCGCTGATGATCCTGCCGGTAAGAAGCAGGTCCCGCGCTGGCTTTTCTCCAATTTGCCGCAACAGGAAGGCGGAAACGATCGCCGGCAGGAAGCCGATGCGAACTTCAGTGTAGCCGAACTTGGCTTCCGGAACCGCCAAAGTGAAATCGCACAGCGTCGCCAGGCCGCAGCCGCCAGCAATGGCTGCACCATTCACCGCCGCGATTATCGGCTTCGGAAAATCATAGAGAGACCGGAAGAGCTGGGCCATGGTCTCGGAGTCTTTCAGATTCTGTTCCGCAGACCTTCCCAGCAACTCTTTCAGATTTTCCAGATCCATACCGGAGCAAAATGCCTTCTCAGCTCCGGTGAGGATGAGAACCAGGGCTGATGACGCAGCTATCTCGCCCAGGGCCGCTAACAATTCCTCAATCAGTTGGTAGCTGATAGCGTTGCGCTTCTCGGGACGATTCAGAGTAATCGTCGCTATATGGCCATCACGAGTAACTTGGATTGTGGTGTAGTTCATCGGAGGCAAGGAAGTTTTGCCGGGCTTAGTCGACACTCAATCCGCCGCATGGGAATTTGTATAACGCGCGCCAATCTCGCTGCTGGCGCGGAGCAAAACATCCAATGGCTTGAGCGAAGGCAAAGCTGCGCCCCGCGACTTCAGCGCTTCAATCACCTTCTCGGTGGGAATGTTCCCCACCAGGGAATCCTGCGCAAATGGGCATCCCCCAAGCCCTCCTAAGGCGGAGTCAAATCGCCGGCAACCAGCATCATACGCTGCCAATACTTTCTGCGCGGCCTGCTCGGCACGGCTGTGCAGGTGCACACCGATTTCCAGATAGTCGAATCTTGCGAGCACCGCTGCCAGCAACGGTCGAATCTCTTCCGGCTGGGCCAAGCCAACCGTATCGGCAAGGGAGATCGTGCGAATGCCGGACGACTCCAAAACATCCACCGCATTCACAACTTCGTCGACGCTCCACTGGTCCCCATAAGGATTTCCGAATGCCATCGAAATATACACCACCACATCAAGTCCGGCTTCCTCGGCTTTTCCGTTGATTTTTTCCAGCTCATCGAGAGCATCTTCAAGCGTCTGATGTTGGTTGTTCTGCAGGAATGTTGGAGAGACCGAGTAGGGAAAACCCAAGGTGCGTACAGCATTTGTTTTAATGGCCCGTTCCGCGCCTTTCTCGTTCACGACAATTCCGATGATTTCCACATCGTCAGGCGGGTCGAGTTCTTTGAGAACTTCTTCCGAATCGGCCATCTGCGGGACTACCTTGGGCGAGACGAAGGAAACCGCATCGATATGCTTGAATCCCGCGCTGATTAAGGCTTTGAGATAGTCCACCTTCAGATAAACAGGAATTTGTTCCTTCAGCCCCTGCCAGGCATCGCGCGGACATTCGATCAGTTTGATGGAATCAGACATTTTCACCACGGAGACATAGGAACGCTGAGATCATGTTTGCAGCACTCCGACTTTGAATTCAGGTACATCGGGATTCAGAGCCGCGGCCTCGAGAGCTTGTGTGATTGCATCCCGCGTTTCAATGGGATCAATAATTTTGTCGATCCACAACCTTGCCGCACCATAGCGGGGATCAGTCTGTTCATCGTAGGTGCGTTTCACAGACTCGAACAGCTCTTTCTTTTCTTCGTCACTTAGGTGCTTGCCACTGCGCTCCAACTGTTTGATCTTAATCTCGACGAGCGTACCGGCGGCCGAATCCCCACTCATCACAGCATAGCGTGCCGTCGGCCACGCAAATACAAAGCGAGGATCATAAGCCTTGCCGCACATGGCATAGTGACCCGCGCCAAACGACCCGCCAATGATCACCGTAATCTTCGGGACCACGGAGTTCGAAACAGCATTGACCATTTTTGCCCCAGCTTTGATGATGCCGCTCCACTCCGCTTCCCTGCCCACCATAAAACCGTTTACATCATGCAAAAAAACCAGTGGGATCAGGTTCTGATTGCAATCCATAATGAAACGAGCCGCCTTCTCCGCCGACTCGGTATAAATCACGCCGCCGATTTCTAATCGTTTGTGGCCCTCATGGTCGGTGGCTTGCGCATGCAGCTTCTGGTTCGCGACGATCCCAACCGCGAAGCCTCCGATGCGCGCATAACCGCAAAGGACGGTTTTTCCATACTCCGGCTTGTATTCGTCGAAGCGGCTGCCGTCGACGATACGCGCGATGATTTCCTTCATGTTGTAGGGGCGCGCCGGAGAAGAATCATAAATGCCATAGATTTCCTCTGCTGCGAAGCTCGGATCTTCCGGTTTCTTGCGGTCCCACGGCGATTGCCGACGATAACCCCATTTCTCGACGATGGAACGAATGCGGGCAATGCAGGCCTCGTCAGTTGCTTCCCGGAAGTCAACTGTGCCGCTGATGCCCGAATGCATAACCGCTCCTCCCAGCTCTTCCGCGGACACCTTTTGCCCAATGGCCGCCTGCACCAAAGCCGGACCAGCAAGGAAAAGGCCACTTCCATCGGTCATCAGCACGTGATCGCACATCACCGGCAGATACCCCCCGCCGGCCACGCACATCCCCATAATCGCTGCAATCTGCGGAACCGCTATGGCAGACATGACTGCGTTATTGCGAAAAACCCGGCCGAAATCGTCGGTGTCGGGGAACACGTCCTCCTGCAGCGGCAAAAACACACCTGCTGAGTCCACCAAGTAAATGGTGGGAATCCGATTTTCGATGGCGATGTTTTGCGCCCGGATCACTTTCTTGGCGGTCATCGGGAAGAACGCGCCGGCTTTTACTGTCGCATCGTTCGCGATAATCATGACTAGGCGAGTATGTATTCTTCCCAGGCCCGTAACGACGCCTGCGCCGGGCGCTCCGCCCCATTCTTCGTACATGCCGAACGCCGCGTATGAACCGATTTCGAAAAAAGCACCGGGGTCGACAAGCAAGTGGATGCGCTCCCGGGCCGTCAGACGCCCTTTACTGTGCTGCACCTCGATGGCTTTCTGGCCGCCGCCTTCACGAATTTTTTCTTCTTCGTTTCGGACCTGCGAAACCAGATCCGCCAGAAAGCGCATGTTGGCTTCGAAGCGGGGCGAAGTGGGATCGATCCTCGTTTCGAGGACACTCGAGTTTGAGGACACGCTGGACTCAGTACGATTGCCCATGAGGGAACCCCAGAGAAACCTTACGGTATAACAGGCGAGATGAAGCGCGCAAACCGGGGCGAGCGCTCACTTTCATTAGCCGGCAGTCGGCACGCCTTGCGGCTTGACGTTGGCCCGAATGAATTGAACGATGTCATCCATGGCTGTACCGGGTTGGAAGATGGCGGCAACCCCGGCTTTTTTCAGGCGATCAATATCCTGGTCGGGAATGATTCCCCCCACGATCACAATCACATCATCCATCTTGTTCTGCTTGAGCAGATCCATCACCCGAGGGACGATGGCGTTGTGAGCGCCCGAGAGAATGGAGAGGCCGATCACCTGAACATCCTCTTGCAAGGCCGCATTGACAATCATTTCAGGAGTCTGGCGCAGGCCGGTATAAATGACTTCCATTCCTGCATCGCGCAGCGCCCGCGCGATCACCTTCGCGCCGCGATCGTGGCCGTCGAGGCCGGGTTTGGCAACCAGCACTCGGATCTTTTGCTCAACCATGCATCCATTGTAACCATAGACAAGACAGGGAGCACAGGGCCCGTTCACTGCAAGTTCTCACATGGTTTTCACGTCCATGCTCTTCCACAGATACCAGCAGGCGATACTGCGGTATGGCTCCCAGAGTTTGGCCAGCTTTTCCATTTGCACTGGCTTTGGGACTTTTCTTTTCTTGTAGTGCTTCTTGATGGCCATCTGGACTCCGAAATCACCGGTTGGCAAGATATTTGGGCGCTTCAGCGTGAACATTAAAAACATTTGCGCTGTCCAGACGCCGACCCCTTTGACCTGGGTCAAATGCTTGATGACTTCCTCGTCAGACATTTCGCGCAGCTTGCTGAAGTCGAGTTGACCAGTAGCAGCGCGTTCCGCCATGTCGTGCAGGTACGAAGACTTTTGTTTCGAAAGTCCGGCCGAACGCATTTGCTCAGCCGTGAGCTTCAGGATTCCCTGTGGAGTGAGCGGTTCACCAGCTAAAGCTGTGAAGCGTTTGAAGATTGTCAGCGCTGCCTTGCCGTTCAACTGCTGATAGAGAATCGCTTCGGCGAGGCTGTGAAACTCGGGAGGCCCGTACTCCATCCGGTACGGACCGATGCGCTCGATGATCGCCCGCAAAACTGGATCGGATTTTTTAAGATGGTTGATGGCCCGACGCATGAAAAGGTGGACGAATTAATCCGCTACAGGATAGCAGAGTGTTCCTCCGCATTCGGGGCAACGAAGGATGCCACCTCACGCAGAGCCAAATTCTCGCCGGGCGCAGTGTGGAAAGACGCGGAATTTCGACTTCGGCCCAGTTCCTCGCTTATACTGAGTCCGCCAGCCTTGTAACGCCGGGATGGCGGAACTGGCAGACGCAGCGGACTCAAAATCCGCCGGTACTTAGTACCTTGGGGGTTCAACTCCCCCTCCCGGCACCAGCATTTCGCTCGTCTTTTGAATGCTATGGCGCCTGCTCCTCGAATACGGTGTTCCTCATCATTCCGCAAAGATCATACTCAGCCTGGTTCGGAAAAAAGGGATCAGATCAAAAGCTAACCCTTCTCTCCTAATCACAATCGGGGTACTCCCGACACTGGTAATTGCTGGCTGAAACGCGCTTGGACTCAAACTCAAAGAAAATCAAAAAGTCTACTATTGTGGATCCAGATCGGCTAAATCTTTTACTTGTTCTTTCATCTGTTCTGTTTTCGTAACAGCCTAAAGCATGTTGTGTAAGAGACAAAGAGTTGCCTATCCATGGAGAAGCGGTGCCTGGCCGTCAACCCGATGCAATTTACGAATTCAGAAAATCAGCAACGCACTTTTGCTTGACTGGTCTTCGGATTCGTCCATAATACGGGGCCACCATGGATAACAATTTCGCCGTGTTCTTCTCTTTTGCGCTGTACATCTTGTATGTGTTAATGCCGCTGGTTCCAGCGATACTCATCTTTAAGATGTTTCCCGAAACATCTGTAACGGTTTCAGGACCTTTACAGAACTTAAAGTTCAATGCAACCGGCGCATTTGCAGCATACGTTGTCACAGTCGTGCTTGGTTTTTTTCTGGTGAATTACGTGGAGCAACAGATCGTCTGGCTTAGGAATTATGCTGTTCAGGGCGTCATCGCAAATCTGGGGGACAACGAAGGTTTTAATTCAAACCAGTTCTATTCACGCTATGAAGTTGCCGCAGACGGCAGCGGAAAATTTCAAGTCCGTGATTATTCTTTCGTGCTTTTGCTCGACCATCCAGTATTAAAACCTGAGACAGTCTGCCTCAATTACTGGGGCAATAGTGGGGCGGGTGGGGTCGGGGTACCACCCCTCCCGAAAAGCGTACCGATAGTTCTTCTCGCCACGACCACACCTCAAAGGTTCAGGATTCAGGCTCAAAACGGACAGGTGGCGATTGTGCCCGAAACTAATCAAGCTCAGGACCGACACATATTTTCCGTGAACGGAGTCCAACCATGCGCGTAATGATGATGATCGCTGTTGTTGTATTAGCGAGCGGTATCGCCACACCTCACAACCGTACGGCGAACAACCTTACGAATCAAACCGTGATAGACGATATAAGCCGGGGTTACATTTCACATCGCGGGAGTCTTAACGATCGCTTTGAGGTCGCGCAAGCAGTTTCGAATCGATGCCTCACACCTTACTTCTGGTGCCTCCTCCCGGGATATTTTCCCGTGAACTCCCCCTGCTGGTGCGCAACTCCTAATGGGCCGGTCCCTGGAGTAGTTGGTTAGCCGATGTGTCAGATGCTGGGCCTGATTGCCATTTAGCACCTGCGTGTAGAGTCGAACCTGGTCCCAGCCGGTAAACGTCTCAATTCTAGAAAATGGAGGAATTTATCCATGGCACAAGCCCCTCAGCATCCATTTCCCATTCCATCTCACCTAACTCGCCATCAGATGGTAGGAAAGCAACGCCGGCCTACAGGAGACCCGGTCGCAGAGCTAAAAGACATGACGCGATTCGAGGTTATCCCTCATCCGCCACCTCAACACCTGACAGTTCCGTTTAGCGTTTTCGATCCTGTGGCGAGCAAGGCCGCAGAAGATCAAGGTCAAATTGTTTTTCACTGCGTGGGAGACGTTGGCGGCGTCAACGGAACTGCAACTCAGGAATCTGTCGCTGCGGCCATGGAACAGCAGCTTAATAATGTCTCTGCGAAGGAAGCCCCCAGATTCTTATTCATTGTGGGTGACGTGGTTTACTTTAACGGGCAGCAAAGGTTGTACAAAACAGAGTTCTACGAACCTTATCAGTATTACCGAGCTCTGATCTTCGCGATTCCCGGCAATCACGATGGCGACACGCACGTGCAGAAGGGAGATACTCCGGATACCGAGCCATCGCTATACGGATTCTTCGAAAACTTCTGTGACTCGGCGCCACGCTATGTGAGCCCGTATCGTATGTCGATGACCCAACCTTACCCGTACTGGACGCTTGAGGCGCCGTTCGTCACCATGATTGGTCTATACTCGAACGTCGAAGGCAGCTTGGACGCGCGAGGCAGAAGCGATCAGCAGTTCTTTTTGGAAGATCAACTCAGGAGCGCTGATCCAACTAAAAAGCTAATCGTGACAGTCCACCATCCACCTTACTCGCTCGACTCTGCGCATGGAGGATCGCCCGATATTTTGAATGCATTAGATCGCGCGATTGCCGCGTCGGGGCGGCTGCCCGACGCGATTATCTCAGGCCACGTACACAATTATCAGCGGTTCTCGCGCAAAATGAAGGACCCTGCAACCAACAAGACCAGGAGTATTCCCTATGTGGTCGCCGGTGCCGGCGGGTACGCCAATGACCCGCGGAGCCTTCACAGGCTGCAGAAGAACCTTGGGCTAAACGACCCGAAAAAGCCGCCCAAGCTGCCGGTCCAGACCACACTGCCCGATGTGCAGCTGCAAAACTTCAATGAGGAGCAGCCTGGTTTTTTGCGGGTGACCGTCAACAAGAACCAAATTGTTTTTGAGTATTTCCTCGTCCCTTTCATCGGAGGTGCCGACGCCACTGCCCTATTTGAACGCTTCACTGCGTAAAGGAAGATCGCAGTTTTGCGGGGATGCACGAATTGCATCTCCCCAGGGAGCGGGATTGTGCTCGTAATCGTTAGTGACTTACATCTGACGGACGGTACGTCGGGCGAGACCATACGAAGTGGAGCCTTTAGATCATTCCGCGAGAGCTTGCGTGAACTCTCTTATGACGCTTCGTGGCGAAGCGACAAACAGTACGCCCCGATTGAACGCATTGACCTTGTTCTACTCGGAGACATCCTTGATGTCATACGCTCCACAAAGTGGTGCAACGCTCCGACGGAGGTTCGCCCCTGGGGTAATCAGAATGATCCGCGTTTCGCTGAGACGGTGGAGCGGATCACGGAAGATGTGATCGCAAACAACAAAGAGTCACTAGCCATCCTGAAGAGCCTGCACAATCCAGAGATCATGAGCCTTCCTCCCGCCAATCCCGACGGCGGAGCCGTGATTAACCCTCCCGCAAGGGTTCCCATACCGGTGCGTATCCACTATCTGGTCGGCAATCATGACTGGTTTTTTCATCTGCAAGGGCCTGCGCACGATCAGATTAGAGCCAGGATTGTCGATGCTCTTGGCCTGCAGAACTCAGCCTCTATCCCATTCCCGCACGAACCCTTTGAATCGGCTCTCATTGAGCAGATTTATCGCGATCACAAGGTCTTCGCTCGACATGGGGACATTTTCGATCCGAGCAACTTCGAACACGACCGGGATGCATCCTCACTCGGGGACGTCATCGTCATTGAGCTGCTTGACAAGTTTGGAATGGCCGTTCGTGATCACTTAGGAAGCCGGTTGCCGGATGCGTGCGACGCCGGGTTGAGAGAGATCGACAATGTTCGGCCACTCTCAATGATCCCGATCTGGGTTGATGGACTCTTGAGCAATACGTGCTCCCCCGAATTGGCGAAAGAAATCAAGACTATCTGGAACGATCTGGTACATAGATTCTTGCACTTGGATTTCGTGAAGGCTCGCCCGTTCGGCAGCTCGATTCTGATAAAGCTGGGCTTTGAGATTTCCACTGAAATGCCGCTGGCGGGTCTCAGCGACGTGACCGCCTGGTTCAGTTCGAAGTTCGGGAGTGGCCGGGCTGAAAGCTTTTATCCGTACGCGCTGCAGGAGAAGGCTTTTACCGAGGGTTGGGCGAAATTCATTGTGTACGGACACACGCACCACTATGAAATCGTCCCCTTGCAATCTGTCCAGGAGGGCAATGACATCGAGAACCGGATTTATATCAACTCCGGAACCTGGCGGCCGGTGCACGAACTGGCCCGATTTCATCCGGGACAGAAGCAATTTGTTGGATACCACGTGATGACTTATCTGGCGTTCTTTAAAGAAGACGAGAGGAAGAGAAGAGCATTCGAGAGTTGGACTGGCGCCTTGGATTCATCTTCTTGACTTAAATGGATCCGGCGCAGCTGCTGCCTCGGTTGGCGCCTCCGTGGCAAGGTAGCCGGTTGTGTGGACGTTGATCGTACCAGCAATGAGCCGCTGTTCCTCGCGATTCCAGCGGTCAATACTTGCCTCCGAGTGGGCGATTCCCTCTCTGTGTCCTATTCGCACAATTTTGCTTTAACTGACCGTGTGGCTCTTGCAAGTTCTGCGTGGCTACGGAAGCGGAGTGAAACTGAAGCTCCGCACGAACATGTAGCGAGTAACATTGGGAGTCGCCAGACCACCCCAGCCCGTGCTGTTGGTTCCCCAATGGTTGATCATGGCAAACGCTGGGACTTGCGGGACGACGCCGGTGTGCGTCGACACCCGCACGCCGTCAACGTAGAACTTGACCGCCGTCGGTGTCCAGACGCACTTGTAAGAGTGGAAGCCTTTCTCGGGTGCGGAGGAGGCTTGCGTCGCGGTCCATTGCTTTTTGTTCAAGCCTAACCAGGTTGTCCACCACAGGGTACCGGGATTCTGTCCTTCAATCTCTGGGGTGTCGATCTCTGTCTGTGAGTTGTTCACAAATACAAAACCTGAGCTGATCTGGCCGGAGACAGCAACGCCGTCTCCAGTCGGAGTACTTGAAGTCGAGGAAGCGCGGAAGACCCACACATAGGTTCCGAAGCCGAACTTCGGTTTGGTCTGTATCTCGCCGCCGACCGAAGAGATCGCACCGCTTGAGGTGTAGGTCTGCGTGACTTTGATTCGCAGCATCCCGGAGGAGAAATCAAGATACGAAGGAACGAATTGGCCTCCACCCGGCGCGGACCAGTTGGAGGCGATCCATTTGGACGTGTCGAGTGACCCGCTTGAAAAATTGTCGAAAAAAGTCGCGCCAGCCGGAGCGGCCGGCCCACTGGCATGTAATGTACCGTCGGCAATGAAAAGACTTGCTAACACTAACAACATTATTTTTGTCATAGAAATCTCTCTTGTATAAGGATGGGACTGGCAACCAATCCCTTATGGCCAGAGGGACTGCAGGGGCCCAAGAGCGTCAAATTTTCGATTACTGATTTCTAAAGACTTGCGTCGGCGTGTACGGCTCGATGACCCAACAGGTGTCCGCGAAAGAATGGCGAGGACAGCCTCACCTTCACTTTTATGACAAAAACCTACTCCACGCCGACAAGAATTCAGAAGTGGCTGAACGGGAGCCCGGAGGCGAAGTTTGTAACACAACTTCTCCGCCCCACTTCGGGACCAGAACAGAACCACGACAGCTTTTGGACGAAATAGCGGCGCGGGTAGAGTAGCAGACCAGACTGATTCTGGGCGTGGCCTTGCCCTAACTATTTTTTCTTGGATAAAACATTCGCTCCAATCATGCCCTTGCAGTTTGCCGTCAGCTCGGAAGCGTCCAATTTTGGTCGGATTTGAACCCTGCTCCGGTTACTGCCATCCGCCGCCAAGAGCCTGGTATAGCTGCACTAATGAAATCAGTTCGTTGCCTTGGGCCTGGGCCAGCCCTAACTCGGCGGAGAATGCATTGGTCTCATTGGTCAGCACCTCGAGGTAGTCTGTGGTGCCAGCCTGGAAGCGAATTTGGGATAAATGGGCAGCATCCTGGGCCGATTCGACCAGGTGTGCCTCTTGCTCTCTGAACTCCCGATTCTTGCGATACGCGATGAGTGCGTTTGAAACATCTCGGAAGGCGCCTTGAATTGTCTGTTGATAGGTCAGAACCATTTGCTCGCGCTGCGCCTGAGCCAAGCGAACATTGTTCTTCAGCCTGCCGCCTTCAAAAATCGGTTGGGTTACAGAGGCCGCCAAATTCCAAACGCCAGCCGGACCGGTGAAGAGATCTGTCAGCGCCGGACTTTCATAGCCCGCAGCAGCAGTGAGTGATATCTGGGGAAAGTAAGCCGCGCGTGCCACACCAATTTGCGCATTGGCGGCAATCAGGCTCTCTTCAGCTTCACGAATGTCGGGCCGTCGTTCCAGCAGCGAAGAAGGGAGTCCCGCGGGAACATCCGGAGAATGGGGCTGCTCAGTCAGTTTTAGACCCCGAGGGACATCGCCAGGATTGTTCCCCAGAAGAATGCTGATGGCGTTCTCCTGCTGGGCGATCTGGCGCTCGAAGTCCGGAACTTCCGCAGCAGCCGTGTATACCAGTTGCTCCGACTGGCGAACATCGAGCAGAGAGTTGATTCCGTGTTGCTCCAGAGTCTGCGTCAACTGCAAAGAGTCTCGCCGCGAATTCAAGGTGCGCCTGGAAATCTCAAGTTCCAGATCCACTTGACGAAGCTGGAAGTAGGAACTTGCGACGTCGGCAACGAGAGTTGCCATGACCTCTTTTTGAGCCCACTCATTGGCAAGCAGGTTGGCTCGAGCGGCCTCGGTGGCGCGACGATATCTTCCCCAGAAGTCCAGGTTCCAGGACGCAGATGGGCCGATTTCTCCCTGTGTGATCTCATAGGAAGGGATCGGTCCGATTTTCGGCTCCTGGATGCTGGTTATGTTGCCGCCGCCGGTCAACGACGGAAACTGATCCGCCCGCGTAATGCCGAGTTGGGCCCGGGCTTCGAGAACGTGAGTTGCTGCAATACGGACATCGTAGTTATTTTTCAGCGCGGTACGGATCAAGCCTTGAAGTTCACGATCCTGGAAAACCTCCCACCACTTTTCGTCGCCCAGCGATGCGGGCGTCTTGTTTTGATCCAGCTTCGTTTCAACGCCAGTTGAGTCGGTGGTCGCATAACGATAGGTAACCGGGACTTCGACCGACGGACGTTTATAGTTGGGTCCGACAGCGCAACCGGTCAGCCCGGTAAGGGCAAAGAACAGCGCAAGCTGATAAGGACGCTTTAGGCTTTGATTCATGATTAATCTCCGTTCACTTCCTGCAGTGCAAAAGCTGGGCTCTCAGGAGCAACCGGCTTGCGGGCGGAGCGCAGGAAGGACACTCGATCCAGGACCTTCTCCTGGAATTCTTCCAGATAGAGATAAATGGCCGGAGTAATGAACAGGGTGATGAACTGCGAAACGATCAGACCACCGACGACGACCAGTCCCAAGGGCCGGCGCGATGATCCATCAGCACCGTATCCCAGTGCAATTGGCAGTGCGCCGAGCAACGCGGCGGCGGTGGTCATCATGATCGGGCGAAAGCGTTCCATGCTGGCGTCGTGAATTGCCTGATCGTCAGCGATCCCCTGGCGAACCCGCTGGTCCGCGAAATCGACGATCATGATTCCATTCTTTTTCACGATGCCCATCAGCATGAACATGCCAATGTAGGCATAGAGCGAGGCTTCTGCATGGAACAGCCAGAGCGTCAGCAAGCCGCCGAGCAATGCGACTGGCAGGGACGAGAGCACCGTGATGGGGTGCAGATAGCTTTCATAGAGAATCGCCAGAATGACGTACATGACGAACACTGCTACGAGCATAAGGATGGCCAGATCGGAGACTGTATTGCGGAACGTGAGCGCCTCGCCCTGCAACGAACCTTGAATGCTCGAGGGAAGAATCTGTTTCGCCGTCTTCTCCACAAACTGCGTTGCCGGCCCGATTGCGTAACCCGGCTTCAGGTTGAAGAACATGGTCACGCTGGTGAATTGATTAATGTGATTGACGGCTTGAGGCCCGATGACAGGGTGCCAGCTGGTGACAGCGTTGAGAGGAATCATGCGCTGGCCGTCGTCACTCTTGATGTAAAGCTTGCCCAGATCCTCGGGCGCGGAACGCTCATTATCGGCGACTTCGAGGATTACCTGGTATTGATCGGTCGCCTTCTTAATCAGGTAGCTATAGTTCTGCGAGTACGCGTCGTGCAGAAGCGAGAGAATCCGGGCCTCGGAAACGCCGTACAACTTCGCCTGGTCGCGCAAAATATCGACCTGCAGATTCGGCGTGTGGTTGTAGAGGTCCGAGTTCACAAATAGAAAGCCCGGATACTCGTGCATCTTTGCCATCAATTTTTCGGCGGTTGCATACACTTCGTTGGGATCGATTCCAGAGAGAGCGTACGCAAACTGCCCCTGCGCGTTTGCAGTGGCACCAGTGCTGATTTCGAGCGCCGGATTAGGTTGCAGAAAGGCCACCACACCGGGAATCGAACCGGCGATTCCCCCCATCAACTGTCCGGCGACCTGATCAATCGGAGGACGCTGCGAGGGATCTTTCAGAAAGGCGATCAGGAAGGCCTGATTCGACCCGAGGAAAGCCGCATTGCCGCTCATGGTAAACGTGCTGCGAACCGCGGGATTCGCCTTCATGATCTTTTCCGCTTGTGTCTGATAAGCGTGCATCTGGTCAGGCGATGTGCCTTCCTGCGCGACCATCACACCTCGAATAAAAGAACTGTCGCCCACCGGCAAAAATGCTTTCGGGACGATGTAGAACAGGTAAGCAGTGCCAGCGAGACACACCACCCAGGTGATTGCGGAAATCCAACGATTGCGCAGAAAGAACCACAACTGGCGGCCATAGATGTTCAATACGCGACGTTCCACTGCGCCGAACACGCGCTCCATCCAGGTTTTGCTGGAATCCGCGCCGCGACTTTCTAACAGCCGCGATGTCATTAGCGGAGTCAACGTTAATGAGACGATTCCGCTGGCGAGAATCGAGATCACGATGGTGATCGAAAACTCGCGGAAGATGCGCCCCATCAACCCACTCATGAAAACCAGGGGTATGAAGACAGCAGCTAGCGAAAGTGTCATGGCCAAAATCGTGAAGCTGATTTCCTTCGCTGACTCGAGCGACGCATCGAACGCATTGCGGCCTTCCTCCATCAGCCGGACTGTGTTCTCGAGAAATACGATCGCGTCATCGACAAGGAAACCAATAGCCAGCGTCAAAGCCATCAGCGATAGGTTGTCGAGGCTGTAGCCAAGAAGGCTCATCGCGATAAAGGTCAGCAGGAGAGAGAGCGGCAGGGCTACAGCGGGAATGAGGGTGTCGGTCGCGCGGCCAAGGAAAACAAAGATCACCATGACCACCAGCGCGAAAGCGATGTACAGAGTGGTTTGGACATCCTTAATGCCGCCAACAATGGTTTGTGAACGGTCGTATGCCGGCACGATGAGTACGGAATTCGGGAGTTGCGACTGAATGTTGGGGAGAATCTCGCGCACAGATTTCGCGACATCTACGGCGTTGACTCCAGCGCGCCGGAACACCGCAACTACAACGGTTGCGCCGGGCTGCGGATATCCTCGTACCCAGAAGCGCATGTCAATGCGCTCGTCCTGAACTGCCTGCCTCGCGGTCGCGACATCCTTCAAATAGACCGGGGAGCCGTTGTTCTGGCCGACGATAAGCTGGTTGTACTGATCAGCCGTCATGAGCTGCCCCTGCGGCTGCAACAAAAATGTACGATGCGGCCCGTCGAACTGACCGGCTCCGGTGTAAGCCGTGCCGTTCTTGATAGCGTTCGTCAAATCCTCCAAAGTAATGTTGCGAATTGCCATGGCTGAAGGGTCGGCCTTGATTCGCACCGCCGATTGCGTTCCGTAGACCGCAACCTGGCTGACTCCGGGCAGGATGCTGATGCGCTCGCCGACTTGTGTATTGGCATAGTCAAAGAGCTGACCTTCGGTGGCCGTGTCGCTGACCATCGCGATGTACATAATCGGCTGATCATTCGGGTTTGTTTTAGTAAAGGTGGGAGGGCTGGGCAAATCGACCGGCAACTGACCGGACGCGCGGGTGATGGCAGCTTGAACATCCGTGGCAGCGCCATCGAGACTTTTGTTCAGGTCAAATTGGAGAACGAAACTGGAGTGTCCCTGACCATTATTCGACGTCACCAATTCAAGGCCGGGAATCTGCATGAACTGGCGTTCCAGCGGCGTGGCCACGTTATTGGCCATCGTCTCCGGCGTGGCTCCCGGATAATTCACTTGCACCTGAATAACCGGGTAGTCGATCGCCGGAAGATCGCTCACTGGCAAGCGAAAGTACGCAGCCAGGCCAAAAAGAATGACCGAGACGGTGAGCGCTACCGTCATCACCGGACGACGAATAAAGAGTTCGGAGAGATTCACGACCGCCCTCCTGATGCCTGCCCGTTCTTGCGGTTGTCGCTTGAAGTTGCCGCGGTAGCGGAACCACCATCAACGTGCACTTTGCCGCCTGGGCGGACCAACATCTGGCCGGCGAGCACGATCCGTTCACCGGCGGCGACACCCTCGGTCACTACGACCTGCTCACCTTGCCGCTGGCCTAGTCTCACCGGGCGAAGTTCAGCGGTGTCGTCGGACTTAACGACGTAGACGAAGGGGCCCTTCTGACTGATCTGGGTCGCCTCGCTCGGAATCAGCACCGCTTGTTTTTGCGTGGTCAAGACCAGTTTCACGTCAACAAATTGGCCGGGCCAAAAGTGACGGTCGAGGTTGCTTAGAGTCGCGCGAAGACTCACCGTGCCGCTGCCATTCTGTACGGCATTGTCGAGGAATTCCACGCGCCCGCTTCTCGCCGTGTTTTCGGGGTCCGAAGGCAGACGAACATC
>Ga0187777_10001049_pt1 | contig 18067 bp, 18 predicted proteins | sample 1015_Q2_SP5_10_M_FD_132416 | JGI IMG/M metagenome (GOLD analysis project Ga0187777, IMG submission 132416) | Tropical peat soil microbial communities from peatlands in Department of Meta, Colombia - 1015_Q2_SP5_10_MG | ecosystem: Environmental > Terrestrial > Soil > Wetlands > Peat | place... | reverse complement strand
CTTTGTGCTTCGGGCAATCCCGTGCGTTTCGTAAACGCCTTGGCTTTATCGACTGGCAACGCCGCGTATGCAGGATCCCGCTCAATCAGATCGAGCGCAGCGATCGCCGCAGCCACGCATGCCGGAGGCAAGCCAGTCGAATAGATCAGCGTGCGTGCGCGATTGCGCATGAAATCGATCACGGCGGCCGACGCACAGAGATAACCGCCATAAGATCCGATCGCCTTCGACAGCGTGCCCATCTGCAATGGCACGGGGATGTGTGTATTGCCGGTAAAACTTGATCCGCGTCCGCCGCCCACAACTCCGATACCGTGCGCATCGTCGGACATCAGCCACGCATCATATTCGTTCGCTAGTGTGAGCAGCTCGGCGAGTGGCGCAAGATCGCCGTCCATGGAAAACACGCCATCTGTAACGATCAAGGCACGATCCTGCGCGGCGCGATGCGAAGCGAGCAGTTCGCGCGCATGCGCGATATCATTGTGACGAAACTTCAGGACCTGGCTGCCTGACAATTGTGCGCCGGCATGGATGCACGCGTGTGACAACTCGTCGAGCAGCACCAGCCCGGCGCGGCCGGCCAGTGCGGGAATGATTCCTGTGTTGGCGAGATATCCTGAGCCAAAAACGCAGGCTGCTTCCGTCCGTTTTAGCCGCGCCAGCCGCGCTTCCAATTGCGCATAGAGCGGATGATTGCCCGTCACCAGACGCGAGGCGCCGGACCCTGCACCATATTCCTCGATTGCGGCTATGGCAGCCTCTTTGATCCTGGGGTGCTGCGTCAGGTTGAGATAGTCATTGCATGAAAACGACAAGAGCTGCCGTCCGCTATGCTCGACCCAAATGCCATCCTCGCGCAATGTCTCGTTCAGCGCGCGATAGAGGTGACGTCGCCTGAGGTCATCGAGCTTGTCCTGCGCGAACCGGTCGAGTGTATGCATCAGGTGGCCTTGCCAGCTAATAAGCTAGATGCTTAGCACGAACGGGGTAGGGACAACTCAAATGGCAGGCCAAGCCAGCAAAAGCAGCGCGATACCGGGCTGGTATGCCGATGGGCTGGAGCACATCTGGCTGCCCTATGCGCAGATGAAGACTGTGCCGCCACCGCTGCCGGTCGTGCGCACCTATGGAGCGCGCATCATGTTGGCTGACGGGCGTGAACTGATCGATGGCATAGCGAGCTGGTGGACAGCCTGCCACGGTTACAATCATTCGCACATCAGGCAGGCAGTCGAAGCCCAGCTTGCGCGGGTACCGCACGTAATGTTTGGCGGGCTCGTTCATGAGCAGGCGCTCACGTTGGCGAGACGGCTGGCGTCGTTGCTGCCAGGCGACTTGAGGCGTGTCTTCTTTTCCGATTCCGGCTCAGTCGCCGTCGAAGTGGCCATGAAAATGGCCGTTCAATACTGGATCAACACGGGCAAGCCGAAAAAAACGAAATTCGTGGCATTCAAACACAGCTATCACGGCGACACCCAGGGCGCGATGTCGGTGACGGATCCCGCTATTGGGATACATGATGTTTTCCGTGAGGCATACCCGCACCATACGATCATCGATATTGGACGCGAGCCCGAGCCTGATCTCACCAGCCTTGCACGCTTTCTCGAGCGACAGGCCGGCGAGTACGCCGGCATCATCGTAGAACCGCTGGTGCAAGGCGCGGGAGGGATGATCTTCCGAAGCGAGAAACTGCTCCGCTCATTGCGGCAACTTGCTGACGGCGCCGACCAGATCCTGATTTTCGACGAGATATTTACCGGCTTTGGCCGCACCGGAACACTGTTTGCTTATGAGCAAGCCGGTACTTCACCCGACGTCATCACGCTGTCGAAAGCACTCACCGGCGGAACACTGCCGCTCGCTGCGACCGTCGCAACCCGCAAGGTGTTTGACGCGTTCTGGTCCGACGATCCAAAAACAGCGCTGATGCATGGCCCGACCTACATGGCCAATGCGCTGGCCTGCGCCGCCGCCAACGCTTCGCTCGATCTGTTCGAGCGGGAACCTCGCATGCGTCAGGTTGCCGACATTTCAATAGCGCTTGAGCGTGGTCTCGCCCCCTGCCGCGATCTTCCGCGTGTAAAAGAGGTGCGCGTAAAGGGCGCCATTGGTGCGGTCGAGCTTGACCGTATCGACGATCTGGATCGTTTGCGCGCCCGCTTCGTGGAGCAGGGCGTATTTGTCCGGCCGATCGGGAACATCATCTATCTTACGCCGGCCTTTACGATCTCATCCGATGAACTTACGACATTGACCGGCACAATCGTGAAAACCGTACGGGAATTAAAACAGTGAGAACAAAGTGACGTACAGCGAACCGACGATCGACACTCATCACCATATCTGGCTGCGCAAGGACGTAGCATGGCTCGCCGACCCGCCAATTCCGCGCATGTTTGGCGATTACTTTGGTATTCGCCGCGACTATCCGGTCGAGGAGTTCATAAATGACGTCGAACCACAGGGCGTGACAAAATCAGTTCACGTCACCGCGATGTGGGGCCCCGGCCGCGCGCTTGACGAAACGCGGTGGCTACAAACAGTTGCGGACAAGCATGGCTTCCCACATGGCATTGTCTGCAACGCGGATCTCGCGGATCCCGACGCAGGTGCTGCGTTGAAAGCACAGAGGCAATTCCCAAATCTGCGCGGCGTGCGGCAGATGCTTTACTGGGATAGCGAACCTGTGCGGCAGGGCGCACTAGGGATAGATTTTTGCAATTCTCCGGACTTCCGGCGCGGATTCGCGTTGCTGGGGAAACATGACTTACATTTTGAATTGCAGGTCTATGCGGGACAAGCCGTTTATGCGGTAGAGCTGATAAAAGCGTTTCCTGACGTCCGCATGATCCTCGTGCACGCCGGCATGCTTGCCGACCGCACGCAGGCCGCAATAGACCAGTGGCGCGCGGCGCTTATGAAAATGGCCGCGTTCCCGAACCTGCACGTGAAAATTTCGGGTCTTGGCATGTACAGCAACGGCATCACATTGCCGCAGGCACGACAGGTTATTCGCGACGTCATTCAGATCTTTGGCATCAAGCGCACGATCTACGGCAGCAATTTCCCGCTGGAGAAATTGCACGCAAGTTATGCCGATTTCTTTGGCACCTATCGCGCCGTCCTCTCCGAATATCCGGAATCCGACCAGCGCCGGGTCTTTTACGACAATGCTCTTGAGTTTTATCGGCTTTAATCCTGTTCGTTGCGAAATTTGCCGGTGCGGGTATAGGCTGCAGGCCGCGAGGGGGTTGCACTCATGGCACCACGAATAATTTTTGCTGTTGCCGTCGCAGTTTTGGCGCTCGGCGCTGCGCTGCCTTCGATTGCGCAGGATTTCCCGAATAGACCGGTCACCCTTGTCGTGCCATGGCCGGCGGGTGGCACCACAGATATCGGCATGCGCGCGCTTGCAACAGCTACCGAAAAATACCTCAAGCAAAAGATTGTGCTTGAAAATCGGCCGGGCGCGGCCGGCGTGCTTGGGCCGCAGCAGGTTGCCCAAACTGCGGCGCCCGACGGTTACACGCTGGTACAGATTCCAATCACTGTATTCCGTGCGCCCTTCATGCGCAAAACCAGCTTGGACCCGGCCACCGACTTCACCTACATCATTGGGGTGAGCGGGTACACTTTCGGTATCGTGGTTCGCGCTGACGCGCCGTGGAAGACCCTTAAAGATCTGATCGAGTACGCGCGCGCAAATCCTGGCAAGGTTAACTATGGCACTCCCGGCGCCGGCACGACCCTACACATCACGATGGAGCAAATTGCGAAACAGCAGGGTATTAAATGGGTGCACGTGCCGTTCAAGGGAACGCCGGAAACCACGGGCGCGCTGCTCGGCGGACATATCGACGCGGTGGCCGACGCCACCGGCTGGGCGCAACTGGTGAATGCCGGGCAATTACGTTTATTGGTGCTGTGGACCGCTACACGCAGCAAGAATTGGCCCGATGTGCCGACGCTGCGCGAAGTCGGCGTCGACATGGTATCAAACTCGCCCTTCGGCATTGCCGGCCCGAAAGGAATGGACCCCGGGATCGTCAAGATCATCCATGACGCTTTCAAGAAAGGGGCTGAAGACCCTGCCTATATAGAAGCTACGGCAAAGCTCGACCAAGAACCCGCTTACATGAGTAGCGACGAGTATCGCCGCTACGCCGCCGCGCAATTGATTGAACAAAAGAGGCTGATCGAGGAACTTGGCCTCAGGCAGGATTGAAAGTTAGAATCCGACCACGGTGCCGTGCAGATCGTATTCGTCAGCACGCTCGATTTTGACTGTTGCAATCTCTCCAAGGCGCATGGGCCTCCGGCTCGCAACATAAACTGCGCCGTCGATTTCCGGCGCGTCGGCCATCGAACGGCCTTTCGCAACTGTCGGACCGATTTCGTCGATAATAACTTTTTGACGGGTCCCAACCTTGCGCTTCAGGCGCCGCGCGGAGATTTTCTGTTGAGCCTGCATGAAGCGATGCCAGCGTTCCTGCTTTACCTCGTCCGGCACCGCCGCGGCCATATCGTTGGCCGCCGCACCTTTGACCGGCTCATATTTGAAGCAGCCGACACGATCAAGAGAGGCATCTTCCAGCCATCTAAGCAGCATTGCGAAGTCCACTTCCGTCTCACCAGGAAAGCCGACAATGAACGTCGAGCGCAGTGTCAGGTCCGGACACTCTCCGCGCCAGCGAGCAATGCGCTCCAGCGTCTTTTCTTGCGCCGCTGGCCGGCGCATGCGTTTGAGGACTTCGGGTGAGGCGTGCTGAAAGGGAATATCGAGATAGGGCAGCACCTTCCGCTCCGCCATCAGCGGAATGACCTCATCGACGTGCGGATAAGGATATACGTAATGCAGCCGCACCCAGACACCGAGCTCACCCAAGGCCTCCGCAAGATCGATGAACTTGGCGCGTACGACACGGTCGTGCCATTTGCTTGCCGCGTACCTGATATCGAGGCCGTACGCTGAGGTGTCTTGCGAGATAACCAGCAGCTCCTTTACGCCGGCGGCGACCAGTTTCTCGGCCTCGCGCAGAACATCGGCCGCCGGGCGCGAGACAAGGTCTCCGCGCAGACGCGGAATGATGCAAAACGTGCAGCGATTGTTGCAGCCTTCGGAAATTTTCAGATACGCATAATGCCGCGGCGTGAGTTTAATGCCTTCAGGCGGTACAAGATCCATAAATGGATCGTGGCGCGGCGGCAACGCCTTGTGCACGGCTTCGACAACACTCTCGTATTGCTGCGGGCCAGTGATCGCGAGCACATCGGGATAAACTGAAGAGATGCTTTCTGGCTCGGCGCCCATGCAACCGGTGACGATGACCTTGCCGTTCTCTTTCAGCACGTTGCCGATGGCTGCAAGCGATTCCGCCTTGGCGCTGTCGAGAAAACCGCAAGTATTGACGATGACAACATCGGAGCCTTGATGTTGACGCGTAAGTTCATAGCCCTCCGCGCGCAGCCGGGTGACAATACGCTCCGAGTCAACGAGGGCCTTCGGACAGCCGAGCGAGACGAAGCTCACTTTGGGCGCAGTCGTATCGGTTTTTTGAGCAGGATCGCGCATGCCGGCAAGGAGCTAATGACTACGGCAGGGAATAGCAACCCGTTAGGTGGCCTGCGTTGCCTATTTCGCCAGGCTTCGGCCTCGGAGTAGAACTTCTTTTCCCAGGCCCTCTGATTGTCCACGCCCTCGCGGATGAAGGGCGTAACCATCGCCATATGGAGCTTCCCACACCTTGCTGCGATGTCATTGGCCAAGTGATGCAGGCGGCGCTATCGTATCGACATGAAGCAGATTCTTTTTGGGCTGTTATTTATCGGCATTTCAATGGCGGCCGGTTCGGCTGTAGCCGGCGAGGGAAAGGCAACGCCCTGGCGCTACAACGCGCACAGCCAAGATCTTCCGTTTCCGCGCGGGGAGCGCGCGGAGTCTGTTTGGGCATCCGGCCGTTGCTGGAGTGAGTGTGGCTCCTACTGCGCATGGGGGCTGATCGGTTGCCTGCAGCAAGATTCGCAGGGGCAGTGCGTGAAACTTACGGACAAATGCGACCGCTACTGCCAGCGTGAATGCCGCACCATGGGCGGGCCACTCCTTCCGATCGTAGAATTTCCTTGGGACTAAAGCCGCTTATCACGCATGGCGAAAATTTTGTCGCTGGGACGGCAGCACGCACAAGCGTGGCCGATGCCCAGGCAGCGAGCGCGTAAGTGTTAGGACGGCCTGACATTTTTCGCGGTTTGATCCTACCACCGTCCTCGACACGAATGATAAGCTGATTACTCGAACGCGAGCGGGATTACCTTAGCCAAAGCCAATTCAATCAAACGTGAATCGAACGACCGGCGTTCAAGATGGCGCCCGCAGAGACGGTTTGATATAGGTCAAACGCCCATCTTGAGCTGAAATGCTTTTGTTGTGTGACAGTTTGTTGTGTGACAGGAGGCGTAGATGTTGCACCGGCTCGTGGCGTTGGTGTTGGCGTTTCTGATCCTCACGCCATTCACTGCCTTAGCGCAAAACCAGCCTCCACCGGCGTCTGCTTCAAGCGACCAGTTGCTCAAGCCTGAAGAACTTGATGCACTCGTTGCGCCTATCGCACTATATCCGGACAACCTGCTTTCCCTGGTCTTGATGGCTTCGACCTATCCGCTCGAGGTCGTGCAGGCCGATCGTTGGTCAAGCGCAAACCAGAATCTCAAGGGCGACGCGCTGAAAGCGGCATTAGATAAGCAGGGCTGGGACGAGAGCGTGAAATCGTTGGTTGCCACGCCGTCCGTTCTGTCGATGATGAGCGAAAAGCTTGATTGGACGCAGAAGCTCGGCGACGCCGTGCTCGCCCAACAACCGGATGTGATGGACGCCATCCAGCGCCTGCGGACGAAAGCCGATGCAAACAATAAGCTGACATCGACAAAGCAGCAAAAAGTCACAAAGACGCAGCAGCAGGGCAGGCAGGTCATCGCAATTGAGCCGACCGATCCCGACACGGTCTTTGTCCCGTACTACGATCCTTCCGTCGTATTCGGTGGGTGGCCCTATCCAGCCTATCCTCCATACTATTTTGGCTATCCAGGATTTATCGCTGGTGGCGTAATTGCGACCGGACTTGCGTTCGGCGCCGGCTATGCGATCGGTCGTTGGGCGTCGGGCGGGAATTATTGGGGCGGCGGCGTCAACTGGAGCAATAACAATATCAACGTCAACCGGCCCATCAATATCAATAACAGCGGCAACCGTTGGCAGCATAACCCGGAACACCGCCAGGGCGTGCGTTACAACAACAACAATGTCGCAAACAGATTTGGCGGCAACGCCAATCGCGGCAGCGCTCAGAACCGGATGGATTTCCGCGGCCGTGGTGGAGAGCAAGTGCTCAGGCCGGGTGGTGGCGGACAAGCTAATCTCGGGCCGGGCAACCGTCCGGGTGCCGGCGGTGGTGGCGCGCAACGGCCGGGTGGCGGCGAACGGCCTGGTGCGGGTGGGGGCGGTACGCAAAGACCTGGCGCCGGACAGCGGCCCGGCGGAGGAGAACGTCCCGGCGCAGGGCAACGGCCTGCTGGCGGAGGGCAGCGTCCGGCTGCACGGCCGGCCGGCGGCGGCGGACGGGGTGGTAACGCCCTGGCAGGCGCCGGAGGTGGCGGCAGAGGTGCAGCCATGGCGTCGGCCCGCGGCCACGCAAGTATGGGCGGTGGCGGCGGCGCGCGCGGTGGCGGCGGTGCAAGAGCGGGAGGTGGCGGTGGTGCACGCGCTGGAGGTGGAGGCGGTGGTGGCCGTGGTGGTGGCGGCGGCGGTGGTCGCCGGTCGGACATCGCGCTCAAGCACGATGTCGTTTTGCTTGGTCATCTCGACAACGGCCTTGGCTTCTATCGCTTCAGCTACAACGGCAGCGACCGAGCCTATGTCGGTGTAATAGCGCAAGAAGTACAGACGGTTGCACCCGAGGCGGTTACGCGCGGACGAGACGGCTATCTACGTGTCTTCTACGACAAGCTTGGCGTCAAGTTCCAGACTTACGAGCAATGGATCGCGTCGGGCGCCCAAATGCCTGCAGCAATCCCTGCCTCACATTGAGATTTGAGCGAGGATGCCATGAACAAAATTCTTGTCCTGTCCACGGCTGCACTGCTCTGCGCAGCCGCATCGGTTGCCAGCGCGCAGCAGGCCTTCAAGACGCCCGATGAGGCTGCCGGCGCCTTGGTCAGCGCAGCCAAGGCCGGCGACATGAAGGCGTTGAACACCGTACTCGGTCCCGACGGTGAAGACATTATTTCGTCGGGCGACGAGGTTGCTGACGCCGCAACGCGCCAGAAATTTGTCGCAGCCTACGACGCAAAGCACCAGATCAAGATGGATGGCGACAACAAAGCCACTGTGATTATTGGGAACGACGATTTTCCGCTCCCAATTCCGCTCGTCCGCAAGGACGGACAATGGAAATTTGATACGGACGCCGGACGTGAGGAAATTCTCTTCCGGCGCATCGGCAGAAATGAGCTCGACGCAATTCAGGCAGCCCTCGCCTATTTTGACGCGCAGAATGAATACGCGGACAAGGACCGCACTGGCGCCGGCGTGAAGACCTATGCTCAACGGATCATAAGTCAGCCCGGGAAGAAGGACGGGCTCTATTGGCCAACCTCACAGGGCGAGGAGTCTAGTCCACTTGGCGAACTCGTCGCTCAGGCAACGTCGCAAGGCTATCGTGTTGGCGGCGGCCGCGCACCCTTCCACGGCTACTATTTCAAGATCCTGAAAAAGCAGGGACCGGATGCCCCGGGCGGCGCTCTGGATTATGTCGTGAAAGGCAACATGATCGGCGGCTTTGGGCTTGTTGCGTATCCTGCGGAATACAGAAATTCGGGTGTAAAGACTTTCATCGTCAGCCACTCAGGCAAGGTATACGAGAAGGATCTCGGACCGAGGACCGCCAAGCTCGCCGAACAAATGAGCGCATACAACCCTGACAAGACCTGGACAGAGGTTAAAGATGCCGAGCCCGCGAAGTAAAATCTCATTTGCTTAAAGCGCGCGCGGCATGCGCGGCGACTCTCCGCGTGTAAGCCATGAATGACAAGCCGCCGAGTGATGCCGGCTTTTCCTGGATACCGGCCGTTCGCTGGGCCCGGGCCATGTCGTCGCAAAACCTTCGCCTCGATTTGATCGCTGGTTTGTCTCTTGCGGCATTCGTTATTCCGGAATCGCTCGCCTACGCATCACTGGCGCAGCTGCCGCCGGTAACCGGTCTTTATTGTTATCTCGTCGCCGGGATTGCCTATGCCATCTTGGGCACAAGCCGCCAGCTGGCGGTGGGGCCCACGTCCGCAATCTCGCTGGTCATAGCAACTAGCGTTGTGGCTATAAGCAATGGTGATCCATCGCGCGGTATGGCACTCGCGTCTGCGGTGGCACTCATCGTTGGTTTTGTAAGTATTGCCGGCCGGTATGTCGGTCTTGCCAACGCCGCCTATTTCATCTCAGACCCGATTCTGGTTGGCTTCAAAACCGGCGCCGCTTTTTATATCGCATCGACACAACTTCCGAAGTTGTTCGGTATCGAAGGCATAAGCGGCAATTTTTTCGAACGCGTAGGCCACGTCCTTTGGTCGCTTCCGGAAACTCACATTCTATCCCTTCTCGTCGGTGTTGCCGCGATCATCCTGTTTGTGCTTTTCGAGCGAACTTTCCCCGGCCGTCCGACAACGCTCGTCGTCGTTTTTGCCGCTATCTTGGTGATGAGTATTTTTGGACTGGCACATAAAGGCGTCCACGTTGTAGGGGAACTTCCGACCGGACTTCCCAGAGTCAGCATCCCGGCCATTCACGCATCGGATATCTCTAGTCTGATACCGGTCGCACTTGCGTGCTTCCTGCTCTCCTATGGCGAGTCGATCTCGGTGGCGCGCAGTTTCGCGCAAAAGAATGGCTACGACATCGATCCGGAACAGGAGCTGACCGCCATTGGTGCATCCAACATTGCGACCGGGATTGCTCATGGTTTCCCCGTCGCTGGTGGACTTTCGCAAACGGCTGTCAATGACCTCAGCGGAGCATCCTCGCCGTTTGCTCTCGTGGTGACGTCCGGCGCGATTGCTCTCACCCTCATGTTTTTCGCGCCGCTCTTTCACAATCTTCCCGAGCCCGTCCTCGCTGCTATCGTACTGATGGCCGCTTCGCACCTGGTCCGAATCGAGGAACTGCGACACCTGCGCATGGCGTCGCGTTCCGAGTTCTATATTTCCCTGATCGCGCTCATTGGCGTGCTTTTGTTCGGGTTGCTCGACGGCCTTCTGCTCGCTGCAGTCGGCTCGCTGATCATGGTGATCGCGCGCGCATCGCGCCCAAGCATCGTCATTCTTGGGCGCGACCCGGTGACCGGCCAGTATGTCAATCGCGAACGATATCCAGAAGCCAGGGATCCACCCGGTACGTTGGTAGTCCGTAGTGCAGGCGCCTGGTTTTATTTTAATGCCGAGTACATCCGTAAACACATCACCGGCCTTGTCGACAGCGTTCCGCCTGGAATTAGAATTTTAGTCATCGACTGTTCCATTGTTCCCGCCATTGACACAACCGCAGGCGTGACCCTGCGGACCTTGGCAAGGGCGCTCAAGGCGCGTGGTATCGCGCTTGCTCTTGCGGAATTACGCGACGATGTCCTCGAGGATTTGAGAGCTGTCGGAGCCGAGCAGGATCTCGGCCCGCTTGTGGCGCATCGAACGATTGATGACTGTCTGCAATAAAGTGCTTGATCAAATGTGCGGAACCAAAGACAACTCGGGCCGACCTTGAGTCCCCTCGAACCCTTCCTTATTTTCGGCTTCCTCTTGAACGAAATATGCGCAAGTGTGAGGCTGGTTCGGGCGGCGATCCTCGTCCACTGTGGAGGCCTTTGGCAGGAACTTGCAACATGACTGAGTCAGCTCATCCGATTGCAACTCAACATATGCCTTCTTTCATTACCGCCCCCGGCGAGACAGACGTGCTCATGGTTGTGATGGCGGTCATACTGTTGTTGGCCGTTTTGCTGTTCGGCGTCGTGTTCTTTCACCTGCACTCGTTACCCGAGCGCATGGCGCATAAAACCCAAAAGGTTCAGTTCGAAATTGTAGCCGTACTTGGCCTCATCTCTCTGTTTACACATATGCATATTTTCTGGATCGCCGGTCTTTTACTTGCGCTGATCGACATCCCTGATTTTGGCAACGCACTCGGGCGGATTGCGGGATCGGTTGAACGAATCGCCGGCGTGAAGCCAGGTGAAGGTGCAGCGGAATCGGCCCAGCCCTCAATCGCCGACAACAAGCATGGCTACGACACGGTAGGAGTAGAGGGGGACGGAACGTCGTCCCGCGCAAGCAGGCCAGCTCCAAGGAAGAAGGAGTTGGGCCATGCTTGAGCTACTTCTGTGCTCCCTATTCACAATTGTGCCGGACTATCTCTATCGCCGATACGTGCAGGGGAAGCGACTCGGCAAGGAGATCACATTTTACTCTGTCTGGTTTGAGCTCAGGTGGGGTATTACGGGCTGCCTGATCCTCACCATCGGCCTGATTACCACGGTTTTTTACAACCATCCATCGACGAGCAACGTCACGCTTTTCTTCAGAACGGTCCCGATCGCTCCGGAGACGATTGGGCGGGTCGCCGAAATTTTTGTTGGCAACAGCGCTCAGGTGTCCAAAGGCGAGCCGATCTTCAGGCTGGACGACTCGAAGCAGGAAGCTACTGTTGAGGCAGCGCGTCGGAAGATTGCCGAGGTCGACGCGGAAGTGGTGGTGGCGCGCGCGGATGTTCTGAAATCTGAGGGCCAGCTCCAGCAGGCCGAAAGCACACATAAACAGACCGTCGACGAACTGGAGGCAAAACAGGAACTGTATAGACGTAATCCCGGCAACGTACCCTTCCGGGAAATTGAGCGGCTACAGGTCCGCGCGCAAGGAGATTTAGCCGCGATTGCTGCTGCGAACGCCGCGAAGCAGGCCTCGGAGCAGCGGGTGGCGAGCCTCCTACCTGCTGCGAAAGCCAGCGCGGAAGCCGCATTGGCCCAGGCGCAAGTCGATCTGGAAAAGACCGTTATCCGCGCTGGCGTGAGTGGACAAGTGGAGCAGTTTTTCCTGCGTGTCGGCGATATCGTGAATCCACTTATGCGTCCCGCGGGGGTGCTCATTCCCAAGGGAGCCGGTCAGCGCAGCCTGCAGGCCGGTTTTGGGCAGATTGAAGCGCAGATCATGAAGGTCGGCATGGTCGCCGAGGTGACGTGTGTATCCAAGCCTTTCACGATCATCCCGATGGTGGTCGCCGATGTGCAGGACTACATCGCCGCAGGCCAGTTCCGTGGCGGCGAGCAACTTATTGATCCGCAACAGGTGACGCGCCCCGGCACGCTGCTTGTATTTCTCGAGCCTCTCTATAAGGGCGGACTTGACGGCGTAACGCCAGGCAGCAGCTGTATCGCTAACGCTTATTCCAACAATCACGACACGATCGTGTCGAAAGACACCGGTGTTATTAAGGCCTTTGCTCTCCACGCGGTGGACGCGCTTGCACTCGTCCACGCTTTAATCCTGAGGCTTCAAGCACTGGTGCTTCCGTTCCAGACGCTCGTGTTCAGTGGACACTGATAATCGGCACGCGCGGCCACCCGCGATAGTGGCCTGCGCCTGCTCAGCCCCAGCTCAATGTAATGCCAACATCGCCAGGCATGCCGCCGGGCCAGTCAACAATCTGGAATTTTATTCGATAGCCGCGTGGCTGCAGGTGTTTCTTCCAGAACTCGAACAGCTCTTTCGGCAAACCCGTCAGCGTTTGCTCCCAGCCTGCCTCTTGCTGGTTGATGGCTCGGCCATGATCCGTGAATAGTTGGTTCGGGAATTTACCGACGAGGACTTCTGTGAGACCGTTGTTGACCGCGCGATTGATGATCGCGCTTGCACGTTTCATTCGCTCTTCGTCGGAAACGCCTGATGCTTTAGTGAACTGGTCAAGCAGCGCCTTTTTCTCGGCGTCAGCCGCCGCCTGCTTGCGCATGTACTCCGAGGCCTTTTCCGCCTCGACCTCGGCCATTTTTTTCTTCAAATCTGCGGCGGTGGGGAGCAGGTCTGTCATCGTCGCCATGGGATGTCTCCAACGAACTCACTGTCACCTTGTATTGAATGACGCAGCAGCGCCTTTTGACGTACCTCAACAAATCGCGCCTGTTTGGTATTAGTTTCCCACCCGCATCGACACTTGTCGAGCGGCCATCTCAGCCTTTTGTTATAATTTCCTTCGTGCTCTGGTACGATGACAACGGCTTTGTACGCACTCAAAACAAATTCATGTGAGGGTACGAAATTGGTCAAAGCAGATAAAAATTCCAAGAAGATGAAGCGCAAAGCTTACGAGGCTGAGCTGCGCAAGTTACAGGTCAAGCTCTGCCGGTTGCAGGATTGGGTCAAACAAAAAGGCCTGCGCGTCATAATTGTGTTCGAAGGGCGCGACGCTGCAGGCAAGGGCGGAACAATTAGAGCACTCACCGAAAGAGTGAGCCCGCGGGTTTTCCGAGTCGTAGCCCTTCCGGCGCCATCCGATCGGCAAAAATCGCAGATGTTCCTCCAGCGTTACATCGAGCAATTTCCCGCAGGTGGCGAAATCGTGATTTTTGACCGCAGCTGGTACAATCGTGCCGGCGTCGAACACGTCATGGGTTTCGTCGACAAAAAGGGATATCGGCGATTCCTGGAGCTGTGCCCGGAAATCGAAAAGTATATTGCTGACGCCGGAATTATCTTGATCAAGTTCTGGCTGGAAGTCGGCAAGGAGGAGCAGGAACGGCGCTTCCTGGCGCGCATCAACGATCCGATGCGACAATGGAAGCTGAGCCCGATGGACGTCGAGTCCTACCGATATTGGTACGAATACTCGAAGGCGCGGGATATGATGCTTGAGGCCACTGATAGCGACCACGCACCCTGGACTATTATTCGCTCCGATGACAAACGTCGCGCGCGGCTCAATTGTATTTCACATATTCTGTCGGTGATCCCGCACAAGACGATCCACAATCCGAAAGTCAAATTGCCCAAGCGCCAGGACAAGGACAGATACGACGATCAGCGCTCGTTGAAGGGACGACGTTTTGTCGAAGAAAGGTACTAGCGAACGAACACGCCTGCGGCGCAACTAAGGAGGCTTTGTCATGACTTCACTGGCTCTTCAACCTTCGAGAATATGGTGGCTCCTCCTGCTTCAGGGAGCGGCCGGGGTCATTCTGGGACTGATGCTCATTACCGCTCCCGGGACAACCACGGTCACCCTTGTAACTTTTCTGGGATTTTACTGGCTGGTCATGGGTGTGCTGGCGCTGGTGCGCGCTTTCACCGATCAATCTGTCCCATGGATCTGGTCGCTTCTGGTTGGCATCGTCGGAATTATCGCCGGTCTTTCAGTTGTAAGGCATCCACTGATCGCCGCCATCGCCGTGCCGACGATAATCGTCGTCATCCTCGCCGTGGAAGGGCTCGTCATGGGCGTGCTTGAGATTGTCAGCGCCTTCAGGGGCGCCGGCATCGGATCATTCATTCTTGGCGCATTCTATGTGCTCGTCGGGTTGCTCCTCCTTGCTTCGCCGATTGCTGCGGCATTGGCGGTGCCACTGGTTTTCGGAGTGCTTCTCCTCGTGCAGGGAATAGCGCTTGTTGTGCTGGCCTTTCGCGTCCGGGCCTGAGGCCAGCAATCGACATCTCCTGCTCGTTATTCGCAATGCCGAAAATAGCCAGCTATTCGGCAATCGAAGAGTTGCGCGATGGACGCAAAATAGAGATTCGCGCGCTCAGACCGGAAGATCAGGCCGGCTTGTTGGCGGCTGTTGATCGCATCGGTACGCAGTCGCTATATCGACGTTTCTTTGGTGCGCGACGCAATTTTTCCGAAACAGAAATTGCGTTCTTTCTGAACGTCGACTTCACAAATCAAGTCGCCTTGGTTGCGGTCGCCGATGAATCAGGCCGCGACACGATCGTTGCCGGTGGACGCTATATCCTTGAACGGCCTGGCGTGGCGGAGATTGCTTTTGCTGTGATTGACGAATACCAGGGGCAGGGTCTCGGTGCCGCACTGCTGCGTCATCTTGTGGAAATAGCCCGTAGCGCTGGCCTTAAAGAGTTCACCGCGGAAGTGTTGCCGGAAAACATCCCAATGCTGAAAGTATTCGAGAAAAGTGGCCTCAAGCCAGTCACGCGGCGCGAGGCGGGGACAGTGCATGTCACGCTTCGGCTCTGATTGAGCACGCACCGATGCCAGACACACCCCGATCATCGATTGTGCTAAGATAGTTCTATGTTAATTGACCGCCTGCGCTTTCGCTTCGTCGCGCTTGCCTTTCCAATAATGATATTGGCTGCTCCGGCCGCCGCACAGACGTGCGACAGCTTGCTTGGCGGCGCGAATTGCGGCGGGCCTTCCGGAAGCTCGAACGTTGCTTCAAGCCGTCCATCCGATCGGCCGGGTATCACTGGGACGTCAGTTCAAAGCCTTGGATTCGATTTGTCGGGCGGATCGAGCAGGGACGATCAGACGGCCATGTTCGGGGCAATCACGTTTGGCGGAGGCGGCGCCAGATGCTCAGGGCCCTTTCGCACAAGAGACTGCTTTTGACAGCATTGGCCGAAAGAAATTGCCCGGCCTTCTGGCCGGGCAATCGCAAACTTTGTCGATTTCTTTTCGCTACAGCTAGCGCAACGAGATTTGCAAACCGCTGAGATCGAGGTTCGCCTGAAAACCGATTTGCCTGCCACGCAGTTCCAGGACCACGCCGTTTGCATTCTGCAGTCGCGCGGTTTTTCCCCCACCAGCAATCGCAAGGCCGGCGCTGACGGCCGAGTAAGTACCCGCAATATCGCCCGGCGACCGCATGTTGGTCGCACGGCCGACCATTTCAACCTTTGAAACTCCGATCATACCGACGCTGATACCGCCGATGCTCAAAGGATACGTCTTGCCATGAAAGGTAAGGGTACCGCTGCCGCCTCCGACGCCGACAATAAAGCCGGCACTGCCGGCTGTGATGCGGACGGTACCGGTATCGGCGTATGACTGCGAGGGCAAGGCGGCGAACAACATCGCCGCGGCGATCATGGCCAAAGCGTATTTCGTTGCACGATATAGAGAAAACATTTGTCGTCTCCCGGGTTCGAGCGTCGCGTGGATTATTGTGGCGCGAGCAGTCTGTTTTTATGCTGATCAAAATACAGGGTGCAAAAGCCAACACAAGCTTTTTCAATCAAACGCAATCGCAACCAAGCTAATCGATAATGTGATACCCACCGTCAATATACAGTGTTTCGCCTGTTATAAGCCGCGCCGCATCGTGCGCGAGGAAAGCGGTGGCGACACCTACATCATCGATGGTGACGAGACTGCGGGTAGGGGCTTGCGCCTTGGCCTTGTCAAGCAATGCATCAAATTCCGGAATCCCGGATGCAGCGCGCGTCGCGAGCGGCCCGGGAGAAATGGCATGGACGCGGATACCTTTAGGGCCGACCTCGGCGGCGATGTAACGGACGGCGCATTCTAGCGCGGCTTTGGCGACACCCATGATGTTGTAGTTTTTCACGACCATCTGGCTGCCGTAGTAGGACATCGTGAACAGCGTGCCGCCTTTGCGCATCAACGGTTCGGCCAAGTGCGCCATCCGGATGAAGGTCCAACACGACACATCCATGGTAGTGGCAAAACCATCCCGCGATACATCGACCACGCGTCCTTGCAATGCCTCTTTCGGTGAGAACGCAATGGAGTGAACGACAAAATCGAGCTTGCCCCATTCCTTCGCGATGCGGTCAAAGACCGCCTCCATCTGCCCCTCTTTGTTGACATCGAGCGGCATGATGATCGGAGCATCGACCGCGCGGGCGAGCGGTTCGACGTGCTTTTTGGCTTTGTCATTGACGTAAGTCAGCGCAAGCTCGGCGCCAAACGCACGAAACGCCTTTGCGCAACCCCAGGCGATCGAATTTTCGTTGGCGATCCCGACGATGAGACCTCTTTTGCCCTCGAGGAGTTTGGCTTTTACCGCGGGAATAACCGATGACATTCTACTGCTTTTCCACTTGATGTACGCACCTGACAGGACTTCACGCTTTGTCAGAGTCAACAGTATCCCTCCGGCCCTCCGCACTGTTGGTCCATGCGGGGACAGAGCACTTGCCGCATTCATTACAATAGCTTCGCCTCAGTCGGTGCTGAAAGGCCCCGCTGACACGGTGCCTCTTTCATCCGGCGGCAGGTTGCCGACAACTCCTTGCAGCCGACACGCTTCGTCTTCCAAGCCGATCCATCGCAGCTTGCGGATTAGTTTTGCCCACTCCTTCGGTTGCTGGTTCACAAGATCTTCGTGCGCTTCTTGCATCGCACCCTCCTTTCGGAGTCACTGAGCGATTCCTCACTATGCGTTTTTACGTGCTCGCAGTCGGCCATCCGTTGCCCAAAGACTTTGTGATTTTTTGCGTGATCTGTTGGGCCTCGTCGAATAGCCGGCGTCCGTCTTCTGCGGCCATTTGCATCCGCTCCGAAACGGATTTCGTGCAGGATTCAAGCACTTCGGGAACGGAATGAGTCGCGCTCAGCTTGTTCGCCAGATCGGACCACAGCTTGATTTCCGACTCCATGCGCGAAAGCCACGCGCGGCTTGCCTGTTCGTACGATTCCAGAAGGGCCTTCTGCAAAGTCATCGCCGCTTCGGTTCGCTCCTGACCCCAGGTCATGAGGGACGCTGGCGTGGCGGTTTTGGAGGCTGCTGAACCTGTCGTTTCCTTGCTGGCCATAGGACTGTACCTCCCTGATTAGCTGCCAAATGTCTATTTGGGCTCAGTTAGTGTGACCGCTACACTTTTAGTGTCATTGACCTGAGTCAATAGAAATGACCATATAATCGCTACAAATTGATTGCTACTAAGAGGCGCACTGGCGTCGCCGACGGATGCAACCGAGCCACACTGCCAGTCGCGCATAAATAACAGCGTGGGAGTTCAACCATGCCCTCAGTACAAAAAACCCCGGCACAATCGGATTCAG
>Ga0187777_10001045_pt1 | contig 18098 bp, 15 predicted proteins | sample 1015_Q2_SP5_10_M_FD_132416 | JGI IMG/M metagenome (GOLD analysis project Ga0187777, IMG submission 132416) | Tropical peat soil microbial communities from peatlands in Department of Meta, Colombia - 1015_Q2_SP5_10_MG | ecosystem: Environmental > Terrestrial > Soil > Wetlands > Peat | place... | reverse complement strand
GCGTTCATGCCCAAGGCGCGGCATGTGGAGGTCCAGGTCGCGGGCGACGGAAAGTCGGCGGTCCACATCTGGGAACGCGACTGCACGTTGCAGCGCCGCCACCAGAAGATTGTCGAATACGCGCCGGCGCCGGGTCTGGATCCGGGACTGCGCAAGCAGCTCTGCGACGCGGCGGTGTGGCTGGCGGACGACGTCGCATTGCGCGGGCTCGCGACGTTCGAGTTCCTGGTGGATTCCGATCCGCCGCGGCATGCGCCGGCTTTCGCGTTCATCGAGGCCAATCCCCGCCTCCAGGTCGAGCACACGGTCACCGAAGAGATAACGGGCATCGATCTCGTCGCGCTGCAGATCGAACTGGTGCGCGGGAAGATGTTGAAGGATATCGGCCTCAGGCAGGAGGACATTCCGGAGCCGCGCGGTTTCGCCGTGCAGCTCCGAGTCAGCATGGAGAAGATGGAACAGGACGGAACGATCAAGCCGGCAGGCGGCACGTTACGCCGCTTCGTGCCGCCATCGGGCCCGGGCGTGCGCGTCGACACGTTCGGTTATGAGGGTTACACGACGAATCCGGGCTACGATCCGCTTCTTGCGAAGGTCGTCGTGCACGGCCCGAGCTTTTCCGCGACCCTGGCGCGGGCGCGACGCGCCTTGTCCGAATTCGCGATCGACGGGGTCCAGACGAACATTCCGTTCCTGCACGCTTTGATAAGCGACGGCAAGGTTCTCGAAAACGATACCAGTACGCGTTTCGTCGAGGAGAACATCGCGCGTCTTGTCGAGGCGGCTCAGCACTGGAAGCCCGCCGCGGGCATCGCGACAGCGCCCGCTGCGGCGCGCGTCGCCACCAGTTTCGCGCCGGCGCCTGCCGGCACGACGGGCATTCTTGCGCCGATGCAGGGCAAAATCGTCAGCATCGACGTGAAGGTCGGCGATCTCGTGCCCGCCGGGACGAACGTCGCGGTGCTCGAAGCGATGAAGATGGAGCATCTCGTCGGCGCATCCGTTTCGGGCCGCGTCCATTCCATTTCGGGCGCGCCGGGAACGGTGCTCGCGGAGGGCGAGCCGTTCCTCTTTCTCGTGCCGGAAGACGTTTCCGGCGCCGGCGAAGCGGACACGCAGACGCGCGATCCGGATTTCATTCGCTCCGACCTCGCCGAATCCAACGCGCGGCACGCCCTGAGCCTGGACCAGAACCGGCCCGACGCCGTCGCGCGGCGCCGCAAGACCAACCAGCGCACGGCCCGCGAGAATCTCGAGCAACTCTGCGATCCGGGGAGCTTCATCGAATACGGCGCCCTCGCCTTTGCCGCGCAACGCCGCCGGCGGACACTGGAAGACCTCATCAAGAACACGCCCGGCGACGGCATCATAACGGGTATCGGCACGGTGAACGCCGCCGCGTTCGGCGAGCAGAAGTCGCGCTGCGCCGTCATGGCCTACGACTATACGGTCCTTGCGGGCACGCAGGGTGCGATGAACCATCAGAAGAAGGATCGTCTGCTCAAGGTCGCGGAGGAATGGAAGCTGCCCATCGTCTGCTTCGCCGAAGGCGGTGGCGGACGCCCGGGCGACACGGATATTCCCGGCGTCGCCGGACTCGACGTGCCCACGTTCCGGCAATACGCGAAGCTGTCCGGTCTGATCCCGCGCGTCGGGATCAATTCGGGCCGCTGCTTTGCCGGCAACGCGGCTCTGTTGGGGTGCAGCGACGTGATCATCGCCGCGCAGAATTCCAACATCGGCATGGGCGGCCCGGCGATGATCGAAGGCGGCGGACTGGGCGTCTACACGCCCGACGAAGTCGGACCGATGTCGGTGCAGGTCCCGAACGGCGTCGTCGACGTCGCGGTGGCGGACGAGATCGAGGCAATAGAGGTGGCCAAGAAATATCTCGGTTACTTCCAGGGCGCGCTCGGAACGTGGGACGCGGCCAACCAGAAGGAACTGCGGCACCTCATTCCGGAGAACCGGTTGCGCGTCTACGAGAGCCGCAAGGTGATCGAGACGCTCGCCGACACCGGTTCGGTGCTGGAACTGCGCCCCGAATTCGCACCCGGCATGCTGACCGCCCTGGTCCGCATCGAAGGCGAGCCTTTCGGCCTCATCGGCAACAATCCGATGCACCTCGCAGGCGCCATCGACGGTCCCTGCGCAGACAAGGCTGCGCGTTTCATGCAGCTCTGCGACGCATTCGGGCTCCCGATCATCTCGCTCTGCGATACGCCGGGATTCATGGTCGGCCCCGAGGCCGAGAAGAGCTCGCTCGTGCGCCGCGTCAGCCGCATGTTCGTCATTGGTGGGGCGCTCAGCGTGCCGATCTTCACCGTCGTGCTGCGCAAGGGCTACGGTCTCGGCGCGCAGGCCATGGCGGGCGGCAGTTTTCACGCGCCGTTCTTCATCGTTTCCTGGCCGACCGGCGAATTCGGCGGCATGGGATTGGAGGGAGCGGTCCGGCTCGGTTACCGCAAGGAACTCGAGGCCCAACCCACGCCGGAAGCCAAGGAGGAAATGTTCAAGCAGATGGTCGCGCAATCCTATGCCCGCGGAAAAGCGATCAACATGGCCGCCCATCTCGAGATCGACGATGTCATCGATCCTGCGGATACGCGGCGATGGATCATGCGCGGATACCGCTCTATCCCGCCGCGCGATTCCGATGCGCGGCGGCGCACGTTCGTCGATACCTGGTGATCAGCCGACCGCGGCGAGCTTCTGTTGCGGCGCCTTGCTGTGCGCATAAAGGTTCGGAGCGCCCGCGATCGGCGCGAAGGTACTCGCGGCGGCATCCGGACTCTCGGCGTGTCCGAGCATCAGGACGCCGTCGGGCTGGAGCGTCTCCGCGATCTTTTCCAGTATCTGCGCCTTCGTTTTGTGGTCGAAATAGAGCAGAACGTTGCGGCAGAAGACGGCGTCGAGATCGTCGAGCCAGCCGTAAGAGTCGAGAAGATTGAACTGACGGAACGACACCATGCGCCGCAGGTTTTCATGGATGCGCCAGTTGCCGTCTTCCTGCGTGAAGCTGGCGACGAGCCGCCGGATCGCGAGGCCGCGCTGGACTTCGTAATGCGTGTAGACCCCGTCTTCGGCGCGCGCGATCATTTCCGCACTGAGGTCGGTGGCGATCAGGTCGATGGACCAGCCTTTGGCCTGCAGCTTCAGATCGTCGAGGATCATCGCGATCGAATACGGTTCCTGGCCGGCGGCGCAGGCTGCGCTCCAGATGCGCAGCCGCTTGCTGTCGGCGCGTGAAACGAGAAGCTGGGGCAAGAGCACTTCGCGGAACGCGTCGAAGGATGACCTATCCCGAAAAAAGGACGACTCGTTCGTCGTCATCGCCTCGGTGACGGCACGGGCGAGAGCATCCTGTCCGTGGCGCAGCTCGTGGATCAGCGCGGCCAGCGAACGAAAGCCGAAGCGCCGCATGACGGTCGTCAGACGCCCTTCGATGAGGGGCGCCTTGTGGATCGGCAGTACCAACCCGGAGCGCCGGCGCACCATTTGCGCCAGAAATGAGAAATCGTCCGGCTTCATCGGCGAGGCTTAGGTAAGACCGACTTCGGCCAACTTGGCCTCGATGATGCTGCGATCGAACGGCTTCATGATGTATTCGTTGGCGCCGGCGTCGAGCGCTTCCGAAATGTGTGCGACATCGTTTTCGGTCGTGCAGAACACGACGACCGGCCGTTCGCCGCCGCGTTCCTTGCGCAGCGTTTTGAGAAACTCGATGCCGTTCATGTTCGGCATGTTCCAGTCGAGGAGTATGAGTTCGGGCATTTTGGAGCGGCAGGCGGCGAGCGCCGACACTCCATCTTCGGCTTCGCCGGTCTTGAAGTGGAGATCCTGGAGAATGCGGCAGGCCACCTTGCGGATGACGCGGCTGTCGTCGACGACAAGACAATGTTTCATGGCGCGCTGACCCCAATGCGGCGCCGCGAGAGCAGGCGCCCAACGTGGAATGACGGGCCGAGATTAGGTCCGGGAGGGTAAACGCGGCGTTTAACCGTTAACCGGCGGCAAGTTCGACCGACCCGTCGGCCGCGGTCAGCGTCAGACCGGCATTCAGGCTGCGCGCCAGCCTATGCGTCAGGTAGGGTTGGATGCCGCGTGCATCGAGGTGGCCGTCCGTAGCTTCGCCGCGCACCGCCTTCTGTACCTCGTCAAGGACCCGCGCATGGGGGCTGGTTGCGACGATCTTAAAGGACGGCGCGGATGGATCGGCGCTCGTTATGACAGTCAGTTGACCGCCGCGCGGCAAGCAGTCGGCGCCGAGAAGTGCCGCATTCATCAGGAGTTTGGCCCAATTCTTCGGCCAGTTGACGTGGGGCGACTGCCAATCGAGCTGGATTTTGCCGCCTTCGAGAAGGCCGCCCACGAGCCGCCCGACTTCGCCGATGTCGAGTTCGGCCCCGGCCGAACCGGCAGCTCCGAAGGCGATCCGCATGAATTGCAGGCGTGCGAGCGCCTGGAGTGCGCTGGACGAGACGATTTTGAGTGCGTCGGCACGCATCGCCGCATCGCGCTCATCTTCCATCACTTCCAGACCGTTGACCACGGCCCCCAGAGGCCCCACAAGGTCGTGACATACGCGACTTACCAAGTACGCGGCGAATTCGATGTCATCCATGGACTGGGCGATCTCCGGACCGAAGCTATGGTTTTCAAAGGCTAACTGTCCCCATCGCCTATTAAGGAATGCTTAAGATGCTTGCAACGGCCTCGCCCCAGCTACGCTTCCTGGCGCGCACCGCGCATGAGGCCGGAGCCATCGTCATGCGCCATTACGAGGCGGGGACGGAAGCGCGCAAGAAAACGGACCATTCGCCGGTTACCGACGCCGACGAGGAGGCCGAGCGATTCATCCTGCGCGCGCTCAACAGAGAATATCCGGGCGTCGCGGTTGTGGCGGAAGAAGAAGTCGCTGCCGGACGAATTCCGACGGTCGGCTCGCGATTTTTTCTGGTCGATCCTCTAGACGGCACGAAGGAGTTCATCGGTCGCAATGGCGAATTCACCGTCAACATTGCCGAGATCCAGAACGGCATTGCGGTGCGCGGCGTCGTCTACGCGCCCGCCAAGAACCGTCTGTTTGCCGGAGAAACGCCCGGCCAGGCTTACGAGATCGCCACCGAAGTCGACGGTCCTCCGGATTTGGATCGCCTGCGAACCATCTCTGTACGCAACGCGCCGGACGACGGTCTGATCGCGGTGGCGAGTCGCTCGCATCGCGACAAGAAGACGGACGAATACCTCGCGCATTATCCGGTGAAGGACTTCATCACCGCCGGATCGTCGTTGAAATTCTGTCTCGTCGCTGCGGGAGAAGCCGACATCTATCCGCGCCACGGCCGAACGATGGAGTGGGACACGGCTGCCGGACACGCCGTTCTGGTCGCGGCGGGTGGAACCGTAACCCAACTCGACGGGAGCCCTTTCGTATACGGGAAGGCGACGGAGGAGTTTGCCAATCCCTTCTTCGTCGCTCGCGGCAGCTAGCGGTCCATATTGTTCCGGCTGGAATAAAACACCAAAGCCATCAGGCCGGCACCGACGGCAATAGTGATGAAGGACCCGGCGATGAGCGCGATCCATCCGAACGTGCTCATCTGCACGTCGCCTAATGCGTTCCACCCGGCGATGCCGTACCAGATCGCGACGCCGAGAAAAGCGACGAGCACGACGACAGCGAGCCATCCTGCGCCCGACAAACGCGCTTCTCGCCGGTCATCGGCCATGTGAGTTCGTCTCCCTCAAGCCGCCGGCTGCACCTTGAGATCGGCGCCGTCGGCCGCTGCAATCCGAAGCCTGTCGCCTTTCATGGGGCTCGAACCGTCGATCGCGGTGGCGTTCCAGCGCGTGTCGTCGATTCTGACCGCCCCGCGCCCGTTTACGAAATTGTCCTCCGCCTTCACGACGCGGCCGACATACTGCGCGCTGCGGTCGTTCAGCGTCGCGTGGGTGTCGCGTTCGGCCCGGCCCCATGCGGAGCGCTTCCACGCAGCGGTCGCGCCGACGGCAATGACGGCGAACAGGAACACTGCCAGCCGGCCGTCCAGCGCCGGGTAGATGAATTTCAGAATGCCGACGGCGAGCGCCGCGAGGCCGGGCCACAGAAGGTACTGTGTCGTGCTCGCGATTTCGACGGCGAGCAGGATGGCGCCAAGCGCCCACCAGTGCCACGCCGGCTGCTCATTCAGAAAGAGAGTGATTGCGTGCATTCCCGCCCCCTACGTTCCGGCCGGACGGTTGGGCGCGGGGGCGTTTGGAACCGTTCCCGCTGCAGGCCGTGGCACGCGCGGCACTGTCGCAATCTGCGTTGCGATGGCATCGCGCGTCATCTCGGCGATTCCGGCGATCGAGCCCAGCAGACCCGCCGACTCCATCGGCACGACAACAAATTTCTGATTGGGCGCATTGGCCAACTGAGCGAACGCATCGACATATTTCTGGCCGAGGAAGTAGTTCAGCGCGTTGACGTTGCCCGCCTCGATCGAGTCGGAAACCATTTGCGTCGCCTTCGCTTCGGCCTGGGCCAGACGCTCGCGCGCCTCGGCGTCGCGGAAAGCGGCTTCCTTCCGGCCCTCGGCCTGCAGAATGGCCGACTGCTTTGCGCCTTCCGCTCGCAAGATCGCGCCCTGCTTTTCGCCGTCGGCTTGCGTGACTTCGGCCCGGCGGAAACGCTCTGCCTTCATCTGTCGCGCCATCGCTTCGGTGATGTCGTTCGGCGGCGAGAGGTCCTTAATCTCGATCCGCGTGACCTTGACGCCCCAGGGGCTGGTCGCCTGATCGACAACGGCGAGCAAACGCTGGTTGATCTCGTCGCGCTTCGACAGCACTTCGTCCAGATCCATGGCGCCGATCACGGTGCGCGCATTGGTGAGACAGAGATTGGTGATGCCGGCCTGGAGGTTTGCCACCTCGTAGGCCGCCTTCGCCGCGTCGACCACCTGGTAGAACGCGATGGCGTCAGCCGTGACTGTCGCATTGTCGCGCGTGATCACGACCTGGCTCGGGATAGCCAGGACCTCTTCCATCATGGAAAGCTTCCGGCCGACCCTGTCGACATAAGGAACGATCAAATTGAGACCTGGTTTCAGAACACGGGTAAAGCGGCCGAAGCGCTCGATCGTCCACTCGCGCCCCTGTGGAACGCTCTTCACGCCTGAAAAAATTGTAACCAGGGCCAAAACCAATACCGCCAGCACGAATATCGTGGCGCCGTCCATGGAAGGTTCCTCTCCGGATAGAGCTCGGAATCGACATTAGCGCGCAAATATGTAGGGACGCCACGAGCCATGAAACGGCCTTGATGTGGCGCGAATCATGCCATGGCGTTTGTCGTATAGCGAAATTTTGGGCATGTATCCCCTTGCGGGGATGGACTGATTCGACAGGAGACTTACCGATGACACCCTTGCGAATTGTGAGCGCTGTCTTCGCCGGCATCGCCGCGCTGGTACTGAGCGTCGCGCCGACGGCGGCCGATGACAGCGCGACGGACGATACCTTCACGCCCAATGAGATCGTCCAGGCAGGCTCCGATTTCTTCGGCATTTCGACCGAGGTAATGGCGAAGGCCGTGCAGCGGGTGTTTGAGGACCTCGGACAACCCGACGCGTACATCAAGGGCGACGAAGGCTCCGGCGCGGTCATCGTGGGTCTGCGTTACGGATCTGGCTGGCTCATCCGCAAAGGCTTCGACCCTGAAAAAGTTTATTGGCGCGGTCCCTCGATCGGATTCGACGTCGGCGGAAACGGCTCGAAGGTCTTCACGCTCGTCTACAACCTCAAAGAGAAACGGCGACTCTTCCAGCGCTTCCCCGGAGTCGAAGGTAGCTTCTACTTCATTGCCGGAGTTGGCGTGAACTATATGCGCTCGGGCGGCGTCACGCTGGCTCCCATGCGCACCGGCCTCGGCTGGCGCGCGGGCGTAAACGCGCATTACCAGGTCTATTCGGACAGGCGCGACTGGTTCCCGCTGTAGAGACTCAAGCGCTCGATTCGGCCGCGCCGGACTCGATGCTGCCGGCAGGAGCCGGCAGATACAGCAGCAGTGCCGCGGCGACGTAAGTCGACGAGAATGTTCCGACCAGGATGCCGAAGAGAATGGCTGCGCTGAACCCGAACAATTCGGGGCCGCCGTAGAGCAGGAGTGGAATCATCGTCAACGCAGTCGCGGCCGACACGAGCGTTGTTCGTGTCGCAATCTGATTCGTGGACAGGTTGATGAGATCTGGCAGGGACATGCGCTTGAACTTACGCCTGTTCTCGCGGATGCGGTCGAAAACGACGACTGTGTCGTTGATCGAATAGCCGGCGAGCAGCAACAAGGCGGCTACCGAGTTGAGCGTGAAGTCCATGTGGAGCACGCTGAACATGCCGGCTGTGACGAAGACGTCGTGACCCGTGGCGATGAGCGCGCCGACCCCATACTGCCACTCGAATCGGAAGGCGACGTAGAGCGAAATGAATATGATCGCCAGCACGGTCGCGAGCACGCCGTCATTGAAGAGCTCGTGACTGACCTGAGGCCCCACGACTTCATTGCGCCGGAACGTGTAGCCGTTGCCCAGCTTTTCCTTGATCTTGCTGGCGACGGTCTCGCCGACCTGGGTGGCATTCGGCTGGACCCGGATCAGCACGCACGAATTGGCGGGAGTGTCGCACTCACCGCCGCCAAAATATTGGATGTGGACTTCTTTGAAGCCGAGCGAGTCGACGTCGTTGCGCATCCGGCCGATGTCGATGACTTGCGCCGACTTGACCTCCATCAGGACGCCGCCGGTGAAATCGATACCCAGGTTGAAGCCCTGCCAGGCAATTGAGACCAGAGCGACCAGCATAAGCAGGCCGTCCATCGCGAAGGCATAGTACCGCCAGCCGACGAAGTTGACGTTCGTGGTCTCGGGAATAAAGCGCAGGAAGGGCATGGCGGCGTCCGATAAGGCCCGGCAGACATATCCGTTGAGCGCCGGAAGGACAAGATAACCCCCGGATTTGCATAATTTGCTGTTTTGGCGACACTTTGACCGAAGGCCCAAGGACCCACGAATGCCCTCTACGGTTCACGGCACAGCTGAAACCACGAAACCCTCTCCGGCCACGAGCGGACTGCAGGAGGCTGCGAGTGCCGCCATCGTCGGCGCGGTACTGGTCGCGGCGGTTTATTTTGGTCGGCCGTTGCTGGTGCCGCTGGCGCTGTCGATTCTCCTGGCATTCGCGCTTGCACCGGTCGCCGAATTTCTGCGCCGCTTGAAACTCGGACGCATCGTCGCCGTCATCCTCACCGTGACGCTCGCGGTTCTTCTTATCAGCGGAATCGCCACCTTCATCGGCACGCAGCTGGCCTGGCTGGCGCAGAGCCTGCCGCAGTATCAGCAAAACATGGTCGCCAAGATCCAGTCGGTCGAAGGCTCCGCCGCCAACAACGGTATCGTCGAGAGCGCGATCAATTTGTTCAACAATCTGAGCGATCAGATCGCGAACGTTCCGCACGCCGAGGGCAATCGGCAACTCGAGTCGAAGACGACGGCGCAGCGCACCGATCCGGCGGTTCCCGTGGTCATTCGCGAGCCTGTTCCAAGTCCGATCGACGTAATTCAGAATGTGGGTGGGCCGCTTGTCGAACCGCTCGCCAATCTGACAATCATCATCATCTTCGTGATCTTCATTCTCCTGCAGAAGGAAGATCTTCGGGACCGCTTCATCATGCTGGCGGGCGGACGCGATCTGCAACGCACGACGACCGCCCTCGACGACGGGGCCGAGCGATTGAGCCGCTATCTGCTGCTGCAGACGGCCGTCAACGCAACATTCGGCACGGCTGTCGGGCTGGGGCTCTGGGCCATCGGCGTTCCCAATCCGGCGCTTTGGGGGCTCATCGCGGCGATGTTTCGGTTCGTGCCATATGTCGGCGTTCCGATCGCGGCGTTCCTGCCGATCGCCCTCGCCTTTGCGGTCGACCCCGGCTGGTCGAAGCTGCTTTGGACGCTTGGCCTCTTCTCTGTGTTGGAGGCGATCACGGGCCAGGCCATCGAGCCATGGCTCTACGGGCGTAACATGGGGTTGTCCGCGATCGCAGTGGTCGTCGCCGCTGGTTTCTGGACGTTCGTCTGGGGGCCGGTCGGACTTCTCCTTTCGACTCCCTTGACGATGTGCCTTGTCGTCATCGGCAGGCATGTCGACCAGCTGCGCTTCCTGGATGTGATGCTCGGCGACCGTCCGCCCATGGCGCCCGAAGAGAGTTTCTACCTGCGCATGATGGCAGGAAACCCGGACGAAGCGGCGGAACAGGCCGAGGTCTATCTTCAGGACCACACGCTGCCGGCCTACTTCGATCAGGTCGCGATCAAGGGGCTTGCGCTGGCGCAGCTTGACGTCAATCGGGGAGCCCTAAATGAAGCCGGCCGTGTGCGCGTTGCGACAACGGTTGAGGGCTTCATCGCCAACATCACGCTCCACGAGGACCCGGCTGCGCCGGCCGAAGATGAACCAACCGATGCCCTTCCCCAGACCTGGCAGAATCGGCCGGTGCTTTGCATCGCGGGACGGGGCGTGCTCGATCATGCGGCCGCATCGTTACTGGCTCACTTGTTGGAGCGTCAGGGTATAGGCACGCGTCTCGCATCGTCGGAGGACGCATCGCCGTCCAACATTCAGGACTTCGACTGTGAGGGCGTGCAAGCCATATGCATCGCCTATCTGGAACCAGGGAGTCCCAAGAATACGCGCTACATGTCGCGCAGGCTGCGCAAGCGCATGCCTGGCGTACCGCTGATCGCCGGATTCTGGAGCATCGTGCAGGACGACACGCATTTTCTCGACGGCTTTGAGTCGACTGAATGCGACTTCCTGGCGACCAGCTTGCAGCAGGCGGTGAGTCAGGTTGTCGCGCTCATGAAGCGATCGGGTACGGGTGAAAAATTCACAAGTGCAGTTCGCCCGATAGAGGAGGAGGCTATGTCAGACTGATGGCGATCGCGACAAAGGACTTTCAGTGCGTTCTCTATTCGCTTCGGGACCATGTGCTGACGATTACGCTCAATCGTCCCGACCGGCGGAACGCGCTCAACCCCCGTGCCTATGCGGAGATCGAAGCCGCATTCCGCGCGGCGAACGACGAAAGCGAAGCGCGCGTCGTGATCGTGACCGGCGCGGATCCCGCCTTCTGCTCAGGAGAAGATGTGAAGGAAATGATGACGGGCGAAGTCCGGCCCGCGTCGCCCGCTGCCGATACGACGGGACGGCCGCCGACACCCGCCGCCATGGCCGCACTCGAGTGCGAGAAGCCGGTGATTGCGGCCGTGAACGGTTCGGCGGTCGGCTGGGGCATGGAGCTTGCCCTTTACGCCGACATACGTCTCGCTTCCGAGAACGCAAAGTTCGCCGAACTCTTTGTGAAGCGGGGCCTCGTCGCTGATGTGGGCGGCTTTTATCGTCTTCCGGCGCTCGTCGGACCATCAAAAGCTGCTGAACTGCTGCTCACAGGGAATGTGATCGACGCGCGCGAGGCATTGCGCATCGGATTGGTTTCGGAAGTCCTTCCGCATGCTGATCTGATGCCGAGAGCGTATGCGCTCGCGGCCACGATCGCCGCCAATCCGCCGTTGGCGGTAAGAGCCATAAAGGAGGGCCTGACACGCGTTGCGCCCGGCGATCCGCGGCAAATCGGGAGCTGGGCGATCGACACAATTTATCGGCTGTTCCAAACGGAGGACCATCGCGAAGGCGTGAAGAGCTTTCTCGAAAAGCGGGAGCCAGTATTCAAAGGCCGCTAGCCAACTGTCGCACAATTGACGAATGTGACGCTTATTCAAACGTCGAAATCTTGGGTGTGGCCCTCATGAAAGTTATCCCCGCATTGGTATTTGGGGCCGCGACGCTGTGCACGGCTGCCGCTGCGCCCGATGGTCCGATCTGGCTGCCTACAGGCCAATCGGTGACACCGCAGGCGGCTCCGGGCTCTGTAATTCAACCTCTTAGCGCAGATCTTCCCGTCGTCGGAAAGCAGTTGGTAGGCGGAGGCGTTACGACGGCCATATCACCGGACGGCGCATCGCTCTTTGTCCTGACTGCGGGATTTAACGTGTGGCGTGGTCCCGACGGCAAACGCGTGCCGGATGCATCGACGGAACATTTGTTCGTTTACAACATAACGGACCAACTGACTTTGCGTCAGGACATTCATGTACCCAACAGCTATGGCGGGATGGCCATCGCTCCGGATGGCAAAACCATCTTCATCGCCGGCGGTGTCGACGACAATGTTCACACCTTTCACGCCGACGGTTCCGGGCAATGGGCCGAGAGCGGACCGCCGATTGGTCTAGGACATGCATCGGGAAATGGTCTGATTCGCGGCAACCCGGATTTGCTGAAGCCGATGGCTGCGGGTATCGCGCTAACACCGGATGGAAAAAGGCTGCTCGTTGCAAACTACGAGAACGACTCCGTTTCCGTCATCGACATCGCGCAAGGCCGACGCGTACAGGATCTCGACCTTCGCCCGGGTAAAATTGATCCCAAACGATCAAGCCTGCCCGGAGGAGAATTTCCGTATTGGATCGTGACGGCACCGAATGGACGGGCATACGTCTCGAGCGTCCGGGATCGGGAAGTCGTCGTCTTGTCGCTGGACGGTGAGGTCCGCCTTGCGGCGCGAGTCAAAATCCAAGGCAATCCAAATCGGATGATCCTGAATGCCGACGGCTCGCGCCTTTACGTTTCGGCCGACAATTCCGACCGTGTTTTTGAGATAGACACAAAGTCGAACAAAATTCTCGACGTCATCGCCGTCGGCGCCCCGCTAGGCTGGGGAGCCAATGCGCGGCTCCCCGGCGCAAGCCCGAATAGCCTTGCCCTCTCGCCCGACCAAAAAACTCTTTTCGTCACCGAAGGTGGTATCAATGCCGTTGGCGTCGTCGATTTGACGAACAAGCCTGTACTCATTGGTCTGATCCCCACCGCGTGGCAGCCGAATGACGTGAGCGTGCGCCGAGACGGCCGCGCGCTCTACGTGGTGAACGGAAAAAGCCCGGCGGGGCCGAACCCACTCAATTGCATGCACGTCAAGCACGACTCACCGGGCTGCGACGCGACGCGTCAACTGCATGCCGGCAACCAATATGTGTGGCAGGTGACCACGGGCGGAATTGCTGCGATTCCCATTCCGGACCGCGACACGCTGAAGCGTCTCACGGCCGTCGCAGCCGACAATAACGGATTCAAGGAAGTTTCGACGGGCGATGAGACCGCACTGATGGCGGAAATCCATAAGCGCGTCAGACACGTCATCTACATCGTTCGTGAAAACCGCACGTACGACCAAATTCTGGGCGACCTGCCGGGTACGGACGGAGATCCGAGCCTGGTCCAGTTTGGCCCCAGCATGACTCCCAATCAACACGCGCTCGCGCAGGAATTCGTCGCGCTTGATGCCTTTTTCGACAGCGGCGAAGCGAGCGGAGACGGCTGGAACTGGTCGACCGCCGCGAGGACGACAGATGTCACGGAAAAAGAGATGCCGGTGAACTATGCGGGCCGCGGTCTCACGTATGACTTCGAGGGTTCGACGCGCGACATAAATGTCGCCCTAGATCACAAGGCGCGAGTCGCTGCCAATCCGCTGACCGATCCTGATTCCGATCTGCTCCCAGGCAGCGCGAACCAGGCCGCGCCCGATGGCCCTGACGGCGAACGGGAAGAAGGGTATTTGTGGAACGCCGTCATGCGCGCGCACGAAAGCATCCGTAATTACGGCTTTTTCGTTGATCTGACTCGCTACGCGCCTAGCGTCCCGGCGAAATTGCTCATCGGGCTCGATCATGACCCGGCCGCGCTCAAGCTGCGCGTGGCTTACACGACGAAGAAGGAACTCGCCTCAGTCACCGATCCGTACTTTCGCGGCTTCGACAATCAGTTCGCTGACTATTGGCGTTATCAGGAATGGAATCGCGAATTCACCGACTACGAGAACAAGAACGCGCTGCCGCGCTTCGAGACCGTCAGATTCATGCACGATCACACGGGCGACTTCGCCACCGCTGCCGACGGCGTGAACACGCCGGAGACGCAAGTCGCAGACAATGATTATGCGGTTGGCCTCCTCATCGATCGTGTCGCCCATAGTCGTTTTGCGACGGACACACTTATCTTTGTCATTGAGGACGATGCCCAAGACGGTCCCGACCATGTCGACGCACACAGGTCCGTAGCCTTCATCGCCGGTCCATATGTGAAGCAGGGTGTTGCGATTTCGGACCGCTATACGACCGTGAATTTTCTCAAAACAATCGAAGTCATTTTGGGCCTGAAACCGCTCAACTTCCACGACGCAAACGCCAAACCGATGGCAAACGTCTTCGACCTCGACCGACGCGCCTGGACCTATCGTGCACGCGTCCCGGACATGTTGCGCTCGACCAGCCTGCCGCTCCCGGCACAGCAGGGCGCGACGGTTGTGAAGCCCAAACACGACTCCGCTTATTGGGCTGCCAAAACTGCGACATTCGATTTCTCGTCCGAAGACAGACTCGATCCCGCCGCCTACGACCGCATTCTCTGGGCCGGCACAAACGGGGACTCGCCCTACCCTGTGTCACGCGACGGCCGGAACCGGCGCGCAGAAGCGCATGCAACCGGAAGAGATAGCGGTGGCACTCCCTGAGGGCCATTCTACGCTGCCTTGTCGTAGTTTCGGTCGAAGCGCGGGCGCGTTGATCGACTAGGCCCGTCCCGTAAGCGTGCTGGGCGCTCTGGCGGCCGGCGCACCCGACTGTACAGAAAGCACAACCTCTCGCCGGTCGCCGCCGTGCGACCCCACGCGCCTTGCTCCTACGGCCGAACCGCACCATATGAAGCCTACCGTCATGACCGCCGACAGCAAAAATACCAGCGCCGTCTCGGCCGCCGCCCTACCCACGCTGCTGTCGGTGATGTTCATCAATCTGCTTGGATTTGGCATCATCGTCCCGTTACTGCCGTTCTACGCCAAGTCGTTCCAGGCGCCGGCGTGGCAGATGGCGCTCGTCTTTTCCGCCTACGCGATCGGAGGTTTCTTCGGAGAGCCGTTCTGGGGACGCCTCTCGGACGCAGTCGGGCGCAAGCCGATCCTGATAAGCACCGTGACGGGCAACTGTCTCTGCTATCTGGCGCTGGCGTTTGCGCCGAACATCTTCGTTGCTTTCGTCGTGCGCCTTCTCGGCGGGATGGCGAGCGGAAACGGCGCCGTTATCCAGGGATACATCGCGGACGTCACGCCCAATGAAGAGCGGACCGGAAAAATGTCCTGGCTCGGAGCGGCCTACAACATCGGTTTCATCGTGGGCCCGGCACTGGGCGGCCTTCTCGCGCATCCCTCTGCCGGCCATGCCGGCTTCCGCATTCCTCTTCTCGTCGCGTCGAGCCTCTCGGCGATCTGCGTCATCGGGCTCATCGCGTTTCTCAGGGAAAGCCGCAGCCACACGCGGATCTCGGGCAGGCCCAATCGCTTCGCCGTCGTTCAAACGGCACTATTTCATCCGGTCGTCAGCCGTTTGATGCTTGTCACATTTCTCGCCGGCTGCGCGTTCAACGGAATCGAGTCCGTTTTCGGCTGGTGGACTCAGGCGCGCTTCGCTTGGGGCCCGCACGAGATCGGATTCGCGTTTGCGGTGACCGGAATCGTCGCGGCCGCTTGCCAGATATTTATCACCGGCCCCGCGTCGCGCCGGTTCGGTGAGGCCCGAGTCCTGACCTTCGGCATGGCGTTGACCACACTCTGCGCGACGCTCCAGCCTTTCTCCTACGACGCCTTGTCGGTCGTCGTGTTGTTGTCGATTTCGGCGTTCGGACAGTCCGTCGCCTGGCCGAACGTGTCTGCACTGCTTTCGCGCAACGTAGACTGGGAGCACCAGGGCCAATACCTTGGTCTGAACAATGCGGTCGGCTCGATGGCCAGACTCGTCGGACCTCAGATCGCCGCACTGACGTTCTCCAATATCGGCGTCGACGCCCCCTTCTTTTCCGCGGGATTGATGGTGCTGCCGGCCATATTCTTTGCCTGGTACGCCGCCACGCACAAAAGTCGCATCTAGTTTACGCGATGCGGCGGCGCGCCTAGGCTTTCCGAAAACAGGGAGGTGGACGTGTCCGGAACGCTCAAGGGAAAAGTTGCACTCGTGACAGGCGCCAGCCGCGGCATCGGGGAAGCGATCGCCGTACGCCTGGGCATGGAGGGTGCCCGGGTCGTCGTGTCGGCGCGGACCGCGGAGAGCGGCGAAAGCCGCCTTCCCGGCACGTTGCATGACACGGTCGACCGTGTGCGCAGAACTGGCGCCGAGGTGATCTTCATCAAAGCCGACTTGGCTCAGGCGTCCGAGCGTCGAGCTTTGATCGAAAAGGCCCAGGCTGCGTTTGGTCCGATTGACATTTTGATCAACAACGCCGCGATCACCTACTTCATGCCGGTCGCGGACTTCACCGAGAAACGTTTCAAACTCATGATGGAAGTTCAGGTCTACGCGCCTTTCCATCTTTCGCAACTCGTACTTCCGTCGATGAGGGCCCGCAGGTCTGGCTGGATCGTGAACATCTCCTCGCCGGCGGGCATGCATCCCAAGCAGCCCTATATGGCGGGCGCGCGCGGCGGTACGGTTTACGGAATGTGCAAGGCTGCCCTGGAGCGCTTCACGACAGGGCTCGCGTCCGAAGTATGCGAGGACGGCATTGCGGTGAATGTAGTGTCTCCCGGCCTGGTGGATACGCCAGGCGTCGCCGTCCATGGTCTCATCAACGAGCGGACAAGGGATCGCGTGCAGCCGATCGAATATATCGCCGAGGCAGTCTACCGCCTTGCGTCGGGTGATCCCAAGAAGATGACGGGTCGCATCGACTACGCCGAACCGCTTTTGAAGGAACTCGGCCTCAAACCTTCGGTGCTCGTGACCTAAATCGAGATTTCGAAGCGGCGTCGAAGCGAGGCGATGAGCTTGAGCTTCGGCAGCGGTCGATTTGGACCTCGATGTTCCGATTGCTGCGAGCGATGCGCGACCGGCGAATCCAGCGGTCGGACACCAATCGTGAAACGCGGCCTAGTCCAATTTGACGAGCGCCCGATCTGATTGGCTATGTTGCGCAGTCGGCCGCACGGCAATGGCTGGCACATTCGCCGAAAACGCGCGCGCATTTCTGTTCGGGCGGGTACTCACGTCTTGTCGGCATAGCTCACAGCCATACCGGCACGAACGTCCTGCTGCACGCCATATTGCGGAAACGGGTAGCGGAAGCCGTTCTTGGCAAGCGCCTTCATGCCTTCGATCGCTTGCACCAGATACTCGGGCGGACAGGCCATCAACATCTCGTCGTCAAGGACTCCGCCGTACCGCCGCTCGGCAAAGCATGGAATGGACAAACTCGGCAGGCGCGTCGTCAAGGCGCGGCCCCAGGAGTCAGCGCACGCAGACTCTCCAACCACACTCCAGTCGAAACGCTTGTATCCGGACCACTGCAGCCCATTGATGAAATAGATCATGGCGCCGGGGGTCGCATAGAAAAGCGCGATGTCCGGCCGCGTGAGCTTGCCTGCGCCGAGCGGGCCGACCGCGAGCGCCTGGTATTGTCCGTCGGGGACGCAGTGCATGGCGCTTTGATGTGCGCTGGCGTCGTCGAGCGTCTTGTACCAAACGCCCTTCATGTGGGCGCCGGATCTCCATGCATCGGTCTTTGCGCCGCCCAAACCGACCACAGCGCGGCACTGGGCGCCGACCAGGTCTTCGCTGGTGACGCCGACCGTCCAGCCAAGCCTCGAAGCTTGCCCGACAATCTGATCCAGTGTGTGGACGGCCGTGGGTCGGCGGATGCGGGGAATCGCCTCCATATCCTCGCGGCGTTCAAAAAGCTGCATCGCAAACACGATGCTACGCAGACGCAATAAGCGCTCGAGTTCGCTCGATACGGCTGACAAGTCGACGTCCATCGTGTCACTCCCTTTCGACCTGGCCTTAGGCCCGGCCAGAAACGGTACGATAGAACGGGACGGTGTTCCTGCCAAAGCTGGCGCCCCCAAGGGGAATCGAACCCCTGTTTCAGCCTTGAGAGGGCCGCGTCCTAACCGCTAGACGATG
>Ga0187777_10001044_pt1 | contig 18112 bp, 15 predicted proteins | sample 1015_Q2_SP5_10_M_FD_132416 | JGI IMG/M metagenome (GOLD analysis project Ga0187777, IMG submission 132416) | Tropical peat soil microbial communities from peatlands in Department of Meta, Colombia - 1015_Q2_SP5_10_MG | ecosystem: Environmental > Terrestrial > Soil > Wetlands > Peat | place... | reverse complement strand
GGGGGCTTTACCTCGAACGTCGACATGCGCACCGGATCGCCCGCGTTCGGCACGCCCGAATACGTGCATGCGGTGCTCGCGAGCGCTCAGATCGGCCGACGCCTGAAGATTCCGGTGCGCACGAGCGCGGTGAACGCATCACCTGAGGTCGATGCGCAATCGACCTACGAGACCGGCTTCTCGCTGCAGGCCGCGATTCTCAGCCACAGCCATCTCATCAACCACGCGGCGGGCTGGCTCGAAGGGGGCCTCTCGGCCTCGCTCGAGAAGATCGTCGTGGATGCCGAACTTCTGCGAAATTGGGCCGAGATCCTCAAGCCCGTCAGTTTCGAAGAAGACGACCTTGCGGTCGATGCCATCAAGGGCGTCGCCGCGGGCGGGCATTTCTTCGGCACCCCTCATACGCTCGCCCGTTACGAGTTCGCGTTCTATCGCCCGCTGCTTTCGGATTGGTCGAACTTCGAGATCTGGACCCAGGCGGGCGCTCATAACGCGACTGAACGTGCGATGGGGATCTGGAAGAAGTTGCTTGCCGAATACGTGCCGCCGCCGCTCGATCCGGCCGTCAGGGAAGCGGTCGAGGCTTTCGTGGTGCGCAGAACCGGTGAACTCGCGGGCGCGGGGTAGCGCTTCGGTGGAGGCGCCAGAGCCTGCGTGCCAGTGTTCGGGTATGCACGCACACCAGACCCCCATGCGATGAGCGATTGGATCACGAACGCTCGCATGTACTCGGTGACCCCGGAGGTCGAGGGGTACTGGCGCACGTTGCTCGAGCACATCAGCGCCGAGGCCGGTGCGACGCTGCGCTATCTGCCCTATCCGGCCCCGCAACCGCTCGAGGATCTCTGGAGACGCGCGGACCTCGCGGCGGTATTCATGTGCGGGTACCCGATTGCGACCCAGCTCTCCGCGGTGATCCCGATCGCGGCACCGATACCGCGAGCTGACTGGGCGCGAGGACGCGCCCTCTACCGCACTGACCTCATTGTCCGTCGCGATGCTCCCTTCAGCGCCTTCGAAGACACCTTCGGTCGGCGCGCCGGCTGGACGGTGGCCCACTCCCATTCGGGCTTCAATGCATTCCGTCACCATCTGCTGCGCTATCGCACCAGCACGCGGCCGGCGCTTTACTCGGAGATGGTGGGAAACCTCGTGACTGCGCGCAAGGTCCTCGACAGCGTACGCGAGGGGCGCATCGATGTCGGTCCCCTCGATGCTTACTGGCATCTCCTGATCGCGCGCCACGCGCCCGAGCTCACGGCCGGTGTGCGCGTGCTCGCTTCGACCGAGCTTGCCCCCGCACCCGCGTTCGTCGCCGCCGCCAACGCCCCCCCTGACCTCGTCGCGCGGCTGCGCGGCGCATTTATGAGTGCGGCCACGCGGCCTTGGTTCGCCCCCCTCGGGGATCAGCTCCTGCTCGATGGTTTCGCCGAGGTGAGCGCGGCGACTTACGCGCCGCTTAGGCAGTGGGAGCGGGAAGCGAAGGCGGCCGGATTCGAGCTACCCGCTTAAGCGGCGGGCGGAGCTCAGGCTCTAACCGTGGAAAGACGCGGCACCCGATCGGTCGGGTGCACCGTGTCATCGTGCGCGCGAAACAGAAAGCGGCGCGCCACATCGAAGTAGCCACGGTAGAGGAGGCCGCCGTTTTCCGTAAGCAGCCGCTCGCGAGTCAGCCGGTAGCGGGCGTGGTACGCATACCAGGGGATCATCGGCGCCTCATGATGCAGCGCGTGCAGGCTGTTAAAGAGGAAGAGGGGCCCTAGGACCCATGATCGTTCGACGAGTGCAATGCGCTCGCGCACCGCAGGCCGCGCGCGGTGCTCGGCGAAGGAGCGGATGAGGAGCACGCCGTTCGCCGGAATGACCATGGCGATCAGATAGATCCAAAGCGGGATTCCGCAAACGAGCTGCACCCAGAGGATAACCGGGATGCACCAGAGGAGATGCTCGAGCCAGACGCGCCGCGCACCCTTTTCGTTGCGGATCAGACGGCGGCTCTCGTGTTTGAAGAAGACCCCGATCACCCAGAACGAGCCGATGACCATACGGCCGGCGAGCGTCTGCTGCGCACGGAAGGACGCGCGTGAGATCGGCCCGAGCCGCGCCCAGTCCTCTCGGGTCCAGTAAAACGACTCCGGGTCATCGTAAGGATCGGTGAGTCGTGCGTCGATATGGTGCTGGAGGTGCGTTTGTCGGTAGCGGTCGAAGGGCAGCCAAAACGATAGCGGCACAATGCCGATGAGCCGGTTGACTGCGGGCCAGCGCGTCGGGTGACCGTGCACGATCTCGTGTTGGAGCGAGGAGTGCAGGGTCAGCAGCACGATGGCAGTGGGTGCGACGACCCAAAGCGGCCATAGTCGGTAGGCGAGGGTGATCGCAATCCAACCGCCGTACGCGGCCAGCGCAATGAGCAGTGTTGGCAGCTCCAGGGCGGGGCGGGGCGCGCGATGCGCGATGGCCGTGACCGTCGCCTCGCGACGCTTTCCCGTCGGCTTCGTGCTGCAGTCTGCCCGCGTTAGGCGTTCGGAAGACATAACGAATCTATTGTAGCCAACTCACCGGGTCCTGACCGTTTGGGCCGAGTGCACCGTGCGCCCGGTCTCATAGCGTTTGGACCGTCCGGCACACCCGCCGTTCGAAGGCCACCAGTGCCTCATATAAGAGGATCGCCATGAGCGCGGTAACCAGGGCGCCCTGGAGGATGAAGGCGGTGTTGTTCGAGAGGAGTCCGGCAATGATGACTTCGCCGAGTCCCTTGGCGGCGACGGTGGAGCCGATGGTCGCCGTACCGACGTTAATCACTACCGATAAACGAATTCCCTCCAGGATCAAAGGCAACGCCAACGGCAACTCGACCGACCGCAGTCGTTGTCGTGGACTCATCCCCATTCCACTTGCCGCCTCGAGAACTTCGGGCGGACAGGTCTTAAGCCCGACTATCGTGTTCTCGAAGATCGGCAGGAGTCCATACGCAAAGAGCGCAATCAGCGTCGGCTTCTCCCCGAAGCCGACGAGCGGCACCGCAACTGCGAGCACCGCCACGGGGGGAAAGGTCTGGCCGAGGTTGGCGAGAGTGCGTGAGAGCGGCAGGAACTGCGCGCCGCTCGGGCGGGTCACGAGGATTCCGAGCCCAACCGCAACGACCGTGCTCGCTGCCGCAGCGCAGCACACGGTGGCCAGGTGTGCGAGCGCGAGTGAAAGCAGATTGCCCTGGTCGTAAATCGGCGGGGCGCCGTACTGAGTGAGTGGTGCAAAGAGCGGAGCGAAGCTCTGCGGCGTGAGGAGAAAGGCCGCGAGCAGCAGGACAGCCGCAAGGCGCAGCAGAGTGGCCGTGCGACTCATCCGGCCGGACGTCCTCTGGCGAGAATGGCGGCGAGAGTGAGCCGGCCGCGCGGGGTACCGTCGGCATCGACGACATTTGCGGACTCGGCACCCGCCCAAAGGAGATGGGACAGGACATCGCGGAGCGAAGCGGATGCTGCAACCTGAGGTCCTGCCGCGACACCGGGTTCTGCGACATCGCCGGCGGTCGTGAGTGAGAGGAGCCGCATCGCGCGCTCGGCGATTCCGGTGAGACGCGCGACGAAGGCGTCCGCGGGGTGCGCCAAAAGCACCGCCGGTCGGTCGTACTGCAGCAGCCGCCCCTGGCTCATAACGGCGACACGATCACCAAGACGGAAGGCCTCATCGAGATCGTGAGTCACGAGCAGGATCGTGGTGCCGAAGCGTTGCTGAATGTCGAGCAGATCCTCCTGTGCCTTGGCGCGAATGATCGGATCAAGCGCCCCGAAGGGCTCGTCCATGAGCAGCAGCGCGGGTTCCGCCGCGAGCGCCCGCGCCACCCCGACACGCTGCTGCTGACCGCCGGAGAGCTGATGCGGAAATTGATCCGCAAACGAAGCCGGATCGAGCTGGAAAATCCGCAGGAGCTCGTCCACACGGGCGCTGATCCGCGCTTCCTCCCAACCGAGTAGACGCGGCACGGTGGCGATGTTCTCGGCGACGGTTCGGTGCGGGAAAAGCCCGTGGCCCTGAATCGCGTAACCGATGCGCCGCCGCAGCAGATGGGGCGGTTCGCTCGCGGTATCCCTGCCATCGATCACCACGCGCCCGCTGGTGGGCTCGACCAGGCGGTTGATCATGCGCAGCAGTGTCGATTTCCCCGATCCCGAGCTGCCGACGATCACAGTGATCGAGTTGCTCTCAACCTCCATGGAGACGCTGTCGACGACGGTAGTATCTCCATAGCGTTTGCTCAGGTTTTCGATGCTGATCATGCGCGGGTCCGGTCCATTGCCTCGACCAGCGCATCGAGCAGCACCGCGGCCGAGAAGGCGAGCGCAACGATCGGGATCGCCCCAAGCAACACGAGGTCGATCGCCGTCTGCCCGATCCCCTGGAACACGAACGTCCCGAGGCCGCCGCCGCCGATCAACGCGGCGACCGTCACCATACCGATATTCTGCACGAGCACGATGCGAATACCGGTGAGGATGACAGGGAGTGCGAGCGGCATCTCGACGCCCCCGAGGACCTGCCAGCCCGTCATCCCCATGCCGCGCGCTGCCTCAACTGCAGTCTGCGGCACGCGCCGCAAGCCGGCGACGGTGTTGGCAACGACTGGCAGGAGCGAGTAGAGGAAGAGGGCCACCGCGGCGGGCGCCGCACCGATGCCGCGGACGCCGAGCGCCGCGGCGAGCGGTACGGCTGCCGCGAGCGCCCCGAGTGGGGCCATGAGAATGCCAAAAAGCGCGATCGAGGGGATCGTTTGAATCACGTTCAGCGCGCCGAGCACGCCACCGCGCAGGCGCGGAACACGGTAGCACCAGATGCCGAGCGGCACGGCAACAATCACCGCGGCGGCGAGCGAACCAAGTGCGAGCCACACGTGCTGGCGCACTTCACGCGCGAAGCGTGCGGCATTGTCGGCGTATTCGCGCATCACGGAGAGATGATCGAAGGTGCCGTGCGCGAGCACGAGTCCGGTTGCCGCGAAAAACAGCATGAGAAACAACACCCGCAGTCCGGGGCCAGGACGCAGCCGCGTGATGGCGTCGGTGGCCAGCAGCCCGAGGGTGATCAGGAGCACCCAGAACCCGCTCCCGGGGGCGACGCGCACCACTTTGTTGCCCGCGGGCGTGAGCGCATCGCCGGCGGCCCCGGCGGCGAGTCCGACCACGATCAGGCCGAGGAACGCCGCCGCGAGCCTAAGGCGCGCGTTGCCGCTGCCGAGCGCGGTGAGTCCGACGAGGATGAGTACCGCGTAACAGCCGAGCGCCACCGAGGCCGGCAGCACCTCCATCAGGCCGCGCGGGTCCCCAGGGAGAATGCGGTTGGCCTTGAACACCACGAAGGGCAGAAAGATCACTGCCGCAGCGCCCAGGGCTGTGAGCAGTGTACCGAGGGGGTCGATCCTCGCGGTTTTCGGCGCTGAGAGGGCCATTGCGAGGCTAGCGCAGAAAACCGCGCTTCTTCAGGTACTCCTCGGCCACCGCCTCGGTGGATTCACCGTCGATCTGCACGCGCTCGTTGAGCTGCTGCAGGGTCTGCTGATCCAGACTCTCCATGAGCGGTTTGACGATCTCTGTGATCTGCGGGTTCGCGTTGAGAACCGCCTCGCGGATGGTGGGCACGGGTGCGTAGACCGGCTGGTCGTGGCGATCGTCTTCGAGCACGCGCAGATTGGCCGCAGTGATGCCTCCATCGGTGCCGTACACCATCGCGGTGTTGGTGCCGTTGGTGCGCGCGGCCGCAGCTCCGATCGTTGCCGAGGTCTCCCCTCCGGCGAGCACGATCATCTGGTCCGAACTCAGCGTGAAACCGTAGGTTCGCTCGAGCGAGCGCAGGGTGCCGGCGTTTGCGAACTCCGCCGAACAGGCGAGCACCACCTCGCCACCTCCCGAGACCCAGCGGCCGAAGTCGCTCATGGTTCTGAGGTTGTTGGCCGTAGCCACGTCCTCGCGAACCGCAAGCGCCCAGGCATTGCTCGCAGGGGCCGGTGTCAGCCAGATAATGCGATTGGCCGCCAGATCGAGCTTGGAACCGAGCTCGTAGCCTCGCCTGAGGTCCTTCCAGGCGGGATCGGAAGTCACATTAAAGAAGGAGCCCGCGTTGCCGGTGTATTCGACGTACAGGTCGATCTCCCCCGTGAGAAGCGCCCTGCGAACCACGGGCGTCGCTCCAAGCCGCGTACGGTCCACAGTGGCGATGCCGTTCGCCTCGAGCAGCAGGCGGATCATCTCGCCGATCATCGCCGATTCGCTCGAGAGCTTCGAGGAAACGGCCACCGCGGCGACGAGCGGGCGCGACGCAAGCAAGGCGAGTGCCGCCACCGCGGCCACCCAGAGCGACTTGCGCAGGATCGTCACCGGTTACCTCCGTGCCGAGCGCACTTTGAGCGCCGATCTGACACACCGGGGCACACTGTCGGTTGTTGCACGGCGCGTCAAGAGCGTGCAATTGCGTGTGTCGCTGCGCGGCGCGTCTTATGATTGCAGGCAGCGATGACGCCACCGCCGCAATCCTCTTCCGAGGCTCCTTCCCTCCGGCGCGCTTCGAGCGGCCGATATTCGGCCTGGCGGCTGTTTGTCGAAGGCCTCAGGGCGCAGCGCGGCTGGTCGAATGCCTGGGCCAAGGCTACCCCGCGTCCGCACTATCGGGTCGTTATCGTCGGGGGTGGGGGGCATGGGCTCGCGACCGCCTACTATCTCGCCACCGAGTACGGCATCAACGATGTGGCAGTGCTCGAGAGAGGTCCGATCGGGCTCGGCAATGTCGGCCGCAACACCACCATCATTCGCTCCAATTACTTTCAGGCGGACAATATCCGCTTCTACGAGTTCTCGCTGAAGTTGTGGGAAGGTCTCGAACAACGGCTGAACTTCAATGCCATGGTGAGTCAGCGCGGCACGCTCAACCTCTTTCACACCGAGGCGCAGCGCGATCTCTTCACCCGTCGCGCCAACATGATGCGGCTCAATGGTGTCGACGCCGAGGCACTTAGCCGCGAGGCGGTGCACGCCCTGGTACCGCTCGCCGATCTCGACAACGGCCGTTACCCCGTGCTCGGCGGCTTCCTGCAGCGCCGCGGCGGCACCGTGCGGCACGACGCCGTCGCCTGGGGCTACGCGCGCGCAGCCTCCGAGGCTGGCGTCGACATCGTCGAGCACTGCGAAGTGGTCGGTATCCGCCGCGAGGGGACACGTATCACCGGCGTCGAGACCACGCGCGGCTTCATTGCCGCCGACACGGTTTGCCTCGCGGTTGCAGGCCACTCCTCGCACCTTGCGGCGATGGCAGGACTCACGCTGCCGATCGAGACTCATGTGCTGCAGGCCTTTGTGACCGAGAGCATCAAACCGGTGCTCGACGTCGTGCTCACCTATGGCGCCGGGCACTTCTACGTCAGCCAGTCCGACAAGGGCGGTCTCGTCTTTGGCGGCGCCATCGATGGGTACAACAGCTACGGGCAGCGCGGCACGCTACCGATGGCGGAGGAGGTCGCGGCCTCAGCCGTGACGCTGCTCCCGGCTCTCGCGCGCCTGAAGGTGTTGCGACAGTGGGGCGGCGTCATGGACATGACTATGGATGGCTCGCCGATCATCTCGAAGACGCCGCTTGAGGGTCTGATCTTGAATGGCGGTTGTTGCTATGGCGGGTTTAAGGCCATTCCCGCCGGCGGCATGACCACTGCGCATCTTATTGCGCGGGATGCACCGCATGCGCTCGCGGCGCATCTGAGTCTTGAGCGCTTCGCCGCCGGACGCACGGTCGATGAGCGCGGCATTGGCCCATTCCCGTATCTGCACTGAAGAAGAAAAACTGCTCGATGCTTCGGATTCGATGCCCGTGGTGCGGTGAGCGCGATGAAACCGAGTTCCGTTATCGGGGCGATGCGCAGCGCCTTCGCCCCTCGCCCGATGAAGGACTTGGCGCGTTCAGCGCCTATGTCTACGAACGCAAGAATCCCTGCGGTTGGCACCTCGAGTGGTGGTTGCACGTGGGCGGCTGCCGCAAGCTGCTCAAGGTACTGCGCCACACGCTGACTCACGAAATTCGCTGGGTCGGCGGCGCCGAGGATGAGGCGGTGCTGCCTGAGGCGCAGGAGAGCTGATGGCCGCCCCAGCGCGCATCACACGAGGAGCGCTCACGGACGAGACCCGGCCGATCCGGTTTCGTTTCGATGGGCGGCGCCTGCAGGGACTCGAGGGCGATACGCTCGCTTCGGCACTGCTCGCCAACGGGCAGCGAGTGATAGGACGCAGCTTCAAGTACCACCGGCCGCGCGGAGTCGTGACGGCAGGACCCGAAGAGCCCTGTGCGCTCGTCGACATCGTGAGTGAGGCGGGTCGCGAACCTAATCAGCCCGCGACGACGCTTCCCCTCGAGGAGGGTCTCGTCGCACTGAGTCAGAACCGCTGGCCCTCGCTCAACTTTGATGTGCTCGCGGTAAACGATCTTTTCAGCCGCTTCCTGCCCGCCGGTTTCTACTACAAAACCTTCATGGCCCCGCCCTGGGCGTGGGAGCGGGTGTACGAGCCCTTGATCCGCCGGGCGGCGGGCCTCGGGCGCTTGGCTGCGAGGGTACCGGACCACGCCGCACCTGCGGAGACCGTGCACGATCACGCCGACGTACTCGTCGTCGGGGCGGGCGTCGCCGGGCTCACCACGGCGCGCTACCTCGGCGAGCGTGGATTGCGCGTGGTGCTTGCCGATCAGGACGCGATCCTCGGTGGCGGTGCGCTACTCGATGCGCGCTGGTCGAGTTGGCGGGCGACGAATTGCGCGGCGGTCAACGCCCTCGCCAATGTGCGCTGCCTCCTTCGCACCACCGTGCTCGGTGCCTACGGGCACGGCGTGTTCGCAGCTCTCGAGACGCTCTCCGCCGCACAATCGCGCCGTTTCGGCGGTCTGCGCGAACGGCTGCGGGTGATCCGCACGCGGCACGCGCTCCTTGCGACAGGTGCGCTCGAGCGCCCGATCGCTTTTGCGGGCAACGACCTCCCGGGGGTGATGCTGGCAGGCGCCGCACACCACTACCTCGTGCGTTACGGCGTGGCGGTCGGGGGGCGGGTGGCGTTCTTCGTGAATACCGATGAAGCCTACGAGTCGGTGCGCGCCCTGAGCGAGGCCGGAGTCGCCTGCGCCGGGGTGATCGATGCCCGGACGAGCTCTCTCGGCGCACAGCGTGCCCGCTCGCTCGGCGTCGAAGTCCACGGCGGAGCGGTTGTCGCCGGGGTGTCCGGGCGCGGCGGCGTGCAGCGCGTACATATCGCGGATCGTGAGGGGAAGCCGCTGCGCGTCCTCGAGGCCGACTGCCTGCTCGTTTCCGGCGGATACTCGCCGGCGATTTCGCTCGCGAGTCAGCTCGGTGCTCAACTCAGATGGACCGAAGCGATCGCCGCCTTCACGCCCGAGCACACTCTTGCGAACGCGCGGGTGGCGGGCGCGGCGCGCGGCGTCTTCGGCCTCGCCGCGGCGGCACGCGATGGCGAGCAGGCCGCACGCGCAATCGCTCTCGAGCTCGGCCGCGCCGAAGAGAGCGCACCCCCCGCGCTCGAGATTCCTCCCGATGCCGCGGCGACGCCGATCACTGCTCTCTGGGAAGTGCCTGGGGGGCGGGGCAAGGCGGTCGTCGACCTGCAGAACGATGTGACCGCCGCGGATGTGCGTCTCGCCGAGCGCGAGGGCTACTCGCACGTCGAGCATATGAAGCGCTTCACGACCGCCACCATGGCGAGCGATCAGGGCCGCATCGGCGGACTCCTCGCGAGCGCAGTCCTCGCCGAGGCACGTGGCGTGCGAGTGGGGGAGGTGGGTCTCGCGAAGGCACGGCCTTTTGCAACCTCGGTTCCCTTCGCCGCCCTTGCCGGCGCCGAAGTGCGCGAGCACTACAAGCCCAAGCGCCGCGTGCCACTCGACGCCTGGCACCGCTCGGCCGGTGCGACCTTTGTCTCGCTTGGTGTTTGGCTGCGTCCGCTGGTCTACTCCCACGAGTCGGGCTGGACGCCGGTGCTCGAAGAAGCCCGCGCAGTGCGCGCTGCGGCCGGCATCACCGATGTTTCAACGCTGGGGAAGATCGACGTGCAGGGCCCCGATGCCGCGCGTTTTCTTGACTTCATCTACGCCAACAAGTTCTCGACGCTCCCGATCGGTCGCGCCCGCTACGGCATCATGCTGCGCGAGGACGGCATGGTGTTCGACGACGGCACGACCTCACGCCTCGGGCCGCAGCACTTCATCGTCACGACAACGACAGCGAACGCCACCACTGTGCTTGAGCACATGGAGTTCCACCTGCACGCAGTCTGCCCGCGCTTCGAGGTGCTGCTCACTGACGTTGGCGACCAGTGGGCGCAGTTCGCCGTGGCCGGACCACGCGCACGCGAAGTGGTGGCGCGGGTTTGCGAAGACGTCGATCTTTCGAACGAGGCTTTCCCGTTCATGGCGGCGGGCCCCGCGACGATTGCCGGCATCCCGGGACGGGTATTTCGCATCTCGTTCTCGGGCGAGCTCGCCTACGAGCTCGCCGTGCCCGCAAGCCATGCATTTGGCGTGTGGCTCGCGCTCCTTGAGGCAGGAGCGCCTTTTGGCCTCAAGCCCTACGGGCTCGATGCGCTCAATACGCTGCGCATCGAGAAGGGCCATGTCACAGGCGCCGAGCTCAACGGCAACACGAGCGCCGCGGATCTCGGCTTTGAAAGGATGCTCAAGAAGAACGGCGACTTCATCGGCCGCACGCTCGGCCTGCGTCCGGAGCTGAGCGCGCCGGATCGGCTGCAGCTCGTCGGTGTGCGGCCCCTCGATCGTGCGCATCGCTTGCGCAATGGCTTGCAACTCGTGACAGCGGGGGCGAGCGGCACGAGTCTCGGCTACGTGACGTCCTCGACGCCCACGGTTGCAGGGGAGGGCTGGGTTGGGCTCGCACTTCTCGCCGGAGGGCGCCAGCGCCTCGGCGAGCGGCTGCTCGGCATCTCGCCACTTCACGACGAGAGCACAGAAGTCGAGATCGTGAGTCCCCATCACCTCGATCCGGAGAATGTCCGTGTCCGCTCCTGAGCCGGTGCGAGACGCGGGCGAGGCGCCGGGCGTGTCGTTCAATGCCTGCCGTGCCGATATCGTCGAGATCGCCGCATGGCGCGAGCGCGAAGCCGAGCTCGAGGGAATCGCCCAGGGGCGGGGCGTAAGCCTGCCACCCTTCGGCCGGATCTCGGTCGACACTCGGGGGCTCGCGCTCTGCGTGCGGCCCGGGCGCTGGCTCGTGCTTGCCGCGCCCGCGGCGCCGGGCGTCAGCGCCGCCCGCTGGGAGGTGTCCTGCGCAGGGCTGGCCGCGGTGGTCGATCTCTCCTCGGGGCTCGCGGCGTTTCACCTCGCAGGACCTGCGATCCGCGAGATGCTCGCACGCGGCTGCCGGCTTGATCTCGATCCAGAGGTCTTCCCGGTCGGGAGCGCCGCCGCCACTCCCATGATCCAGGTTGCAACGATCCTAGGGGCACTCCCCTCGGGGCTGCTGATGCTCACGCCCGCGAGCACCGCGCGGCATGTGCACGAATGGCTTGTGTCCGCCGCAGGGCCCTTCGGACTTGAGTCGGGCGCCGATGTTACTGTAGCCGCCTTGTCCGGAGATCGTTCATGAAGGCTTCCGCGAGAGCCGTGATCATCGGCGGCGGCGTGGTTGGCGCGAGCACGCTTTATCACCTTGCCAAGATCGGCTGGCGGGACGTGCTACTCCTCGAGAAGAGCGAACTGACCTCCGGGTCGACCTGGCACGCCGCGGGTGGCATGCACACCTTCAACGGCGAAGCCAACATCTCGCGGCTTCAGAAGTATACGATCGACCTCTATCGCGAGATCGAGACGGTGTCGGGGCAGTCGTGCGGACTGCATCCGAACGGCGGACTGATGCTCGCGGCCACCTCGGGCGAACTCGATAGCCTGAAACTGATCTGTTCGCGCGCCCGCTACCTCGGCATGGAGACCCGCATGATCTCGCTCGAGGAGGCGCTCGAGTTCAATCCGCTGATCGATACGAGTCACTTCATCGGCGCGCTCTGGCGCGCGGATGGCGGCCACTGCGACCCATCCGGAACCACCCATGCCTACGCCAAGGCAGCAAGGCAGCTTGGCGCCTCCGTCGAGCGCTTCACGCGGGTGCTGGCGCTCGAGCCGCGTCGGGATGGCTCCTGGAACGTCGTGACCGATAAGGGCACCGTGCATGCGGAGCACGTCGTGAACTGCGCCGGGCTCTGGGCGCGCGAGCTCGGGCACATGGTCGGCATCGAGCTGCCGGTGCTCGCGATGGAACACCACTACCTCATCACCGAGGACCTGCCAGAGCTCCGCGGTCGCGACCGAGAGATCGTCAACACCACCGACTACGCGGGCGAGATCTACGTGCGTCAGGAGCGCGGTGGGGTCCTCATCGGCACCTACGAGCCGCACGGCGTCATCTGGTCGCCCGTGAAGACACCCGACGACTTTTCCATGCAGCTGCTGGCCGAGGACTTCGAGCGGCTGGCTCCGTACTTCGAGGTCGGCTTCCGGCATTTCCCGGCGCTCGGGCGCGTCGGCATCCGCAAGGCCGTCAACGGTCCCTTCACCTTCGCCCCGGATGGCAATCCGCTCGTCGGACCCGTGCGCGGGGTGCCGAACTACTGGGTGGCGTGCGCAGTCATGGCAGGTTTCAGCCAGGGCGGTGGCATCGGGCTCGTCCTCTCGCGCTGGATGGCGGAGAACGATCCAGGCCAGGACATCATCTCCATGGACGTCGCCCGCTTTGGGTCATTCGCGACTCCGAAGTACACCTCGATCAAAGTGCCGGAAAACTACTCGCGACGCTTTCGGCTCGCCTATCCGAACGAGGAGCTGCCTGCCGCCCGCCCGCTGCGCCGCTCACCGATCTACGACAGACTCCTCGCCGCGGGCGCAGTGATGGGGGCGAACTACGGTCTCGAGCAAGCGCTCTGGTTCGCCCCGCCCGGAGTCCCACCGAGTGAAACTCCCACCTACCGTCGCTCGGAAGCCTTTCCGTTCGTGCGCGCCGAATGTCAGGCGGTCCGCAGCGCCGTAGGCCTCTACGAGACCACCAACTACGGCAAGTACGAGGTCAGCGGTCGCGGGGCGCGCGCCTGGCTCGATCGGGTATTCGCCTCGCGAATTCCGAAACCCGGGCGCTTCGCTCTTGCGCCGATGCTCAATCCCGCCGGCCGCATCGTCGGCGATCTCTCGATCGCCTGTCTCGCCGAGGACCGCTTCCTCATCGTGGGCTCGGGTTTTGCCGAGGAGTTTCACCTCAGGTGGTTTTGGGCGTCGGAGCCGCCCCCGGACGTATTTGTACGCTCGGCAGCGTCCACGCTCTGCGGGCTGTCGATCGCGGGCCCCAAATCCCGCGAACTGCTGCAGCCGCTCATGCGTGTCGATCTTTCCGCCGCGGCCTTCAAGCTATTCCAGGTGCGAGAGACCGCGGTCGGGTTTGCGCCCGCAATCCTGACGCGCGCCGGATTCACCGGCGAGCTTGGCTATGAGATCTGGACGACCCCCGATTATTTCGCTTCCCTCTACGACGACATTCGCGAGGCAGGGCAGGCGCTCGGACTGCAGCACTTCGGCGGACGCGCGCTCTCGTCCTTGCGGCTCGAGAAGGGCTACGGGTCATTCCAGAAGGACTTCCGCCCCGATTACACCGCCGCTGAGACCGGACTCGATCGCTTCGTCGATTTCGACAAAGGGGAATTTTCCGGCCGGGTCGCGGCGCTGAGCGAACGGGCAACGGGTCCGAAACGCCGCTTCGTGATCATGGAGCTGGCGGCGCTCGATGCGGATGTGATCGGCTTCGAATCGATCATGAAAGACGGCACCGCGGTCGGTTATGTGACCTCGGGTGCGTTCGGACATACGGTCGGAAAGAGTCTCGCTGCGGGCTACGTGCCACGCGCGCTCGCGCGCGAGGGCGAGCGGTTCGAGATCGACGTCCTGGGCGAGATGCGCCCCGCGACCGTGCGGCTCGAGCCGCTGCACGATCCGCAGGGCGTGCGCCTGCGAAGCTGAGCGGAGCGCCGAACTTTGAAGGAGCCGTCCGAGGCACCGTTTGCGATTGCCGCGACATCCGTATAGGTGCGCATGACGAAGGTGAGCGCGGGGTTCGAAAGTATCATCGAGCGCGAACGGGGACTGCGGCGCACGCTCAGCGCGCGCCGCATGATCATGATCGCCATCGGCGGGGCGATCGGGACCGGACTCTTCCTCGGGAGCGGGCTCGCGATCGGGCTCGCCGGTCCCGGTGTACTCGTGAGTTACGCGATCGGCGCTCTCGTCGCGTTGCTTCTCATGGCGTGTCTCGCCGAGATGACCGTCGCTCACCCAACCTCGGGATCATTCGGCGCGTACGCTGAGCACTACCTGGGGCCGCTCGCCGGATTTCTCGTCCGCTACAGCTATTGGACGGGCAACGTGCTCGCGGTCGGCACCGAGGTCACGGCCGTCGCGCTCTACATGCACTACTGGTTTCCGACCTCGCCCGGGTGGGTCTGGATCGTGGCGTTCTCCGCGCTTCTGATCCTCGTGAACGCGCGCAGCGTTAACGTGTTCGGGGCCGTCGAGTACTCGTTCTCGGCGGTCAAGATCACGGCCATCGTCATTTTCATCGTGCTCGGCGCCTATATCCTCTGGCGCATCCCTGCGGCGCAGGGGACGGGCGCGGTCGGTTTCCGCAACTACACCGCCTACGGTGGCTTTTTCCCCAAGGGCGTCTGGGGCGTCTGGGTGGCAGTGATGGTGGCCATCTTCAGTTATCTGAGCATCGAGATGATCGCCGTCGCGGCCGGTGAAGCCGCCGACCCCGAGACCGCCGTGGCGCGCGCCTTTCGCGCGACACTCGTGAGGCTCATTCTTTTTTATCTGCTCACTCTCTCGCTCGTACTCGCAATCGTGCCTTGGGTGGCCGCGGGCGTCGATGAGAGCCCGTTCGTAAAAGTGATGCGGGTGCTCGGGATAGCGGGAGCCGCGGGCATCTTCAATGCGGTGATACTGATCGCCGCGCTCTCGGCGATGAACAGTCAGCTCTATATCACAACGCGCATGATGTTCAGCCTCGCGCGCGCGCAGCAGGCGCCCGCGCGCCTTGGCGCCCTCAGCAAGCGCGGCGTTCCGGTGGCGGCACTCCTGCTCTCGAGCAGCGGTGTCGCGGTCGCTGCCATCGTCAGCGTGCTCGCGCCGCGCTCCGCGTTCGTCGTCATGATCGCGATCTCATCGTTCGGGAGTCTCTTCACCTGGATGATGATCTTCGTGACCCACTACCGCTTCAGGCGCGCGCGTGAGCACGAGCAGGCGCCGCCGCTGCGGGTGCGGGCACCGCTTTTCCCGGCCACTACGCTTGTGGGCGCAGCGCTTATGGTGGCGGTGCTCGTGACGACGGCGTTCACGACCGTGTTTCGCACGACACTGCTTTTTGGCCTACCATTTCTCGGCAGCCTGTGCGTGATCTACTGGGTCCGTCACCAGCGCCTCGTGAGCGCGATGTCCAGTGTTCGCAAGACCTGAGTGCTGGATGAGACGCACAACGCATGTGCGTCATGACGTTGCCATCGGATGCGGAGTAAGCTCAACGCTTGTGAGGCTCAGGAAGTAAGGAGTACCGCCATGGCCACGAAACCGATTCCGTATGGATATAACACTGCCACTCCGTACCTCATCGTAAAGGGCGCCGCGCAGGCAATCGAGTTTTACCAGCGCGCGTTTGGCGCGACGGAGCTGTTGCGCATGGCGGATCCGCAAGGCCGCGTGGGCCATGCCGAGATCAGAATCGGCGATTCCGTGATCATGCTCGCCGATGAGCATCCGGGCATGGGCTACCGGAGCCCGCGCTCGCTTGGGGGTTCAAGCGTCAGCATCATGTTGTATCTCCCGGATGTCGATACCGTGTTCGAGCGCGCCGTCAAGTTGGGGGCGCGTGCACAGCGGGCGGTGCAGGATCAGTTCTACGGCGATCGCTCGGGCACACTCGAGGATCCCTTCGGTCACATCTGGACCATCGCCACGCATATCGAGGATGTGCCTCCCGAGGAGCTCGAGCGTCGCGCGGCGGCGGCGATGAAATCCGCGGCGGGATCGGCTGCCAGCTGACATCAAGCGCCAGGTGCCCGGGCGCGACGCGCGTAGCAGCCCGCGGCACTCTCGCGCTCACGAGGGATTTTTCACCCAGCCGCGTGGTTTGCGGTTGAAGCCAAGCTGCACGTCCACGGACTTCTTGCCGCAACGGCAGCGCAAGCGCGCGATGATGTTGGCGATCGGCTCGTCCCAGCCGCCGCGGCAGTGGCGCGCGAGAAACGCGGGCGTCATCTCGCGCGAGTGGCGGCAGCTGCGACAGGTAACGACGATCACATAGTCTCCGAAGTGATCGCGCAGCCTTTCGATCGCATTCCAGGGAAGCACGGTTTGCGAGTGTGAGCAGGGCGGCTCTTGCACGTCCACACAGTGCTACAGTGCGTGCGACACTGTCTGAGGCACAACGCCATGTGCGGCAAGTACATCCTCGCTCAAGCGGCGAAAGCCGAGCGCGCGCTCGGTATCCGCCGCGGCCGCTGGGATTACCCGCTGAGCTATCGGGTGCTACCGACCGAGCAGGTTCCGGTGGCGATTGCGGAGGGTGGCGAGGCCGAAGCCGCGATGATGCGCTGGGGACTGATCCCGTACTGGGCAAACGGCGTGCCGCTCAAAGCCTCGACCATCAATGCGACGGTCGAGCGCATCGACCACGCGCCCAGCTACCGCGACGCGTGGCAGCGTGCACAGCGCTGCATTTTTCCGATGGGCGGTTTTTACGAGCCACACGTGAATGCGGACGGCTCGCGCGATCAGTACTTCGTGCGGCTCAGCGATCGCGACGTGTTCGGCGTTGCCGGGCTCTGGGATCGCTCAGCGCGCGCTGATGGCTCGTATGTGTTCTCCTGTACTCTCATCACGGTGCCGGCCAACCGCCTGCTCGAGGAGGTCCACAACGCGAAGCAGCGCATGCCTGCGATCCTCGCGCAGGCTGATCATGCGAATTGGCTCACGGGCACTGAGACACAGGCGCGGGCGGCATTGAGCCCGTATCCCGCCGAGCTCACGGTGGCCTGGCGAGTGAGTCGCCGTGTCAACAACCCGCGCCTGCCGAACGATGCAAGTTTGATCGAATCCGTCTAGCGCGCACGTACTGCCCGTGGTGGCCGCGCCCTCGATGAACTAGGATAGTTGCATAAGAATAATGGGGCGGCGCTCCATGGAACGTAAACGACGCTATTACGTCCTCGTCGCGATCGTCGCGCTGCTTATCGCTGCGTACGCCGCCGCGGGGTTTCTCGCGGTGCCGTATTTTGCGCGCCGCGCGCTTCAGGACTTCGTGCATGCGCACTACCAGCGCACGCTCACGATCGGCGCGATCCACTTCAACCCCTTCACCTTCACCGCGGAAGCGACCGGCGTGTCTCTGCCCGACGCCGATGGCGAAAGGCTTCTTTCCTTCGAGCGCCTGCGCGTCAACCTCGAGCTTGCGAGCCTCTGGCGTCTCGGTCCGAGTCTTGGCGAGATCCTTCTCGAGAAACCCTACGTGCGCGCGGTCATACGCCGCGACGGCGCGCTCAATCTTGCCGACCTCGGCAGGGGCTTCGAGAGCACGCCGGCACCGGCGCCGAAACCCGTGGAGAAATCGAAGCCGCTGCGGTTTTTCATCGATCGTCTCGAGGTGATCGACGGGGCGGCGAGGTTCGAGGACCACACGCGGCCGACGCCGTTTCGCGCCGACTTCCACCCGATCGCCTTCGCGCTGCGCAATTTCAGCACCGTGGCGGGAAGAGCCGGCAACGGCTACGCACTCGATGCCGCTTCGCCCGATGGCGAGCGGGTGACCTGGACGGGGAACCTGCAACTCACGCCGCTCGCATCGCACGGCACGTTCGAGATCGCGAACCTCAAGGCGCACAGCCTCTGGAGTTACATCGAGGACAGCGTCGCCTTCGAGCTCGATTCGGGCGTGATCGGTATCAAGGGCGAATATGACCTCGCGAGCGCGAGCGGCCCCCTTAACTTCAAACTCGACGTGCACGAGACGACCGTCAGGGACCTCGGCGTAAAGCCC
>Ga0187777_10001043_pt1 | contig 18123 bp, 15 predicted proteins | sample 1015_Q2_SP5_10_M_FD_132416 | JGI IMG/M metagenome (GOLD analysis project Ga0187777, IMG submission 132416) | Tropical peat soil microbial communities from peatlands in Department of Meta, Colombia - 1015_Q2_SP5_10_MG | ecosystem: Environmental > Terrestrial > Soil > Wetlands > Peat | place... | reverse complement strand
CCGTCCTCCCGTTCTCGGTGAGCCAGTCGATGATCAAGCTGGAGATCGCCCCGCCGACTGCGCCGCCCGGCGCGACCTATGCGCCCCCGAGCGCCAACGCCACGCTCGTCGCGGCGACCAACCCCGTCCAGGCCGGAAGCGTTCCGCGAAAGGCGGCGAACCTGCTGAACGTCGCGAGATACCGGATCGCCGTCCCGGCGATCCGGCTGCTCGGCCTGCTCGTGCTCGCGCTCGCGTTCGTCATGGCGACGCTGCACGTCCTGCTCGTCCGTCGGAAGGTCGGCCTGCCGCAGGAAGCTCTGATCGCGAGGCATTTCCGCGCGCACGTCGTGCCGGTCGCTTCGCTCGAGCAAGCGCAAGGCTCTGCTCCGCTGGAAGTCCTCGACTTCACGATCCTCACGCGTCTCGCCTGCTATCTCGAACGGCCGATCCTGCTCGCGACGCACGACGGAGAACGCACCTATGCGCTCGACGACAACAACGGCAGTCGCTACGTCTACCGGGTGCCGATGAACGAGACGCAGCGAGTTCGGGAGGAGGCGCCTGCGGAACGCGCAGGCAGGCTGTTCGCCCGCGTGGCGGTGGACCGTCGCAGACCCCGCCCGGCTGCGATTCGCGTGCTCGGGGTTCCTCGTGTTCATCGGTGTGACGGCCACGCTCGTGACGAGCTTCACCGCGACCACGAACGTCCCGACGAGCGCTGCGGGTGCGTCCAGCTTCGCCCGCCAGTTCTCTCAGCTCACCCCCGCCGGTTGCAGCTCCCTCACGCTCACGTCGCTCGTCGTCAAGTCCGGCACGTTCACGAACACGGCGTCGAACGCTCTCGTACTCGGAAGTGCGGGCAAGGACACGATCACCGACAACGGCGCGCACAACTGCATCGTCGGCGGAGGCGGCAGCGACACCGTGACCGCGGTGGCGTCCGACATCTGCATCAAGGGGCCGTCGTCCGGTGCCACCTACAAGAAGTGCGCGACCGCCTAGTAGGCGCTATTCGTACTGGAGCGCTTCGAGCACGTTCAGGCGGCCGGCGCGGCGGGCCGGGAAGATCGCGGCGAGCAGGCCGACGATGATCGCAGCGACGACGAAGGTGACGAGCGTTCCCCAAGGGATCGTGAACGCCGGGTACTTGATCGCCTTGCCGACCATCAGCGCGAGGACGATGCCGACCGGGATGCCGAGGGTGGCGCCGAGCAGCGCGGTGATGATGCTCTCGTGGCGGATCATCCGGCGCACCTGGCGGCGTGTCATCCCGACGGCGCGCAGCATCCCGAGCTCGCGCGTGCGCTCGAAGACGGTGAGGATGAGCGTGTTGACGATCCCGAACAGGCTGACCACGATCGAGAGAGAGAGCAGGACGTAGAGGAGGTTGAGGAGGAGCGTGATTCCCTGCTCCTGGTTCTTCTTGAACTGGCTCTCGGTCTGGACCTTCGCGTCGGGGAAGCTCTCGAGCGCCCGCTCGAGCTTCGCGGTGTTCGCGGCGGAAACGCCGCCCTTCACGTTGATGAACGTGTAGACGTTCTGCGGGTTCGGGTACTCCGCGTCGAACCGCTGCGCGGAGATCGTGATGTCCCCGTAGGGGGAGCCCCCTTTCGGCGGCTCGAAGATGCCGCGCACGGTGAGGTCCAACATCTTCCCGGCCGGCGTCGTGAGCACGATCGGGCTGCCGACGAGCAGGTGGTGGCTCTTCGCGTAGTCCTTCGAGACGAAGGCGCCGTTGCGGCCGAGGCGCGCCGGCGTGTCCGCGCCGCCCGCCGTCCAGTCCGTGAAGATGACCTTCGAGATGTCCGGGGCGACGCCCGTCACGCCGATGCGCTCACCGAAGGCCCGTCCGTCGCCGGCCCGGACGCCCGATACGACCTCGACGCCGGGCACGCGCTTCAGCGCCTCGCTCGGCGCGTTCGAGATCGGCGTGAAGTTGTTCTCCGCGGTGAGAGCGTAGTCGGCGCGGAAGAGCGCGTTCACCGAGCCCTCGAAGCGCGTCTTCAGGCCGGCGGCGAGCACCGAGACGAGGGTGACGAGGGCGAGCCCGATCATCAGCGCGGACGCCGTCGAGGCCGTGCGCGACGGGTTGCGGACGGCGTTGCCCCGGGCGAGCGATCCCGCCGCGCCGCCGACCCTCACCGCGGGCCAGCCGAGCACCCGGGCCAACGGCGGCACGAGCGTCGGGGCGAGCATCGCCACTCCGAGGAAGAGCCCGGCCGCTCCGATCCCGATCGCGAGCAGGCGCTCTTTCGTCGAGAGCGCGCTCACGAAGAGCCCCACGAGCATGAGCGCGAGCGAGCCGCCGATCGCGATCACGGCGCCGTGGACGGTGAAGCGCGCAAAGCGCGACGGCGGCAGCACGGCACCTTCGCGGACGGCCGAGATCGGTGAAACGCGCGTCGCACGGAGCGCGGGGCGCACCGCGGCGAGCAGCGTGACGACGATCCCGACGACGAGCGACACGACGATCGTGCGGGTCGCGAAGACCGTCCCCGCCTGGGGAAGGTCGATGCCGAAGGAGACGAAGATCGCGTTCAGCCCCTTGGCGAGCGCGAGCCCGAGGAAGAGCCCGGCGACGGAGGCGAGCGACGCGATCACGAACGCCTCGAGCATCACCGACCAGTAGACCTGGCGGCGCGAGGCGCCCAGCGTCCGCAGCGTGGCGAGCTCGCGCGTGCGCTGTCCGATCGTGATCGAGAGCGTGTTCGCGATCACGAAGATCCCGACGAAGAGGGCGACGCCGGCGAACGCGAGCAGGAAGTCCTGGATGATGGTGAGGAAGCCGCTCGTGTCCTTGGTCGCCTGCTTCGCTTCGGCCTGACCGGTGCGTACCTGCGCGGTCGCCGGCAGCAGCGGCTTGATCTCGCCCACCAGCTCCGCCGGCGTGACGTTCGGCTTGGCGGCGACGCTGATCGAGTCGAGCTTGCCCTCCTTGTTGAAGATCCGCTGTGCGGTCGGGAAGTCGAAGATCGCCATCGTCGCGCCGCCGAGCGAGGAGACGCCGCCGATCTTCACGATCCCGGCGATCGTGTACCGCTGCTCGGGGCCGCGTGCGACGACGCCGATCGTGTCGCCGACCGCGTAGTGCTTGCTCGAGGCGGTGTGCTGGTCGATCGCCACCTGGTGGGGCCCGACCGGCCACGTGCCGGCGACGAGCTCGAGCGGGTTGAAGCGCTGGTCGCCCTTGGGGTGGATGCTGAACGCGAGGCTCGGCGCGCCGCCGCCGGTGATCACCTTGCCGTTGCGGCCGATCAGCGAGGCGGTGTCGCTGATGCCGCCGTCGGCCTCGGTGACGCCGGGCAGCTTCCGGATGCGGGTCAGGAGCGACTCCGGGAAGGACGGGATGATGTCGCCGTTTCGTGCGTTGCCGCCGATCGCGCTCTTGCCGGTGACGATCGCGTCGGTGTTCTTGTAGACCTGCGTGAAGACCGTGCCGAAGGCGGCCTTGATCGTGTCCGTGAGGACGTACGTGCCGCTGATCATGGCGACGCCGAGCACGATCGCGATCGCGGTCAGCGCGGCCCGGAGCTTGCGGCCGAGCAGTCCCTTGACGGCGACGAGGATCACGAGTGGAGGGTGCTCATCACCTCGAGCACGCGTGCCGGGGTGGCGTCGGTGAGCTCCTGGACGATGAGGCCGTCCGCGAGGAAGAGGATGCGGTGGGCGATCGACGCCGCCCGCGCCTCGTGCGTGACCATCACGATCGTCTGCCCGTACGAGTCGACGGAGTCGCGCACCAGGTCGAGGATCTCGCCGCCCGTCTTCGAGTCGAGGTTGCCCGTCGGCTCGTCGGCGAACAGGATCGTGGGCCGCGTGACGAGGGCGCGCGCGATCGCGACGCGCTGCTGCTGCCCGCCCGAGAGCTCGGCCGGGCGGTGCGATCCGCGGTCCTTCAGCCCGGTCTTCCCGAGCAGCTCGTCGAGCCACGCCTGATCGGGCTTCTCGCCCGCGATCGAGAGCGGCAGCAGGACGTTCTCCTCTGCCGTCAGCATCGGCAGCAGGTTGAAGAACTGGAAGACGAAGCCGATGTGGGTGCGGCGAAGCCGTGTCATGCGCGCGTCGTCGAGGCCCGTGATCTCCGTCCCGGCGATCGAGACGGTCCCGGTCGTCGGCTTGTCGAGGCCGGCGAGGATGTGCATCAACGTCGACTTGCCCGACCCGGATGGTCCCATCACCGCGACGAGCTGGCCCTTCTCGACGTCGAGCGCGACGCCGCGGAGCGCGTCGACCGCAGTCGCCGCCTCGCCGTAGCGCCGGGTGATGTCCCGTGCGTCGACGATGTGGGCGCTTGCCTCGGCGGGTGCAGGGCCGACGGGGTTCTCGACGGAGCTCATGGTCTCAACCTAGCGAAAGCCTCTGCCTGCGCGACATACGGAAGTCTCCGGATTCGTCCCGGATGTGTCGGTCCGGGGTCAGCGGTTGCCCGCGACGAGGAAGCCGACCGCGACGGCGACGTAGGCGGCCACGAGCACAACGCCTTCCCAGCGGCGGGAGCGCCCGTCCCAGACCGTCGCCGTCACGAGCCCCACGGCGCCGGCCATCGCGACGAGCTCCTCCCAGCGGAACGAGAGCGGCAGCTGATGGGTGAAGAGCAGGGACAGGAGCATCACCACCGGCACCACGAGCAGCGCCACCTGGGCGCTCGACGAGATCGCGATCTCGCTCGCGAGCTTCATCTTCCCCGCACGCGCGATCACGATGGCACCACCGTGCTCGGCTGCGTTGCCGACGATCGCCACGATCACCGCAGCGACGAAGAACTCGCTCGCACCGACGGCCTTCGCGAACGCGTCGAGCGAGTGCACGAGCGTCTCGCTCACGAACGCGGTGGCGACGGTGGCGGCGGCGAGCACGGCGAGGGCGACCGGCAGCGTCCACGCGTCGGCCGCCGGCGCGGCCCGCGCCATGAGCCGGTGCCGGCGCAGGTTGCGGCCGGTCACGGCGAGGTAGAGGCCGAGAAGCACGACGGCGACCGGGATCGAGACGACGACGACCGCGTGCCGCTCCGAGCCGCCGGTGTAGCCGAGGATCGCCGGCACCGAGAGCAGCGCGACCGCCGTCCCCACGAGCCCGAGCTGCGTGAGCAGCGAGCGGCGGTCGAGCTCGTCCTCAGGGCCGACGACCTGGGTGATGCCGAAGACGAGCAGGAGGTTCGAGATCACGCTCCCGGCGAGCGAGCCGCGAACGACCTGCGGCAGGTTCCCGCCGACGGCGAAGAGGGCGATGATCAGCTCCGGCGCGTTGCCGAAGCTCGCGTTGAGAAAGCCGCCGATCCCCGGCCCCGTGTGCTCGGCCGCATGCTCGGTCGACTCGCCGATCAGCCACGCGAGCGGGATCAGCGCTGCGGCCGAGAGGAGGAACAGCACGACCTTGCCCGGATGGAGCGCGAGGTCGACTGCGATCGTGGCGGGCGCGAGGGCGAGCGACGCCCAGAGGATCCGGCGTGCCACGGCGCGGGTAGCCTACCCCGCCGTGCTCGGCGCGGCCCTGCTCGACCGGCCGGCGGACGGAGGACTTGTGAGTCGTGACTCCGCCGGCGCTAGCGAAAACCGCGCGAATGTCAAGTCTTGCGACGGCGGCAATCCCGTACCAACAATGCGTCTGATGAGCGAGGTCTCGCAGCGGCCACAGGAACGGGCGCTCCCCCTGCGCCCGCAGGACGAGGTCGAGTGCCGCCGCTGCGACGTCCACTGCGACAAGGTCGTGTACCCGTCCTCGTGCCTCTCCCGCTCCTGTCCGTTCGTCTACGCCTACGAGGAGCACGGGCACACGTTCATCGGCTGCATGCAGAAGATCTACGAGGTCGAGATCGACCTCGACATGCTGAGCGCGGCCGAGCGGCGGCGGGAGGGCTTCGGCGCCGTGAAGGCGCTGCGCAACCCGCTGCCGATGTGCCACTCCGAGATCGAGCCCTGCTACGCGCACCGCGCGGGTGAGCTCGGCTGCGTGAATCCCGAGTTCAACGAGCTGCCGGCGGGATCGCCGACGTTCCGGGTGCTCGTGCGGCTCCGCGACTAGGTTCGGGCACCCGCCGCAGCAGGAGAACGCCGAGCACCGGGCCGGCGGCGGAGACGGCGAAGGCGATCCGCCAGGACGTCGCCGCGACGAAGACGGCGAACGCCGGCGGCACGGCCGCGCCGAGCACGCCGAGCATCGTCTGCTGGAAGCCGAGCGCGGCGCCGCTGCGGGTCGCGCCCGACCGCTCGGCCGCGGCCGTGAACGCGAGCCCGTTCCACGTCAGGCCGAGGACGCCGGCGACGACCAGCGTGGGCACGAGCACGGCGAGCGGAGCGTCGACGACGGCGGCGGTGACGAGCATCCCCAGCGCGAGCGCCGACCCCACGAGGCGCATCGGTGCGATCCGCGCGCCGACCCGGTCCGACCAGCGCCCGGCGCCGACGCGTGCGCCGATGCCGAGGACGTTCGTGCCGGCCAGGACGGCGGCGGCGGCGTGGGCGGAGAGACCGCGGTGCTCGTGCAGGAAGAGGACGACGAAGCTCATCGTCGCGATCTGCGCGGTCAGGTAGAGCGAAGAGCCGCCTGCGAGCAGCCACATGCGGACGTCCCGCAGGGGCGGCCGCTCGCCCGCAGGAGCGTGCGGCGCGACGGGCGGCGCATCGCGGATCAGCGCCGCGGCGACGAGGCCGCCCACGACGCAGCCGACACCGAGCGCCGCGAAGGCACGCCCCGTGCCGCCCGACGAGGCGAGCCACGGCAGCGCCGCGGCAGCGGCCGCCCCGCCGATCGGGATCGCCGACTGCCGGATCCCGAGGGCGAGCCCGCGCTCCTCGGCGCCGAACCAGCCCATCACCGCCCGGCCGGTCGCGGCGTTGACGCTCGCGCCGAGCGCGCCCGCGAGGATGAGCATCCCGACGAGCGCGGGGTAGCTCCCGGTCGCCGCCGTTGCCGCCAGCGCCGCACCGGCGCCGCTCAGGCCGAGCGCGATCACCGCCCGCTCGCCGATCCGGTCGGCGAGCAGCCCCCACGGCAGGAGCGTCAGCAGCATCCCGATTCCGGAGGCGCCGAGCACGACGCCGGTCTGGCCGAGCGAGAGCCGGTAGTGCGAGCGCAGGGCGGGAGCCAGGGCGGGGAGGCCGACCGAGACGGCGGAGAAGCTCGACTGGGAGAGCGTGCCCGCGCCGAGGATGACCCAGCGGTAGCGCCGGGTCACCGGCGGGCGCGTCGCTTCAGGGCCCGGGCCCGCAGCTCCTTCGCCTTCCGCACCTCGTCGGCGTCCGGGCCGCGGTTCTCGGGCCCGGCCGTCTCGAGCACGGCGGGCAGCCCCTGCAGGCGCGGGCAGGCGAGGAAGACGCCGAGCCGCTCGCCGAGCACCCCCTCGCCGACGTTCGCGTGCCGGTCGCGGTTGGAGCCGAGCGGTGCGGCCGAGTCGTTGACGTGGAGCGCGCGCAGCCGCTCGAGGCCGATCGCCGAGTCCAGCTCGTCGAGGCACGCGTCGAGCGCCGCCGGATCCGCCACGTCGACCCCGGAGACGTAGAGATGGCAGGAGTCGAGGCAGACGCCGAGCCGCGGATGCCGATCGAGGCGCTCGAACAGCGTCGCCAGCTCGTCGAGCGAGCGGCCGATCGTGCCGCCGGCTCCGGCGGAGTTCTCCATCAGCAGCCAGGTCGTCTCGGAGCTGCGCCGGAGCACCTGCGCCATCGCGGGCAGGACCCGCTCCAGCCCCGCCTCGAAGCCGGAGCCGAGATGCGAGCCGACGTGGAAGACGACGCCGTCCGCGCCGATCGCGCGGGCGACGTCCATCGTGCTCTCCAGCGCCGCCACCGACTTCGCGTAGACGTCGTCGTTCGGTGCGGCGAGGTTGCAGAGGTAGAGCGCGTGGCAGAGGACGCCGCCGATGCCCTCCTCGGCCCGGCGCTCGCGGAAGCGCTCGAAGGTGGCCGGGTCGTGGTTCGTCGGCCGCCACGTCCGCGGGCTCTGTGTGAACAGCTGCAGCGACTCGGCGCCGATCGCGGCAGCGCGGTCGATCGCCGTGTGGATCCCGCCCGACGAGGAGACGTGCGCGCCGATGAACACGTGCCGACGCTAACGCAGCCACGCCTGCAGCCGCGCCGCCTCCTCGTCGACCGCGCGACGGACCGCGCGGGGGAGGGGCGCGAAGGGTGCCAGGGTGACCTTGCCCTTGCCGTCGGCCGCCCACGAGCCGGCCACGACCCCGTCGACGAGGAACGTCTGCGTGACGTCGCCGTTCTTCGCGATCACCGCCTTCCGCAGCTCGTCGGGGAGGACGCGCCTCCGGTCCGCGTGCGCGAGCAGGAGGTTGTCCCATTTCGGGAGGAAGCGAACCGGAGCCGGGGTCGTCGCCGCGGGCATGGGTGCGCGCGGAAGGTCGAGCAGCTCGCGGCCGCTCTCGTCCCGGAAGCGCCGCAGCGGCTCGAGCGCGTCGAGCGCCGCGGCGAAGTCGGCGATGCGAAGGCCGGACCAGTCGGCGACATCGGCGCGCGTCGCCGGTCCGAACGCGGCCAGATAGCGGCGTACGAGCTCGGTGCGGGCCGCGAGCACGCTCATCGGCGGCGGCTCCAGATGCGGCTGGAAGAGACCGAGCGGCCGGCCTCGCCAGAGCGCCGACTCCGGCACGTGCAGCAGGTGCGCACGCCTGCGGACGGCGTGGAAGATTCGGCGCCGCTCGAGGTCGTCGGCGTGGCCGTGCTCGCGCTCGAGGTATTCGAGCCCTTCCTTGTGCGTGAGCGGCGCCTTCGCGGCGAGCCTTCGCGCTCCCTCCGCCGCCCTCAGCGCGTGTGCGAGATGGGTCTCGTCGTACCAGGTGGGCATGTCGCGCAGGGCCCACCAGAACGTCGGGTAGTCGCGGGCCGTCACGAGGTGGAGCGTCCCGCGCATGACGGTCGGCTTCACCACCTGGCCGCGGAGGACGGCCCGCTCGAGCGACTCGCGCCGGAAGCCTGTGAGGCGAGACCAGAGGCCGACGTACGGCGAAGGCGGCCATTGCGCCTGCAGCCCGGCGAGCCGCTCGATCGCCGGCAGGACGCCGATCCGCTTCCGCTCGAGCAGGAGCTGCCGCGCGAGCGTGGCGCGATTCAGCTCCCGGAGCGTCAACGTCCGCATCGGCCCTACGCTATCGGCGTGAGCGTCCGCGTCCGCATGGCTCCGAGTCCGACCGGCTTCCTGCACATCGGCGGCGTCCGCACGTTCCTCTTCAACTGGCTGTTCGCCCGCCACCACGGCGGCGAGCTCCGGCTGCGGATCGAGAACACGGACACGAGCCGGGAGGTTGCGGAGGCGGTCGACCAGATCGAGGAGTCGCTGCGCTGGCTCGGCCTCGACTGGGACGGCCCGACGACCTTCCAGCTCGACCGCATCGACGACTGCCGGGACGTCGCCCAGCGGCTCGTCGCGGAGGGCCGGGCCTACGAGGACGAGGGCGCGATCCGCTTCCGCATGCCCGACGACGGCGTGACGGGCTGGGACGACGCCGTCCGCGGCCGCGTCGAGGTCGCGAACGAGACGATCGAGGACCTCGTCCTCGTCCGCTCCGACGGCCGCCCGACGTACAACTTCGCCTCGCCGCTGGAGGACGTCTGGGACGAGATCACGCACGTCATCCGTGCCGAGGACCACATCTCCAACACGCCGAAGCAGATCAACATCATCTCCGCGGTCGGCGCCGAGCTCCCCGTGTACGCGCACCTCCCGAACGTGAACGGGCCCGACGGCAAGAAGCTGTCGAAGCGTCACGGCGCGACCGGCGTCGACGAGTTCCGCAGGGCGGGCTACCTGGCGGACGCGCTCGTCAACTTCCTCGCGCTGCTCGGGTGGGCCCCCGACGGCGAGACGACGATCATGAGCCGTGCGGAGCTCGTCGAGCGCTTCAGCCTGGAGCGCGTGACGCCGAGCCCGGCGCAATTCGACTACGCGAAGCTCGACTGGATGAACGGCGTCTACCTGCGCGCGCTCCCCGGGGACGAGTTTGCCCGCGCGCTCGTCGTCTGGCTCGGCGAGCAGGGCTACGACTGGGACGCGCAGCTCGTGCGCAGGGCGGCGCCGCTCGTGCAGGAGAAGATCCAGCGGCTGGGGGACTTCCCCGCGTTCGCCGGCTTCCTCTTCCACGACGTCGCGCCCGACGCGGCCGAGCCGGACGGCGGCGGGCCGATGCTGGCGGCGGCGCGGGCGACGCTCGCGCAGCTCGAGCCGTTCACGGCCGAGGCGATCGAGGCCGCGCTGCGCGCCGTCGCGGACGGGCTCGGGCTCAAGCCGCGCCAGGCGTTCCAGCCGATTCGGGTCGCCGTCACCGGCTCGCGGGTGTCGCCGGGCCTGTTCGAGAGCATCGAGCTGCTCGGCCGGGAGACGACTCTCGCGCGCCTCGCTGCTGCCTCCAGGTAATCTCCCGCGGATGTCCGCCACCGCCGTTCGCGCACCGGCCGAGTTCGAGTCGAGGCTCCAGCAGTACTACTTCGAGCGCTCCGAGGAGGGCCGCGCCGTCCGCGTCGGCGAGAAGGAGGTCTCCGAGCAGGCCGCGATCGTTGCGCGGTACGCCGATCTCTTCTCGCACGATCAGCTCGACGTGTTGCGCGCCGCGGAGGACGCAGCCGTGAACGACGAGCGCGAGCGGCTGTACCGGCTGCGCAAGACGTGCGAGGCGGGCCTGATCGCGTCCGAGCTCGCCGAGCAGGAGGACGCGCTCGAGAACGCGATCCTCGCGGCGCACGTGACATTCGGGGGAGAGGTGCTGTCGCTTCGCGCGGCGCAGGCGCGTCTCGCCGTGCTGGAGTCGTATGCCGACCGCGACGAGCTCGGCGAGCTCGAGCGCGCGGAGTCCGCGCGTCTCAACCCGGACCGGCTGGCGCTGATCGCCGCTGTCGAGCGCCTGGATGCCGAGGTGTCCGGCGAGCCCGATCCGATCGCCCGAACCGAGGAGGAGAAGGCGATCTCGCTCCGCGAGCTCGAGCGTGCACTCATCGCCGCCTCCGACGCGACGACGGACGCATGGGGCAGGCTGCGCGGCCACTGGTTCGAGCGGCTGCTCGGGCCGGAGCGGGACGAGCAGCCGACGAGCGCGCACGTGCAGTATCTGCGCCGTCTGTCGCCGTTCGAGTCGACGTATTCGAAGCAGCGCTCGGTCGAGATCTGCCTCGCGAGCGTGCGCGCGCTCGGCTTCGAGATGGCGGCGATCCCGAACATCCGGCTCGACCTCGAGGACCGTCCGCAGAAGAACCCGCGCGCGTGCGTGATCGCGTCCGATCCGCCGGAGGTCGTGCATCTCATCACCCGTGCGCAGGGCGGTCTCGCCGACTATCAGGCCTTCATGCACGAGGCGGGGCACGCGCTCCACTACGCCGGCGTCGATCCGCGCCTCCCGTACGCGTTCCGCCGGATCTCGCGCGACCATGCGCTGACGGAGATCTACTCGTACATCTTCGAGGCGGTCACCCGCGAGCCGGGGTGGCACGCGCTGCACTTCGGGCTCGCGGACGCGGAGGCGGAGGAGAACGCGCAGGCGACCCTGTTCCTCGAGGCGCTGCTCTACCGTCGCTACACGGCGAAGCTGCGCTACGAGCTCGGCTTCTGGGCCAGCTTCGCGGAGGAGGCGGGACGGTCGCCGCGCGACTACGCGACCCGGCTCACGGAGGCGACGGGGATCCGCTACGACCCGCGCGGCTACCTCGCCGACATGGACGCCGGCTTCTATTCCGCCGACTACCTGCGCGCGTGGATCCGCTCGGCCCAGCTGCGCGAGCACCTGATCCGCGAGATCGGCGAGGACTGGTGGCGCAGCGCGAAGACCGGCGAGCTCCTCCGCGATCTCTTCGCCGAGGGCACGAGGCCGACGAGCGAGGAGATCGCCGGCCGGCTCGGCTTCGACCCGCTCGACACCGCGCCGCTCGTCGCGAACCTGTCCGCGGCATAGCCCGGTCGGGATGGCGCGTCCACGCGGGGTGGCGGTGGGTGCCGTCGCCGTGCTGTGCGCGCTCGCCGCCGCGAGTGCGGCCCCCGGCGGCACGCCGAGCGTGAGCATCGCCCCACCGCTGCCCGAGGCGGTGCAGGGAGGCGCGGCGCTCACCGTCTCCGGGCGCGTCCGGAACCCGCCGCCGGGTGCCGTCGTCGTGCTCGAGCAGAGGGCGTCGTCACGCTGGCAGGCGATCGTGCGCGGCCGGATCCGGCGCGACGCATTCACCTTGCGCTGGCACCCGAGCGCGGCGGGGAGGATAACCGTACGGGTGGCGCTCAGGCTCCGCGCGCACGACGTCGTCGTTTCCGCGGCGGCGCAGGTGCTGGTCGGCCCGGCGCCGGTGTATTGCGCCCCGCCGGCGCCGCCGGCCCAGGTCCCCGCCGGCGACGGCTGGGTCGTCGGCGGCCTCTACCTCGAAGGCGGCCCCTTTCCCGGGATCTATCAGTGCGTCGCCGGCGCCTACGCGATCACCGTTCTCGATCAGGCCGGCGACACCGTCGCGAAACAGCAGGTGCAGGACGGACAGAGCTATACGCTCGTTCTCCCTGCCGGCAGCTACACGTTGAGCAGCGGCTCCTGTCGGGGCGCCGCCACGGTCACGGCCGGCCGTCAGAGCAGGGCGGACACGCTCTGCTACGTGCCCTGAGCCGGGCGAGCCGCTCGCCGACCTGCCGTACGATGTGCGGCGGTGGTCGCCGCTCGGCTTCGGGCCGATCTCTCGCGTCGCCGCTGGGGCGGGATCGGAGCGCTCGCGCTGTATGCGGCCGTCGCGTTCCTGGCGTTCGGGCTTCGTCTCCTCACCGATCCCACCTCGGACTACGTCGGCGGCGGGTACGACCCGCAGGTCTTCATCTGGGCGTTCGGCTGGTGGCCGCACGCGATCCTGCACGGCGAGAACCCGTTCGTCACGCACGCGGTCTGGGCTCCCGACGGCGTCAACCTCGCGTGGACGACGACGGTGCCCGGCCTCGCCTTGCTCTTCTCGCCGCTGACCTTGGCCGCCGGCGCCGTCAACTCGTACAACGTCGCGGCAGTCCTCATGCCCGCGCTCGCGGCGTGGACGGCCTTCCTGCTCTGCCACCACCTGACGCGTCGGCTCTGGCCCTCGCTCGCCGGCGGCTACCTGTTCGGCTTCTCGAGCTACATGCTCGGCCAGATCCAGGGCGGCCACATGCAGGTCTCGTCCGTGTTTCTCGTGCCGCTCGTCGCGCTCGTCGTGCTGCGCTCCGTCGAGGGCGAACTCGACGCCCGCGGCCTCGTCGTCCGGCTCGCGCCGCTGCTCGCGCTCCAGCTCCTGTTCGGGACCGAGATCGCGTTCACCCTCACGCTCGCGCTGGCGTGTTCGTTCGTGCTCGCGATCGCCGTCTCGCCGCGCAGCCGCAGGCGTCTCGTCACGCTGTTCCCGTCGCTCGCCGGCTCCTATCTGGTCGCCGGGATCCTGACCGCTCCGTTCGTCTACTACCTGCTCAGCGGGTTTCAGGGGGATGCGATCCACCCGCCGCAGGATTACGTCACCGACCTCCTGAACTTCGTCGTCCCGACGAGGCTCAGCCTCACGGGCCAAGGCTGGGCCGAGTCGATCGCGCGCAACTTCCCCGGCAACGACGAGGAGCGGGGCGCGTACCTCGGAGCCCCGGCGCTGCTCATCGTGGGCTGGTTCGCGTGGAGCCGCCGGCGCACCGCCGGCGGCCGCTTCCTCGTCGGCGCATTCCTGCTCGCCGTGGTCGCCGCGCTCGGGCCCGTGCTCACGATTGACGGCAACAGGTCCGTGTCGCTGCCGTGGGAGCACGTCGGGTATCGGCCACTGTTCGACAACGTCCTCGTGGAGAGGCTCCCCCTCTACGTCTCGCTCGTCGCCGCGGTGATCGTCTCGCTGTGGGCGGCCGACCGAGGACGCCGCCTTCTGCGTTGGCTGCTGCCCGCGCTCGCCATCGCGACGATCGCACCGTACCCGACCGGGGCGGCAAGGACGTGGGCGACGCCGTACGCGGTGCCGCCGCTGTTCACCGACAGCAGCTACCGGGCCTGCATCGAACCGGGCGAGAACATCCTGCCGCTACCGGTGAACTACAACGGCGACGCGAATCTGTGGCAGGTCGCGAGCGGCTTCAGGTTCACGATGGCGGGCGGGTACGTCAGCCTGAACCCGCCTCCGTCCTTCCTCACCCCGGCCGCGGTCGCAAAGGTCGCCGGAGGCTTCGCGGTCCCCGCCGACCAGGCGCAGGACCTGCGCGTCTACATCCGCGCGAAGCACGTCACGAGCGTCGTCGTCGACAGGAGCCAGACGAGATACTGGGCGGCCGCACTCGACCGGATCGCAGCGCCGCACGACGTCGGCGGCGTGCTCCTCTACCATCTCGGCGGCCTGCCGCGGGGCTGCCCAGCCTGAGCGAGGAGCTGGACGCCACCGAGACGGCGATGACGCAACCATGCGCACGCTGCAAGGCGGTGACAGGCCTTGGCCACAAGGGCCCGGCGCTGAACCCCACCTCCGGGTTCAGCTGGGCCGGCGTTCCCTAGACGCGATCAGATCCCCGCCGCGGCGTTACGGTTCCCCGATGGGCCGAATCGAGCTGGTCCAGGGCGACATCACCGCCGAGACGGTCGACGCGATCGTGAACGCCGCCAACCGGTCGCTTCTCGGCGGCGGCGGAGTCGACGGGGCGATCCACCGCGCCGGCGGCCCGTCCATTCTTGCGGAGTGCCGGACGCTCGGCGGCGGCGAGATCGGGGAGGCGAAAGCGACCGGTGGGGGAGACCTTGCCGCCCGCTACGTCATCCACACCGTCGGACCACGCTGGACCGGCGGCTCCGCGGGCGAAGCCCGGCTTCTCGCCTCGTGCCATCACCGCTCCATCGCGCTCGCGGCGGAGCTCGGCTGCTCCTCGGTGGCGTTTCCGGCGATCTCGACGGGGGTGTTCGGCTACCCGGTGGAGCTCGCCGCGCCGGTGGCGCTCGAGGCGGCCGAGCAGGGGCTCGCCGGCCACCCGCAGATCGAGCTCGTCCGTTTCGTCCTCTTCGACGAGCACAGCTACCGGATCTTCGAGCACGCTCTGCTCGAGGAAGGCCGAGCTCCCGGCAAGACGGGCGACACGCTCGGCGTGAGCGGCCGCCCGTCTCGGAATCGTCTCGACGTTTGAGCGCGGTCAGCCTCGGAACAGGGCCCGTCCCATACCGACGAAGATCACGACTAACCAGACGATGGCGACAACGTCTGCCGCAGCGGAGCCGGAAAGCACTGGACACCTCCGCTGTTGTGGATAGTCGGGTCAAACGTATCATCTGCAACGGACACTCCGCGTCGCTCAGACGAGGGGTTCGGCGCCGGCCCCACCTTTCCCGGCAAGGCGAGCGCGCCGGCGGGGAGAGACAACCGACGCGCTCTGAGCCACCGGTCAAGGGAGACGCCTCCCAGGTGGTGCCCTCTGCGGTGGGGGCACGGCCGAGAAGACTCCGACCGCGTGGCCTTCCTCCGTTTTCTGCCCTGAGCGGCGGAACCCTCGCGGCGTGCCCGCAAAGGCGCATACGGGATTCGAACCCGTGCCGCCGCCGTGAGAGGGCGGTGTCCTAGGCCACTAGACGAATGCGCCGTGAACAGCGGGAAAGTCTAGCGCAGCCCCTCACGCCGTCCGGCGTGCGAGCCGCGCTGCCGTGCCGACGACGAGCACGGCGGCGGCTGCGCCGACCGCCGTCCAGGCGAGACCGTTGCCGGCGGACGCCGCAGTGAAGGCGACGACGGCTGCCGAGGCGCCGAGGCCCGCGAGCACGAGCGTGCCGAGCGCGAGGGCGCGCCGGAGCACGACGGCGCGCTCCGCGGCCATCCCGTGCCGCTCGTCGAGCGACCAGGCGGCCAGCTCGCCGCAGAGGAGCAGGCCCGCGGCCACGAGCGGCGCCGCCTGGTCGACCGCAGCTCCGTGCACGAACAGCGAGACCGTGTACGCGACGGCGAGCACGGCGAGCGCCCACGGCAGGAGGTCGTCCGCGCGGCGGACGAGCACGAAGGCGAGCAGCAGCGCGCCGAGGAGGCCGATCGCCACGACGAGACCGGCGAGGGACGGCACGCGGGCCGCGGCGTAGGCGAGCACGCCCGCGTAGACGAGTGCCGACGAGGCCGCAAGCGCTACGCGCGCGCGGGCCTGGCGTGACGCCTGAATGCCGCCACCTCCTCCAGCGGGACGTTGAGCGGAACGCCGTCGAGCCACTCGATGACCGGTACGCCCGCCTGCTCGTAGCGTGCGCGCAGCGACTCGCGCGACAGGCGCCAGAGCCGGTACGACAGCTCCGCCAGCTCGCCCTTGCCCGGCTCGATGAACGGCACCGGGGAGACCTCGATGACGACGAGGTCGAAGCCGCGGGCACGCAGGTCGAGCAGCGCCGCGGCCGATCGCGAGTCGAGCAACGGCGTCAGCGCGAGCACGAGCGCCTTCGGCGGCAGCGTCCGCGGCGGCAGGACGTCGACGCCCTTCGTCGCGAAGCTCAGGACGATGTCCATCTGCAGCAGCGAGTCGACGATCCGGTAGAGCTGGTGCGTGCCCGATGCGGGCAGCAGCCACGAGAGGTAGCCGCCGAAGCTGACCAGCCCGACGCGATCCTTGCGCTGCAGGTAGCGATGGGCGAGCGACGTCGCCGCGCGCACGGTGAGGTCGAGCGTGCCGCGGCCCGCCGAGCGCACGTCGGCGAACGTGTCGAGGAAGAGCACGACGTCCGTGTTGCGCTCGGGGTGCTGATCGTTCACCCAGAGCCCGCCGCGGCGCGCGCTCGCGCGCCAGTTGACCCGCCGCACGCGGTCGCCGGGCTCCCACTCGCGGACGTCGGCGAACTCGATTCCGTCGCCCTTCGTGCGCGACACCTGATTGCCGATGAACACCTGGGTCTCGAACGGCGGCAGCAGTGCGTGCAGCGTCTCGACGCTCGGGTACACCCGCAGAGGCGACCGTCCGGCGAGCTTCGTCTCCCACGAATGGAAGCCGAGCGGGTCGCGTGCCCGCACGAGCACCGGCCCCACCGCGAACGCGCCCCAGCGCTCGCACCGGAGCGGCACCGTCAGCGTGCGCGGCTCGCCGGGAGCAAGGCGGACGGCGCGCGGGTTGCGCGCACGCGAGCGGAGCTCGGCCGGCAGCTGCAGCAGGACCTCGACGCGATCGCTGCCGCCGGGCGAGACCAGCTCGAGCGCCGCCTCGACGTCCTCGCTCTCGAGCGCGCGCTCGCGGTCGAGCACGAGCGTCGCCTCGATCGCAGGGTCGCGCGCGAGCGCGGCTCCTGCGACCGCTGCGAGCGCAAACGGAGCTGCGAGCGCCACGAGCTCGACCCGCCCGGTCGCAAGCCCGGTGATGAGGCCGGTCGCCGCCAGCCCCGCGTACGCGGCGAGGCGCGGCGAGACGATCCGCGTCATCCCACGGCGCCGCCGACGGCATCCTCGGCCGGCGGCGTCGGCACCGCCTCGAGCGCCTCGGCGACGACGTCCTCGCCGCGGATGCGCTGGACCCACAGCTCCGGCCGCAGAGTCAGCCGGTGTGCAAGCGCGGGCACCGCGACCGCCTTCACGTCTTCTGGGACGACGAAGTCCCGGCCTGCGAGCGCCGCTTTTGCCCGCGACAGCTTCAAGAGCGCGAGGCTTCCGCGCGGGCTTGCACCGACGGCGAGGCGCCGCGACGCGCGCGTCGCAGCGACGAGGTCGACGATGTAGCCCTCGATCGAGTCCGACACGTGCACCTGCTCGAGCGAGCGCTGCATCTCGACGAGCGTCGCCGCGTCGACGACGGGCGACAGCTCGACCTCGTCCTCGCCGCGCGCGAGCCTGCGCGAGAGCATCTCGATCTCGTGCGCGCGGCTCGGGTAGCCGACGCCGATCCTGATCAGGAACCGGTCGAGCTGCGCCTCGGGCAGCGGGTAGGTGCCCTCGTACTCGATCGGGTTCTGGGTCGCGAGCACGGCGAACGGCGGCGCCAGCGGACGCGTCTCGCCCTCGGTCGTCACCTGCCGCTCCTGCATCGCCTCGAGGAGAGCGGCCTGCGTCTTCTGTGGAGCGCGATTGATCTCGTCGGCGGTGGACAGGTAGCCAAGGCGCAGCCGCATCAGGAACCGGTCGAGCTGCGCCTCGGGCAGCTCGTAGGTGCCCTCGTACTCGATCGGGTTGTCGGTCGCCAGCACCACGAACGGCGCGGGCAGCCGCCTGGTCTGGCCGTCCACGCTCACCTGGCTCTCGCCCATCGCCT
>Ga0187777_10001042_pt1 | contig 18124 bp, 15 predicted proteins | sample 1015_Q2_SP5_10_M_FD_132416 | JGI IMG/M metagenome (GOLD analysis project Ga0187777, IMG submission 132416) | Tropical peat soil microbial communities from peatlands in Department of Meta, Colombia - 1015_Q2_SP5_10_MG | ecosystem: Environmental > Terrestrial > Soil > Wetlands > Peat | place... | reverse complement strand
TCGTCCGGATCGGACCTAGCGGGTCGAGCGACAACGGGTCGACGCGATGTGTGCAGTCGCCTGTTCGGCACGGCGGCGGTGTGATCGGGCAGAGAGGATCGAGCGCCAGCGCGTCGTCCCTGTCCTTCGGGTGCCCGACGAGCAGGATCTTCATGGTCTTGACTCTGCCTTGGAAGTTCGTTTTGGCTTTCGCAGGTGACGGCAGTCGCTCAGCCGGCGATGGTGTCCAAGGGACATGCGCAACTACTCCACTCTCCGCTGGCAACCGGGGTAGTGCTCGTGCCACCTGATCGAGGATCCTGCGACGGAGACGCCCTCGCATCAGCCAGGTCGCCAGCCATGGTCGCTAGTCGCCTCCCGATGGCCGGCGGCTGGACGGCTACTCGGCGGTGTTGAGGCGGCCGGCTGGAACGCGGCTCAGTTGGCTACGCGACGCGATGTCGAGCTTCAGGAAGACCTTGCGCAGGTGGTACTGCACGGTGCGGGGACTGATGAACAGTTGCGCGCCGATCTCAGGATTAGAGAGACCGTCTCTGGCCAGCCGAGCGATGTGTGCCTCCTGTGCTGTGAGCACGCCGCGCGCGTCGTCGGTGCGCTTCCGCGCGGTCTCACCCGTGGCGAGGAGCTCGCGACGGGCGCGCTCGGCAAACCCCTCGGCCCCGACGCCGCTGAACGCTTCGTGGGCGGCTCGAAGTTGCTCACGCGCGTCGACGCGCCGGTTCTCGCGACGCAGCCATTCGCCGTACAAGAGCCGCGCGCGGGCAAGGTGAACCACGCCACGGCTGCGAGCGAGCCGCTCGACCGCCTCACGGTAGAGCGACTCCGCATCGTCTCGCTCACTCAGCAGGGCCCGGGAGCCAGCCTCGATTCCGAGCGCCCAATCGGTGCCGCTAGCTCGCGTGCGCTCGCTCAGGCGATCGAGCGCGCCTGCGATCGGGTCGGTCTCGCCGCTTCGGACGCCTGCCTCGATCAGCTCGACGAGTGACCATGCGAAGAGCCCGGCGTCGTCGTATCGACACCCTCGCTGCGCGGCCGCGACTGCCTCGGCGTAGCGGCCGCATCCGTTGTACAGCAGTGCCGTGGCCCACTCTATGAGTCCCAGCCCCATGCCCTCGCCCCTCGCCGTCGCCTCGCGCCTGGAAGCCTCGAACAGCTCCAGCGCCTTGGATTCGTTGCCGCGCCATGCCGCCAGCATCAGGGACGCCACCTTCAACGGTGCCATCTCGGTTGCCTCGATGATCGCGTCGGACTCCTCGATCAGCGACGAAGCAGCGCTGAAGTTGCCCTCGTGGACGTGGAGGGACGCGCGGTACGTGAGCGCGATCGGGAGCATGCGGAGCGCGCCCGTCTCGCGCGCCGCGCGCAGCCCACGCGTCACAAGCTCATACCAGACCTCGTCGTCCCAGAGATTCCGGGCCACGCGGCAGGCCAGCCACAGCCAGCGCGCGTCGGATTCCGTCAATTCCTCCACACCGCGGAACGCGTCGAGGGCCTTCCGGAGCGGCGGCACACCCGCCGGGTAGCCGTCGGTGAACCGGATTGCCAGGCCGTCGAGGAGCAGGTCGATCGCGCGTGGCGGCTGCGGCGCCGCGGGTGCAGCCGCCGCGGCCTCGGCCGCCTCGCGGACGTTCGGCGTGTCGACGAGGTGACCGGCGTAGATCGCCGCCGCGATCGCCTCGAGATGCGTCTCGCGAGCCATCGCGGCGTCGAGCGACTCGAGGCGCCGAGCGGCGTGCAGCAACAGTGCCGGCGCATCGCTGCCGCGCCTGCGGGCGAACGCGATCTCCGCGCGCAAGCGCTCCAGCTGCGCGCGCTGAACCTCCTCGAGCGGCGCTAGCTCGGCGATCGCCAGCCACTCGACCGCCGCGTCCGACGCCGCCGCATCGAACTTCGCCTGCGCGGCGGCAAGGGCCCGCCTGCCCCTCTCCGCCGGATCGGGGGTCAGCTCCGCTGCGTGCGCGAGGAATGCCGCAGCCGCCCCCGCGCCCCCACGGGCCCGGGCCCGGTCGGCCGACCGCTCCAACTCGGCGGCCACCTCCTCGTCGACGCCCACTGCCGCGTGCGCACGATGCCACGCACGACTATCGGGGTCGGTGTCCGAATCGCTCGCGTCTGCCAATGCGCGGTGCGCAACTCGCCGCTCAGACGGTACCGCCGCCCGGTAAACCGCGGATCGCACGAGAGGATGTCGGAACCGGACACGGGCTCCGACCTCGACCAGTTGCGCGTCTTCGGCCGGCGCGAGCGAGGTGTTATCGATGCCGAGCTCGTGCGCGGCTCGCCAGACGAGCGTCGCGTCGCCAATTGGCTCGGCTGCAGCCAGCAGCAGTAGTCGCTGGGTCGCCTCGGGGAGTTCAGCGGCGCGCTGGACATAGTGATCCTCGAGGTGGCGCGAGAGGTCGGTCGCAGGGAGAAGCGCAAAGCCGCCTGCCAGCTCCGCTTCGCTCATGCTCCGCGGCAGATCGAGAAGAGCAAGTGGGTTGCCGCGGGTTTCCGCGACGATGCGGTCGCGCACGCGCTTGTCGAGGCGACCTGGCACGACTCTGCCCAGCAGCGCACGTGCGTCCTCGTCAGCCAGTCCGCGCAGCACCAGTTCGGGCAGGCCGCCGAAGTCGTGCCGGGTCTTCGGCTCACGGACGGTGACTACGAGCGCCACAGATTCCGCCAGCAGCCGTCTCGCGATGAAACCGAGGATCAGGCCTGAGGCATCGTCCAGCCATTGAGAGTCCTCCACAAGACAGAGCAGCGGCCGCTCCTCAGCCGCAGCAGACAGCAGCCCGAGGACGGCGAGCCCGACGAGGAACCGCTCCGGGACGTCACCGGATGAGAGACCCAATGCGACGTTCAGCGCGTCCTGCTGCGGCGGCGGCAGCGCGTCGAGCTGGTTGAGCAGCGGCGCACAAAGCTGATGGATCCCGGCGAACGGGAGCTCCATCTCCGCCTCGACGCCGGTGACCTGCGCGACACGGAATCCCGAGGCATAACGGGCGGCATACCTGAGCAGCGCCGTCTTTCCGATGCCCGCTTCGCCTCGGATGACCAGAACGGCGCTCTCGCCTTCGCGCACGCGTGCCAGGAGCTCATCGAGCGCTTCGCGCTCGCTGGTTCTGTCAAGCAGCCCGGACGCAACGGTGGCGGCCATTTGGTAGGAACGCTACCGACCGGCGTCGGTCTTTACGCGAGCCGGACACGGCGACGCGCTCAGGACCCCACCGAAGCCTTGCTGCGCATTGAATCCGACACGATCGTTCACGAGTAACGCTCTGGAGAGCCGACCGCGGTCCAGACTACGCCTCGAACTCTGCGGCGGCCACGGATGCGGCTGCTGATCACCGGGGGCACCGGCGTCCTCGGCCGCGCAGTTCGACCCTTCGCGGAGGCCGCTGGGCATGACTTGACGATGCCCAGGCGCGACGAGCTCAACCTCTTCGACCCCCCCGCGGTCGCGGACGCCGTGCGCGATGTCGATGGCGTGCTGCACCTGGCGACTCGGATCCGTTCGCTCGACCAGATCTCGGATCCGGACGCGTGGCGCGAGAACGATCGGCTGCGTGCGGACGCTTCGAGGATCCTTGTCGACGCCGCAATCGCGGCCCGCGCAACCGTCTACGTTCAGCCCACCGTCACCTTTGTCTACCCGCCAGAAGGCCCGGTGTCCGAAGACACGCCTGTTCGCGACATCCTGCCGATCCTGCGCTCCGCGCTCGTCGCCGAGCAGCAGACCGACCGCTTCGCCCGCGCCGGCCGACGGGGCGTCGTCCTTCGCCTCGGGCTGCTCGACGGCCCAGGTACCTGGTACGACGAGCCAATGCGCGACTTCGGCGCCACGTTGCACGTGCGCGATGCCGGCCGGGCGCTCCTGTCGGCGCTATCGCTCCCCAGCGGCATCTACAACGTCTGCCGCGACCGGGAGCGTGTCTCAACCGAGCGCTTCACCCGCGCCGCCGGATGGCATCCGGAGCATTGAGATTTGGCCACGCGCCGCGGCCAACCCGTAGAGTCGCGAACTGGTGACCTCGCACGCCACACAGCTCCACGACCGCTGCGACCTGCTGCGGTCGTTGCACCGCCCCGGCGCGCCCCTGCTGCTTCCAAATGCCTGGGATGTGGCCACGGCGAAAGCCGTGGTCGCAGCTGGGTTTCCGGTGGTCGCGACCACCAGCGCGGGCGTGGCCGAGGTGCTCGGCTACGAGGACCACGAGGGTGCGCCTCCCGACGAGATGTTCGCCGCGGCCGCGCGAATCGCAAGGGGCGTCGACGTTCCTGTAACCGTCGACGCCGAGGCCGGGTACGGGATGGAGCCGGCCGACCTCGTATCTGCGCTGCGCGGCGCGGGGGCCGCCGGCTGCAACCTCGAGGACACAGACCACGCCGCCGGCAGCCTCCGCGATCCCGACTGCCAGGCGGAATGGTTCCGGGCGGTTCGCGAGGCCGCCGCCGGCTACCCGCTCGTGATCAACGCGCGGGTCGACATCTTTCTCGGACCCTTCCTCGCCGGCGCCGACCCGGGGACCCAGGCGGAGCTCGTTCCGGAGGCGCTGCGACGCGCGAATGCGTACCTCGAAGCCGGCGTCGACTGCGTCTACCCGATCGCCCTGTGGGAGACGGACGCGTTGCGCCGCTTCAGCTCAGAGGTCCGCGGCCCGGTGAACGTCTTACGCCTGCCGCAGACGCCCCTCGCCGAGCTGGCGGCGCTCGGCGTGGCGCGGGTGAGCTGGGGACCCTTCTTGTACCGCGATGCGATAGCTCGCTTCGAGGACAAGCTCGCCTCGCTGCAGGAGTGAGACGGCCGCCGATCCGGCGGGATCTTCATGACGGCCGCCGGGCGACGCTAGACGCCTTGCACGCATCCGGGCGATCGGCCTAGCTCACACCCGCTCCGTCGCCGGGCGGCTGGCCAGGGCCGGGACTGGCCACTCAGGCTGGCCACCTGGCCGATGCGAGAGCGCGGCCGCCCGCGGCACCCTTCCTGCATGCAAATCACGCCCCCGTCGCTCACGCGCATTACGGAAAGACTCGGATGAAGATCGTCGTCATCGGCGGAACCGGCCTAGTTGGGTCGGGGCTCGTCGAGAAGTTGCGGAGGGACGGTCACGAGCCGCTCGTGGCGTCGCCTCACTCGGGAGTCGACGCCCTCACCGGCGAGGAGCTCGCCGCAGCACTCGAAGGCGCCCAAATCGTCGTCGACGTGGCGAATACATGCCCCTCGGACGCCGCGGCCGCGCTCGGCTTCTTCGAGACCTCATCCCGGAGGCTGCTCGCGGCAGAGACGGCCGCCCGCGTGGGACACCACGTCACGTTGTCGATCGTCGGCATCGACCGGCTCCACGACAGCGGCTATTTCCGCGCGAAGGTTGCGCAGGAGAGAGTGGTGAAGGGCGGCCCCATCCCCTACACGATCCTCCGCGCAGCGCAGTTCTTCGAGTGCATCGGCCGAATCGCCGATTCGAGCACCGACGGCGACACCGTTCGGCTCCCACCCGCCTCCGTTCAGCCCGAGGCGGCCGATGACGTCGCCAGCGCTTTGGCCGATGTCGCGGTCGGCTCACCGCTCAACGACACGGTCGAGCTGGGAGGCCCGGAAGCGTTCCGCCTCGACGAGGTCGCCCGACGTCTCCTGCAGGCACGCGGCGACCGGCGACAGGTGACGACCGACATTCACGCCCGCTACTTCGGCGCGGAGCTGCACGACGGGTCCCTCACCCCAGGCGACGACGCACGCATCGCCTCGACCCGCTTCGAGGACTGGCTCGGCCAGTCAGCGATCACCCCGACACGCCCGTGCTGAAACGACCACAACCGGAAGGCTCTGCCATGACACCTACCATCGTTCTCGTCCACGGCGCCTTCGCCGAGTCCTCCAGCTGGGACACCGTCGTCGATCTCCTCCTCGATGCCGGGCACCCGGTGATCGCCGCCGCCAATCCGCTACGCAGCGGCGCGGTGATGTCCAACGTCCCGGCCGACGCCGGCGACATCGTGTGGCTTGTCTACGCCGACAGTTTCGCCCCGCAGGCCGGCGAGAGTTGCTTCGCGCTGCCCGGCAAGTTCCCCGGCGGCACGCTCGGCGAGACGACGGTCCGGCCGGTGCCGCGGAGCGACGGCGCGACCGATCTATTCATCACCGTGGACCGCTTCCACGAACTGTTCTGCGCCGATGTGCCCGCCGCACAGGCGGCGCGGATGGCGCTGACCGAGCGCCCGGCCACCCAGGAAGCGCTCATCGAGCCCTCGGGCGAGCGGTCGCTGCGCAAGGAGGTGCCGTCCCAGGCCATTGCCGTGTCCCAGTCCGAGGCGACCGCGCGACTGATCCTCGAGGCCGCCGCGTCACGCGTGGCCGTCTGACGATCACTCCGCGCGGATGCGCTTTATCACGATTCACACGAGAAGGAGTTGCAGATGTCAGTCATGACCACCCACGCCCCGGTCGTGCTCGAGCAGGCCTCGCAAGAGCGGAGGGCCGATGCGGACGTGCACGGTCGCTCCGTGGCATCGGCGGACCGGCCGACCTTCGGCGAAACGCTCGCCCAAACGGTGCCGCTGATCAGCGCGCCAGCGTTCTTCGGGCCTCCCGTCATCTTCCTCCTTGGCCCGTGGCTGCTCCTGGTGCTCCTGCTGATCCCGCCGGCCGCGTTTCTGATCACCCTTATGGCCGTGTTCCTGCTCGCTGCGGGACTTCTCGTGGCGGTCGGCGCGCTCATCGCATCGCCGTACCTGCTGGTGCGCCACCTGCGCGCGCGGCACTCGGTCGCTCCTCCAGCACCTGTCGCCTTAGAAGTCGCCGGCGGCCGGAGCGAGCGGCGTGTCGAGAAGCCTGTCACCCCACGCCTCATTCACCTCACAACCCGATAGCCCGCACATCAGGTTCAAGAAAAGGAAGGAAACGACATGAAGATCGTAGTTATCGGTGGGACTGGCCTGATCGGGTCAAAGCTCGTCACCACGCTCGATGAGCTCGGGCACGACACGGTGCCAGCGTCGCCCAACACGGGCGTCGACACGATCAGCGGCGAAGGGTTGTCAGAGGTCCTCGTCGGCGCGTCGGTGGTGGTCGACGTGTCAAACGCGCCCGATTGGGAGGACGATGCGGTGATGCACTTCTTCCAGACGTCATCTCGCAACCTCATCGGGGCGGAGGCGGCTGCGGGTGTCGAACATCACGTTGCGCTGTCGGTTGTAGGCACCGACCGTCTGACCGAGAGCGGGTACTTCCGCGCGAAGCTGGCCCAGGAGGAGCTGATTCAGGGCTCGTCGATCCCGTACACGATCGTCCACGCGACGCAGTTCTTCGAGTTCATCGACGGCATCGCGGACGCGGCCACCGATGGCAACACGGTTCGACTCCCGCCGGCGCTGATCCAGCCCATGGCGGCCGATGACGTCGCGAGCGCGCTCGCCCGGGTCGCCATAGATCCGGCGCCGAACCGGCTCGTCGAGATCGCCGGACCTGACCAGTTCCGCCTCGACGAGCTCATCCGTGATGTGCTGGCAGCACGCAGTGATCCCCGCGAGGTCATCGCCGACCCGCACGCGCGCTTCTTTGGCATCGCGCCGAGCGAGCGGACCCTCATCCCAGGCGATGACGCCCGCCTCGGCACGACCCATTTCGCCGATTGGTTCACAAGCACCACGGGCCAGACTCTGCGCTACGACTCCCGCCCGGTCACGGAGGCCAGCCGCGCATGAGATCCTCGTGAGCGTCGCGAGCCCTGAGGCGGCCGAGCACGGCGTCGCCGAGCTCTCGGCCGCCGGTGAGTCGATTGGTTTCACCATCCTCGAGGACAGCGACCTGATGCTGCACATCGAGCCGCGGCGACCACACGGCGGTCGTCGTCGGCGCGCACAGCCTCGCCCGGGCCCTCAGCCACGCCAAGCACCTACTCGAGAAGTAGTGCCGCGCGGTCGTCGCGAGGGGTATCGCACGTGCTCACTGCCATGTCACACCGCGAGTGAAGGCGAGTCGAAAGGGAACACCCTGAAGCCCCGAGTCACCAGTGCAAGCCACCCCGAGGGTCACAGCTCATGGCGTTCGACGGCGATAGGCCCCGGGAGCGCGGTGTCGCCGGCAGATCCTCGCTCACTACCGCGTGAGCTCGGAACGACTGATGGATCGCCTGGGAGGCAGTCCTTGACCGGCGAGAGCGACCGTCGGTAGATACGGCTAGCCGTTGACGGTCAGTCCTTTAGCGCCGCTGGCTGTGGCCCTGACCGGTGCCTCCGGGATCGTCGCCTGGCCGAAGCTCGCCGCCAAGGTGGACCACGTTAGGCTCCGCGCGAGCGCTCGCCTGCGTGCGCCGGCCCAGGCGAAGCCACGGCGCAGTTCAAACGACGGGTCGTACGATCAGCATCCCCCGACTCGAAACGAGATGCGCCAAGTCGTCCGCCAAGCGTTGGACGTGTTCGCTCGCTTGTTGCTCGAAGCGCTCTACTTCAACGATCTCGGCGATCAGCACGTAATCGGCTTGACCGATCGCCTGTCCGGGCACGTCCGCCGGCCGCGTAAGACGCCAATCCGACACCGTGTCCAGCGATCCGCGAACGATGTCCCGATCGCCCGCCATGAGACCCTCAAAGTCCTTGGCGAGCTCCGGCGAGCGGAGCTGAAACCACATGAGGAGCGTCGCGGGAGGACTCATCCACGGAGGGTATTGCACAATCGCACGTGGAGTCGCTTGTCGCGCCTGGGCTTCTCTGCTTCGCATTCAGAGTAGGCCTCCCGGCTCCGACGCGCGGCCCGGCCAAGCGGTCGTGCGAGTCTTTTGCATTACCGGCGACGGCCCCGCCTTTCGCCAGGAACAAGCGCTGCAATGCCTCGCGGCAGATCCGGACCCAGCCAACGGCCAACGCCGCTCTGGCGTTCGAGAAGCCGCGCTTCGGTGGCGTTGGAGCTGCGGACGCCCTCGCTCGTCGGCGTCGGCAGGGCACCTTCCGGTGCCGGCCTCGCCCTCCGCGGGCGTCGACACCATGTGTCCACCTTGTCCGCCTGTGGCTACCCGACCCGCGGCGAAAAGGTCTGGCACCAAGCTTGAGCAGCTTCCGGGGCGACACGAGGCGGAGGTTCGCGCGAGGCGCGAACAGGCTCGTCACGGTGACTCGGTAGCGCGACCGGCGAGCGGGCGAGGACCGGCGTGATCCTCGCCCGCAAAGGCGACGCGTGGACCCTGCTTTTCGTGATCAGCAGCGGCGGGAGCCCTCGTGGGCTCGACATCTCGGGGTGAGTTCGCGGGGCCCGGTTTGGGGGTCTCATGCTCCCGACAGAGCCGACGTTGCCGCCGCGATGTCTGATCGAGCGAACGCCTATCTCCTAGTAATCGACTCGGCGCGGGAGTGTTTTCGCCTCGTTGACCCAGCGGACGACTTCGGACTCGCTCGGCACTCGCCGGACGAGCTTCTTTTCCTGGTTGACGTCGCCCATCTTTGTTTGCAGGTGGGCCGGGTTGCGCTGAGCGAGCTCGGGGACGGTGTCGACTCCGGATGCTTCGAGCAGTTCCGCGTACTCGCCCGCGACGCCGTCGATACGAAACAGGTCTGAATGGTTGACCCATTTCAGGATGAGATGCTCGGAGATTCCCGTCTTGTCGGCGATCTCCTTGCGGCCCTGCGGCGTGGCGCCGGCGTCGAGCAGGCCCTCGACGGTTGGGACGCCCGCGCTTGTCAGCTTCTCCCCGTAGGCAGGCCCGACCCCCTCGATCTCGGCTACGTTGGTCATGTCCGTCTCCTTTCCTTCGATTGGGTGCCATCGAGCGGCTTGCTGCCGTGGCCGGTTCGCCGTGCGCGGGACAGTGTGAGTTGTGGTTTTTTCAGACGCTCGACGGCGTCTGTTCGGTGATCGGCTGGCCGGCACCAGCGGCAAGCTGCTTGAGCGAGCCGATCGTATCGTTGGCCGACAGGACATCGGCAGGATTTGCGGTGACCGACTCCAGAGCGCGAATGCGGCTGCCAGGCCGCTGCTCGAGGACATGTCGCGGCGGTCGTCCCGGCACAGGGCGGCGATGGCCTATTTGATGGTGATGGGCGTACCCGGGGTGAGGTGCTTCGCTAGCCAGGTGATGTCCTGGTTGTAGAACCGGACGCAGCCGTGCGAGACCGCCTGGCCGGGCGTTCCGGTTAGGCCGACGAGCCCGTGGAGGGCGACCTGGCCGGGGCCGCCGTCGAACTCTTGAAGCACATTCGAGTAGGCGGAGGTTGCGAGTGCGTACGGGCCGGTGGTCACCGCGTACCCCTCGTAGATAATCTCCGCGACGAAGAACTCGCCGGCGGGCGTGGGAGTCGCGGGCTTGCCGACGACGACGGGGAACGTGCGCGCGACGTGTCCCTTGTGGTAGATGGTGGCGGTTCGCGCGGCGCGGTCGATGAGCACGTGCCATGGGTCCTCCCCGAGGCTGACACCGCCCGCGGTAATCCAGCCTGTGGAGCCGTCCGGTCGCTGCGGGAGGCGTACCCGCAGCCACCGTTGCCCGCTGTGCACAGTCTGGCCGATGACCGGGAGCACGGTTTCCGTGCCGGTCAGCGGACGGTAGTCCGAGACGGAGCCGACCTTCCGGGCGTGTGTGGATGGGGATGCGCGCGCCACCTTGATGTAGCTGAGGGTGGCGGTCCGCTGGTAGGCCGCGACCGCGCCTTGCGCCTGTCCGCAGGCCAGAACCGTGATCGCCACGGAGACGAGGACACTGCAAGGGCACGCCGTGAAGGGGCGTAGACGGCTTGCGCGGGCGAGGCTTTGGAAGCCCGGCATCAGCTCCTTCTCGCAGCCGTGGTGCTATCCAGTGAATCTGGCGGCCGGGAGGACGAGCACGGGGGCGGTTGCTCTCTGCTGCGGGCGGTCGGCGAAGTCGAGGAGCGCCGCGTTGATGAGCGTTCTGGGCTGCGAGGTCGCGAGCGCGCGGACGTCGAGCGTGAGCGGGTGCGAGTGTCCGGCGGCCAGCTCCGCGATCGTCCAGCACCAGCGGCCGCGGATATGGCGGGCGCCGTGCGCGTTCACGACGGCGAAACCGGCGGGCAGGTCGTCGCAAACGACGATGTCGTGGGCCACCCCGCGGCCGTGCGCGGTCGCTGTCATCGTGAACGTCACGTGGCCGCCGGTGCTGACTGTCGTCGGGCTGGCGGTCTTCTTCAGACGCACGATGGGTCCGGCGACGGCGATGATGTTGTCCTCGTCCGGGGTGGGCGACGGCAGCGCGACGACCCCGTTGGGCAGCACCCCGGGCGCGAGCGCGCGGGCGACGACGATGACGGTGGCGCTCGCCCCGGGTGCGAGCTGCCCGAGGTTGCAGATGATCGGTACGGCGTCGCCGCATGTGCCCTGGCTCGGCGTGACGGACATGACCTCAAGGTTCGGCGACGGGTTGTCCGCGACTGTGACCGACGGGGCGGTGGCCGTGCCGTGGTTGGTGGCCGTGTTTGTGTACGTCACCTCGTCTCCGACGGTGACCAGGCTCATGTTCGAGGTCTTCGTCACCGAGACGTCCGGGGCAGGTGCCGGGCCCGTGGGCGGCCCGAACGTGACCTGCGCGGTGGCGGTGTTGTCGTCGGGGTCGGTCTCCTCCTCGGCGGCGCTGACCGTCGCGGTGTTCGTCAGCGTCTGCCCTTGCAGGGCCGGGGTGGAGCCGGCCACGATGTCGACCTCTCTCGTGGCGCCGGCGTCGAGTGTCCCGAGGTCGCACGTCGTGCCAGTGCAGCTCCCTGGCGGTTCGGCCTTGGCAGAGATGAGCGTGAGGCCGGGCGGCAGCGCGTCGTCGAGTGCGACGTTCGTCGCCGTGCTCGGTCCCTGGTTGGTGACCGCGACCGTCCAGCTGACGTCGTCGCCGGCGGGCACGGTCTGGGATGCCGGCAGCTTCTCCACCGTGAGGTTCACGAGCGCCCTGACCCTCACCACCGCTTTGCTGACGTTGTTCTTGTAGTTGGACTCCTTGGTGCGGGTGGCTACGGCCACGACGTTCACGAGCTGCTTACCAGCGGTGTCGTCGCCGGCGATCGCGGTGGCATCGACGGTAACCGTCTGCCCGGGGGCGATGTCGCCTAGCTCGCAGACCTTCCGCTGGCAGGAGCCCTGACTCGGGTGGGCCTTGACGAGCGTGAGGCCGGGATGGGAGACGTCATGCAGCGTCACCTTCGTCGCGGTCTCAGGCCCGACGTTGGTTACCTCGACGACGTAGTGGGCGATCCCGCCGGGGTCTAAGACAGGGGTGAGGGCCTGTTTTTGCACCGACAGGTCGGCGGATGGCTTGCCCTCGTTGGTCGACGTGTTGTTGGACAGGTCTCCGTCCGGTTCGGCAAACACGGTGGCGGTGTTGTGGAGCTCGTCGACGGTGACGTTCCGAGCTATCGACACCTTGTAGTGGATGGGCGGGTAGGCGGCGCCTGGCGCCAGCGCGTCCGCGCGGAAGCAGTTGAGCTCGGTCGGCGTGGTCGCGCCGCAATCCCAGCCCGTGCCGTGCGGCTGCACAGCAACCGTCTGCCCAGTCCCGAGCGGATCGTTGACGCTGACCGTGCCGCTGGTCGGTGCCGAGCCGACGTTCGACACGACGAGCTTGAACGGGACGACCCTGCCCGCGATGTACGGGCCGGTGTGCGACTTCTCAATCGTCGGATCGGGGGTGAGCACCGGGGTGATGACGTCGGGGGAGGTGACCTCGCTGGGCTCGCCCGTGGTTGCGGAGGTCAGGTCGACGTCGGCGCTGTTGACCACCTTGAAGTCGTTGGGCAGGTCGTTCGAGACACGGACCTTGAACTGGACGGCGGTGCTCTGCCCAACGACGACCTGACCGCCGGTCGTCGCGTTCGCGCCGGTGCCCAGACGGAACGTCACCCGGTTGTTGACGAGGCTGTATTCGGCCTGGTCGTCGCCGGACGGGTCGGTTTTCGCGCCGGCGTTCGGCCCGCTGAGTACCGTGAGGCTTCCGGGCACGTACGAGGTTCCGTCGGGGATGTTGTCGGTCAGGACGACGTTGTTGGCGTCGTCGAGCGAGCTCGCGATGTTGGACACGTCGACGGTGTAGGTGAGCACGTCCCCGAGATGTACGGGGCCGGTCGGGGAGACCGACTTGTTCACCGCCATGGTCGGCGCGTACACCCCGGTGGAGAACCAGACGATGTTCGGCGCGAACCCGTCGCCGTTGGTCTGCAGCCTGATGGTGGTGGCGGTCTGTCGGTTGTCGAGCCGGCCGTCGGCGTTAATGGTCTTGGCGTCGAACCCGAGCTGGTTCCTGTAGTTGGGGTCGCGCATCGTGTTCACGGCCGGGACCGGTCCGCTGATGGCGGAGTTGAAGAAGTTGTTCGCCGGAGTGTCGGCGTCGTTCATCACCCACGAATTAGAGCGTCCGTAGTTGAGCGTGGCGGAGTCGCCGGTGGTGCCGAGGTCGCCCTCGGCGGCGACCACGCCGATGTTCGTCTTCACCGCCCCGGCCGGCGGCGTCGTGAACCCGCTGAGGGGGATGTCGACCGCCGGGCCGTTCGCGAGCACGAACTCCATGCCTTCGAAGATGGTCATGGCCTTCGGCGGGAGGCTCGCGTCTCCGTAGGCGACGACGAGTGACCAGCCGCCGCACTGGTCGGCGTTCAGGCCCTCGCCTAGCTGCACGTTCGCGACCGTGTAGTTGCCCGCGCCGGCGGCGGCGACGTATGGGGTGACGTCGACCCAGCCCGAGTACAGGCGCGCGACATGGGTGGACGGGTCGAACGCGTCGTCGACCTTCGCGGTCAGGTCGATGAAGCTGCCCGAGCCCGGCGGCCGGAGCATGACCTTGTCGCGGGCGCTGGGGTCGGGGGCGGACCGGCCTGGCCCGTACGCGGAGTTATCGCCCGCCTGCCAACGCCCGGTGTACAGCAGGATGGCCTTCAGCACGTGCGCACCGGGCGGCAGGACCAGCGGGGCGGTGCTGGAGTCGAATATCGACTGGTCGCCCTGGACGACGTTGACCCACCTGACCGGCCGTTCGTTGTTGTTGTTGGCAGAGCCCGAGGCCGTCCCGTTCCGAGCCGCCGCGCACACCGGGTCCGCGTCGAAGCACGTCACGAGCGTGTTGCCCGTCACCGTGATGTCGCCCTGGGTGGTGGCGTTGAACAGCGGGAGGTACGCGTGGTCGGCTAGCGCGGCCGCAGGGACGAGCCCGAACACGACGAGCGCGCCGACGAGGAGCGCCATCACGCGAAAACCCTTCCCCATGAGGAGGACCCTACATCGCGGGTCCGGACAAAGCTAGCGCGGGTTTGCAGTATTCGGCAAGCGCGGCCCCGGTGGTCTGCCAGATCCGGAAATCGATGCGCGCTTGCCGACTAACTGACCGTCACACGGACGGAACATCCAGCCTCCGTCGGTGTGCTGGACCGAGCACCTCAATGACACCGGCACCGAGATCGCCCGCGACTGCCGCTTGCACGGGAGGCTGTCGTACAAGGAACCGTCCCCGCGTTCCATCGCCCGGCGCGGTAGTGAGTTGTGAGCGCGCCGCATCAAGCTGGCGGATCCGCACCTTTGCGCGACTGACTCAGTGGGGTTTCGACAGTTTGACGTGGACCTGTCGGCGGCCGCCGGTGCTCAAAGTAGGAGCGAGACCTCGGCCGCGCTCGGGACTCCGGGCCACCGACGTGCTTGCGCGCGCCGCGCTGTGGCTACGCAACCGAATCGCGGAAGGCGATGGCCTCGCCGCCGATCGCGCTCGCCTCCTCGATCGGCACGATCGGGGTCACCGTGAAGCGCAGCCATGGCGTCCACACAGAAGTCGTCCGGGCTACCGTGGCTGCGCTATCGGCCTCGATCAGTGCGACACCACCGTTGCCATCGGCGAACCCGTAGAACCCCTGAAACTCTGCACCGGCCGGGGGTTGCCATTTGGCGAGCAGTGCGAGCGATCGTCGGGCCCCCTCCTCGCCCGTATCTTTGAAAGCCCACGTCACGTGAAAGAGCATCTTTGCTCCGATCCTGTTGGGGATGAGCGTCGAACCTAACACGGGGACCTGCGCCGGTGGCAGAGCCCCTGCGCCCCTTCGTGGCGCCCACGCGCTCAGCCTCGTGCGTCTGCCGCCCTCGGCGCGGCCCCGCCCCTCGTCCGATCCCTGACGCCGGGCGCCTGACGTCACTCTGGAGGACGCGCGACCACGCTCCCGGACAGCGGGGTGTTCTGGTTTGCTCCGTGTTGTGCTTGAGCTAGCCGCCGGCCTGCCTCCGCGAGCCCTGAACGCGATCGCCGAGCTCGAGCGGCTGGTCATCCAGGTTGACGGGGGCCGCTTGAAGCTGGAGTGGGGAAGGCTTCGCGGGCGCAGCGGCGACCACGTCGAGGACCTCCTGTGGTGGGAGGGCGATCGGCTGCTGGGCTTCCTCGGGATCTACGGCTTTGACGCCTTGCCGGAGCTGGCCGGAATGGTCGCGCCGGACGCGCGCCGGCGCGGCATCGGGAGTGCCCTACTGGACGCCGCTATGCCGCTGTGCCGCGAGCGCGGCCGTCGGCGGCCGCTGCTGATCGTGCCGCGCCCGTCGTTAGCGGGCAAGCGTCTGGCGCTGCGCCGTGGCGGCGTGCTCGATCACTCAGAGCATGCTCTCGTCCTGTCTGGCGACCCGGCCACTGGTCCCCCCGGGCTGACGATCAGCCTTCGCCGCGCGAGCGTGGAGGACCTTCCTGCCATCGAGCGCCTGCTCGAACTGGGATTTGGCGGGCCTGCGCCCGATGATCTCGCCGGCCGCTTGGACTCACCGCACGAGCAAACGGCGATCGTGGAGCTGAGCGGCTCGCCCGTGGGAACATTGCGCTTGAGACGGGACGGAGACGACGCGCGCATTTACGGGTTCGTGATCGATCCGGCCTGGCAGGGCCGCGGGATCGGGCGCGCTGCGCTGAGACGCGCCTGCGTGCAGCTTCGTGCGGAGGGCACGCGCCGGATTGGCTTGGAAGTGGACGTCGAGAACGACCGAGCACTCACCCTCTACACGTCCGTCGGCTTCACCCCCGTCATCACCGAGGACTACTTCGCGCTGCCGTGGCGCGCTCGCAATGCCTCGTAGGGCAGACGCTCCCTGCCAGCTCGTCTGCGTTGGACAGCGGATCAGCTCGGCGGACGGAACGTCGCAGTAGCAGCCCTGCGCATGGCCTCCTGCGCCTCGTCCATATCGAGCAGCACGGTGGTTTCGGTGCTGACCTGTCCGCTCGCCCCAACGGCCATCGCCAGCGCTGCCACGGCGACGTTGTCCGGGGCCTCCAACAGAAACGCGCCGTCGTGCTCGCCGAAAGCCCACCAGATGCCGTGAAGCTTGCATCCAAGCGACTCCGCCGCCTCCGCGGCGACCGCGCCGCGATCGTGCGGGTTCTCGACCATCGCCTTTATCGCCTCGGCGGAGTATCTAAACCGACCAAGATAGAGCGGCACATCAGCCTCCAATCGTTCGCGAACACGCTGCGCCGATTCTCTGCGATAGAAGCTCCCGTGGCAACGAGCCTTAATCTGCACCACCGAGCGGGATTTGTTAGTCACGCCCCTGCTGGTCCAGGAAGCGCTGGTCGCTGCCCGTTATTGCGATCTTTGAAGCTAAGAGGTAGATTGCTTACCGATCAGGTGGCAGGCCCTGGTTGAGAGGAGTCCCGCGTGGATCGGTCGTCAAACCGGGCTGAACCGTGAGCCCGAGCTTCCGTTCGACGCCGCGAGGACGTGCTGCCCCGGCATCCGTGTCCGCGACAGCCGGCGTGTTCGACGAAGCATGCGGTCCGGTGCCCGTGGTCGCGCGTCTTGGCCTCGAGCAGCCGGAGGGGTGGCCGCGGCCGGTCGGTCGTCCCCCAAGTGCAGATAGCAAGGGGGCGATTGTGTGGCGGTAGCGAGGGCGGCCTCCGGTTCGAGTGGCATCTCCAGCCAAGCGGAGCGGTATGCGTGGGCGGCAGGCATCCTGTTCGTCGTCGCGCTCGTGGCGGAGTCAGTGATCTCGACCGGCGTCGGACTGACCCAGGACGATTCGGCAAGGAAGATCGCGGACGGACTTTACGAGCATCGCGACCGACTGCTGCTGATCGCCTCCGTGTCGATCGTCTACGCCGCTGCGTTTCCGATCTACCTCTGCAGCCTGCACAAGCTGCTCAGCCCGAACACCCAACGGCCATGGACCCTCGGTTCGTTGGTGCTAATCGGCGGCCTGCTGTTTGTTGCCCTGCACGCCGTCAGCGACATCGCTATCACCGGTCTGCTCGGTGCGAAGCTCGCATCGTTCGGCGCTCAACACGATGCAGGCATCTCCTACACGCTGTACTTGATGACGTTCGCCCTGGACAGCGTCGGGGACATCTTCGGGAGTCTCTTTGCGTTCGCCGCAGGGTTGCTTGTCCTCAGGGGCCGTGTCCTACCGCGCTGGCTGGGCTGGACGTCGATCGTCGTCGCGATCATGTTCTTCCTCCAGGGCTTTGGCCTGGGCGGCGTTATCGCACAGTTCGGTCTAGTGCTGGACCTCATCGGGTTCGTGTTGCTGCTGGTCTTCGTCCTCGCCAGCGGTGTCATCGTCCTGACCCGCGGAACACCCGCGGTTTCTCACCCGTCCGGCGACGCCACTCGGTAGATGAGCGCGGCGAGGTAGTCGCGTCGGTAGCCGTGGCGCCGGGCGCCGGCGCGTCAAGAAATGTAAGACGACGGCATCGACTGAGGGGAGCGCCTGTCCCATCCGTGAAATGGCGCGTAGTCGCCCGCATCCCACGCTTCGCGCAGGCCGGGCTTGCTTAGATCCCAGTCAGGGCGGATCTCGCTGGTCACCGTCCGTAGGTCGTGCCAGAGATCCACGAACGAGGGGCGCCCCCAGAACCAATAGCCGTTGTAAATGCTGTGGATGACCAGCCTGGGCTTGAGCACGAGGGTGTGCGGAATCATCGGGTCGTGCTCGGGGTCGGTGTACTCCTGGATTTCGAGGTCCTTCTGGACGGTCCGCTCCGGATCGGAAAGGAAGGGCCACTGGGCGCCGACCGACGCGCGGAACTCCTGGCTTGAGTGGTGGGCGTCGGTCGAGATCGTGGCGATCTTCGTGTACGCCACCGCGATCTTGGGGTAGTTGGCGGCGAGATCGAGGTGCTGCTGGTGCTCCTTGGGGCAGTAATGCCCGCGCGCGAGCGTGAGGATCAGCGGGTCGTCGCCCTGGATCCCGCTGAGCCTTCGAGGAACG
>Ga0187777_10001041_pt1 | contig 18126 bp, 14 predicted proteins | sample 1015_Q2_SP5_10_M_FD_132416 | JGI IMG/M metagenome (GOLD analysis project Ga0187777, IMG submission 132416) | Tropical peat soil microbial communities from peatlands in Department of Meta, Colombia - 1015_Q2_SP5_10_MG | ecosystem: Environmental > Terrestrial > Soil > Wetlands > Peat | place... | reverse complement strand
CGTTGTGCCGCGGTGCGGCCATATTGTCCTGCTGGATTCGCTGAACAACAGACTCGATCGGGGCCATCATGAAAATCCGCGCAACATCGTGTGCGTTCACCTTCACAGCCGCATTGCTGGTGGCGCTTTGCGCCGCGCCTGGCGCGCAGGCTTTCACCATCGAGAATCAGGCCGCGCCAAGCGGCGGGCGAGGCTTCGCGGATCAGGACAAGCCGGCCGCCGCGCCGGACCGGCATACGCCGGTTTCGCCCTTCGGCTCCACCAACGGTCAGACCGCGGTTCAGCAGGGCAATACGACCCTCCAGTTCGGTCAGCAGCGCTCGTTCGGCGATCGCTACAACACCGACAATATTTTCAATCCTTACGCTCGCGAAGGGCGCTGACGCTTATCGTTTCCGCTTGAGAAACGCCGCGAACGCCGCCTGAGCTTCGGGCGAGGCGAGTCGCGTTTTGAATTCTTCCGTTTCCTCGTCAATGCGCGCGACGATCTCCTCAACGGAGCCGCGCATCAAGCGGCGCGCCGTGATCACGCTTTCGGGCGGCAGGGCTGCGATTTCGCGCGCGACGACAAGCGCATGCGCATCGAGATTTTCCACCGGAACAACAGTGTTGACGATGCCGGCAGCTTTGGCTTCCTCGGCCGATAGGGGCTTGCCCATCACCAGCAGAGAAAACGCGCGTGTGTGTCCCATGAGCCGCGGCGCGATCACACTCGAGCCGTTTTCCGGCACCAGGCCGAGCGAAACAAACGGCGTCAGGAACATGGCTGTGCTGCTTGCGATCACCTGATCGCAATGCAGCAGCATCGTGGTGCCGATGCCGACCGCGGCGCCGCTGACCGAAGCAACCAGCGGTTTCTGGCAACGCGCCAGCGCGTGCATGAAGCGCACGATAGGCGCGCCGAGCGCGCCGCTTCTCGCCATGGCCACGAAATCGTTGAGATCGTTGCCGGCGCAGAACACATCGGGTGCACCCGCGATTAGCAGGCACCGCACGGCCGGCTTCGTGGCTGCGTCCTCGATTGACGCCGTCATCGTGTCGTACATGGCAAGCGTCAGTGCGTTCTTTTTGTCCGGCCGGTTCATCCGCAGTGTGCGGACGGGGCCGTCGTTGCTCTCAAGAATATCGGGCATTTTGTTCCGCAGGGATTCGGTCGGCGCCCGGCTACTATAACATCATCTGTGAGCGGTCCGTGGACGGAACCCCGGCGAGCTCACACCGCCTTCGCCATCTCCCGCAATTTGAATTTCTGGATCTTGCCGGTGCTGGTCTTCGGTATGTCGGCGAAAACCAGATAACGCGGGCATTTGTAGCCTGCGAGCTGCTTGCGGCACCACTGCAGCAGCTCATCCGTGCTCGCCTGCGCGCCCGGTTTCAATTCGACGAACGCGCAAGGCGTTTCGCCCCATTTATCGTCAGGCTTCGCGACCACCGCGGCAGCGGCAACGGCAGGATGTTTGTAAAGCGCGTCCTCAACTTCGATTGAGGAAATATTCTCGCCTCCGGAAATGATGATGTCCTTGGAACGGTCCTTGAGCTGGATATAGCCATCTGCGTGCATCACACCGAGATCACCGGTGTGAAACCAGCCACCAGCAAACGACTTGTCGGTCGATGATTTGTTCTTGAGATAGCCCTTCATCACCACGTTGCCGCGCATCATCACTTCGCCCAGGTGTTCGCCATCGCGCGCAACCGGCTTCATTGTTTCAGGGTCCAGCACATCGAGTCCTTCGAGCGCGCCGTAACGCACGCCCTGGCGCGCCTTTTTCACAGCCTGTTCGGCCGGGGGAAGCCCGTTCCACGCGGTGTGCCAGTCGTTGACCACGGCCGGCCCGTAAGATTCGGTCAGGCCGTACAAATGCGTGACGTTGAAGCCCGCCTCCTTCATGGCGGCGAGTACGGCTTCCGGCGGCGCCGCCGCGGCGGTGAAGAATTCAACGATGTGCGGCAACGGCTTTTTCTCGTTCGCCGGCGCGTTGAGCAGCGTGGCCATGACAATCGGCGCGCCGCACAGATGCGTTACCTTGTGGGCGGCGATTGCGTCGTACATCGCGACAGCGCGCACGGCACGCAGGCAAACATGCGTGCCGGCGACCACCGAGATCGACCACGGGAAGCACCAGCCGTTGCAATGAAACATCGGCAGGGTCCACAGATAGACCGGGTGCTTGGCCATCGAGCAGGTCACCACGTTGCCGACCGCGAGCAGGTGTGCGCCGCGGTGGTGATAGACCACGCCCTTGGGATCGCCGGTGGTGCCGGAGGTGTAATTGAGTGAGATCGCATCCCACTCGTCGTCGGGCATTTTCCATTCGTAGTTCGGGTCGCCCTGCGCGAGGAACGCTTCGTATTCGATTTTTCCCAACCGTTCTCCGGCGCCGGTGTATTCGGGGTCGTCATAGTCGATCACCAGCGGCTTGACCTTGCAGAGAGCCAAAGCCTCTTTCATCACCTTTGAGTATTCGCGGTCGGTGATCACCACCTTGACTTCCGCGTGATCAAGGGAGAACGCGATGATTGGCGCGTCCAACCTGGTGTTGAGTGTGTTGAGCACGGCCTGGCACATCGGTACGCCATAGTGGCATTCGAGCATGGCAGGCGTGTTGGCAAGGAATACAGAAATGGTGTCACCACGCTTGAGGCCACGTTTTGCCAAGGCCGACCCGAGGCGCCGCGCGCGCGCATAGAACTCCGCATAGGAGCGCCGCATCGCGCCATGGATGATGGCGGTATGATCGGGGAATACGGCCGCCGCGCGTTCCAGGAAACCAAGCGGCGTCAGCGGCTGGAAATTCGCCGGATTGCGGTCGAGATCGATATCGTAGGCTGTTTTCGCCATACCGTTGTCCCCCGGCGCAACGTTAGCCAAGAGCGGGCGCCTCAATCAATCGGCTCTATTGCCTCTAGGCTGGCTTGAAGCGGTGCCGCGCGAAATCCGGGAGGTTTCGGAACGCGAGGTGGACGTTGTCGGTGAGGGAAATGACATTGAGACCGTGGTGCCGCCAGGCGCGGGCGAGCGCGTCACGGCTGAATAGCGAAACGTGGCCATTGCGCGGTCCGACATACCACCAATTCATGCCGAATCTGGCGAAGTCCTGCGGCTGCACCAGCGTCGAAAATATCACCAGCCCGGGATCGGCGAGGCAAGCCACGATCGCGCCAATGCCGGGGATCGGATCGGACATATGTTCGAGCGTCTCGAAACAGGTGACCAGGTCGAATTTGCCCGAGGGCGGCTGGGCGAACTCGGCAATGAAAGGATCGTAGGTGACGGCCACCGGGAAGCCGGCCGCCCGCAGCTCCGAGCACAGCACGTCGTTGCCGCCGCCGTAGTCGAGAACACGCCGCTCTTCTTTGCGCGCTGCAAATAGCTCCTTCACCAGCAGGGCGTTCATGCGCGGCCGCTCGCCATTATAGGCAGGATCGACGGTCTGATATCCCTCATTATAAATGTGCGTCTTGAAGTCGCTCTGGCTCCAGTCATCGAACGCGTCGGTGAACAGGAAACCGCAGGTCCCGCAGCGCCGATAGGAGACGGGTACGCCGATGTCCGGCAGCATCACGCCGCCGGCGATCCAGCAATTCCGGTTGAGGTCGACGATGCCGTAGACCGGGGCAGGTGCATTGCAGATTTTGCACGGTATAGGTCCGGCGGCTGCCGGTCGAAGACTCAGCATCGGATCATCTTCGGGGCAGAGAGTTGGTAGTCAAGGCGATGTCGCGCGCGCAGAATCATCTGTACAAAATATCTGTCATGCCGCTGCGCGTAAGTTCGAGCGAGATCAGAAACAGGATGATCATGGTAATACGGAAGAACACCACGGTCGGCGTAATGCGCACCACCCAGAAGCCGAGCTGGTTGGTCAGAATCGCGAGCGGCAGCAGCGCAAGCGATGTGCCGAAGCCCTTCATCGAGAACTGGCCGAGCGCGAGATATGGCACCACCTTGAGCCAGTTCATGGCGGCGAAGTAGATCGCGCTGGTGCCGACGTAAGTCATTTTTGGCAGTTTCTGTGACAACGCGTACATCTGATACGGCGGCGCGCCGGCCTGGCAGAGCGTGGACGTAAAGCCGGAAACGGCGCCAAGGAACACGCCTTTGGCGGCGTTCGCGCGGCCGGCGCCGCGCGCGACCGCTGATGGACCGATCCAGGTATAGAGCACGTAGGCGATGGTCGTGACGCCGATAAACACGCGTACTGCGGCATCTGAAATGTAAGATGCCAACACCCAGGCTAGTCCGATCCCGACAATGATGCCGGGCATCACAACCGCGAGAACCCGGCCGTCCCAGTCCTTGCGGTAAACCCAGAGGGCAAAGCAGTCCTGCACGATCATGATCGGCAGGAAGATCGCGGCCGCTTCCAGCGGAGGCATCACCAGCGCCAGCAGGGGGGTGGCCATTTGCCCCACGCCCGAAAACCCGCCTTTGGACAGACCAAGCGCCACCACGGCCGGCACGGCCAGCAGGTAGAAAAGCGGGTCGGTAATGACGGTCACGGCTTCTTGTACGACCAATGTCTTATCGCGATTTGCGCAGGATCAAAGCCGGGCGGCGCGAAGTGGGCAACGACGGTCTTTGCAAAGCCGAGCCGCAGCCGCAGAATACCCCGCCGGGAGGAGACGATGGACGCCCGTACGAGCCGCTATCACGACGTCTATGCGCATTGGCAGCGCAATCCCGAAGTCTTCTGGGCGGAAGCCGCAGCCGGGATCGACTGGTTCGAAAAGCCCAAGAAGATCTTCGACAAGGATGCCGGCATCTACGGCCGCTGGTTTGCCGGTGCCACATGCAATACCTGCTACAACGCGCTCGACCGTCACGTCGCCGCCGGGCGCAATGACCAGCCCGCGCTGATTTACGATTCTCCGGTCACCAATACCGTGAAGACTTTCACCTACGGGCGGATGTTGTCTGAGGTGCAACTGCTCGGCGCGATGTTGCGGGATTTTGGCGTCGCGAAGGGCGATCGCGTCATCATCTATATGCCGATGGTGCCGGAAGCGGTGTTCGCCATGCTCGCTTGTGCGCGCATCGGCGCTGTCCATTCGGTGGTGTTTGGCGGTTTCGCCGCAAAAGAGCTCGCAACGCGTATCGACGACGCAAAGCCAAAGGTGATCTTGTCTGCAAGTTGCGGCATCGAGGGCGCGCGTGTCATTCCCTACAAGCCGCTGCTGGATGAGGCGATCAATCTGGCGAAGCACAAGCCGCAGAGCTGCATGATTCTTCAGCGCCCGCAATGCGAGGCGCCGCTTACGCCCGGCCGCGACCACGACTGGCGCAAGGTGTGGGAGAACGCAGTCAACTACGCAAAAACGAGCGAGTGTGTCCCGGTCGCCGCTACCGATCCGCTGTACATTCTCTACACGTCGGGGACGACGGGAATTCCAAAAGGTGTGGTGCGCGACAATGGTGGCCACATGGTCGCACTCAAATGGTCGATGCAGAACCTTTACGGGATTTCCCCGGGCGAAGTGTGGTGGTCGGGCTCTGACATCGGCTGGGTGGTCGGTCATTCGTATATCGTCTACGCGCCGCTGTTTCACGGCTGTACCTCGATTCTCTACGAGGGCAAACCGGTCGGCACGCCTGACGCCGGCGCGTTCTGGCGCGTGATCTCACAGCACGGCGTGGTTTCGCTGTTCACCGCGCCCACCGCCTTCCGCGCCATTCGGAAGGAAGACCCGAAAGGCGAGTTGATCAAGAAATACGACCTGTCGAAATTCCGTACGTTATTTCTCGCCGGCGAGCGGGCCGACCCGCCGACCATCCAGTGGGCGGAGGAAGTGCTCAAGGTGCCGGTGATCGATCACTGGTGGCAGACCGAAACCGGATGGTGCATCGCCGGCAATCCCGTCGGCCTGGGCGCGTTGCCTGTGCGTTACGGCTCGGCTTGCGTGCCGATGCCGGGCTACGCCATCGACATCGTCGACGAGTCGAACAAGGTGCAGCCGGCCAACAAGATCGGTTCTATCGTGGTCAAGCTGCCGCTGCCCCCGGCAAATTTCCCGACGCTCTGGCAGAACGATGAGCGCTTCAAGGAGAGCTACCTCAGCGAGTTTCCCGGTTACTACAAGACCGCGGATGCCGGCTACAAGGACGAGGACGGTTACGTCTATGTGATGAGCCGCACCGACGACATCATCAACGTTGCCGGCCACCGGCTTTCCACCGGCGGCATGGAAGAGGTGCTGGCCTCGCACCAGGATGTTGCCGAATGCGCCGTGCTCGGTATCAAGGACGACCTGAAAGGCGAGGTGCCCTGCGGCTTTATCGTACTCAAGGCCGGCGTCAACCGTCCGCCCGCGGAAATCGAGAAAGAGATCGTCGCGCTCGTGCGCGAGAAGATCGGCCCGGTAGCGGCCTTTAAGCTGGCGATCACGGTGGCCCGGTTGCCGAAGACGCGGTCAGGCAAAATCCTGCGCGGCACGATGAAGAAGATCGCCGATGGCGAGTCCTGGACAATGCCGGCAACCATCGACGACCCGGTCATTCTCGACGAGATTGGGAGCGCGCTGAAAGGGCACGGGGTAGGAGCTTAGCCGCCCCACACCAATTCTAATAAATTGTCTTTACTCGCATATGGATGACGAGAAGCACCAGCAGGCTGAGCACTGACGTCGCGATGAGGTAGTAACTTGGCGCGACCTGCGAGCCCGTCGTGGCGACGAGCCAGGTGGCAATGAGGGGCGCTGTGCCGCCAAAAATCGGGACGCTCGTGTTGTAGGCCACTGCAATGCCCGTGCTGCGCGTTGCGGTGGGGAAGAGCTCCGCCATCAAGGCCGGAAGGGTTCCGCTGTATGCGGCCTTGAGCAGGCTGAGCCAGCATACGAGCGCGACGATCCCGGCGAGTGTTGGATTGGCCACCAGCATAACGAAGCTCGGATAGGCCGAAATTGCGAACAACGCTGAGACGATCACCATCATTTTTACGCGGCCAATCCGGTCCGACAGATGGCCGAAGAGCGGTGCGCAAAATGTGAGAAGGAGGCCGCCGATCAAGGTCGCGGTGAAGGCAAGCGATTGCGGCAGGTGCAATTGCCTGATCGCATAAGTCGGCATGTAGAGGATGATGTAGTTCGAACTGGTGGATAGAACGACGATGCCGATGCACATCAACAATCGATCCCAGTGGTGAGCGAACATCTGGCGCAATGGCGCGTGAGCGGGACCTTGATCGCGGAATTCCGGCGTCTCCCCGAGGTGCTTGCGGATATAAAGCCCGATCGGGCCGATCAGCAGGCCAAAAAAGAACGGCACGCGCCAGCCCCAGCCTTCCATCTGCTCCGTACTCAACCAGCTATACAAGACAACGCCAAAAAACGAGGACAGCACCGCAGCAATTCCCTGGCCGAACCATTGGAAGCTGGCGAAGAAGCCTTTGCGATCTTTTGAATGCTCGACCAGGAATGCAGTGGCGCTGCCGAACTCGCCGGCCACAGCGAAGCCCTGCAACAGTCGCGCAATAAGCACAGCGATTGGCGCAAGAATCCCAATTGACGCGTAGGTCGGTATGATTGCCATCAGGCCCGTCCCCAGGGTCATGATGACAATCGACAGCAACATCGCAGCGCGGCGTCCGTTGCGGTCGGCATAGGCACCAAGCACAAGGGCGCCGAGCGGACGCACCACGTACGAAACGCCGAAGGTACCGAAGGTCAACAGCAAAGCCGTTGTCGGATCGGCGGTCGGAAAAAACAGCTTGGAAATGGTGACGGCAAAATAGCCGTAGATGAGGATATCGTAGAATTCGAGGGCGTTTCCGATCGAGGCTGCGGCAAGAATCTTGAACGTGCTCACGCGATGCGGCGCGGTAGCCGCTACGGCAGTTGCTGACATCGTATCCCCTCAATATTCCCCACGGGGCAAACTAGCCGCGAATGGGCCGGCGAAACAAGGTGGCGACCCAGCGTAATCTCAATTACAGTCCCGGCGCATGAAAGTTGGCGTCTCCAAGATCAATCCCAATCCATTTACGACCCGGCCTGAGATCGAAGGAACCTTCGGCGTCGTTGCGTCCACCCATTGGATCGCAACTGCGGTCGGCATGGCGACACTGGAAAAAGGCGGCAACGCCTTCGATGCCGCGGCTGCAACCGCGTTCACGCTGCAAGTGGTCGAGCCGCATCTCAACGGACCGGGCGGTGACGTGCCGGTCATTCTCTATGACGTAAAACGCAAACGGCCGGAGGTTATCTGCGGCCAGGGACCGTCGCCGCAAGCCGCTACGATCGCGCAATTCCGCGACCTCGGCCTCGATATGATCCCGGGTACTGGCCTTCTCGCGGCCTGTGTCCCCGGCATGTTCGACACGTGGATGCTGTTGTTACGCGACTACGGCACGATGACCGTGAGCGATGTGCTTGCGCCGGCGATTTCATATGCGCGCAACGGCCATCCGCTGGTCGAGCGCGTGGTCGCAACGATCGCCATGGTGGAGCAACTGTTTCGCGACCATTGGCCAACGTCGGCGGCGATCTATCTGCCGGACGGCAAGGTACCGGAGCCGGGCGTGCTGTTCACCAATCGCACACTTGCCGAAACTTACACGCGCGTTATGCGCGAGGCGCAACAAGCCGGCAGTGATCGCGTCGCGCAGATCGAGCGTGCGCGCAAGGTCTGGTCGCAAGGTTTTGTCGCCGAGGCGATCGACAAATTCTGCCGAACGCAAAAGGTGATGGACGTAAGCGGTGAGCGCCATGCGGGATTGCTCACCGGTGCCGACATGGCGGCGTGGCAGGCGCGCGTCGAGGCGCCCCTCACTTATGACTATCGCGGCTACACCGTCTGCAAACCCGGAGTCTGGAGTCAGGGCCCGGTGATGTTGCAGCAACTGGCGCTGTTGAAAGGCTTCGAGCTCGACGATCTCGATCCGGCCGGCCCGGATTTCATTCATTGGCAGGTCGAATGCGCCAAACTTGCCTACGCGGATCGGGAAAGCTTCTACGGCGATCCGGATTTTGTCCGTGTGCCGATCGATACGCTGCTGTCCGACCGCTACAACGCCGAACGCCGTAAGCTGATCAGCAAGAAAGCCTCTTTCGATCTGCGTCCCGGCAAGGTCGAAGGCTTCGGTGCGGCCATTGAGATGCGGCGCGCTGAGGGTGCACGTGCGGCAGTAGGGGCACTTGGCGCAGGCGAGCCTACCGTCGGCCGCCTCGGCGAGGTTATCGGCGACACCGTGCACTTCGATATCATCGATGCCGCGGGCAACATGGTTTCGTCGACGCCTTCAGGCGGCTGGTTGCAATCCTCGCCGGTGGTCCCCGAACTCGGCTTCGGTCTCGGCACACGCGCACAGATGTTCTGGCTCGACGAAAATCATCCGGCAGCGCTAGCGCCGGGAAGGCGACCGCGCACGACGCTATCGCCGACCTTGGCGCTGCGTGACGGTGAGCCCTACCTGGCGTGGGGTTCCCCGGGCGGCGATCAGCAGGACCAATGGACGACGCAGTTCTTCTTGCGCCACGTTCATGCCGGCATGAATTTGCAGGAAGCGATCGATGCGCCCGCCTGGCACTCGGAGCATTTCCCCATTTCATTCTGGCCGCGTACCGCGAGGCCGGGCGTGCTTGTCGTGGAAAAACGCTTGCCGGACACGACTATCAAAGAGTTGCGCAAGCGCGGCCATGAGGTCGAGGTCGGGCCGGCCTGGTCCGAGGGCCGGCTTACCGCCGCCGCGCGGGTGGGTCCGCGCCGCCGGGCCGCGGCCAATCCACGCGGCATGCAGGGCTATGCGGCCGGCCGCTAGGCGTCAGTAGACGAAGCGGCTGAAGTCGAAGGCGCGGTCGAGACCGAAAACGAGGACAAGAAATCCGGCCGCCGCGGTAATCAGAATTATCGCCCCAAGACAGTGCGCCTTCACGGCCTCATTTTGCTTCGCATCCTTCCGATCGTCGTGCACGTGCTGATCCGGTATCCGAGCGATAAGAAACCACTGCTAAACCGCACGGAAATCGCGGACCAACGAAAAGATATGATGATCTCATCTTGCGGGCTGATGGCCGGCTCATCTCAGACGATCACGCGTATTAAGTATTGGTTAAGCGGTTGATCCGGATGCTGGCCCATTGATGGAAATGATTCGACTGATCGATCCACTCAATGCCCGCAGACGCGCAACTCACTGATCCCGTTTTCGAGACCACAGAGCGGCCCCGGCTGACACTATTGGAAAGCGATATCCTCGCGCTCGAGCATACGATAGCGAGACAATCGGCGGAATTGAACCTGCGGCTCACGGAGGTCATTGACCTCTACAATTTCCAGCAACAGCAAGAGAACGAGCTGCAGATTGCCCGAGAGCAAATTGATCGCCTTAATCAGACCGTCTCAGAGGTTCAGCAAGCAGTAAGCCAGTCCAAGGCGGAAGTTGCTGCCGCCCAGGAGAAGATCGCACTTCTGGAAAATGAGAAAGCACACTTGCGCGAAGAGCTCGACAAAGCCACGCAGGACTCAAGGCGGGTGGCGGGTCAATTGCTCGCGATGGAGACCGTCTTCAAAATTCGGGAAGGAAACGTCGCCGCGGCCCTGGAACAGGTCGAGCTGATGAGTTCGGAGCTGACGACCGCTTCGGCGGAAAGGTTCAAGTTGGTGGCGGCGGTGCAGGCTGAAAGGAAACAGCATCGCAACGCGCTCAATGAGAGAACGTCGATTTTGGAAGACAGAATCAGAAAAACTGAAACTGTCGCCGAAAATCGCGAGAGGCGGATAAAAAATCTCGAAGAAGACCGCAGCAGATTGACCAAGCGCGCAGAACTGCTTGAGGCACTGTTGCAAAGCGAACGCGAAACTTCGGAACTGAAGATAAAGCGGCTGACCGACGATCTGCCCGCGCCCGCGGCGTTTGTCCCGATGGGGTCGGCAATTTATTGAAGCTGGTCTCCCGTTACCATCATCGGTTCCGAGTTCCCCCACGTGACAAATCAATCACACGCGAAATGAAAATCTGATCGCGACCTGATTGTCGGTGATCTGGTCACGCTGTCGCCCCGATTGACTGTCGGATTTCAGCGCGTAGGGGGGACATTGCTTTGTCACCATCCTTTCGCTGCTGGAATCTTCTTCGCCTTGTGCCCATCTTCGTGACTGCGGGAGCGGTTGGCGCGTGCGTGCAAACCACTGCGATGACCGACAAATCAGCGCTGCGTAGTGCCAATGGGCAGATACAAGGGGGCCGGGAAACGCCGGTGACACGCAAGCGCGTAGCGATCAAGACGATCAAACACACGCCATATAAGCACACCGCCGCGATTCCAAAGACCTCGTACGGTATCGCCAGTTTCTATGAGGAAGGCCAAAAGACCGCGAACGGCGAAACATTCAATCCGAAAGCGCTGACCGCTGCTCATCCCACATTGCCGTTCGGCACGCGGCTACGTGTCACAAACGTTGCTACCGGTCGGTCCGTGACGGTCCGGATTAATGACCGAGGCCCCTACGTTGTCGGACGCGTTATCGATGTTTCGTATTCCGCGGCGGAAAGTCTGGGAATTGTCGGGCGTGGCACCGCCAAGGTCAAACTCGACGTCGTTCATTAGCATCCGCGATCAAATCAGATTGTTTCTATCTTCGCCGCTCATACAGACTTTTTTGACATGTCAAAAAACCGAAGCGAGCGCTTTCGCTCCCGGCAAAGCACTGTTTTCGTCCATCTCGGCATCTGTGGCCGCCAGCAGTCTGGCGACGGTATTGTTGCGGATGACAACCGGATTGGCTTCGTAGCCGTTACGCTCGAAAAAATTGGCGGTGGGTACCTGGTCGCGCAGCGGACTAGGCATCACGACAATGTCGAAGCCGCTGCCGTCGCCGGTCAAATTCATCATCTCAAGTTCCGCGGCGGTGAGTGGACGGGCAAGTCCTCGGCGGCGCGCGAATTCGACGGACGTCGCCAGATTTTCCACCTGCAACAGCGGGCCAACGTCAATATCGAGATTGAGCGCATGGATGCCCAATCCTTGCGGCGTGTTTGCGATCCTCACATGTTCGGCCCACTCGTTGGGCACCGAGCGCGAAAAAGCGATCATCCGTTGGAGAATCTCGGTTTTCTTTTGCAGACGTTTGCGACGCTCGCCGGTCGCGGGTTTGGCTTTTATCTGCAAGGCGGATACAAATTTATCGCCTTTGTCCGCAAGAAGTTCGATCGTATTGGCATGCAGGAGCTGATTATAGCCAAGCGCGGTTGAAACCGCGTGCGCAGTCGGCTTCTTGATCTCGAAGCCGGCCTGCAGGTCGTAGCCGGCATTGCCGCCGGTTTCAAAAGCATAAATCCGAACGACCTGGTCTTTCGTAAGGCCTGCGGCGGCAGCTGCCCTCGCATAGACACGTTTGAATTGAAGCTCGCTCGCCGGATGGTCCGGTTTGAACTGAAATTCGGTTTGCGCGTTTTTCAGAAAGTCGGCGATCACCGGAATGATTTTTCGCGCAACTTCCTCTTTTGGCTTGTATCCCGCCGGTGGAGTCGGGCGCGGCGGGCCGGTGTAGACCGGCGGCTGAGTGAAAACATAATCGGTCGGCGCGGGGAGTTCGCTCCTGGCGCGCTTTTCGGTACGAACCCTTCTTTTGTCCGCGACGGAGCTCCAATACGCGGCCGCTGCTTTTTCGAACGGTTCGCGCGCGGCATTGTACGCCGCAAGCTGGGTTTCATAGGCCGCGATCTCCGCCGCGCTCGCCGGAGGTTGCTGCGCACCTCCAGGCCGGACCTGCGCCGCTGCGATGACCGCCGACAAGATTGCGGTCAGCATCAATATGTTGGCGGACTTTGTGACCATCGGTATCCGGCTAATGCGATTCTGCGCTCGTCTATCGCTAACCTGTATTTCCACGTCAAATTCGGCGATGCGGCGATAGGTTGCAGTGGACACCCATGTTGTTTCTAGGTTGTAATGATGTTTCTGTCGTTCGCATGAAAGGAATTCCGAGATCTGATCGTCATTAGTCTTTGTGGGGGCTTTGATGGCGAGAAAAATCGTCCTGTTGTCCGATGGCACGGGCAATTCTGCCGCCAAGGTGTGGCGCACGAATGTCTGGCGCGTGTTCGAATCGCTCGACCTTTCGGGCAGTGAGCAGATAGCCGCTTACGACGACGGCGTCGGCACTGCCTCTTTCAAACCACTCGCAATTCTCGGCGGCGCTTTCGGGTTTGGCCTTAAGCGTAACGTGATCGACCTCTACAAATTTGCTTGCCGTAACTACCGCGACCCGGATGATCAAATTTATGGCTTCGGCTTCAGCCGCGGCGCATTCACCATGCGGGTTGTGGTCGGCCTGATTTTCGATCAGGGTCTTGTTCGGGCAAGCAGCGAAACGGAACTGAACGCCAAAGCCACCGACGCCTATCGCAAATTTCGCGCAAAACGGTTCCACACCAAATGGCCGCCGTTTATGCGCCCGGAGCGTCTCTTCCGTTGGTTGCGCGATCTCTTCTTTCATTTGCTGCGCACTCTTGGCCTGAGACAAAGTTTCTCCAGCGAGGACAACCTCAAGGCGCCCAAAATCCGGTTCCTGGGCCTTTGGGATACCGTCGCGGCGTATGGAATGCCGGTGGAGGAAATGGCGCGCGGGATAAGCCAGTGGATCTGGCCGTGGATGTTCCCGGATTGCAGTCTTGATCCTCGCGTTGGGCGCGCATGTCACGCGCTGTCGGTGGACGACGAGCGCACTACCTTTCATCCGACCCTTTGGGATGAAAGCAACGAAACTCCGTTGGCACCTGACCAGAATAGAAAATTTTTCCTCAAGAATGAACGGATCAGCCAGGTCTGGTTTCCCGGCGTGCATTCCAATGTTGGCGGCGGCTATCCGGACGATTCAGTCGCGCAAATCCCCCTGATCTGGATTCTGTCGGAGGCCCAGAACGCCGGCCTTCGATTCAAGTCGGTGGCGGACGCAAATCCGCAGACCGCCGGTCATCCGAACACCGCGCAGGATAAGGATGGCCGCATTTACGATCCACGTGCGGGGCTCGGCGGCTACTATCGGTATGGACCTCGCGATCTGAAAGCATTGGGTGAAGGCCTGTTGTCACGACGTGGCACTGTCGGACTGCCGCGTATCCATGAGAGCGTGCTCAGGCGCATACAAAATCGTGCGCATTCCTATGCGCCGGTCGGCTTACCGGAGCGCTATGAAATCGCAACCGTCGCCGGAGAGGTTCTGTCGCCCGCGCAGAATGCCTACGAGGCTCCCGCTCAGGCGCGCGCGCGTTGGCATTGCCAGGAGGAGCTTTGGAACTGGGTGTGGCTGCGCCGGGTCGTCTATTTTCTGACCGTTGCCGCTTCAGTTTACCTGTTCGCATTCCCGATCGCGCGCAAGGCACCCGCTGCCGATGAATTCAGCACACCTTGGCGATGGGTATCCGACATCGTGCGACTGGCTGACTCTTTTCTGCCATCGGCAGCCGATCCATGGCTTGACGGTTACGCACGGCGGCCGGGTCATTTCGTCATAGCCGTAGTGATTCTGGCCGCGATGCTGCTCCTTGGATCTTGGCTCGCTGGCAAAATCCGCAATCGGATGGACGTAATCTGGAAGGCTTCGCTCGGCGGTACGCTGATCGATCCGGGCCCGCCGTCCGATCTACTTTACCGAATTCGCACGAGCTCAATTTATGTTCGAGGGCACCGCTTCGTTAAGAAGAAGCTTGCGCCCGCTCTATTCGCTCTTTTGTTTGCCTATATCGGCGTGGCTCTTTTGAGTCACGCACTTTACGTCGTCCAGGATGACGCCGGATGGGTTTGCCGTGAATCGGAAGGGAAACTGGCGGAACTGGCGCGCGGCGAAATACTGCTGGCTGGCGGGCAGACCGACAAACTTGCTGACTTTGAAAATGCGGCACGAAGCAATCCGGCGCTATCGGACTCCGACAAACTAGATCCTTTCAAGTACGTGAAGAACCTGCCGGTCTTTCAAACCTCGGCTCTTTGCCAAAGCCTGCAAGTAAAGCTGGAGCGTGGGCGAACCTATCTCATTCGTTTCGAGAGTACGGACTCTTTTAAAGACGGCTCGATCGACGCGCCGGGAGGATTCTATACGACCGACGTATGGCCGCTCTGGAAGCGATTTTCGTATTTTATCCGTGTGCCGATACGGCGCGAGCTGATCCGGCCCTGGCATCGTGTCGTCGCCAGATTTGGTGGCACTGGCGGCGAGGAAACGTTCCTCGACCCGGATTCGGACAAAGGACACTTCAGCATCAGCGAAAAGCTCAAACCGACAAGGGATGGTGAACTATTCTTGTTCGTTAACGATGCGGTGATCGGCGTTCCCAGGCTTTATGACGTCTATTACAAAAATAACACCGGCTCGACCCGCGTGCTGCTTTTCGCGTGCGGCACCGCAACCAGCCAGCCGACCGGATTTCATTGCTAGAAACTTGCGAATGACGGCGTAAGACCTCAGCGGCGACAACCTTGCCGCGCTTTGCAAATGGCGGCGAAGGCAACACAATGGACGCGGACGTTCAAAAAGCCCAGGGAAAATCATGCCTCTTTTCATCTGTACCGCGTGCGGGATGCAGTATCCGGAGAGTGCCGGTGCGCCCGCGCAATGCATCATCTGTGAGGAAGAGCGGCAATACGTGCCGCCGCGCGGGCAGATATGGACAACGCTCGAGGCGTTGTTGCAAGGCCATATGAATGCCGTCCACGAATACGACACCGGACTAATCGGCATCGCTTCACAACCGTCATTTGCCATTGGCCAGCGAGCGCTGCTGGTGCGTACGCAAGGCGGCAATGTTCTGTGGGACTGTATCGCGACGCTCGATCCCGCAACCGTGAGCATGATCAAGGGGCTCGGCGGCCTCAAGGCGATCGCGATCTCGCATCCGCATTTCTATACGACGATGGTGGAATGGGCGCGCGCTTTCGATTGCCCAATTCATCTCAACGCCGCCGACCGTGACTGGATCATGCGCAAAGACTCTGCGATCAGGTTATGGAACGGCGATACCCTCAAGCTTTGGGACGGCGTTACGTTGGTCCGCTGCGGCGGCCATTTTCCGGGCGGAACCGTTTTGCACTGGGAAGCCGGCGCTGGTGGGCGCGGCATCGTCTGTGCCGGCGACATTCTGACAGTCGCCACCGATCGAAAGTGGCTCTCGTTCATGCGCAGCTATCCCAATTTCATTCCGTTGTCCGCGCGCGAAGTCGAGCACATCGGCGCTGCACTTGCGCCTTTCAAGTTCGATATGATCTACGGACATTACTTCGATCGCGTCATTGCGAAGGGCGCCAAACAGGTGCTGGAAAAATCCGTCGCGCGTTATGTGGCGGCGATCCAGGGAACGAGGGGTTATTATTAAGCCCGAAACCAATCCGGCCGCGCGGACGCCGGGTGGGGGACGGCGGTCCCGCGCGGCCGGGTGATTGCGCCCGTGAGGAGCGCGACATCACAGCCACATGTCGAGCAGATCGGCGTGATTGGTCGCCGCTCATTACTCGTCCAACAGGCGCGAGCCTCTGCCTCAGCGGTGAAGACGGCCTTAAAATCGGATTAGCAAAATCATTTATTGTGGAACTGAAATCTCGATTCACCGCGCAAACACGGGACAACTAAAAATTATCGCGCGATCAACTTATCGCGACCCGCGCGCGAGCGTCATGCAGAAAAATTGCGTAAAATTTTTGCGAGCGAGCGCCGCTCACTGGCCTTCCTTGCCGCCTTTGTCGCTCTTGCCGCCGAGTTGTTTGAGCTTGGCGAGCACGGCGCTGACATCCAACTCGCTGGGCTTTTTCTCGGGCTCCGCGGCAGCGGCCACTTCGGCCTCCTTGCGTGCCGTCGTCTCTGCGGCCGGCAGCAGCGTCGCGCCAGTATCGACGGGCGCCGGCTTTTCCTTGTTGGCGCGCTGCACTTCCAGGTCGAGGTCGACCTGTGAAGCGAGCCCGAGCGTGACCGGATCCATCGGCGTTAGGTTCGCCGAGTTCCAGTGGGTGCGCTCGCGAATCGAGGCAATCGTTGACTTAGTTGTGCCAACCAGCCGCATGATCGCGCTGTCCTTGAGTTCCGGATGGTTGCGAACAAGCCAAAGAATGGCGTTCGGCCGGTCTTGCCGGCGAGATACCGGTGTATAGCGCGGGCCTTTCTTGCTGCGGTCAGGCGCCGGAACTGCGACTTTTGGATCGGTGAGCTTGAGGCGCGCGTCGGGGTTTTTCTCCGCGTCGGCGATCTGCTCGCGGGTCAACTGGCCGGTCAGAATCGGGTCCAGGCCCTTGATGCCCTGCGCGGCATCGCCGTCGGCGATCGCCTTCACCTCGAGCGGATGCAATTTGCAGAATTCGGCGATCTGGTCGAACGACAGCGCGGTATTGTCCAAAAGCCAGACAGCGGTGGCCTTCGGCATCAGGGGTGCTGCGGTCGCCATGGCAAAATCTCCTCTATGCTTCGCCCGCCCTTGGGCGAAGCTTCAGATCATCGGTGATGATCGGAAAGTGGCCGGAATATAGGGGCTAAGACGGGGTCATGCAACCGTTCAGTCTTGACAGGAACGAAGGCGCGGCCCATGTCGAGGGTTGCGATTGCGCATGAAAACCCGCGCTTTCGGGGATATGGATGGCCCCAGCTCCACAAAAACCCACCCTCAAGGTGCTGCTTTGCTCCCCGCGCGGGTTTTGCGCCGGCGTTGTGCGCGCCATCGAATCGGTGGAGCGCGCGCTCGCCATTTACGGGGCGCCGGTCTATGTGCGCCACGAGATCGTGCACAATCGGTATGTGGTCGACAGTTTGCGCGCCAAGGGCGCGATCTTCGTCGAGGAACTCAGCGAAATCCCGGACAACGACGCGCCGGTCATCTTTTCCGCGCACGGCGTACCGCGTGCGGTTCCGGAAGAGGCAGAGCGCCGTCGCATGATTACACTCGATGCAACCTGTCCGCTGGTGACCAAGGTGCATCGCGAGGCCGATATTCACTTTCGGCGTGGACGCGAAATCGTGCTGATTGGACATGCCGGCCACCCCGAAGTGATCGGTACGCTCGGTCAGCTACCGCCAGGCAGCATCCATTTGCTTGAAACGCTGCACGATGCGGAAACTTTCCTTCCGCGCGATCCGAACAAGCTGGCCTACGTGACCCAGACGACGCTGTCGGTCGACGATACCGCGGCGATTGTCGAACTGCTCAAGCG
>Ga0187777_10001040_pt1 | contig 18132 bp, 20 predicted proteins | sample 1015_Q2_SP5_10_M_FD_132416 | JGI IMG/M metagenome (GOLD analysis project Ga0187777, IMG submission 132416) | Tropical peat soil microbial communities from peatlands in Department of Meta, Colombia - 1015_Q2_SP5_10_MG | ecosystem: Environmental > Terrestrial > Soil > Wetlands > Peat | place... | reverse complement strand
TCGCGGCCGGTCGAGCCCGACCTGAGCGTCACCGAGTCGGCGAGGAACCGGTTCCCCGGCATCGTCACCCGGGTCGAGAAGGAGGGTCTCGTCGCGGTGGTGCACATCCAGGCCGGTCCCCACCGGGTGGTCTCGCTGATGACTCGCGAGGCCGCCGACGAGCTCGGGCTCGAGCCGGGTGATCTGGCGGTCGGTGTCGTCAAGGCAACCAATGTCGTCGTGGAGGTTCCGAAGTCAGAATGAAGCGCCTGCTTGCACTCCTGTCACTCGTCGCGGTCGTCGGGTTCGTCGGCACCGCGCCGGCCGGTGCCGCCAAGGCCAAGAAGCCGAAGCTGAGCGGCTCGATCACGGTGTCGGCCGCCGCGTCGCTCACCGAGGCGTTCACGAAGATGGGCACCGACTTCCAGAAGATCAACAAGGGAACGACGATCACGTTCAACTTCGCGGCGTCGTCGACGCTCGCCCAGCAGATCCAGGGCGGCGCGCCCGCCGACGTGTTCGCGTCGGCGGATGGCGCCAACATGCAGAAGCTGGTGACGGGCGGCCAGGTGACGGCCGAGCCCATCGACTTCGCCTCGAACCTGCTGACGATCGTGGTGAAGCCGGGGAACCCGAAGGGCGTGAAGTCGGTGGCCGACCTCGCCAACGTCGGCGTCCTGTCGCTGTGCGCGCCCACGGTGCCGTGCGGCAAGTACGCGGCCCAGATGTTCACCCAGGACGGCGTCACCATCGACCCCAGCAAGACCACGCTCGGCCAGGACGTGAAGGCCACACTCTCCGCGGTGTCGCAAGGTGACGCCGACGCCGGCGTCGTGTACGTCACCGACGCCAAGTCCGCGGGCAAGACCGTTCAGCAGATCAAGATCCCGGCGTCGCTGAACGTGCTCGCCGTGTACCCGATCGCGCCGATCGCATCGAGCCAGAACTCGGCGCTCGCCGACGCCTGGGTGAAGTACGTGACATCGCCGGTGGGACAGAAGACACTGAAGGCATTCGGGTTCCTGCCGGCACCGCCCACGACGTGAGCCGCGCGCGGCGCGGCGTGCCGCTCCTGGCCGTCGCGCTCGCGGTCGTCGCCGTTGCCTTCTTCGTGCTGCCCCTCGTGGGGCTGTTGCAGCGCGCCTCGTGGGGCAGTCTCTGGGACGATCTCACGACGCCGCAGGCGAAGGACGCGCTGCGGTTGTCGATCGTGTGCTCCCTCTGGTCGACGGCGTTGTGCCTCGTGTTCGGTGTGCCGCTCGCGTGGGTGCTGGCGCGAACCCGCTTCCCGGGGCGCAACCTCGTGCGGGCACTGGTCGTGTTGCCGATGGTGCTCCCGCCGGTCGTCGGCGGTGTTGCCCTCCTCTACACGTTCCAGCGCAACGGCGGGTTGCTCGGCGAGTGGCTCTACAACGTGTTCGGGTTGCAGCTCACGTTCTCGACTGCTGGTGCCGTGCTCGCCGAGACGTTCGTGGCGATGCCGTTCCTCGTGATCACCGTGGAGGCCGGGCTGCGCACGATGGACCAGCGCTACGAGGATGCGGCCGCCAGCCTGGGCGCCGGGCGCTGGACCGTGTTCCGACGCGTCACCCTGCCCCTCGTCGCCCCGGCCGTGTACGCGGGCGCCGCGCTGTCGTGGGCGCGCGCCCTCGGAGAGTTCGGTGCGACGATCACGTTCGCGGGGAACATCCAGGGTCGCACCCAGACCATCCCGCTCGCGGTCTACCTCTTCCTCGAAACCCAACCGGACGTCGCGATCGCGCTGAGCCTCGTGCTCCTCGCGGTGTCGGTGGTCGTGCTCGTCGCGCTGCGGGACCGCTGGTTCGGGGGCCTGCGTGACGCTCGAAGCTGACGTCGGGCTCCAGCTCGGGACCTTCGACCTCGACGCCTGCCTCTCGGTCGCCGACGGGGAGACCGTCGCCGTCCTCGGTCCCAACGGCGCCGGCAAGAGCACGCTGCTCCGCGCGATCGCGGGGCTCCTGCCGATCGACCGTGGCAGCATCGTGATCGACGGTGCCACGGTCGACGACCCCGCCACCGGCCGGTTCGTCGAGCCCGACAAGCGGTCGGTCGGCGTGGTGTTCCAGGACTACCTGCTGTTCCCGCACCTGAGTGCCCGTGAGAACGTCGCCTTCGGGCTACGGGCCCGCGGTGTGAGACGCGCAGAGGCGCGGCGGACAGCCGACGAGTGGCTGGCGCGGGTCGGGCTGGCGGAGCACGCGAACGACAAGCCGCGCCGCCTGTCTGGAGGGCAGGCGCAACGCGTCGCGCTCGCACGAGCGTTCGCGATCTCGCCGCGGCTGCTGCTCCTCGACGAGCCCCTCGCCGCGCTCGACGTCGGGATCCGCATCGAGCTCCGTCGTGACCTCCGGTCGCACCTGGCGTCGTTCTCGGGTGCCCGCATCCTCGTCACCCACGAGCTGCTGGACGCGATCGCGCTCGCCGACCGCATCGTGGTGCTCGAGCGGGGGCGGATCGCGCAGGTCGGACCCATCGCCGAGGTCGCGGCGCGGCCTCGGTCGCGCTACGTGGCCGACCTCGTGGGTGTCAACCTCATGAAGGGCCGGGCGATCGGTCAGGAGATCGCGCTCGCCGGCGGTGGTGTGGTCGTCGCGGCCGAAGCGGCGCACGGTGACGTGTACGTGGCCGTTCCTCCCAGCGCGGTCGCCGTGTACCGCCGCCGGCCCGAGGGCAGCCCGCGCAACGTGTGGTCGGGACGCGTGCAGGGCACCGATCTGCTCGGCGATCGCGTCCGGATCCACGTCGACGGACAGGTGCCGCTCGTCGCGGAGGTCACGCCGGCTGCGGTCGCCGAGCTCGGGCTCCACGACGGTGTCGACGTGTTCACGAGCGTGAAGGCCACCGAGCTGTCGGTCTACCCGGTCTGACCCGAACAGCACGCGTGCGTTTGCGAGCGCGTGTGTCGTGATCCACCGGTGCTCCTCGGAACGCACACGCTGCGGGCCAGGGCCTCGACGTGCTCGTGTGCATCACCACCAACGAGGAGCTCGGCCGGTTGCACCCCGCCATCACGAGGCCCGGACGATGCTTCGCGCCCGTGCACGTCGGCCGCCTGTCGCGCGTCGAGGCCGTCGCGTGGCTCGGACCCGATGCTGGGGTCGGCGCCGACGGTGCGAGCCTCGCCCAGCTCTTCGAGCTCCGCGGCGAGCTCGGCCAGGTCCGCGAGGTCGAGGAAACGCGCCGCGTCGGCCAGTACGTGTGAGACGCGCGTGCGAGGATGGGCGCATGGACGACTCGAACCCGTCCGACGACGTCGTGTTGTACGACGTGGCCGATGGCGTTGCGACGCTCACGCTGAACCGGCCGGATCGGCTGAACGCGTGGACTCCGGAGATGGAGACGCGGTACTTCGACCTCCTCGACCGCGCCGATGACGATCCGGAAGTTCGGGTGATCGTGGTCACCGGCGCGGGACGAGGGTTCTGCGCCGGCATGGACGCGGCGGTCTTGAGCGAACGATCGCGCTCCACCGAGCCGCGCGCGGCGCGCGTCCGCCCCCTCGGCTACCCGCTGCAAGTGCGCAAGCTCCTCGTCGCCGCCATCAACGGCGGGTGCGCGGGCATCGGGTTCCAACAGGCGCTGTGCTGCGACGTGCGGTTCGCGGCGTCGGACGCGAAGATCGCCAGCGCGTTCACGCGGCGAGGGATACCGCCGGAGTTCGCCGCCTCCTGGTTGTTGGCGCGCATCGTCGGCGCGGGACACTGCGCCGACCTCATGTTGTCCGGGCGCGCGATCACGGGTGCCGAGGCCGCCGCGGTCGGGCTCGTCACGCGCGCGGTTCCACGCGAGAAGCTCTTGGCGACGGTCTACGAATACGCGGGCGACGTCGCGGCGAACTGCTCGCCGCGCGCGATCGAGTACGCCAAGACCGACCTGCGCGCCGACTGGTCGCGTACGTACGCCGACGCCGAGCAGCACGCCGACCGCATCTACGACCGGCCCGGCCACCGCGAGGACTTCGCCGAGGGTGTGGGGTCGTACGTCGAACGACGACCACCGCACTTCGAGAACGTCGCGCCTCGCCCGCGGCCGTAGGCCCCGAAGTTGCGTCAGTACACCTCGTAGAGCAGGGTGAGGTGACGCAAGTTGCGACCGGCTACGTTGCAGGCCGTGCCCGCGTCACCGGCCGCTGCTCCCGCGTCGTCGCCGATCGTCGAGCCGTCCGTCCTCGCGCCCGCCCGGCCCGCCCTCTCCGAGGCCGAGATCGTCGCGGCCGCGCTGGCGATCGTGGAGGAGTCGGGCGTCGACGGACTCACCATGCGCCGGCTGTCGGAGAAACTCGGCGTGGCGCTGGGCGCGACCTACCACCACGTCCCGAACAAGCACGCGCTGCTCGTGCTCGTCGCCAACCAGCTCTACCGGCGGATCGAGATCCCCGAGCGCGTCGACGGGGAGTGGCGATGCCGGCTCCGCGACCTGATCCTGAACGTCACCGAGGTCATGCGCGCGTACCCGGGACTCGCCGCGTACACGCTGCGCCACCTCGACGAGATCCCGATGGTCGGCGTCCCGGACACGATGCGGCAAGCGCTCGACGACGCCGGTCTGCGCGGCGCGGCGAAGGAACGGGCGGTGAGCGCGCTGTTCTTCTACCTCGCCGGGACGATCATGAGCGGCGTCTTCACAACCCAGCGCCCCGAGCGGCTCAGCGAGGAGATGCTGGTGGCCCGCTTCGCGGACGGGCTCGACGTGCTGCTCGCGGGCGTCGCGGTCGAAGTGGAGCGCGCCGGTCTCGGCGATTCGTGAGGGTGCCGATCCAGCGAGGGTGCCGATCCGCGAGGGTGCCGGATTCCGGAGGTGCCGGTCACACCAGGCGGGCGGGTGAGAAGCAGCCGAGGTCGAGGTGAGGCTCGCGCGCGGACACGACGTCGGCGACGAGACGACCGGTCACCGGCCCGAGCAACAGGCCGTTGGCGCCGTGGCCGCTCGCCACGTACGCGTTCGCGGCGCCGGGGAGCACCCCGATCAACGGGAGGTCGTCGTCGCTCACCGGTCGCAGCCCCGCCCGGACCTCGAGGAACGTCGCGTCGGCGAGGCCGGGACTGAGCCGCAGCCCCTCGGAGAACAGTTGGCGGAGCCCGGCGGCGGTCGGCCGCGCGTCGAACCCGACGTCCTCGACGGTCGCTCCCAGCGCGACGCGCCCGTCGGGCCACGGCACGACGTAGTGGCTGAGGATCGGTTGCAGCACCGGCCAGGAGCCGGTGTCGGCGTCGAGGCGGAGGCGGAGGTGGACGATCTGGCCGCGGACCGGGCGCACGCCCGACCGCAGGCCGAACGTGCCCGCGAGCTCGGTCGTCCATGCGCCGCCGGCGATCACGACCGCGCCACACGGGACCGTCGAGGAGGGGGTCTCGACCGCACGCACGCGCTCACCGTCGACGACGAGCCGTGCGGCCTGACCGCTGCGCCAGTCGACGCCGACCGCGCGCGCGGCGAACTCGAGCGCGGCGACGAGCTCGCGACCGTCCACTCGTGCCCCTCGCGGGTTGTACAGAGCATGCCGGATCTCGCCGAGCGGCGGGAACATCGCGCGCGCGTCGTCGACGCTCACGGGTTCGAGCACGTCGGGATGCCGGGCGAGCGCGACCCGTGCGCTCGCGGCGAAGACATCGTCCTCCCCCTCGCGGAACCCGACGCGCAGCGCGCCACAGACGGCGTAACGCGTGTCGGGCGCGCCGAGCTCGCCCAAGTCCGGGACGAGGTCGCGGTAGTGCGCGCCCGCGAGGTCGGCGAGGTCGAGGAAGGCCGGTACCGTCCCGCCGTACGTCTCGGGCGAGAGGATCCCCGCGCCGGCGTCGGTGGCGCGGCCCACGTCGTGACGATCGACCAGGGTGACGCGCTGGCCGTCGCGTGCGAGCTCGTACGCGCAGGCCGCGCCCACCACGCCGCCGCCCACCACGACGACGTCGGCGGCGGGGGTCACGGCGGCATCCTCGCACACCGTCGAAGCTTCAGAAGCACCGCACCCAGTCGTCGACGCGGCGCGGTGCCGGTGTCGTCGCGAACCGACGCCGGACGAACTCGGCGTAGCGCGGCGCGTCGGCCGCGGGCAGGAGGGCGGGCCGGCGTCGCGTGATCGTGAGCACCGCGGCGTCGACCGACGGGGACGGGCGGAACAGTGCCGCCGGTAGCCGCCGTCCGCGCCGGAAGCACCACCACGGTCCCCACTGCGCGCCCGCGAGATCGAGAGGACGCTGCTCACCGGCCTGGGCCCGGGCACGCGCGACCTGCCACTGCACGACCACGTCGGCGCGCACCATTCCGCGTGTCGGGTCGTCGAGCAGGCGGTGCAGGAGTGCGGCGGTGCGGTGGAACGGCGGGTTGGCGAGCACCCGGAACGGTGTGGAAGGCAACGGGAACTCCAACCCATCGCACTCGAACACGGTCACCGAGCTCGATGTCGCGAAACGTCCGGTCAGTCCGGCCGCGAGCGCGGGATCGATCTCCAGTGAGAAGACGCGCGCGCCGCGACCTGCCGCAGCCGCAGTGAGCGCGCCGTAACCCGCGCCGACGTCGATGACGACGTCGGACGCCACGATGTCGGCCTCGCGCGCCACGCGCGTCGCGAGGGCGTCACTCGCGAGGAAGTGCTGCCCGAGACTCCCGCCGCTCGACCGACCGGGCCGCGACCGCCCGGGCACGGCACACCGTCACTGCGCCCACGGCACGCAGCCCAGCAGACGCGCCGGGCCCCGGTCGAGCGGATTTCAGCCGCCGACCCGGTACCGGAGGTACACGAACCCGCCGGCGAACTGCCGGATCTCGTCGAGCGCCAGGCGCAGGCGGGCTCGGTCGGGGAGCCATGCGTTCCCGCCGCCGACAACGGCCGGGGTGACGAAGAGCTGGAGCTCGTCGACCAACCCCGCGCGGATCGCCTCCGCCGCGAGGTGCGGGCCACCCACCGTGAGGTCGCTCGCCGACCCCTGCTTCATCGAGCGGACCAGGTCCGGATCGAAGGTGCGCTCGAGTCGGGTGCGGGCCGTGGTCACCGCGTCGAGCGTCGTGGAGAACACGACCTTGTCGGCCGCCTGCCAGATGCGCGCGAAGTCCGACGCGACGTGCGAGCGGCCGGCAACGGTGTGTGCCGTCTCCCACGAGCGCATCACCTCGTACATCCGGCGCCCGTAGAGGTACGTCCCGATCGGCCGCTCGAGGTCGTTGACGAACGCGTGCACCTCCTCGTCGGGTGCGGCCCAGTCGAAGTTGCCGTCCTCGTCGGCCACGTACCCGTCGAGCGACGTGATCGCCGCGTAGACCAGTCTCCCCATCGACGCTCCGTGGATCGGCGCGTCCGGCCGGAATCAGGTCGGGGCCGACGACGCCGAGCCGGCCGGCATCGTGCTCGGGATGTCGACGAAGCCGCGCCGCCTCGCAATCTTCCAGCGGCCGCGCTCGCGGACGAGGTCGTCGCGATGGCGGCCGATCATCGTGAGGCCGGCGCGACCCGATTCGTCGCGTGTCACGACCGACCACATCACCTCCGAGGTGGCCGTGTCGCCGTCGAGTTGCACCTGCGGGCTGCTGATGATGTGGAACGACGTGCCCGCCCGCCCCCCCAGGGTGCCCGTCATCAGCGCCTTGATCTCCTCGCGTCCCTTGGCTCGCCCCATCGGGCCGAGCAGGACCTCGCCGTCGTCGGCGAACAGCGCGGCGTACGCGTCGAAGTCGCCGGCGTCGAGCGCCAGCCCGTAGTCGACGAAGAGCTGGTGGATCTCGAGGATGTCCTCGAGCCGCCGCACGCGATCTTCGAGCTCAGTCACTGCGATCTCCTTCGTGTGTTCCGAGCCGCGCGCCCGGGGCACTCCGGCGGGCGGACCGGATGGCGATCCTCGTCATGGTGACCGGGTGGAGCAGGGCGGTGGTGACACGGCCCCGCACCGACTCGGGGTCGTGGAACACGCCGACCTGTCGGAGCACGTCGGCGCGGTCGTAGTAGATGCGCTCGCCGGACAACCTCCCGTCCTCGTCGAACGTGTAGACGCCGCACAACGGGAGGCTGATCCGCCGACCGGTCGGCGGGAGGCCGTGCCAGGTGCCCTCGTGCGTGCCGGTGATCGTGCACTCGAGCACGACGGCGTCGTCGGTCACGTGGTGCCGGTGCGGCTCGATGTGGAGATCGGGCACCGCGCGCAAGAGCTGCTCGTAATAGGACCGAACGCCGTCACGACCCCGATGGTGCTCGTGCCACGGCTCGTCGTCGTACGAAGCGTCGGGGCCGAACGTGTCCATCACGGCGTCGAGGTCGTGCAGGTTCTCGAACGCGACGTGTCGCTCGACGTGTTGCAGGTGGCCAGTCTTCTGCGTGTTCGTGCTCATCGTCGTGTGTCCTGCTCGCGACTCTGGTTCCGCGCCACGCTCGCAGCCGGCCGGGGCGTCGTCAAACCTGTGCGTCCGTCAGCGCCAGTCGAGCACGGTGCGGCCCACGGTCGTCCGGCTCGCCAGCCGTTCCAGCTCGACCGGTAGGTCGGTCCACGGCGCGATCCGGCCGACCACGGTGCGGATGGCGCCGGCGTCGAGCAGCTCGACGAGGTGTGCGTGCACTCGCTCGCCGTCGGCGCGAGAGAAGAGATTGAAGCCCGACGCGCGCTTCGCCGCGAGGGGATCGTGGCGGTACGACAGCATGACGCCGCACAGGTCGAAGTTCCCGAACAGGATCGGGCGCGGCACGATCCCCGCGTCCTCAGCCCCGATGTCACCGGAGAACCCCGCGAGCACGTACCGACCCCCGAGCGCGACGCACGGGAACGTGCGCACCGTCGTGTCACCCCCCACGAGATCGCAGACGACGTCGACACCCCGACCGTCCGTCGCGTCGATCACCGCGCCCGCGACGTCGTCGGTCCGGTAGTTGAGGGCGACGTACGCCCCGAGCTCGCGACAGAGGCCCAGTTTCTCGTCGCTCCCGGCGGTCGCGATGACGCGCGCGCCGAGCGCGGCGCCGAGCTGGACCGCGGCCGATCCCACACCGCCCGCGCCGGCGTGGACGAGCAGCGTCTGGCCCGGCTGCAAATGGCCGCGCTCGACGAGCGCGAGATGCGCGACGTGGAAGGGGAAGAAGAAGGCGGCGGCTTCGACGTCGTCGAGGCGCTCGGGCGCTTCGAACGTCATGTCGGCGGATGCGAGCACCTGTTGCGCGTGCGCGCCGAACGCGCCGACGGCAGTCGCCACGACGCGCCGTCCGAGCCAGTGCTCCGAACCGGGGCCGGCATCGATCACCTCCCCGACGACCTCCATCCCGAGCGTGTACGGCAGCGGAGGGTCGACCGTGCGGTAGCGGCCGTGACAGCCGTCGACCTCGTTGTAGTTCAGCGGTGTCGTGAGGGTCCGCACGACGACTGCACCCGGGCGCGCGGCGGGTTGCTCCACCGTGTCGATCTGCAACGCGTCGCGGGGGTCCCCGAAGCGGTGCACCCGCCATGCGTGCATCGTTGCAGTCGCGTTCAACGCCGGGAGAGGGTATCGAAGCTACGGGCCCCACTCTGGACGGCCGTACGCTGATGCCGTGCACTCCGCACATGGGCACGCCGACCACGGCGACCACGCGGCGCAGTTCCGCGAGCGGTTCTGGTGGAACCTCGCGCTCGCCGTGCCTGTCGTGGTGTTCAGTCAGATGTTCGCCGATCTCCTCGGCTACACGCGGCCCTCGAGTACCGGTTGGGTGTCGCCGGTGTTCGGCACGGCGATCTTCTTCTACGGCGGCTGGCCGTTCCTCCGCGGCGCGGTCGGCGAGGTTCGCTCGCGCCAGCCCGGGATGATGTTGCTCATCGCGCTGGCCATCAGCGTGGCCTTCGCCGCCAGCCTGGCCACCAGCCTCGGGGTCGGCCACCTCGACCTCGACTTCTGGTGGGAGCTCGCGCTGCTCGTCGTGATCATGCTGCTCGGGCACTGGCTCGAGCTGAAGGCGGTCGGCCAGGCGCAGGGGGCGCTCGCCGCGCTGGCCGAGCTCCTGCCCGACGAAGCGGAACGGCTGGCGCCCGACGGTTCGGTCGAGAGCGTGCCCCTCGCCGGGCTCGATCCGGGTGACCTCGTGCTCGTGCGTCCCGGCGGTCGCGTGCCGGCGGACGGCACCGTCGTCGACGGCGACGCGGAGATGGACGAGTCGATGATCACCGGCGAGTCGCGTCCCGTGCCGCGACGAGTGGGCGATCGCGTCGTCGCCGGCACCGTGTCGACCGACTCGGCCATCCGCGTGCGGGTCGAAGCGGTCGGCGACGACACCGCCCTCGCCGGTATCCAACGCCTCGTCGCCGAGGCGCAGGAGTCACGGTCGCGCGCGCAGGCGCTCGCCGACCGGGCGGCCGGCTTGCTGTTCTACGTCGCGGCCACCGCCGGGCTCGTCACGTTCGTGGTCTGGACGCTCGTCGGCGACGCCGACGCCGCCATCGAGCACACGGTGACGGTGCTCGTCATTGCGTGCCCACACGCGCTCGGGCTGGCGATCCCGCTCGTGATCGCGCTCTCCACTGCCCTCGCGGCCCGCGCCGGGATCCTGGTGAAGGACCGGCTCGCGCTCGAACGGATGCGAGAGATCGGCGCCGTGCTCTTCGACAAGACCGGAACCCTCACCAAGGGGCAGCACGTGGTCACCGACGTCGCCGTCGTGCCCGACGCGCCGGTCGGTGACGACACCCTCCTCGCGCTGGCGGGCGCCGTCGAGACCGACAGCGAGCATCCGCTCGCTCGCGCCATCGTGGCCGCCGCCTCCGCGCGCGGGCCGCTCCCGGCCGCGACGGCCTTCCGTTCGATCACCGGCCGGGGGGTGGAGGCGACCGTCGACGGCGCCGACGTGGCGGTCGGCGGACCGGCGCTCTTGCGGGAGCGGCACCTTCAGCTGCCAACCGCCCTCCGGGAGCGAGTCGAGCACTGGATGGCGCGCGGCGCGGCCGTGCTCACGGTCGTGCGCGGCGGCGAGGTGCTCGGCGCGCTGGCGCTGGAGGACGAGGTACGGCCCGAGTCGCGGGCGGCCGTCCGCGAGCTCCACGACCTCGACGTGAGCGCCGTGATGATCACCGGTGACGCGCGCCAGGTTGCCGACGCCGTCGCGCACGACCTCAACGTCGACGAGGTGCTCGCCGAGGTGCTGCCCGAGGACAAGGACAAGGAGGTGGCACGCCTGCAGGCGCGCGGCCTGAGGGTCGCGATGGTGGGCGACGGTGTGAACGACGCGCCGGCGCTCGCGCGCGCCGACGTCGGCATCGCCATCGGCGCCGGCACCGACGTCGCCATCGAGTCTGCCGGCGTCGTGCTGGCGGCCTCGGATCCGCGCGGCGTCGTCGGCGTGATCCGGCTGTCACAAGCGAGCTACCGCAAGATGGTGCAGAACCTCGTGTGGGCCGCCGGTTACAACGTCGTCGCGATCCCGCTGGCGGCGGGCGCGTTCTCGTGGGCCGGCATCACGCTCGCGCCCGCGGTGGGAGCGATCCTCATGAGCCTGTCGACGATCGTCGTCGCGCTCAACGCGCAACTCCTGCGCAAGCTCGACCTGCGCCCCGAGCCGCTCGGCGCCGGCGTCCCCGAGCCCGAGCCCGTGCGAGCTGCGCGCTGAGCGGGTCGGCGCCGCGTCCACCGCGCCCCGGCTACGTTTCGGGTGTGCCGGAGCAACTGCTGTTCGTCACGCAGGTCGCGCCCTACCGCAACGGGCCTGCCGGGGTGCACGGCGTGCTCGACCAAGCGGCGATCGGCGTGGCCGAGGTCGCCGAGCTGCACGGCCTCGAGGCGCGTCGCATCGAAGACGTGCGCGCGATCGACGCCGAGACAGTGCACGACGCGCGCGCGCTCGCGCTCTTCACGATCGGCGAGACGCCGTGGAGCGACGAGCAGCAGGCCGCGATCCTCGACTCGGTGCGGGCCGGCCGGCTCGCGCTCGTCTCGATCCACTCGGCAACCGACGCCTGCTACTCGTGGGACGACTACGGCGCGCTCGTCGGCGCCCGTTTCGACGGTCACCCCTGGACCCAGACGTTCGTGGCGGAGGTGCTCGATCCGTCGCACCCGTCGTGCGCGCATCTCGGTGCCGAATGGCAATGGCACGACGAGGTGTACCAGTTCCGCGATTTGCGCCCCGACGCGCACGTGCTGCTCCGCGTCCGCGCCGGCGAGCTCGACCTCACCGCGCCCGGCGCGCGCCCGCCGTCGTTCGGTTACCCGCTCGCGTGGTGCTTCGCCGAGTGTGACGGCCGTGTGTTCTCCACCAGCCTCGGGCACTTCCCGGGCGCGTGGGAGAGCCCGCCGTACCTGCGGCACCTCGCCGGCGGGCTCGAGTGGGCCCTCGGCGCGTGAGCGTCGACGCGCGGCTCACCGACCTCGGCATCGAGCTGCCCGGTCCGTACCCACCGCACGATCCGCTCGACGCGGTCGTGGTGCACGGCGGGCGTGCCCGGACGTCGGGTCAGCTGCCCCGGAACGCCGACGGTGTGCTGGTGCACCCCGGGGTCGTGGGCGCCGACCTCACCGTCGAGCAGGGTGCGGAGGCCGCGCGCTGGTGCGCGCTCAACGCGCTCTCGGTGCTCCGCGCCGAGCTCGGCAGCCTCGATCGGGTCGAGCGCGTGCTCACCGTGCTCGGCTTCGTCGCGTGCGCGCCCGGGTTCGCTCGGCAGCCCGACGTCGTGGACGGCGCGAGCCGCCTCCTCGAACAGGTCTTCGGCACCGCCGGAAGGCACTCCCGCTCTGCGATCGGCGTCGCCGCCCTGCCGCGCGGGGGCGCGGTCGAGATCGAAGTCGAGGTCGCGCTGCGGGCGTGACGAGGATCCCCGTGCGGCGTAGCCTCCGGGCCATGAGCCCGCGCATCGTCGTCGTCGGCGGCGGCAGCTACCACTGGGCGCCGCGCCTCCTGTGTGACTTCGCGAACACGCCGTCGCTCGCCGGTGCGAGCGTGGTGCTGCACGACCTCGATGCCGAACGCATGCGTCTCATGGAGGACCTCGGCCACGAGATCGCACGCCGACGGAGCATCCCGCTCGACGTCGTCGCCGAGGCCGACCGCGCCAAGGCGCTCGCCGGAGCCGACTTCGTGATCACCTGCTTCTCGGTCGGTGGCTTCGACAGCATGCAGCACGACATCGAGATTCCCCGCCGCTACGGGATCCGTCAGCCGATCGGTGACAGTGTGGGCCCCGGCGGCATCCTGCGCGCCCTGCGCAGTGTGCCGGTGCTCCTCGACATCGCCCGCGACGTCGAGGGGATCGCGCCCGACGCGTGGTTCGTCAACGTCACCAACCCGCTCACCGCGCTCTGCCGTTCGGTCACGCGGGAGACACCGGTGAAGGCCGTCGGCCTGTGCAACGAGTGGGTCGGTGCCACCTTCAACCTGAGCCTCGCGCTCGACTGCGGGATGCAGGACCTCGACCCGGTGCTCGCGGGTGTCAACCACTACCCGCTCGCGACCGAGCTGCGGGTCGGCGGCGAGGACGCGTTCGCGAAGCTGCAGGCGCTCATGGACGACCCCGAGCGCGCGGCGTCGGAGACGATCTGGATGGACCCGCCGCCGCGGGCGATGCGCTGGACGAAGGTGTCGCCGGGAGAGCACTGGTCGAAGCTCGACGTCATCGAGAACAACCGCGTGCGGTTCGAGATCCTGCGCCGTTTCGGCGTCTTCCCCGGCTCGGGCGACCACCACTCGGTCGAGTTCATGCCCGGCTTCGTGCACCCCGGCAACGCGTACGGGCGCGACTGGCGTGTGCACCACTACGGCATGGAGGGGCACCGGGCCGATGCCGACGCCGATGTCGTCCACTACGAGGCAGTGCGCGACGCGAGCGACGTGACCAGCAGGCCGTCGGGCGAGCTCGTCGCGCAGCTCCTCGACGGCATCGTCGCCGGTACCGCGCGCACGCTGCCAGTGAACCTGCCGAACGAGGGCAACGTGACGAACCTGCCCGACCGCAGCGTCGTCGAGGTCATCGGGATCGCCGACGGGTCCGGCGTGCGGGCGCGCGACCACGCGACCGTGCCCGGGATCATGGGGGAGTTCCTGCGCCGGATCAACGTCGTGCAGGAGTGGACCGTCGAAGCCGCCCTCACCGGCGACCGCACGCTCGTGCTCGAAGCGATGATGGCCGATCCGATGGCGGGCCAGCTCGCCTACGACGACATCGTCACCATGACCGACGAGATGCTCGACGCCACCGCTCGCTGGCTACCCCAGTTCGCGAACTGAAGCGCGCCGTCGCAGCACGAAGTTGCGTCACCCGCCGACCCTATACGTCGCTGAGTGACGCAAGTTCCCGGTTAGGCCCCCACCTCCACCCTCGTGCCGCCCGCGGCGGCCGACGCGCGCGCCGCGTCCATCACGCGCATCGCCGCGAGGCCGTCGTGGAACGTGGGGAGGGGCACGTCGCCCGCGGGTGGCTCGCCGTGGATCGCGCGGGCGAACGCCTCGCACAGCCGGGTGTACGCGGGCGTCTCGTAGCTGGTCATGCTCTCGAGCTGAGTCGGCTTCGCGCCGGCCGGTGCTGCGGCGGGCGCCTCGACGGGGTGGATCGCGCGCCCACCGTCGGCGTTCGCCAGCCAGACCTGGCCGGACTGCACGCGGAGCGTGCCGGCGGTGCCGCTCACGACCGTCTGGCCCGCGCTCGCCCACGCCGCGCCGCTCTGCTGGACGACGCCCTGCGCGCCCGACCGCAGGCGGAACTGCAGCGTGAACGAGTCGTCGGCGTCGCCGCGCTCGTCGCCTCGCATGATCGACGTCGCCGCGCTCACCGACGCGAAGTCGCCGAGCCACAGCCGGAGCATGTCGATCGCGTGCGAACCCGACGCGCCGAACCATCCGCCGCCGGCACTCGCGTCGTAGAACCATGCCGGCATCCGGATCTGGGGATCTCCGAGCAGTGGCACGAAGTCGACGATCGACACGAGACGGGCGTCGCCGATCGCGCCGTCGCGGATCGCCTGCGCGACCGCGACGCGCTCGGGGAACCAGCGCAGCTCGTGCCCCAGGGCGTGGACGACCCCCGCTCGCTCCACCGCGTCGACGAGTGCGCTCGCTTCGCCGACGTCGAGGGTGAAGGGCTTCTCGCAGATCACGTGGCGCCCTGCGTCGATCGCCTCGTGGGCGAGCGGCGCATGGTGCGCGGGCGGTGCCGAGATCGTCACCGCGTCGACGCCGGGGAGCGCGAGCGCTTCGGCGAGCGACGTGCACGCGTGGTCGACGCCCACGCGCGTGGCACGACGGCTCGTGCGCTCGGCGTCGCGTCCCACGAGCGCGACCACGTCGAAGCCCGCGGCGCGCAGCGCGGGAACGTGAACACGCGCGCCGAATCCGGTGCCGACCACGGCGGCACCCAATGAGGTCGTCATGCCCCCGACGATACGGGCAATCGCGACACGGTGTCAGGGTTGAGCGCGGACGCCGCGGTCGGAGAGACTCGGGCGGTGATCCACTTCGGAGCGTTGGTGCCCGTCGGGCGCCGCATGGAGCTGGCCGGACTGCCCGACGTGCGTGACAAGTGGATCAAGCTCGTCGACACCGCCTGCCACGCCGAGGCGCTCGGTTACGACTCCGTGTGGGTCTACGACCACCTGCACAACGTTCCCCGGCCGGCCGGGGAAGCAGTGTTCGAGTCGACGAGTGCTCTCGCCGCGCTCAGCCAGGTCACGAGCCGCGTGCGGTTGGGACAGATGGTGGGGAACAACCTGCTCCGGAGTCCGGCGCTCGTGGCCAAGGCGATCGCGACGCTCGACGTGATGAGCGCGGGGCGGGTCGAATGGGGGATCGGTACCGGCTGGGAGCGAACCGAGCTCGAGGCCTACGGGTACGACTTTCCTTCGGCCCGCGAGCGCGTGGAGCGCCTGCGCGAGGCGATCGCCGTCGCACGCGTGCTCTGGACCCGGACCGAGTCCACCTTCGACGGCACCTACTACCGGCTCGCGGGCGCGCAGTGCGACCCCAAGCCCCTGCAGCGTCCCCATCCCCCCGTCTGGATCGGCGGGAAGGGTGAGCAGCTGACGCTCCGCGTGGTCGCGGAGCACGCCGATTACTCGAACTTCGGCGGCTCCCCGCCCGAGTGGGCGCACACCAGCGACGTCCTCGCCGCGCACTGCGAAGCCGTCGGCCGTGAGTTCGCCGACATCACGAGAACGTGGTCACACGACGCCTTCGTGCGCGCGACCGACAGCGACGTTCGTGCCGGTGACCGCCGCGGCCTGTGGGGCGAGTCGTTCGAGCGGTGGCGCGACGAGAACCTCGTCGGCACGCCGGCGGAGGTGATCGACAAGATCGGCTGCTACTCCGACCTCGGCTGCCGAGGATTCGTGATCTGGTGCGCCGACTACCCGTCGTGGGAGACCCTGGAGCGATTCGCCCTCGACGTGATGCCCGCCTTCCGTTCCGGGTAGACAGGATCCCGACCCTGGTGCGGCGCGAGACGCCGTGCAAGGATCGCGTCGGCGCTACCGCCGGGAGAGTCGTGGAAGAAGCACTGCTGCAGCACGCGGCCGAAGTCGAGGACGACGACGCCGAACCGACCGCACTCGCCGTCACCTCGTTCGTCGCGTTCTACGAGGATTGCTTCGCGTCGATGGTGCGCCTCGCGTACCTGCTCACCGGTTCCGAGTGGCTCGCCGAGGACCTCGTCCACGACGCCTTCGCTCGCGTGTACGTCAGGTGGCGACGTGTGCGGGAGCCACGCGCGTACTTGCGACGGGCGGTGATCAATGCGTGCCGATCCGCACAGCGCCAACTCGTACGCGAGCGCCGATTGAAGTCGCGCGAGCTCGTCACGCACGCATCACTGGACGCCGACGAATTGTTCGATGCGCTGGCGGCGTTGCCCTACCGCCAGCGCGCCGCGCTCGTGTTGAAGTTCTACGAAGGCCGATCGCACGCGGAGATCGCGGCGCTGCTCGGATGTCGCGAGGGCACGGTGTCCTCGCTCGTCCACCGGGGAGTCGAGCAGTTGAGGAGAGTGATCGAACGGTGAATCCCGACGACACGGCAACCGCGCTCACGACGAGCATGGACGCGCAAGTGCGGAGGTTGTACCCGCACGCCGATCCCGACGCTCTCTTCGCGCGGATCGAACGCCGGGTGTCGCGCGAGCGACGGTTCTTGTTGCTCGGTCTCGTCCTTGCCCTCGCGGTCGCGGGGAGCCTCGGCTACCTGATCGGTCGCGACGGCACGACGACGACCGGCACCCCGGTGGCCGTGCAGGACGGCGCACCCGGGCAACCGTCCGCCGATCTGCCCCTCGAGCCCGCGAACGTCCCGGCGGCGCGTGCCGCGGTGATCGAGGCCTTCGAGCACGCGTACTCGGGGGGCACGCCGCCCGACGTGCGGAGGGAGTCGGTCCAGAACGCGGATCAACTCGAGCCGCTCACCGCCCGCGTCCGGCAGTTCGCGGAGCGATACGGGTACACGCCTGAGCAACTCGCGGGCGCGTCGATCAAGGTGTCCGACGTCCGTTTCATCGACGCGGAGCACGCGGTCGTGGTCTTCACGATCTCGGTGCCCGGACACGGCGACACCCTCGTCGATCGCGTGGGCTATGCCGTCTACAGCCAGGGCCGGTGGAAGGTGTCGCTGCGTACCGCGTGCGACCTGCTGTCGCTCGGCGGCGGTGGTCCGTGCCCGCCGGCCGGCTGAGCGCGATGCCGAGACTCCGGGTGCACAACCTGGCGATCTCGCTCGACGGCTACGTGGCCGGCCCTGACCAGGATTTCGAGCACCCGCTCGGCGTGGGCGGCGAGCGCCTCCACGAGTGGGTGTTCGAAACCCGCTTCGGTCGCCGGATGCAGGGACTCGAGGGCGGCGACGAGGGCGTCGACGACGAGTGGCTCGAGCGTGGCGTGGAGGGGATCGGTGCCACGATCATGGGCCGCAACATGTTCGGCCCGGTCCGTGGCCCGTGGCCCGACGACGCGTGGCGGGGCTGGTGGGGAGACGACCCGCCGTACCACCACCCCGTCTTCGTCCTCACCCACCACCCGCGCGAATCGATCGCCATGCGGGGCGGCACGACCTTCTCGTTCGTCGAGGACGGCATCGGAGCCGCGCTCGACCTCGCGTTCGAGAATGCCGGCGGTGCCGACGTTCGGCTGGGTGGCGGCGCGGCGACGGTGCAGCAGTACCTGCGTGCCGGGCTCGTCGACGACCTGCACCTCGCGATCGTGCCGATCCTGCTCGGCGAGGGGGAACGG